>ERZ772958.38-NODE-38-length-52349-cov-16.875894_pt1 | contig 52349 bp, 43 predicted proteins | sample MGYA00580681_ERZ772958 | MGnify/ENA primary metagenome ERZ772958 (study PRJEB29015, sample SAMEA2738089) | human oral metagenome | biome: human oral; feature: human-associated habitat; material: saliva | place: China | collected 2275 ...
TGTGTTTTGAACTGCCTCCTATTTCTCGTGTCTAAGAAATGGGAGGCAGTTCACATCTTTGTGATAAGGCGTTTTTTGTGTATGTAACGGTTCTTAGGCGAGAAGAACGTGATGTAGATCTTCTACCGTATCTACAATTGCAACCGCTCCCGCATCAATAAGCTCCTGTTTGTTGGTCGTTTTTCCATACAAAACGCCAACACAAGGAATCTTATTTGGGAATGCTGCTTCCATATCAAAACGACGGTCACCAATCATGACGCTTTCAGAAGCATCAAAGCCAAGCTGGCGCATAACGTGAGCGATAGCAGTGATTTTATCGGTTGCAGCCTCATCTATTCTTCCAGCATAGGTATCAAGAACACCAATAAGGTCGTTATCCCTAAGCCCCATCTCTAGCATGGGCTGATTCTTTGAGCTTGCTACCGCAACCTTTTTACCGGCGGCGTGAAGGTCATCGATGAGGTCTCTCATACCCTTAAAGAGTGGCCATTTTCCTGTAGTTACATAGAGCTCTCGATAACGCTTAGTAACCGCAACGGCATCCTCATGGCTGAGTCCAAAGACCAGCTCAAACGCATAAGGAAATGGCGGTCCTACAAGCTTTTTAAGATCTGATTCTATAAAGTCTGTGTGGCCGCAGTCTGTCATTGCCATCTTTGCGGTAGAAACAATGGTAGGCAACGTGTCTGCCATAGTCCCATCAAAATCAAAAATAATAAGCGAACGATTCTGCAGATCTGAAATTACATCAGAAGTTACCAGTGCTTTGTTTGTATCAGTTACGTTTTGCATTATTGCCATGTCAATCCAATCATCTACGTATGTGAGTATACCGTTCATGGCGCAAAACTAACCAGTCAATGACATTTTCTTCTCGCCTGCCGAATTAACTATTGACAGCTGAAATGTCGTACACCAGCAAAGGTATATAGTTAACTATAGATGAATCAGTATGCCTAACTTGGGAGGTGTATGATGACTCGTCAGGAAAATAATCCAGAAGCTAAGCAACCTGGAAGAAACAGGCTTGGAAAACTCTATCCGTCTCTCGTCAATACAGACGTTCTGCCTGATGAGTCTCTAGACGCTGCACAAAATGATCAACATGTTGGTTCTATTGATCAGACTGGTTGGCATACAAAGCTCAATATTGAAGCGCTTTCTCTTACGCTTACAGAGTCCACCACCCCTCTTGAAGTGCTCAAACATTTTGTAACTACAGCATTTTTGCGTGAAAAAGATTCTCACCGAAAAGGTGGGTCTGTTGCTATCCCACCAAGTGATTTTGAACTGCATCTAGCCCAGCGACTAAAAGATGCCGGTGTTCTCGATGTGCAAGACATTACTATCCCCTGCCGCGTGGTACGCCTGCGTACCAATGGCCTCTTTTATCTGCGCGCTAATCAAAAAACACTTTCCTATGAACAGAAGATTCAGCTTCTTACTATTGAAAGCGCGCTGAACACTGCCCTCTTTGCAGAGCGATACTTTCTTGATGCAAATATGGCATCTGAACTTGACTTACTTGCTTTTGAGCAAAAGATTGTTTCTACCATGATGAAGCAATCTCGCCCCCGCTGCGCCACCACTCAAAGCACCCAAGAAGATGGCGAGTGGGTTGTCCGTAAAGCCATCTCTCTACACATTGAAAGCCTGCGCCTATCTCAGCGTCTTGTCACTGAGTTTAGGACCAACGTACACAAGGGAATTGCCGCCTTTAGGGTACACCTAGCCCTTCCGGAGCAATTTCCAAGAAGCTTTCTTGGCGCAGATGGAAGTATCAAAGAAGCAACCTTTGATGACCTCAGCCGTGCGGCAACCGCTTACAACTTACACCTTGGTATGCTCATCACCGCAAGTGCTTTTAGAAGCTCGAAGAAGATTAACGAGGTATGGCTCTCGGGCATTTGCGATACAGACAAGCTGCACGCCTGTCTTTTCTCGTTCCATATTACTCGTGCACAATTTTCAGATACACACATTACAGAAGAGACGGATCCACTTGGCGTCTACAAACTCTGGGGTGCGCAAATTGACGAGGCAGATGGCATTCTTCATGCGGTTCATCCGCTCTTTACCCTAGACAACGAGATTTTCTGTCCACCAAGCAGGTACGATTTTGTTGAGTCTTCTCAAAAACGCCTTGATAGCGTCGCAGCTCACGCACTAGGCACCGATGAAGTGTCGGGGCTTTCTATTGATGAAGGTCAGGCGCGAGAAGAAATTATCACCAAAATTTTGCGCAACCTCTCTTCTTCTACAGAAGAAAACGTCCGCACTATCTTGTCGTATACCGCAAACTCTACCAATCCTACGGTGCGAGCAGCGGGAGAACGCGTGGTTTCTCGCTTTATTAAGGGCACGCTTGCAGAAGATGACTTTGAGGCTATTTCAGAAGAGTTTGTTGACGGAGGTGTTCTTTCCTTGGCGGTTACCAAGGCCCAGCGTCTTATTGGCGAGAAAAACTATCAAGACGCAGAACTGCTCCTACGCGAAGCGCTGGACTCCGTTGATGGCAATAATACCTACACAGATACAACCACCACTCAGTGGCGCGTATTTATGAACTACGTCGATCGAGTGCTCTACAACAGAATTCTCTCTAATCCCGAGAAAAATACTCGCCTAGCCCCCATGTCTTACTTTGAGGCGCACCTTTTGGTGTCTATTGCTCAGACGCTCCAAGGACAAACTCAAAGTGCTCTTCAGCACGCGAGAAGGGCTGTTGAGATTGCTCCTCTTAGCATGAGTGCAAGGCTACACCTCTCCCACTGTCTTGAAGAGTCGCTAGACATTACTGCAGCGGCAGATGAGCTCAAGAAGCTCCTGCTGCTTGCCCATGACCCCGAGAGTATTGGGTTTGGTTATTATCGCATGGCATTCTTCCAATGGAGACTCAGGCATCTGAAAGCCGCCCAGGCCTGTTATCAGTTTGCTTTGAAGTTCTTACCAGGTGCTACGTTTATTATTGGCACCGAGACGGCTATTCTTGCGCAAAGTGAGCCTGAGTTTAGCTGCGATGAAATGAGCGATGATGAGATTTACGCCACGCTCATAGAAAATCAAATTCCTGTTGCTCCGACAGATGAAGTCTCTACTATTTTCTTGGATGGTACGCGAGCCTCGCTTGATGCAGAGCTTTTCAGTGTGGCTAAGAACTTCATGATGAACCTTGGAATTATGACTAAAGATGACGTCTACTTTGACATGCTCAACTCCATTGAAGGAGAGCCTGATAGATAAGATAAGATAAGATAACTCAACTCAAACTCACAAAGAATTGGTATAAAAAAGGAGTTCCGATTTCTCGGAACTCCTTTTGCACAATGTGCTGTGGTTTTTACAGCTCATTCATTACGCGAACAAGCTTTACAGCATAGTTCTTATCCGTTGCCCACGTTCCAGCAAGCTTGCGAATAATGTTGGCTTTCTTAGCAAGAATCCATGCTCCGTAGCGCTTGTCGACCTCTTGAGCTTTGCTTGGATCAACAGTCAGTGGCTCATAACCTGCGTATGCACGAAGGTGCAAGGCCTGCGCGCGGAGTCCCTTAAGAACGGTATCAAACGAGAGTCCACGCTCTCCTTTTCCAGTTGCACCCATACCACCAAAGTTGCACTGCTCAGGAAGGACATCGCCATCAAAGCGAAGGTTACCTGTCTCAATCATGACCTGCGCATAGAGGAGCTCTGGACGAACTCCCTCGTCAATTGCAGCCTGCCATAGCTGGTTTACAAAATCGGTTCCTGTTGCAGCGCCCTTCTCGGCATAGACAGCTGGATAAGCAGAACCTACGCGCTTGTTGAAATCTCGCTGAAGGTCCTCTTTAGTGACAAGAGGTGCTCCAAGAATGCTGGTGCGATCAGAGAAATTACCGCGAGTTGGCTCAATTGGAGAATCGTTATCAGCAGGCGTGTTATTAGCGTCTCTATTATCTCCACCATTATTGCCGTCAACGTTTCCACCTCTACCGTTATTGGTATCAGTAGGCTTAATGTTAAGAACACCATATGTATCTGCATGTACAACACGACCATCTGAAAGCGTGATGTCTTGGTTACGGAGCAGACCATAGCCCAAATCAAAGTAGTAGTACAAGCCGTTAATTGACTGCAGGCCAATGAGTGCAGCGTGCTCATTGGTGGTTGAATCAAAGTACCAGGTCTTGCCATTTGGAGTATTAAACCAACCAGATGCCAAAGCACCGCTTGATTGAGCCCAAGCCCAGCCGTTGTTTGGCAACTGAACCCAATCGTTAGAAGTCATTCCCTTATTGACATCAACGTAATATGAGCCGCTGGAAATAGTGAAAACACCAGTCTTTAGTAGAGGATATTCTGCATTCTCATCAAAGTAGAACCACTTACCGTTAGGCAAATGCTTCCAACCAGCGTAAAGCGAACCATCTGTATTAGCCCAAGCCCAATTGCCGTCAGCAAGGCTAATCCAGCCGCCATAAAGCAAGCCACGATCACGATCAATGTAGTACTTCTGATCTCCATCAGACATAAGACCAAAGCTTGCGTGATATTTATTATTGACGTCAAAGTAGAACCATTTACCGTTTGGAAGGAGCTTCCAGCCAGCGTAAAGTGAACCATCTTGATTGGCCCATGCCCAATTTCCATCACCATAATTTACCCAGCCATCTTTAATGACTCCAGTGCTGGTATCGGCGTAATAATCTCTATTCTGTACTGTAAATTGACCAAGCTTTACAGCGTTATGAGTAGATGATGGATCAGCATAGAACGTCTTACCATCAGCAGTAGTAATCCAGCCAGAAGCTGCAACTCCTTGAGCGCCAAAGTAGTGCCAGCCGTCAGCGTCATTGAGCCAACGATTTGTATACCTGAAGCCATTATCATCGGTATACATCCATCCGTTAGCAACTTGCTTCCAACCGGTAACTGCACCTTCGGTTGCTTCAAAGTTCATCTGGCGTGTAATTTCCTGTCCATCAGATGAAATGGCCTTGAGGTACAGAACATAATTACCAGTCATAGGAGGAACAAAAGAAATTGAGGTATCAGTGGTCTTGTATGCAACAGTTGTCCAAGAACCATCTGGAGCTGTATAGCCAAAGGTAAAGGTTGCTCCTGTGACAACACCAGTTAAAACAGGTTTGACTGTTACTTTATTACCTTGCTGAACAGCAGAAATGCTGCTCATGCTCCACCAGGTATCGGAGTGATACATTTCCCAAATTGCCCAGGCATCAGCCCAGCCAATATAGTCAACCTTTGAGTTATCACCAAGGTCTTTAAACTCAGCTGCATGCGCTGGATTAGAGATGAACTGGTGCTCAATAATTACGCCAAGAATTCCCTTTTGACGAGCATAGCGGACAATACCGTAATAATCGGACTCGTCGCCATTCTCGTAATAGTCTGTGCCATATTTATCATTGTAGCCACGCTCAGTAGCACCATCACCGCGGGTGACAATACCTGCTTTATTTCTTAAGTAATAGTTAACCTTACTGGCAAGATCCTGACCAGCAACATAAAGATCATAGTTGTAGCTTACCTTATGAGGAACTAAGACCTCAGAGCCCGTTGCTGATGCTTGGCCGGCATTATAGTGAAGCGAGATGATGGCACAAGCGTTTGCGTCAACAGCACGTTGTACGCGCGTCTTGATTGATGGATCCTCGTGTTCTCCACGAACAACAACAACCTGTACACCCCATTTTTCCAGATACTTCTTGGCGTACATGGCAGTGGCCCAAGCCAGATCTCCCTCTTTGAGTCCAAAGTAGGTAGCACCTGGATCTCTGCCTTCAAGGCCGTCACTGTGACCTGGGTCAAGCGCAATAGGTCTGCCAGTTGCACGAGCAAGTGCTACGGCATCTTTTAGTGATTCACTCTGGATAATGTTTCCTTGGGCATCCATTGTGGTGTAGGTAGTTGCATATGCGCTTTGAACTGTTGTTACAAACAATGCTGTGACAACAAAGAGCAAAACAGCAAGCAATTTACCGCGAGTATTAAATAAGCTGCGTTTCATGCGGTCCTCCGAAAAGTATTGGTTTACTCCTCTTCATACTTGCTAAAAGTTTACACTAGACTGGCACGTCAACAATAAAAAACACAAGCTCACCGCAACTTGATTGGAACTCTGTGATTTTCTCGACACTTGAAGATATTCTTACAACAGATTTTGAAGCAGCAATCTTTGATTTTGATGGCACTATTGCTCACACGCATCATATTTGGAAGCTTGTTGACCAGGAGTTTTTTGAGTCGCGAGGAATCCCTTACACTCCAGAAATTGGCAAGATTCTCTCCCCTCTTGGATTTGAAAGAGGAGCCGAATGGGCAATTGCCACCTATGGGCTAAAGGAAGATTCAGAAGAAATTGTTGCCGAGTGGAAAGAGCTGAGTAAAAGCTTCTTTGTAAACTCCGTGCAGCTTCGACCTGGTGTTGTTGATTTTATTAGCAAGCTACAAGGAAAAGGCATCCCTACTGCATTAGCAACTGTCAACGAGCCGGAGCTTCTTGCTCTTCTTGAGCCTCGTTTACATCTATCCACTCTGTTTGATACTCAGGTGTTTGCAGCAAATGTTGGATCTGCAAAAGATGAACCTCATCTGTATCTTGAGGTGCTTAAACGTCTTAATGCTACAGCCGAGAAAACAATTCTGTTTGAAGACATTCCACTGGCTCTTCAGACAGGAAATTCTGTTGGCCTTATCACCTGTGCTGTTAATTGTGATGATGAGCATCAAGATATCGAGAAACTCTCTGAACTTGCTGACCTTACCATCAAGCACTGGTATTAAAGCTCTTGGTTACTGTAACTGTAAAAATAACGATGTAACAAAAAAGGAGACCCGAAGGTCTCCTTTTGATGGTAGTGTTCGCAAGTACTAGATCTTGTGGACGCTAGAAGCCTGGAGCTTACCGTTCTGGCCGGTGGTAATCTCAAACTCGACAGGCTGACCCTCATCGAGAGTCTTGAAACCGTCCATCTGAATCTCGGAGAAGTGTACGAACAGATCGTCGCCATCCTCACGAGAGATGAAGCCGTAACCCTTGTCTGGATTAAACCACTTTACAGTACCCTGAGCCATTTCGTGCCTTTCTTTCTTAGCCCCGCAGGGCAAAACTGCGCCTGTGGAGCGCGATACCGTGACGTTTCGCCACGTGGAATATAATAACCTTAATCAACAACTTATGTAGCGAGAAACCACTCATGGAGATTTTCACACCATCTACCGGTGGAACCGCAGATAATCACGGTATTTTCCAGTTCTTTTTTAGAGTGCATTTGTTATTAAGCGATTTTTTATCCTCATGAGTTGAGCATTTTTTCATAGAAAATAGAGAAATTGTATAGGATTAATTTTTGAGAATAATAACAGTCATATCAAACTATTATTTATATAGAAAGTTATCCCGCTAAAAAAGGATATCCCATGAAAAAGAAAGTATCATCTTCCTACAGGACTTCTACGCAAAAGTTGATTGCGGTTGCTTCATTGAGTGCAGCTCTACTTTGCGGACTCCACGCTGCTCCTGCTTTTGCAGAGACTGCTGATACATCCGCAGTAAATGCTCCTGCTGTAACAACTGATACAACTACAACGTCTGAAAATGCTTCTCCTACAGTAACTGAGAACTCTCAGCCTACCTCACCTGCAGCGCCAACAACACCTTCAACAACAGACCAGACACCTGCTGTTCCAACAGAGAATACTTCGCCAACCCCTCAGCCTACTGGATGGAGACAAGAAAACGGTCAATTCCACTACTACAAAGAAGATGGAACACTTGTCACAAGCCAGTGGATTAAAGACGATTCTGGCTGGCACTATGTAGATGCTAGTGGTAATGCAGTCAAGGGTTGGTATACAACGCCTAATGGTAAAACTTGGTATTTTGATCCTTCTCAGGATGCTTACCCAGCATTTGTAGGTGCTCACCTCATCGATGGAAAGGCATACTTCTTTGATGAGGGTTACGGTCTTGTCTCCAAAGGATGGGTCCATCATCAGGATGGTACATGGTCTTATATTGACACAAATGGTTCTTTCCACTCCGATTGGAAGCAGTTGCCAAACGGAAAGTGGTTCTACTTTGATACTGAAGACCCCTTCCATCGGATGAAGGTTGGAGTTGTTCAGCTCTCTAGCGGAACTTTCTATGTAGATGAGAGCGCCGGAATGACCTCTAATGGTTGGGTGCGCCTTCCAAGTGGAAGCTGGGCTTGGGCTCAATCAAGCGGAGCTTTTGCGTCTGGCTGGTTTAATACTCCAAATGGTAAGACCTGGTATTTTGACTCCACAAAACTAGGTAATCCCGCTTACGTTGGCGAGCATTCCATTAACGGCAAGGACTATTACTTTGATGAGGGTTATGGTCTTATCCGTAATTCATGGGTAACCCTTACCAATGGCGTTAAACGCTGGGCTGGTCCAGATGGAGTGCTGACTGGACGTCTTTCTCCTGATGGTATCTTTACGGCTGATAACGGCACTCAACCTACAGGCACTGTAAAGCTTCCTGGACTTACTCTTCACATTGGCTCAGACCACAAGGTAAAAACTGGTTGGGTAAAAGAAAACGGCAAAGACTATTACTATCTCAATGATGGTTCAGCCGCCTCTGATTGGGTCAATATCCAGGGAACTTATTATTACTTCGACACAAATGGTGAGAAACAAACTGGCTGGGTTCACCTCAAAAGTGGCTGGTACTTCCTTGATTCTGACGGCAAGATGAAAACCGGATGGATTAAAGATAACGGCAAGGACTACTATCTCAGTAATAATGGTTCCATGCAAACTGGTTATGTAACCTGGGGCGGCAAGCTCTATTGGGCTGGTGCAGATGGTGTCATGGAGGAGCAGCCTTGCTACTATCCCGACATGTATCGTTATGCGCAGAACTATTACAGTGCTACTAACTGGCTCATCCAGATTGATACTACTGGCAATCGCTTTGCTGTATATAAGGGCTATCACGGCAACTGGGTTGTTTGGTACGAATGGCAGTGCACCACAGGAGCGCCAGGAATGTGGACCCCTCATGGTCAATTTACCGTAGGTAACAAGGGTCTCTACTTTGGCTCTGGCTTTAGATGCTGGTATTACACGACCATTTCTGGTGAGTATCTTATTCACTCCATTCTCTATAACTCCGACGGTTATACCGTCCGTGATGGTAGGCTTGGATACAACGGTTCCCACGGTTGCGTACGTCTTGCAACAGAAAATGCTAAGTGGGTTTATGACAACATCCCTTATGGAACTAAGATTGTCATTTGGTAATCCAACTAGTTACATCGCTCTATAGCAATAAACCCCAACTCATATTGAGCTGGGGTTTATTTGTTAGCTTATAAAATGTGGTTACGCAAAATACTTTGCTTCAAAATCCTTAAATTGCTCTGGAGTAGCGTTTTGATCTACCGAGAAGGACTGTGCAACCGCTACGGCCTGCTGTCTTCTGAGACCAGCCTTATCCTCGTCTCCTAGTTGCTCATAAACGTGAGAGAGCCTGTCGAGGGCATACACCACATACTCTGCAACTGAATCAGCTACGCCGGAGAGCAACATCATGGTTACAAGAGAGTCTGGCGAAAGCGCAAGAGCAGTCTCTGGGCTCAAATCAATAAGCTCTGCAACAGCTGCCTCTACCCCATCAAGTGACTCTTCAGTTTGAGTCTCTAAAGCATTTCCAAAGCCTGCTGTGACCGTTGAAGTAAAGTCATCGATTACTTCCAAAATGTAATCTCGTTGAAGCATTTTGTTCCAATCTACTAGTTAGTAGGAACAGGAATACGTAAGTGATCAAATGCAGCATGCGTTGCCTGTCTACCCTGAGGAGTTCTAATGATAAGCCCTTGCTGCAAAAGATATGGCTCATAAACATCTTCAAGTGTAGACGGATCCTCTGAGACTGCACTTGCAATGGTTGTGAGACCAACGGGACGACCTCTGAACGTCTCACAAAGCGCACGTAAAACACGCACGTCCATTACATCTAGACCAAGCTCATCAATCTCAAAGAATGAAAGTGCTTCTGAGGCTACCTGCCAGGTAATAGTACCTTCAGCCTTAACTTGTGCGTAATCTCGTACGCGTTTTAGCAGACGGTTTGCCAAACGCGGTGTACCTCTTGATCGAGAAGCAATTTCTGCAGCACCCTGCTCATCAACTTCTACATCAAGAATGTTTGCCGAGCGCATGACAATAGTCTGAAGCTCAGGAACAGTGTAGTAGTCAAGGCGATAAGAAATACCAAAACGATCGCGCAAAGGACCAGTTAGAAGTCCTGTTCTTGTTGTTGCAGCCACAAGGGTAAAGCGTGGAATATCAAGTCTGATTGACCTTGCCGCTGGACCTTTGCCAATAACAATATCTAAGAAGAAATCTTCCATTGCTGGATACAAAATTTCTTCAACCTGATGATTAAGTCTGTGAATCTCATCAACAAAGAGGATATCTCCCTCTTCAAGATTGGTGAGAATTGCTGCTAAATCTCCTGCTCGCTCAATTGCGGGGCCAGAGGTTGTATGAAGCTTTGAGCCCATTTCTCCTGCTAAAACACCTGCAAGTGTTGTTTTGCCAAGGCCTGGAGGACCAGAAAATATAACGTGATCGAGCGGCTCATTGCGGCTTTTTGCTGCCTCTATAAGAACACGGAGATTAGATTTAACGCGCTCTTGACCAAGATACTCATCAAGAGTTTTTGGTCGCAAATTTCTATCTTGCTCCAAGTCTTCTGCCTGAAGTCCACTAGAAACTACACGCTGAGAAGTGTGTCCTGGAAATGGAGCTGGAGTAGACGACGACTCAAACAGGTTATCTGCATCTGCTTCCCACATTAATTACCACTTCCCAAACGCCTTAGTGCATAACCAATAGCAGCTTCAATTGTAATAGCACCAGCCTCTTCATACCCCTCAAGAGCAAGCATTGCTTCCTGAGAAGTAAAGCCCATTCCAAGAAGAGCCTCAATAGCCTCTGATTCTACAGAGGTTACAGCAGGTTTTGGAATAGCAGCAAAGTCTGCAGGAGACGTAAGACCAACAAGCTGCTTAAGCTCTGCATCTTTTGCAAACACATCAGAAAGTTCAATTACTAAGCGCTCTGCCTTCTTTTTACCAAGGCCAGAAACGCTCTTAAGACGATTTCCGTCATTGGTAGCCACAATTACCGCGAGTTGCTGTGGCGTAAACGTAGAAAGCACAGAAAGAGCCAGTTTAGGACCTACTCCAGAAATTGCACGCAAGCGATCAAAGAGCGCTCGCTCTTCTCGCGAAGCAAAACCAAAGAGTTCCATTGAATCTTCTCTGACTACCATACGAGTTAAAACGGTAACGCCTGCTTCACCCGCTTGTGGAAGCGCGGCAGCAGTTGAAGCTGATATACCCAGCTCATACCCAACGCCATTAACGTCGAGAACAGCAATTGAAGGAGTAACGGATACAAGTGTGCCCGTAAGCTGGACAATCATAGTTGTATTCTTCCCTTTCCAAGCGAGGTGGTTCTTACAAGATTAGCGTGACAAACTGCAGCAGCTAAAGCGTCAGCTGCGTGATCTGGATGAGGCTGATGGCCCAAGCACAATATGTTTTGAACCATATACATAACCTGCTGTTTATCAGCAGCTCCTGTACCAACAACAGCCTGCTTTATCTGCATTGGAGTATATTCTCCAACCGTAAGACCTGCTTTAGAACAAGCGACAATAGCAGCACCGCGAGCATGTGCAGTAGGAATAGCAGATTTAACGTTTTGTCCAAAGTAAATGCTCTCAATAGAAAGAGCTTCTGGTGAAAACTTATCTATAACCTCAACAATCTGGTTATAGATTCTTCCCAAGCGCATATCTATTGGTTCATCTGCGGTTGTAGTTATGCATCCATAGGCGCGTGCACGGCATTCAGAACCCCTTGTCTCTACAATTCCCCATCCAGTGTGAGCAAGACCAGGGTCTATTCCAAGAATTACCATTGCACCTCCTAATATAGAACGTTAGTTCTATATTATCATAGAGTACGCGCAAACGGTGCAACTAATTTTCTGAGAAGGGACCTCTCCACATTTTGGGGTCAACCATGCCAATTTGTGCATCAGATTCTTGTGCAAGCTCCTTTAAAAGCTCCAGCATATCCTTAAAGCCCTCCTGAGCCTCCGCTGGATCAACTGACAACTCAGGCAGATGCATAGAAGCTCCTTGAATTTCTCGCAAAGAATTTCGTAAGGACTCTACCAGATCAGATTCGGAAGCCTTTGTATCTCTAATTCTGTCTTGCCAGACTGATGCGTGTGGAATTTGAGCGTTGGTGAGGCTCTTTGAAGACATTTCCAGAACCTCAGTGGTATTTCTGCGGTCTTTTTGGCGAGCGTGGAGCATAGAAATAATTGCTTTGACCTCGTCAACCTTTCCCATTTCTTCCACAATGGCAGAAATGCTTTTATTCCACTCAAGATAGCTGGTAAGCACGTAATCAACAAACTCGATGCGCTCTTGAGGCGTTGGCGCGACATTTTCTAGCCCATCAGTTACAACCTCAGAGATGTTCTCGAGAACTGCATGGTCAATAGCTGGCGAGAAGGTATTTCTTACCCTTGCAAGGTCAACAATGTCTGCATGATACATATCTCCCAGAGGCCACAGAGAATGCGCACTAGAAATCTCTGTTCCTTTGAGCGCAAGAATGGTTTTATCGGCAGTCTCAAGTGTCAAGTAATTGTACTGGTCAGCGTATGCATAGCCGTATGCACTCACCAATTTTGTATCGGTAAATGTCGAGAAAATCGTGCTATCCACAGTAACTTTATTAACTCGAAGTCTTGCGGTAAGCAACTCCGCAGCACTTGTTGCTCGAGAATCTTTGTTTGGAAGCAACATTACGTGGACGCGCATAGGACCTAAAGCGTCTGAAGCAAGCGCAACGGTAACAAGAGAATTGAGCGAGCCATCAACTGCAATAAACACGCCGTCAAAGCCAGACTTCACCATGTAGTCTCGCACTCCTGTAGCCAATACGCCCCAGGTAGTAAGCGCGCTGTTATAGACACCCGCAGTATCTTCTCTATCAAAGTTTTCGATAGTATCTTGGTCAACATCGCAGACAACCATGTCTTCTGAGAAAGACGCCGCTTGTTTGACTAAATCTCCTGAAGGAGACAAGAAAAAGCTTGAACCACAAAACACCTGGTTACCATAGGCGCCAACAGCGTTTGCAGCGATAAGCCAGCTATCAAACTCCTCAACATCTCCCAGATAGCGGCTTTCTGCTACCGCCATGCCCATGGCGGACGACGAATCATCAACAGCAAAGCCAAAATACGGCAGGTAAATGACAGCATCTAACGAGTCGTCGACATCTTGCCACGCGTCAAGATCGTCGTAGGTAAAAGCAACGCCAAACGTAAGGCCGCCTGCTTCAAATTTTGCAAGCTCAAAGGTATTCTCGCCAGATGTTTGTGCAGAGCTAGCAGAACGAGCAAGAGCGCTCATGTGCGCTATCTGGGCAGTCAATTTCAGCGGAGTTACGGCTCCGTTTCTAACGAGAAGAGCCTCGCTAGCTGCACTTCCATCAAACTCTGTTACTACAGGAATAAGGGCCGCAATTGGAAGCTTTTCTGAAAGCGAATTGATAATCTCCGAGAGGTCTGCAAAAAGTCCTTCTATGTCAGCCTCTGGCACGCTTAGCAGCCCTGTAAGAGTTGGCGCAGGATAAATGACTAGTTCAGCACCTTGCTGTTGAGCTCTCTGAGCATATTCCAGCATGGTCTGAGCGGTAAACTCGAAGTCTCCGGCCTGGGTATTCATTTGTGCAACTGCTATGCGCATACCATTCCTATCATGTAGTGCTTAATCTGTTTTTACCCAAAATCAGGTTTTCGTAGTAAGAAAAAACGGAGCTGCAGGTAGCAGCTCCGTTTGACCTTAATAAGCTAGTGCTTATTGTTGAATCAATAGACTTAGAGGGAAACCTTCCAAAGACCGTGAAGGTTGCAGTACTCATAAGCCTCTGCCTCAACACCCTCCTCAAGAGTGAAGGTAGCAACTGGCTCCTGGCCAGGCTTAAGCTGTGCAAACTGAGCGCCGTTCTCAGAAACAAGAGCGATGAACTCAATGTAGTGCTCTTCGAGCATTGGATGAGCAACCTCACCAACACGGACAGTAACGGTGTTGCCCTCACGAGTAACAAATGGAACGTGCTTCTCAGCTGCAGCGTCAGTAACGCCAGCCTGGAGAAGCTCAAGGTCTGCTGCCTCTACGTTGCCTGCGACACCGTAAACAACAGCGCCTGTCTCCTTGTTACGATAAAACTTTGCGTCGATCATTTTTTCTCCTCTCACGACATCCGAAGATGTCAGAATTTCTTAGCAAGTGCTACTTAAATAGTAACAGTTATTACTTAAGAGTAACCTGCAAATTTAGAATCGACAAAATCTAAACAATCTGTGCGTATCCGCTTTGACCAATAAAATCTTTAAGCTCGGTCAAAAGAACCATGCTACGTCCATCAATCCTGGTAGGAATTTCCATGCGCATAACATCGCCCATGTCTGTTTTTACCCTAATCTCAATACAGTCCATGCCGGGATAGCGCGAGAAGATCTGTCCAAGTGTCTCGATAGCCTGTCTTTGAAGTTGAGAAGCAGGCATATGAATAACGAGTGTCTTTGGTGTGTTGTTAGCACTGTTAAGCTCAATAGGATTAACTTCTTGAGCAATAACCTGGTCTCCTCTATCAGAGCGCTCAAGCTTTCCAAGAACAGAAATGAAGATGTCGCTCTGGCTCTCGCCAGTCTCTGGGTCAACATCTCCAGCAAGAAGTCTTGCAGCCTTCTTGTAGAGCTTAGGGAACATGACAATAGTGACGCTACCCTCCATGTCTTCAAGCGTAACAATTGCCATTGGGTCACCATTTTTAGTAGTGCGCTTCATAACATTAGTAACCATGCCCGCAAAGCGAATAGGTTTGCCTTCTGGAACTTTGAACTGCTGAGACATAGCACCGTTAGGAAGCTGAACCTCAATATTCTCTTCAATTTCTGCAAGGGCATAATCTCTGCTCTTAGCAAGGGCATACTCGTATGGACGAAGTGGATGATCAGAGACATAAATGCCCAAGACCTCGTACTCTTTAGTGAGCTTGAAACGCCTATCCCACTCAACGCCATCTGGCTCTGGGACACTATCACTAAAACCGGAACCCTCTACCTCTGCAAACATATCAAACATAGAGAACTGGCCAACAGCCTTATCTTTTTGACGTTTAGTAGCAGCATCAATGATATTTTGTGGGTTGTTCTTATCCACAAAGCTCATCATCTGCATACGGGTATAGCCTGTTGAGTCAAAAGCTCCTGCTTTGATAAGAGCTTCAACAACGTTGCGCTTTGCCTGACTTGCATCAACACGATCAACAAAATCATGAATGTTGGCAAAAGGACCACCTTTTTGGCGCTCAAGCATAATAGCTTCACCAACACCGGCTCCTACGCCACGGATTCCTGCAAAGCCAAAACGAATACCCTCTTTAGTAGCCGTAAAGTCTTTACCGGACTCGTTAATATCTGGCGGAAGAATCTTGATGCCCTCATGACGGCAAGCACTTACGTAGTGAACAATCTTATCTGTCTTGCCCATGTACGAGGTAAGAACTGCTGCCATAAACTCATGTGGATAATGTGCCTTAATCCATGCAGTTTGCATAACGAGAATGGCGTATCCAGCTGAATGGGACTTATTGAACGCATAGGATGCAAACTCAAGAACATCGTCCCAAATGCTTTCTGCAACCGAACGATCAAATCCGTTACGAACTGCGCCGTTTTTCCAGTGAGCTTCCATGGTCTCATCAGTACCGTCATCCCAGTGCTGGACAACCTCCTGCATGAGTTTGATCTTCTTTTTTGCTACTGCTTTTCTTACCTTGTCAGACTCGCCCGCGGTAAAACCAGACATCTTCATAGAAATCTGCATAACCTGCTCTTGGTAGACCATGGTTCCGTAGGTTTCTTCCAAGATATCGTGAAGACGTGGATCGTAATCTTTGACTTCTTCTCTACCATTCATACGGTTGATATAGCTGGTAACCATACCTGCGTTAAGAGGACCAGGACGATACAAGGCGATAAGTGCGACGATGTGCTTATACTCTGTTGGCCTCATGCCCTTAATGGTTGCAGTCATACCTGCAGACTCAACCTGGAAAACACCGGCAGTTCGACCTTCTCTAAGAAGTCTATAAATTTCTGGATCAGTAAACGGAATGTTATCTACATCGATATCAATACCGTAGTTATCCTTCACATTTTTGATTGCACGAGAAATAACCGTTAGGGTTCTCAGTCCCAAGAAGTCCATCTTAAGAAGGCCCATGTCTGCGACAGAGTGACCCTCATACTGCGTAATCTCTACGCCGCCCTTGGTATCTACCTTGGTAGGAACGTGGTCATTTACAGGCGTAGGAGCAATCAAAACTGCACAAGCATGCACGCCCTCACCACGATGCAAACCCTCAATAGATAGAGCAGCATCAATGATTCTTCTAGCATCAGGGTCATTCTCGTACGCATCTTCAAAATCAGCGGAATACTGATCAGCGCCTTTTTGTCCTTCTTGAGCCTTATGAAGAACAAATTTAAGGTGAGCGTTAGGATCTCCTGGAATCATCTTAGACAGACGCTGTCCCATATAAACGGGATAACCCAAAACGCGGCACGCGTCATTTATTGCCTGTTTTGCCTTGATGGTTGAATACGTAATAACGTGAGAAACACGCTCTGATCCATAAATCTGACGAACATGCTCAACAACCTCAAGACGACGCTCATCGTCGAAGTCCATATCAATATCTGGCATCTCTGAACGCTGTGGAGACAAGAACCTCTCAAACATGAGGCCATTCTCAAGAGGGTCAAACGAGGTAATATCCATAGCGTATGCAACAATAGCGCCTGCTGCAGAACCACGACCAGGGCCTACACCAATACCATTCTCTTTTGCCCAGCGAACATACTCCTGAACAATCAGGAAGTAATCTGCAAAGCCCTTTTTGCAGATGATGTCATATTCATACTCAAAACGGTCTTTAACGTTAATCTCATTGATGACAACGTTTTGCCAATCATCTCCATAACGTCTTGCTAGACCAAGCTCGCACTCTTTTCTAAAGCGCTCCTCTGAGGTCTCCCCCTCTGCCAAGTCTGGAAACTTTGGCAGGTACATATGGGTCCAATCCAGCTCATAGTTGCACTTATTTGCAACCTCAATGGTGTTCTCGATAGCTTCTGGACACCACGAGAAGATCTGGCGCATTTCTTGCTCACTCTTAAGGTAGAACTCGCTGCCTGTCATGCGCTTGCGGTTCTCATCATCAACGCGAGCGCCCGAACCAATGCAGGAAGCAATATCTTGAACGCTTGCATCCTCTTTAGTGAGATAGTGGTTATCGTTGGTAGCAACTACCTTAATACCAAGGTCATGACCCATCTTTACAATGCGCTCAGCAAGAGTTCTATCGGTGTATCCTCCCCAACTTGGATCAGACAAACCGTGGTCTTGAATCTCTAGGTAGAAATCATCTCCAAAGATATCTTGATAGATTTTTGCCCAACGCTCTGCTTCTTCTGGACGACCTTCAAACAACATACGGGGAATGATGCCAGAAACACAAGCTGAAGTGCAGATAATTCCCTCGTGATAACGCTTGAGCATCTCAAGCGTAGTGCGTGGCTTGTAATAGAACATATCTTTTGAGCCCGCCTCTGACATCATCTTCATCAGATTGACATAGCCGGTCTCATTTTTAGCAAGCAGGATAAGGTGATAACGTACCTGCTTAGTACCCTTCTCAATACAATCATCAAGAATGAAATAAGCTTCACAGCCAAAAATTGGCTTAATAAGTGGAGAAGGTTTATTGGCCTTTACGGCCTCAATGTCATGTGTTTGATTCCAAATTTGAACGTCAGAAGCCCACTGAGCATGAACCTTATCATGCTCACCAGCATTGGGATCATCTGCAGGAGGCTCTTCTAGATCCCAGTCCTTTTCAAAACATTCCACATCATGACACCACTGGCCAAAGTCTTTAAGCGCCTCATTGTACTTGCGGCATGCAAGGTCAAAATCTGGAATTCCAAAGAGATATCCATGGTCAGTAAGAGCAAGTGCTGGCATACCAAACTCTACAGCTTTACTAACCATGTCTGGGACACGACTAGCTCCATCAAGAATAGAAAAATCTGAGTGGTTGTGGAGGTGAACAAATGCCATCTTTTTCTACGCTCTTCTCTTTGTGCTTCAAAATTTGTTCTTTTACCAAGGGCTCTTAATTTCTTTGTATAGTGTAGCCGATTCGCCGGACAATAACTACTAATACAAACATATGTTCTATGTGCTAATACTTCTATTTCCGCTGGTAAATTGGATGAAAATATTTTCTCGCCAATTTAATAACGTCACAAAATCTCTCTTAGTTAGCGTAAACCATCCGTTCAAAATTTCTCAAAATAAAAGTTTCAAACTGGTAACTCTTAGACTAGGGACACCTTAATTGGGAATATAGTTTTTGTATTACCTATTCCGGTTAAGGAGATCACATGGATCAGATGAAAAGCATTTCCTTTGACGACATTACAGCGGCTCAGAAGAACTTTGAGTCCGACCGCGCTCACACAGTAGCTAAGAATGCTGCTACCAGCGCTGGTGTTAGAAAAGCAGCTCGTGTACCAGAAGGTGTTGCCCTTAATCCTCTTACCTTTGATGTTGAGGTAAAGCAGGGTGACCGCACTAATCAGAAGCGCTCTGGTCGTTGTTGGATGTTTGCATCACTCAATACGTTTAGATATCGCATCATCAAGAAATACAACCTTTCCACTTTTGAGCTTTCCCAGGCATACCCACTGTTCTGGGACAAGATGGAGAAGTCCAACTGGTTCCTTGAGAACATTCTGGATACCCTTGATGAGCCTCTGAATGGCCGTCTTGTATCCTTCCTGCTCACCGATCCAATTGGCGACGGTGGCCAGTGGGATATGTTTAAGAGCCTTGTAAAGAAGTACGGTGTAGTTCCAAAGAGCGCTATGCCAGAGACTGCTAACTCTTGCAACACTCACGAAATGGACGCGTACCTTACCCGCTATCTTCGTAGTGCTGCAAAGCGTCTTCGTGAGACCGCAACAGCTGGTGAGTCCCTTGAGTCTCTGCGCGAGATGAAGAAAGAGATGATGGAGGACGTCTATACCCTGCTGGTAACTTGCCTGGGTCAGCCTCCTGTATCTTTTGAGGCACGCCTGCGCGATAAGGACGATAACCTCGCCCTTTCTGGCACTTTTACTCCTCAGGAGTTCTTCGCTGAGACTGTTGACATGAATCTTGATGATTACATCTCAATCATCTCCGCTCCTACTGCTGATAAGCCTTTCAACCACACCTACACCGTTTCTCGCTTGGGCAACGTTGTTGAGGGTGGCGGCGTTCGTTACCTCAACCTTGAGATTCCTGAGCTTAAGCGCCTTGCTGTGGCTCAGCTTAAGGACAACCTGCCCGTCTGGTTTGGTTGCGATGTTGCTCAGTCCTACCTTCGTGAAGAGGGCATCATGGACACCCGCGCACTTGACGTTGACGGCCTCTTTGGCTTCCCTGTTGAGGGCGCACTTGACCGTGCTGAGCGCCTTGACTACGGCGAGTCTCTGATGACTCACGCTATGGTTCTTGAGGGTGTTAACTTTGACGCAGAGGGCAACACTACCCTCTGGAAGGTCGAGAACAGCTGGGGTAAAGACCACGGCCGCGATGGCTTTGACACCATCTCTGACCCTTGGTTTGACGAGTACGTCTACCAGATTGTTGTTGACAAGAAGTACCTCACTCCTGAGCAGCTCAAGACCTTTGAGACCGAGGAAGCAACCGTCCTCGAACCATGGGACCCAATGGGCTCTCTTGCAACGCTTCGCTAAGGCACAAACCATCTGGCGAGAAGATCGATCTTCTCGCCAGGTTTTTCTAAACGCTACAAACAAAAGGAGCCTCAATGGCTGATCAGACCGTAAATCCACAGTGGGCAAACGAGGAAACTGCTGCTTTTAGCGCAGACCGTGCTAACCGCGTTGCTCGTAACTCCGTAACCTCTATGGGCGTTTCCGCAGCTGCTCGCGACATCACCACCATGCGTACCTACACTGATACCTATGGTGTTGCTGTTGCAAAGACTGGTGACGTCACCAACCAGCGCCAGAGTGGTCGCTGCTGGATGTTCTCTTCTTTCAACGTGCTTCGCCAGGAGGCAATCAAGAAGCTTGACGTTGATACCTTTGAGTTCAGCCAGGCATATGGCATGTTCTACGACAAGCTTGAGAAGGCAAACTCTGCACTTGAGTACATCATTCAGACTGCGGACCAGCCAACCGATTCTCGTGTTGTCAACACGCTTCTGACCGAGGGTATTGGCGATGGCGGTTACTACTCATTTGCCATGAGCTTGGTTGAGAAGTATGGCCTGGTTCCTAAGGATGCTATGCCAGAGACTGCTTGCTCCAAGAACTCCACTCAGATGGATGAGCGCATTGACCGCCTGTTCAGAAAGAGTGCTGGCGAGCTTCGCGCAGCATACGCAGCTGGCAAGTCTCAAGACGAGCTTCGTGCGCTTAAGCAGGAGCAACTCAAGGGCTTCCACCAGATTCTTTCCGTCTGCCTTGGTGAGCCACCTCTGACCTTTGACTTTGAGTGCAAGGTTGGCAAAAACGCACAGGTAGATAAGGCAAAGCTCTCCCCTGTTGAGCCAAGTAAGGCTTCTGACAACAAGGACAAAAAGGACGGCGAGAAGGACGAGGAGGGCACCCAGATTCTTCGCGACTTTGGCATTACTCCTCTTGAGTTTGCTGAGCGCTATTGTGGCGTTGATCCTCGTGGCTATGTCCAGCTGATCTCTGTTCCAAGCAAGAAGTATCCTTATGGCAAGGTGTATCACCCAACCTTCATCGATACCGTTTTGGGCGGCATTAAGACTCGCTTCTTAAACGTTGAGCCAGAGGTTCTTGAGGCAGCTACCATTGCTTCTTTGAAGGACGGCAACCCTGTCTGCATGGCCTGCGACGTTATGCAGGAGTTCCCTCGCCACAATGAGGACTTCAACTACGTTCTTTCAACCGACACCATGGATTACAACGGCCTCTTTGGCGTTGATTTTGACATGGATCGCGCCTCAATGATTGAGAACTATGAGACTTCCCTTACCCACGCAATGACCTTCCAGGGCGTTGAGCTTGATAAGGACGGCAAGGCTAAGCAGTGGCGCATTGAGAACAGCTGGGGTAAGGACTCCGGTAAGGACGGCTACCTCATCATGAGCGCAGACTGGTTCCGCCTCTACGGCGGCGAGGCTGATGTTCGTCGTCAGTACGTTCCAGAGGACCTGCTCAAGGTTTGGGACGAGGGCGAGGATGTCCAGATTGATTTCTGGGAGAACCTTGGCTACTCCCTTGGTGGCCGTAACCGCAAGTAAGGTACGCGCAACCATAGCCTACTAAGCACGCACATAAAAGCATCTATGGCCGGTACAGAATTTTCTGTGCCGGCCATACTGGTCTATTTATTAAACCCACTAGAACAGATCAAAACGCGCCGCGCAGACCTCGGCTGTAATCTTTCCAGCGCTGAGCTCTGTCAGTGCATCCGTAAACGTCGCTTCTTCTCCGCACCTAAAGTCTATGGCGAGAAAAACGTCCGCTCCAAACTCTGCCGTTATAACCTTGCCGCCGGTATCTGAGACCAAGCGCTGAATCTGCTCATACAGGTTATACGGGGCCGACAACTCCACCCTCACAACCTGCAGCATTTCTTGAACAGCAGACGCTTCCTCTGCAGCAGCCAAAGCCTCTTGAGTTGCTGCCGTATACGCACGAACAAGTCCGCCAGGTCCCAAAAGCGTTCCGCCAAAGTAGCGTGTGACAACGCAGCAGACGTTCTTAAGCCCCGCTCCGCGCAATACTTCCAGCACCGGCATTCCCGCCGTTCTAGAAGGCTCTCCGTCGTCGGAAGCACGCTCCGTGCCGTCCTCCAAGATCCATGCAGGCACGTTATGACGAGCGTTGTAGTGCTTCGTCCTCACCGTGGCCAGAAACTCTTGTGCTTCTGACTCTGTTTCTACATGACAAAGCTGGGCTATGAAGCGGCTCTTTCTGTCTTCAAAGAGACCTTCCGCAACAAAGTCCAGCTTGAGTGTCTTGTAGGATGTGTCAGACATAGAACAGCTATAAAGTCGCAGTTATGCGAGTACACAGACCTTCTCGCCAGCAGAAACTGACTGGTCAGCGGAAGCAAGAACCTCTACGTTGCTGTACTCACTAGAATTGGTGATAGCAAGAATAACCACCTCAGGATGACCCGCGTCCTTAACCTTATCCAGGTCAAAGGTCATCAGTGGCTGACCAACCGCAACATGCTGATCCTGCTCAACAAGGGCAGTAAAGCCGTCACCCTTCATCTCAACGGTATCAACGCCTACGTGAATCAAAACCTCTTCGCCAGAATCGGCAGTAATTCCAAAGGCGTGAACAGTTGGAGTAGTTGCGGTAATAGTGCCCGAAACTGGCGCGTACACAACACCCTCAGAAGGCCAAATACCCAGACCCTGTCCAAGCATTCCACCTGCAAAAACAGGATCAGGAACGTTCTCTAGCGCAACAACTTTTCCGCTTGCTGGTGCATAAATTGTTTTAGCAGTGTAATCAGAAACAACAAGAGCCTCTGGTATAGCTTCCTTGGAAGATTTCTTGAAAAGATCAAAGAGTCCCATGGTAGTCCTTTCGTATGTAAGCCTATCCATCATAGCAGCATTCAAAGAGGCAACTGTTGCTTTTCATGAACACGACGTACCAAATCGCACCCTTCTCGCCACTCAACGTGTAGCGAGAAACCCGCACCCTCGCAACGTCTTATTTACTTGGAGATTGTTTGACTTCGGAGCTTCTAGCCTTATGAACGTGATACAATCGCCCATGCAAAGTGGACCAGACAACCGCGGAGTGCCCGTCCAGCTAAGTGGAGGGGTGCTATGAGGAAAGTCCGGGCTCCAGAGGGCAGGATGCTGGCTAACGGCCAGGCGGGGTGACCCGACGGAAAGTGCCGCAGAAAAGAAGACTCTCACCTGCGCATTCGCGTAAAGAGAAAAGCTGAAACGGTAGTGTAAGAGACTACCAGCATGCTGATAACAGTATGGCTTGGTAAACCCCATCCGGAGCAAACGCAAATAGGAGCGCTATGGTGTGGCCCGCACTGCGCTCGGGTTGCGCGCTAGAGACCAGCAGCAATGCTGGTAGTAGATAAATGGTTGTCCGCGACAGAACCCGGCTTATACGTCCACTTTGCCTATTGAATGCAAATCCCCCGCACGATTTCTGTGCGGGGGATTATGATTCTGCAGCGTGTTAGCGTCGGCTTTTAGGCCTGGCGCACAAAATAGCGCAGCTTTGGTAGGTTCTGCTGAAGAATCGACATGTTCCTAATCAAGATAGCAGGCAGCTAGGCGGTCGCACTACCTGATATGCATCTCTATGCATAAACTTCGTCTAATATGCTTAAACATGAATAGACTTATATAAGAAATTTAACTATCGGTAAATTCCGCACTTAAGGAACACACCTATGTCAGATATTCTGCTTAATTACAGGCATATTACACACCTAATGAAGATATTCTGCATGATTGAGGTATTTTCTGCGTCATGTATACGTCATTTTGACAGATTATCCGACTTAGGTGTGTTTGCCTATCATCGAATGAGCTGTATCGGTTTGTATCTTAAAAAAGTGGTGTAAGTAAGCATTTCAGCTGTCTAAAAGAAGTGCGGTTATTTCCTAAAATATAGTCACCACAACCAATTCAGAAAGGAAATAACCGCAATGTAATTTTATATGAAGCTGAGCTCTCCTACACCTAAGATTACGAATTAGATTTCAATGGAATGCTATGCCAGTCATGTGGGTACGTATTCCACACAAATCAATTCAAGAAAGGTCGCACATGTACCTAGAGAATATCAATGGACCAGAAGACGTAAAGAAGCTGAATGCGGAGGCACGCAAGATACTTGCGCAGGAGATTCGCGACAACTTGCTGGTCATGGAGTCAAAACACGGCGGCCACTTTGGTCCAAACTTTGGCATCGTCGAGGCAACTATCGCGCTTCATACCGTGTTCAATTCGCCCGTTGACCATATCGTTTACGACGTCTCGCACCAGACATATCCCCACAAGATGCTCACCGGCCGCAAGCAGGCATACATGGATCCTGCGCTCTACGACTCGGTGTCTCCTTACACTGATCCCGCCGAAACCCAGCATGACCTCTTCAAAATTGGCCACACTTCCACGTCCATCAGCTTGGCGCTTGGCCTGACAAAGGCTCGCGACATCATGGGCGGCAAGGAAAACATTATCGCCGTTATCGGCGATGGCTCCATGTCGGGCGGCGAGGCGCTTGAGGGTCTGAACGTTGCCGGCGAGCTGAACAGCAACTTTATCATCGTCTTCAACGACAACCAGATGTCCATCGCCGAGAACCATGGCGGCATGTACGACCAGTTTGCTGAGCTGCGCCGCACCAACGGAGCTACCGAGAATAACCTCTTCAAATCGATGGGCCTGGACTACCTGTATGTCAATGACGGCAACGACATCGAGGCTCTTATCGCCGCATTTGAGCAGGTAAAAAGCTCGAACCATCCGGTCGTGGTCCACATCAATACGCTCAAGGGCAAGGGCTACGCTCCCGCGGAGGCAAACAAGGAGAAGTGGCACTGGCACATGCCGTTTGATATTCAGACTGGTCAGAGCCCCGCATCCGGTGCTTCCGAGTCGTACGCCAGCATTTTTGCAGAGTATGCCCTCAAGCGCGCAAAGACTGACCCAAAGTTCTTGGTGCTTATGTCGGCTGTTCCTGGTCTGCTTGGTCTTACGCAGGAACGCCGAGAAGAGCTAGGTAAGCACTACCTTGACGTGGGCATCGCCGAAGAAACTGCAGTTGCGATGGCTTCCGGCGCGGCTCACGCGGGCGCGCACGTGATTTGGGGATCAAGCGCAACCTTCATCCAGCGCACCTACGACCAGCTCACTCAGGACCTGGCGCTCAACCAGAATCCTGCGGTTATCGTGGGATCCGGCTCCATTAGGGGTTTGATGGCCGCCACCCACCAGGGCCTCAGCAGCATTTCCATGATTGCAAACATCCCTAACATGGTGTATCTCGCGCCGTCCAACGCCGAGGAGTACATCGCCATGCTCGACTGGGCGCTTGAACAGGACAAACACCCCGTCTACATTACAATTCCTTCCGGTCCTGTGGTCCATGCCGAGGGACCCGTCCGCACAAACTTCGACGCTCTCAACACCTACGAGGTCACGCGCAAGGGCTCCAAGGTGGCCGTTCTTGCCCTGGGCGATTTCTACGATCTTGGCGAGAAAACCATTGAGGCCCTCAGCTCCACCCTGGGAATTGAAGCCACGCTGGTCAAACCATACTTTGCCTCGGGCGTTGACCAGAATCTGCTCGACAACCTGGTAAAAGACCACGACGTCATCGTGACCATTGAGGACGGCATTATCGAGGGCGGCTGGGGACAAAATATCGCCAGCTACCTGGGAACTTCTTCCGCACGCGTGCTGAACTACGGCGTCAAGAAGGCTTTCTACGACCGCGTCAACATCGCGGACCTTATGCGAGAAAGTCATCTGGATCTCGAGCTGATTGCTGCGGACATCAAGCAGGTGCTGGGCCTGTAGACGATGCGCCACCACTCCGGCGTCATCGTCCGTACTTCTCGCCATCACATCAAATCTGCAACAAAAAAGAGGAGCCGCATCTGCGGTCCCTCTTCTGTATCAAGCAAATGTACCGTTGTAGTGCTGCTGTGCTGTACTGTTGCGGCGCGTCGGTGCGCGTCGTAACCTGCAGCTAGAAGCTTAAGCCTTAAGAGCGCGGCCCATAGCGTCAGCCTGAACGATAGCTGCATAGAGCTCGTCAGGAGTGACGTCGCCAGCAAGGTTGTGGATGGTCTCGCCAGGAACGCAAGCAGCCTCAGCAATCTTCTTGATCTGCTCGTCAGTGGTGATGCCAACCTCCTCGAGGGTAGTTGGAAGACCAACCTCAAGGCAGAAGTCCTGAACCTCGTCGAACTCCTCCTGAGGAACGCCCTCAAGAACAAGCTGGACCAGGGTACCAAAAGCAACGCAGTTGCCGTGAGGTGCGCTGTGGCCACCAAGGGAGGTGAGGCCGTTGTAGAAGGAGTGAGCTGCTGCGCAGTTAACGTTGTCAGCGCCGACACCACTCATGTAGACGGTTGCCTCGCAGATAGCCTCAAGAGCTGGGGTTACAACGTTGTTCTCGCAAGCCTTAATTGCCTGTGAACCGTAATCGCGAAGGGTGAGGTAGCACTCCTTAGCAATTGCCATACCAACGCGGGTAATGCCGGTTCCCTCGAGGGAAGGAGACTCGGTGCGGATGGATGCGCGGCCCTCAAAGTAGGTGCCCAGTGCGTCGCCCATGCCTGCTACCAGGAAGGAAACAGGTGCGTTTGCGATGATCTGGGTGTCGACCATAACTGCATCTGGGTTCTGTGGGTAGAAGAGGTACTTGTCAAAGGAACCGTCATCGTTGTAAATAACGGAGAGGCCGGTGCATGGAGCGTCAGTAGCTGCAACGGTTGGAAGAATAACGATGCGCTTACCAGCGTAATATGCGGTTGCCTTTGCAGTGTCAACAGCGCTACCGCCGCCGATAGCGACGACTACGTCGATGTTGTCCTCCTCGACGAAAGCCTTCATGCGGTTAATCTCGCCGTTGGAAGAGATGCCACCGAAGACCTCGTAGCGACGGTAATAGTCGCCCTTGCCCTCGAAGCTCTGCTCGATCATGTCGTGGGTTGCTTTGTAGCCGCTGTTAGAGCAAACAAACAGGAAGCGTTTTCCCATGTAGCCCATCTCTTTTTCAAACTCGAGACAAGCATTTTTGCCCTGAACATACTTCAGTGGCTCACGCATTGCGCGCAGCATTTTCATAGGTTCCCCTCTCCGGATACGTTTTAGACCTATGTAATTTATGGTAACACTATCAAAAGAACATAACAGCAAGGAAAATATTTCTGTGGGAGTATTACTTTAAGTTGGCCCCACTAAAGCAATAGGATAGTTGGAAATAATTCTATTTTGAGATCTTATAATATGGGGAAATCAAAATGGAGGGATAGAAATAATCTAAAGAGGAAATGAATGTTTGAAGGAAAGTTAGCAACAACAGAAAAGAACATTCTGCTCTACGAATGGTCAAATTATATTAATTCAAGCGTTCTGATTTGGACCATCTTAACCCTCTACTATCTTTGGCGTGGTTTAAGTTATTTTGATATTGCACTAGTTCAGAGTGTTGGAGCAATAGCTACAGCAGTGCTTGAGATTCCAACAGGATGGATATCTGATCGTTGCGGGCATCATATTGTTTTAAAAATTGCTTCTTTTTCTAGACTTGTGGCAATAGTGACTTTAACTTTTGCAAATAGTTTTTTATTGATGGTGGCTTCTGAATTATTCTTTTCTTTAGCAAGTGCGTCACAGTCAGGAGCTGGAAGTGCTTTTCTTTTCGAGGCAACGAGTGCAAATTCCAGGATGGATAGGAAGAATGGAACATATGCTCTAATTCTTTCAAAAATGACAGGAGCTCAGTCGATCATTAGAATTACTGTTCGTTTAATAGCTCCTGTTCTTTTTAGTATCAATCCTTTGATTCCTTTTGTTATTTCGATCTTTGTATATTTTCTTGGGCTATTAGTCACTTTGGAATTTAAAGAAAATAATGTAAGCCCTAATAGAAGAAACAATTGCCTACCAGAAGAAGATGGATTTATAAGGACTAGAACTAGTAAATTGAATCTGAAAGAAAATGTACAAACATTTTTTCAGGAACTTATAAAGATTGTGAAAACAAATATATTTATTTCGCTTTGTACAGTTTCAGCAATTTCATTAATTTTAGTTAGTAATTACAGCCAGTTTATTGCCCCAAATTTAACCAGTATGGGATTTGATATAAAGTTCTTAGGGATTGTTACTGCTGCTGCAAGTTTAGGCGAGTTTTTTGGGTCAAAGCTTACAGCAAAGATAGTAAAAACACTTAAAGACTCTTATAAGAAATCCACTGGAGATATTATTGCGTTTTCAGGAAACGTAGAATTTCTCGTTATTTTAGGCATTCTTTTCGTGATTGCAATCTTGATGCTATGCGCTGGGCTAATCCCAAGTATATACGTATGTATTTTTACTTATGTAGCGATTAATTTATTTTCAACCACTTTAAGTATTTTGATAAACAATCAAATGAATTTAATCGCTGAAGAGAATAATCGCGCAACATTACTTTCTGTATCAAATCAGATTGAAGAAATCGCATCAGTGGTTTCGGATCCATTAATTGGAATTGCCTTAGACTTTTCAGGATTTGGAACAACTTATGTTGGTTTAGGCTGTATTACTCTTGTGGTAATAGCCCTTATTTTTAGTATCCATTACAGGAAATATAGATAGTCATAATCTCAACTTCTCATAATCTATTGGGTTAAAGTTATCTGGAAAGTTTACGTGAACATACACTCACGAGCCGGCAAATGATATCCTTGTAGTGTCAAATTTTCGCACTGTGGTCTTTGGAGGACACATGCTTAGTTCTGTCGAAATCAAACCCGATGTCTACTTTGTAGGCGCCCTTGACTGGAACGCTCGCGAGTTCCACGGCTACACCACTGAGCAGGGCATTACCTACAATGCATACCTTATCTTGGACGAGAAGGTCACGCTTATTGACACCGTCAAGCGTCCATTCTCCGAGGAGCTGGTCGAGCGCATTAAGAGCATCATCGATCCAGCAAAGATTGACGTTCTGATCTGCAACCATATTGAGATGGACCACTCCGGCAGCGTTCCTCGCATTCTGGAGCTCGCGCCAAACGCCGAGGTCTACGCAAGCGCACCTCAGGGCGTCAAGGAGCTCAAGGCTTTCTATGGCGAGAATATCAACGTCAACGGCGTAAAGACGGGCGATACGCTCAACATTGGTAAGCGCACTCTGACCTTTGTGCAGACCCCAATGGTCCACTGGCCAGACAACATGGTCACGTATTCCGACTACGATAAGATCCTCTTCTCCAACGACGCATTTGGTCAGCATTACGCTTCAACCACTCGCTTTGAAGACGAGTCCGACTACTGCGAGGTTATGAAGCAGGCTCGCAAGTACTACGCAAACATCGTTCTCCCTTACGGTCGTCAGGCTGACTCTGCTGTTACCGCAGTTAAAGGTATTGGTCTGGAGAACATCGATATTATCGCCCCAGCTCACGGCGTTGCATGGCGCTCCCACATTGCCGACATCATCTCCAAGTACGAGGAGTGGACTACCGGCAAACTTGAGGAGAAAGCCCTGGTTGTATACGACTCCATGTGGGGCTCAACCGACAAGATGGCTCACGCTCTCTTGGACGGTTTTCTGGCTGAAGGTATTCCTGCCCAGCTCATCGACCTCAAAGAGACTCACATCTCCAACGTCATGTATCACTTCCTGGATTCTAAGTATGTCTGCGTTGGTTCGCCTACGCTGAACTCTAAGTTCTTGCCTACCGTTTCTTCGTTCCTGACCTATATGAGCGGCCTTTCTCCAAAGAATGACCACCGTATTGGCTTTGCGTTTGGTTCTTACGGCTGGGCTCCACTTGGACCAAAGATGGTTCAGGCCGAGCTTGAGGCAGCTGAGTTTACTATGCCACTGCCTGTTCACGCTATCGGTTGGCTTCCTTCCGACGAGGACCTGGACGCTGTTCGTGCGCAGGTCAAGGACCTGGTCGAGGCTGGCAAGCAGCTCTAATCTAGCGGTAAATTGAGCAAGACCCCCACATTCATGCTGAATGTGGGGGTCTTTTGCTGTAGAGGGAGTTAAGCGGGTAAGAATGATGCAAGTGACCCCGAAGTGGCCCCGAAGTGGCCCCGAAGCGACTCCGAAATAATCCCAGAGTGACCCCGAAGTGGTAAAAAATGCGTTTAGTTGGAGAATACAGGATTTTGCATATAGTGTTTCCCCAGATAAAAATTTTCAGTGCGGTAAAAAATCGTCTTAGTTGGGGATAAATTGGCTAATTTTAAGTTTTCATTTCCAACTAAACGGGTTTTTTACCTTTTTCGGCACATAATTTTAGGCGTGAAAGTTACGTATTCATGGCAATGAATTAATTGAGTAAGTTATTCAAAATTCTGTATCAAATATTGAGAACTGCTTATTAATCGGAATTGACATCGAAAAATAGAGAACTAAACCATCAAAATTGCGGTTTGAACCGCAGAAAAGTGATTCGCGTCGCGGGAAAAGCGTGCTGCCCGTATAGTTGACGTCATCACGCCGCGTTTCCGTCAGCCGCGCCGTGTAACTCGCGCTTAGTTGACGCTATCACCTCGCGGAGTCGTCCGCTCCATCACGCCGCCGCTTCCGACACCGCCAGTCTTCCAGCGTTTCATGGCGAGACTGTGTCAAATTCCTGAAGACTACAAGGTAGAGCGCGTTAGAGTACAATAGTCTGTACAAAAAGTAACTTCGAAGAGGTAGGTGCCCATACACTCGATGGACATTGCGTTAAGTATTGGAATAACTCTGCTGCTTACCCTGGTAAACGGCTTCTTTTCTGCGGCTGAGATGGCCATTGTTAGCGCTCGTCGTGCAGCGCTTGAGGCGGACGTGGACGAGGGTGATCCAAGAGCCTTGGCCGTCATTGATATTGCCACTGATCGTGGATATTTTCTTGCAACAATTCAGGTTGCAATTACCCTGGTAGGCTTTGCATCTTCGGCATTTGCGGCAACAAGCCTTTCCGAGCCATTCGGCGCTTGGCTTGTCAGCATTGGTGCTCATGCTGACCTGGCGCTTCCTTTGGCGGTTGTGGTTATTACGCTGATCGTTTCGTTCTTCTCCGTGGTCATCGGCGAGCTGGTTCCAAAGAGCATTGGCCTGGCAAATTCCGAGGCAGTGGCCAAGGCCGTGGTTGGCCCCATGAGGACGTTTATGAAGATTGCGCGCCCACTCGTATTTATTACGTCTGCTTCGGCAGATGCGGTTACCACGCTCATGGGCATTGACACTACCAACGACCATCAAGAGGTCACCGAGGAAGAGCTCCGCTACATTGTCAAGGATTCTGAGGACCTCTCTGAAGAAGAAAAATCCATGATCCACGAGGTCATCGAGATGGGCGACACCGTTGTCCGTGAGGTAATGGTCCCGCGCGTTGATATGACCGCCATGGAGGACACCGCAACTATCAGCGAGGTCCTTCGCGTCATGCGCCAAACAGGTTTCTCGCGCATCCCTATCTACCACGAGAATATCGACCGCATCGTGGGCATCGCTCACATCAAAGATTTGCTGGAACCAGCGCTTGATCAGCACGATAGTGACGAGAAGATCGCGCGCTTCGTACGTTCCGCTGACTATGTACCTGATACCAAAGACATCATCCCTCTGCTCACTGAGATGCGGATAAGCCGCGACCAGATGGTTATTGTTGTTGATGAGTACGGAGGAACCGCGGGCGTCATTACTGTTGAGGACATCGTCGAGGAAATTGTCGGCGAAATTGAGGATGAGTTTGATCCGGACAACAAGTATCTGACCCAGCTCTCTGACAGAGAATGTCTGGTAGACGGTCGTTTCTCGCTTAATGATGCTGCTGAGTTGGGCTGGCCGGTGGGGGAGTCCGAGGAGTATGAGACTATCGCTGGCTTTGTGCTGGATTTAGCTGGTCATCTGCCTCGCCCGGGTGAGTCGTTTGAGAAGGACGGCTACGTGTTCCGCGTGCAGTCGATGCGTCGCCGACGCTTGTCTTTGCTGCGCGTAATTGCTCCGGAGCCACAGGTAGACGGTGAATCTGAACCAGCTAGCGAAAACTCAAACACATCAGAAAATGAATAACTAAAAGAATGATTACAATAGAGTGGACCAATAGAAAGAGGTTGAAATGGCGCAGTTGATTTCTATCAAAAAAGTTGTGGTAGGACCTAAAAACTTGACCGCTACCGTTGAGCTTTCGGCCAAGGCGCCACGTTTGACCTCAGAAAATCCTGAGGCAACTAAACGTTTGCTTGAGCTTCTTCCAGGCCTCTCCGAGCACCTGTGCTTGGGTGATGCGGACGCTCGTTTTGGGCTTGTTGCAGAAGACACCGAGGTTGCGCACTTGCTTGAGCATGTAACCGTTGAGCTCCTGGCTCTGACTAACCTCGCAGGAGACGTTACTTCCGGCAAGACTTCTCTGGTAGATTCCCGTCGCGGCCTCTACGAGATTATCCTCGCATGTCCAGACGACGTGCTGGTTGCGGCTTCGCTTTCCAGCGCTGTATGGCTTCTCAATTGGGCATATGGCAACCAGGAGGACGCCGATCCAGACATCAACGCAATCGTCTCTGGCCTTGTTGCGCTCATCCAGAGCCTTGATGGCGAGAAGAACGATGAGCTTGCAGACTCCACAGAACCTGAGGTGGACGCTGTTCCCCAGGCAGAAAGTGTAGAGGCACGGGATTACGTTGCCGACAACTCCTCCGAGGACGTTGCTGATGCAGCGGCTGCCGATGCAATTGAGGCTGAGGCTGCTGACACTGAGGAGAACAACGCCGAGGTCGCAGGTATTGACGCGGCTGACGAGGACGCGCCCGCTGCCGACGTCGATCCCGCTGCTGACGCCGCCGTGGCACCTGCCGAGGAGGTCATCGCCGATGAGCTTGCTGAGGCAACAGCAGCTGAGGATGCTACCGACGAATCCAAGGTCACTGATGTCCCCGATGACTGGAACATGATTAACGTTCCTCGTCCAAAGCCCGTTCGATAAACGCTCTTATTGCGGTATGATTACGTACAGCGTTTTGCTGTTTAACAGGAGGTACTTATGAGCAAGAAGTCTGCTGGTTTCTTTCTAGGCGCTGTATTTGGCGCTGCTGCTGGCGCTGTAGCTGGTCTTTTCCTGGCTCCACGTTCCGGCGAGGAGACTCGCGCTTTGGCTGCAGATGCTGTCAATGACGCATGGGATTCCGCACTTGATTCTTATGAGCGCACATCTAAGGTTGTGAGCACTAAGATTGACGAGGTCAAGCCTACTGTTGACGCAAAGACCGACGAGCTCCGCGCAAAGGTTGACCTTGCTCGCGAGCGCATGGATCAGCTCCGTGAGTCACTTTCTGACGCTGTGACCTCTGCTTCTAACACTGTCGCAGATGCTGCTGATGTTGTTGCAGACTCCTTTGTTGTTCCAGAGCCAACCGCCACAACCGCTGAGGCTCAGGCTGTTCGCATCGAGAACGTTGAGTCCCACGAGCAGGAGAACGCTGGCGAGGGCTACCAGGAGGCATAAGCCTCACTTACAAGCAATGTGACGGGACGCCTTATGACGTCCCGTTTTTTATAGAGAGGTTTCACGTGAAAACAACCGAGCTCCTAGGCGCAAAGGTCCTTCTTCCCAAAAAGCCTGCTACAAAGGGCAAGCACGCGGGAGAAGAGCGGTTTTCCAAGTTAGGAAAAATCCACAACGTGGTTTTTGCACCCTTCAAACAGGGTCAGTCCTCGCAGGTAGTGGGCGTGATGGTTCAGAAGCCCGATATTGCTGGCATGATTAAGCAGGATGACGCGTTTGTCACACTGGAGTCTCTGGAGACCATTGAGCAGGGGCTTTACGTAAAAGATCCCGAGAATAACGTCGATAAGGCTGCAATCAAGCGCTTGAACTTGGACTTTGATACCTGCATTCTATGGCACGGTATGGAGGCTCGCACTAAGAGCGGAAAAAGTATGGGTTACGTGAGCGGCGCTGAGTTTGACCAGGTTACTGGTGTGGTCTCGGCATTTCTTGTGGGTGACGGCGCTGGATCGGAAGCGCTGGTAGGTTCGTTTGCCATCAAGCCTGAGTGGTTGCTTGGCTATTCTAACGGCGCCATGGTCCTCTCCGATGAGGCAGCAGATGCCCAGCTCACTGGTGGTCTAGCTGCAAAGGCAGGCGAGGGATACGCAGCCGCTGCGGCTAAGGCTTCTGAGGCTACCGCCAAGGCTGGAAAGGCTGTTGCAGAGGCTACCGAGAAAGGTGCGTTTGCCCTGGGTAAGACGCTGGCCAAGGCAAAACGTGCCATCGAAGATGCTACCGAACCTGACGCAGAAGACGATTCCGAGCGCCCAGCTCCCGTTGCTGCAGAGGATGTTCGTCTCGAGAAGCCATCTGCGGAGGAGCAAGGTGAGGCAGACAAGTCCGCCGCTGACAAAGCAGCTGCCAGTAAGCCTACCGCTAAGCCCGCAAGCAAATCATCTACACAGGCAACCGCTAACAAGGCGGCTAAGGGTTTTGGTATGCAGCTTGGCCGCATGGGCAAGATGTTCTCTGACTTTAAGGATGAGTTTGACAAGGCAAGCAAGTAATAAACTGCAGATAAACACATAAAACAAAGGGCGAGAAGATCGATCTTCTTGCCCTTTTTGTGTTGTAGTTGCGTGGCATTAAGCTGCGCATGGAGCTCACGTGCCAGTGGAACTACAAGTGCTACAAGCCCATGGCCTGCAGAATGAACATCACAATGGTTAGGATGATGACGGTGATGATGGTAAACCAGGTCAGCGCGTTCCAGATGCGTCCGTTGGCGTACTTGCCCATGATGTGTTTGTCGGCCGCGATGATAACCATAAAGACAAGCAGAATTGGCAGCAGAATACCGTTGATGACCTGGGCGGCCATCATGATGCCAAAGAGACTCATGCCTGGGATCAGAACAACCAGCGCAGAAATGACCAGGACGGTTGTAATAATGCCATGGTAGACGGGGGCCTCCTGCCAGCTACGGTCGGCTCCGCGCTCCCAACCAAATGCCTCGCAGATAGCGCTTGCTGTAATGCCTGGTAGAACGCATGCTGCAAGGAAGGACGCGCCAACCATACCCAGTGCAAAGAGGGTACTAGCATACTGACCCGCAAGTGGTTCAAGTGCGCGAGCAGCGTCGGCAGCAGAGTCAACAGAGATTCCGCGAGGGAAGAGGACAGCACCGGTGGTCAGCATAATGAACCAGGTGATAACCTCGGCCAGGACTGCGCCGGCAACATTGTCTGCACGCTGTGCTGGAATATCGCTGGTATCAAGGTTCTTCTCGACAACATTTGATGCAACCAAGAAGATCATGTACGGGCTGATGGTAGTACCAATATTTGCAACCAAGAGGGAAATGTAGGATGGGTCTGCGGAAGGCTGCGGAATGATGGTGACGCGCAGAGCCTCGCCCCAGTCTGGTTGAGCAAGCACGCCAGCCACCACATATGTGACAAAAATGCAGCTAATTGCCAGCAGAATTTTCTCGATGCGACGGTATGATCCGCCAACGGTCAAGAGCCACACCATCAGAGCGCTGATAGGAACCGAGACGTACGTAGGGATGCCAAAGAGCTCCATACTAGACGCAATACCTGCGAATTCGGAGAAGGTAACAGCAATGTTGGAGAGCAGCAGCGCACCCATTGCCAGGGTAGACAGGCGGATGCCAAAGCGCTCGCGCACCAGCGATGCAATGCCTTTACCGGTAACGCAACCCATTCGAGCTGCGGTTTCTTGAACAACAATCAGCAGGAAGCACATAAGAGGCACGGTCCATAGCTGCGAGTAGCCAAAGGTTGCGCCCGCGCTGGAGTAGGTTGCAATGCCACCGGCATCGTTACCAGCAAAAGCGGCGAGAAGACCAGGACCCATTGCCATCAAGATGTACTTGAGGCTGTTTTTGTTGACCGGAGCTTTTTGCTTAGACGTGTGTTTGCTCTGATCGAGTGCGCTGTTGTTGGTCACAGAAAGCTCTTTAGCAGCTTCCTGTTCTGTGATTGCGTCCTCTACCTCGGCGTTGTTCTCTTGCGCCATTTACATCACACTCACAAGTGAGAGAGCGTAAGAGAGGACGAAGAATGTCACCACCGAAAGGCTCATAGAAATCAACGTAAGCGTGAGACCTGAAGTTTCCTGGTTTTTCTCTTCACGATGGCGAAGTACAGCCAAGAAAATTGGGGTCAGCAGGAAGGAAATAAGGGTAGAGCCAGCTGCTGCACCAAAGATCTGAATAATGGTCTGGTCAAAGAGCGCGGCGTAGAATGCGCCTGCATTTGGATCGTACGGGTGGAACAGCGCCTCTAGCAGGGCGTGAGCTGCAGCGCCAAGGATGCAAATGAGCCCGCTGACCAGAAGACCCAGTAGAAGCGAGCGGAAGGCAAAGCCTAAGATAGAAGGAGACTTCTCGCTGCCAGGATCGTCCGTCAGGAAGAAGTTTGTTACATAGTTGACGGTATTCTCGCTCAAGTTCAGTGAGATTGGCATCGTAATAGTGCAAAGAGCTGCGAAGATACCCATGGTTGGATTAGATGTTGCGGCTGTTCCTACAAAGGCAGCAATTACAACGGAAGCAACCCAGAACAGAAGCCAGAGGTTGCGGTGGAGGAACCAAATAATGTTGCGGCCACGGTCTCCAGAATCGGAATCGCTCCTGCCGCCACCAACAATCTGCAGGTCCTCAGCGTGCTCCTCTTCAAGAACGTCAAGGGCGTCGTCGACGGTAACAATACCCAGCAGGCGGTTGTCGTCAGAAACAACAGGCATAGCCAGCAGGTTGTATTTTGCAATGTTACGAGCAACGTCCTCCTGGTCGTCCTCTGGTGAGGCGGTGACCAGGTTCTTATTAGCAATCTCCTCCAGACGAGTTTCTGGCTCTGAGACAATCAGGCGGTTCAGCGAAACGGTTCCGGACAGGCGGCCGTCCTCGTCAGTAAGGTAGATATAGCGGACGGTCTCAAAGTCTTCGTCCAGGTTGCGTAGGCGATCAAAAGCGTATGCAACGGTTTGATCCTCAGGAATAGAAAGCGCCTCAGACGTCATAATACGGCCGGCGGTGTACTCACGGTATCCTAGCAGCTGCCTAATAGCACGCTGCTCCTTAACGCCCATCAAGCGCAGAAGTTTCTCGGCACGGTCATAGCTCAGCTCGGAGACAAGCTCGGCTGCGTCGTCTGGGTCCATCTCGGATAGGATGCGAGATGCTTCTTTTTCGTTCAGGCCGCCGATGAGCTCAACTGCCATAGCGTCGTCGTTGAACTCTGCCATTGCGCCGGCTCGCTGCTCGTCATCAAGCTGGGAAAACACCTGGCTACGCAGGCGAGAGTCCAGACGCTCAATGATGTCAGCGACGTCAGCGGGGTGCAGCTCGTCCAACGTCTTGTGGGAAACGGAGAGCTTGACGTTGGAGAGGTCGCGCTCGACCAGGTCCATGTAACTCCACGCAATGATGCGCTCTTGCATGGGGTGACCCATAGCGCGAGCAATACGGGTGACCAGGTGCTCTAGCTGGGGAGAAAGGCTGCGCAGCAGGCCGCGTGCGCCAACCTCTGCGCCCAGAAGGCGTAGCTGTGTTGAGCTGGTATCGGAAAGCTTGAGGTCGTTTACGCGGACAACACGAATGCCACGCGTATCAACGATCTGCTTGTTCAGAATATCTCGGGCGAGAAGAACTTCGTTAGGCTGCAGGTACGAGAAGCGAATCTCAGTTGAAGGTACCTTGAGCCTGATGACGTCCTCATCGTAGGTATCAACATACTTGCGCCAAGAAATCATCATTGGCGTGCGGCCAGGGCCCATAAAAGCAAGGGAAGTGATGCGAGGAAAAACTTCTCCGGTAGCAATTCCAAGGTCAGAGACAGAACCAATCTTCTCGCCTTCTGAATCTAGAACCGGATTACCCATTAACTGGGAAAGATAAATCATGTGTGCTCCTTACATGCGTCCGAAGACTAAAGCGTGGCTTTGGGCGAGAAACTCCGCATAATTGCCACGGGGACTGCATTGCGATTTCACCCCTCACGGTGCAAATCGGCACACCGCAAGAGGTCAGCGACTGTGAGGTCGAGGTTTCATGCTGACCTTTCTCTTCATCCAATAGAACGTGAATTGTGCTTGCGAGGACAATTCACAGATGTAACTATTTTAACGATTTTCCTGCAAGGCTGTAAAGACTCTTCACATAATCTAGCTGCTCGGATTTGGTTGTAACCGGCATGCGCGCGTCATGCGAGTAATGTGCGACCAGCGCGAATGGTGTGCTGCGAAACTTCATGGCTTATAAAAAAGTCCGGCACCTGCGGGAGTGCAGATGCCGGACTGAGCTGGAACAGAAAGTAAATGAAATAGAACGAAACAGCTCTTAGAACTGTACGTTTGGTGCTTGACGAGCGGACTCGTCGGTAACCTGGAAGCTTGTACGTGGGGAACGTCCACCAGCAAGAAGGTTGTTTGGGAAAACAGCGATGATGTTGTTGTAGTTCATGACAACATCGTTGTAGCTCAAGCGAGCATAGCTGAGGCGGTTCTCGGTGTCAGTAAGCTCTGCCTGGAGCTCCAGGAAGTTCTGGTTAGCCTTGAGCTCTGGGTAGTTCTCAACAACAGCAAACAGGTTGGTCAGAGCATTGGAAAGAGTACCGGAAGCCTGCATCTTCTCTTCAGGAGTACGAGCGTTTGCGACTGCAGCGCGAGCAGAAGTAACTGCCTCAAAAGTCTTAGACTCGTGAGCTGCGTAACCCTTAACGGTGTTGACCAGGTTAGGGATCAGATCGTTACGACGCTGAAGCTGCGTATCGATAGCTGCCCAAGCGTTGTCGCACCTGTTGCTTGCGCGGATGATGTTGTTGTGAATGCTAATTGCCCAGAAAACCAGAAGGACAATAACTACAACTGCGGCAATAATCATGCTAAATCCTTTCAATCACTGACAATCCTGTGTCAGCCATCCATTTGGACAGGTTAATTATACCCAAAAGTAAAAATCTAAGGCGTTTTTGATTAAAGCTTTTAACTTTTTAAGGAGTCTTTTGGTAAATGGAATGCTCGTCCACACACTGGCGAGAAGAACGTTGAGCTAGAAATAACGTGAGATGGAATGTAGGTTCTGAAGGTAAAACGTTAAGTTGAGGTCCGCCAAAAAATGGCGGAGAGGGAGGGATTCGAACCCTCGGAACGGGGACACCGCTCAACGGTTTTCAAGACCGCCGCATTCAACCACTCTGCCACCTCTCCAAAGCGGTAATATCCTACCGCATAATTCAGTTTTTTGCGAGTAGGGGATTTAGCAAGTTCGGTTTTGCTTCATAATTGAGAGCTGACAAATAAGCGTCAGGGTTCTGAAAGATTTACGTCAGAATGTGAAAGATAAGCGTCAGGTTCGTGACGGATTTGCGTCAGAACTGCGCAAGAATTACGACAGCAACTAGACAAGTGAGGAGCAGCTATGAGTGACGAAGCGCAAAAGCCTTTGACCCCACAGGCTGCTCTTGATCAGAAGTACATGAAACTTGCTCTTGAACAGGCAGAACTTGCAGCACAGATAGGAGAAGTACCTATCGGAGCAGTTGTGGTGTGCGATGGAGAGGTTATTGCCGTTGCGCATAATCGTCGTGAGATTGACAACAATCCCTCTGCGCACGCTGAGTTTCTCGCCATGCAAGAGGCTTCAAAAAAGCTTGGCCGCTGGAGGCTTTCGGGCTGCACGGTGTACGTGACGCTGGAACCATGTTTGATGTGCGCAGGATTGATGGTCAATGCTCGTATTGATCGCTGCGTGTTTGGCGCGTTTGATCCCAAGGGCGGCGCAACGGGCACGTTGTTTGATGTGAGTAGCGATCCAAGACTTAATCACGAGTTTGCAGTCTCAGGCGGAGTATTAGCAGACGAAGCATCTGCACAGCTCAAAGCATTCTTTAAAGAGCGTCGCAAAAGCAAAAGTTTGGGAAAATAAGAAGTCTGGAAGAACTATTTAAAAGAAATTTTGATTCCACTAGCGTTTATCAGCAAAGCTTCCAGACCAATGAAGATTATTACAAGAATGAGCTTTATAGCCATTGAGATACTGAATACAAAAGATAGAGACGCGCTTACTAATAGAAATAATGCAAATACAGAGATTGTAATCAAAATCAATTTGTCATTACTTTCAGCGTCCTGAGCCTGAACTGCGTCTCCTTGGATATTTTGAACAGTTATTTTTTTATCAAAGACTATGGAGAGCGTGATAAAAGAATTTATAAGCACGAGGAGAGCATAGAGATACCAATAGTTGTAAGAAACGAGAAAATAAAGAAAGCAGCCAGATAATGCAGTCCTAAAAAATGAAACCTTACCTGTTCTATAAAATGAATGAAGACCAGCAAAACCGCCAATAAAAGCTAATAACCCATAGGTTAAGTAGGACTGGTGTTTGCTCAAGGCTGGTTGTTTAGATAAATTCCTGCCATCCGTCTCAGCCATAAGAGCCTCCAAAGTATGCCATAAATACTCTTATAAAATAGTAAAATAATTTATAAGAGTATTGTATCACAATATGGAATAAATCTCATAAAATGTTCTTTGAAGAATGGACTGTAGGTTTTTAAACCACCTGGAAAATGAAGAAATCAAGGTAGTGACTCTCGGGAACACCCCAAAGAATTGGGTGGTCAGGAGCTTGCTGGCGCTCTTCAATTTGTTTGAGCTGCACGTTGGTATGGTGAGCTGCCTCGGCAATTGCCTGGGCGAGAAGATCTCTGGTCATGAAGTGAGAACAAGAACAAGTTGCCAGGTAGCCACCTCGAGGCAGTAACTTCATGGCCGCTGCATTAATTTCCTTATAACCACGCATAGCGCTGCGAACTTTGTCGCGTGTCTTAGTGAATGCGGGTGGATCCAGAATGATGAGGTCAAACGGACCTCCCTCTGCTTTGAGTCGAGCGCGGTTTCGAGCTAACTCTGGCAGGTATTCAAGAACGTTTTCACAGGTAAAGTCCATGCGGTCTGCCAAACCGTTGAGCTCCGCGTTTTGGCGCGAAAGATCAATGGCGGTTTGGCTGACGTCTACACAGCGGACAAATTCTGCTCCACCAGCTGCGGCGTTAAGACCAAAAGGACCAACGTGGCAGAAGCAATCCAGCACACGACGACCTTGTGCAAGCTGACGAACTGCTCGACGGTTATATTTTTGATCTAAGAAAAAGCCGGTTTTTTGGCTGTTCTCCAGGTCAAGATTGAACTTGAGTCCGTTTTCGGTTGCAAGAACGTGGGTTGAAGGAAGAGTAAGAGAGGGTTTTGTAGCTAGCCCATTCTCGTCCGGTGAAGAGCCTGTCCACCAGCCTTTATATTGCGGAAGTCCTTCTTTAAGGCGCGAAGGAGAATCGTTTCTCTCGTAAATGCCATCAATTACCTGGCCGTCTGCAGATAAAACCTCAAGAAGCAGAGGATAGATAACGTTGCGCAGGCGCTCCATACCAACGGTTCCTACCTGCGCAACAAGCACATTCTCGTAGCGGTCAACGATTAAGCCAGGAAAGCCATCGGCCTCAGAGAAGATGACACGGCAACAATTGGTATCGGGTTCAGTCCCTGGTAGAGCGCGGTTTCCCATAGTGGTTTTACGATGTTCCCACGCCCATCTAATCTTGCGACTCCAAAATGCTTCGTTGAGCCTATCGTTGGCGTTTCTTGTCACAATTCTGATGCGAATCTTGCTCATTTCTGACAGAAGACCAGTTCCCTGGTAGGTGCCGTTCTCTTCAAAGACATCAACAATGCAACCATTTTGAGCACACTCACCACTTACTGGAGACGGCTCTACACGGATAACCTCGCCCTCAAAGACCCAAGGATGCCCACCCGCAAGTGCGCGAGCAGCTTTCTTGGTGATAATAACCTGTGGATAAGGGCGGAGTTGCTTCATGATGTTCCTTCTCGCGAGAAGCGCTTACAAAAGGCTGGGTGCTTGTGTGTGCCCAGCGTCGATGCTCAAAAGTTACATAAAAAAATTGCAGAGAGCCATAAGAGGGAATATTGCCTGCTTGATAGCTGCAGAGCGTTTGTCGGGAGAAGTCACAAAGAGAAGAATTGCGGCAAATTCCATTGAACAAACAGCAAAGGTGACAAGCGCTTTACCTAGTGGATTTCTGGTGGCCATCAAGAAGACGCCAACGAATACCTCAATGGCAAGAAAGAGATTGTAAAATCCCTGGTTAAAAGCCATCTTCTCAGTGCTCTCTGCCTCTTCTTTTGTCATGTTAAAGGCTTTAAGCGCACCGTCAGAAGTCCAGGCAAATGACTCTAGATAAAATATGACTACGTGTAAAACTGCAGCTCCAAGAGCAAAAATTACACCAGCATTACTAAAAGGACCCATGTTTTATTCCTTTACTGTATTAGCCAACTGCGTCTGATTATAGATTACGTGTGTCGGCCATATCTGCCGCCAAATCCAAAGCCTTTGCCTCTTGACCTTGAGCCCGAGAACATCGAACGTGTGGTCTTAGTGGTAGAGCGGGAGTCCTGGAGCATGATGCGTCCAGTATCGTAAGAAAAACCAGGTAGATCCCATGAGGGAATAAGCGCTTTTGTGAAATATTCAATTTCTCTGAGCGGTGTGACTTCGTCTGGCCCCATAAACGTATAGGCCTGACCTGCGGCTCCTGCACGGCCTGTTCGGCCAATGCGGTGAACATAATCCTCGGGATCAAGTGGAACATCAAAATTGATAACAGCGTCAATGCCCTGGATATCAATGCCGCGGCTCATGACATCGGTTGCAACAAGAACCTGAATGGCGCCACTACGGAATCGCTCCAGTGCTCTTGCGCGAGCCTTTTGCGGACGGTCCGCATGCATAACATCAACCTTGAGACCTGCGGCTTTAAGGTTTTTGTAAATGCTGTCAACGCGTGACTTTGTCCTACAGAACACCAACACACGCTCTGGCGCAGGATCAAACGAGTCGATAAGAGCCTTTAAGAGCTGCGGTTTTTGTCCCTGGGTGACTGAACACAAATGTTGCTCGATTGTTGCTGCAGTTTGTCCAGTTCTTGCAATCTCAATGCGCTCTGGATCTTTAAGCAGCGCATCTATGGTTGAGGTAATTGACGCGGGGAGTGTTGCCGAGAAAAGCAGCGTTTGGTGCGCCTTGGGAAGCTGCTCCATAATGCGATGAACGCTTGGCCAAAATCCCATGTCAAGCATGCGATCTGCCTCGTCGAGCACCAGTACCTGGATGTTCTCAAGGCTTGTATGCTTCTTGTCGAGAAGATCTATCAGGCGGCCAGGTGTAGCCACCAGCACATCGCAACCTTTTTGCAGCGCGGCTATCTGGTGTTTGTAGCGAGCGCCACCGGTAACAATGACGGCTTGCTGACCGGTGGATGCGCAAACGCTCATGGCAACGGCATCAATTTGAGCAGCTAGCTCTCTCGTTGGTGTGATGATGAGTGCACGGGGATACGTGTTGCGCTTGGCGCCGCCTTGCTTGGCGTTGCGCTTGGCGCTGCGCCCGGCGGCCGCGTTGGGTTTGGCGCTCGCGTTGGGCTCCTTGGCGTCGCGCTTCTCGGCCCCACCGCGTTTCTCGACAGCAATGCGCTGCAGCGTAGGCAACATAAACGCTGCAGTTTTACCCGTTCCCGTTTGCGCTGACGCAACAACGTCCTTGCCCGTCAGGACGGCGGGAATTGCCGCGGTCTGCACGGGAGTGGGCGCGTTAAACCCAAGTGTTGCTACGCCTGCCAGAATTTGCTCGTTTAGCCCGAGCTCGGCAAAAGTTATTTCCATACAAACAAGTATACTTATGTGCAACGATTAGCTAAAGGAAGTTACCATGCCTATTAATATTCCAGATGGTTTACCAGCTAAGAAGACGCTGCAAGAAGAGCGTATTTTTGCGCTCGAGGAAGAAGTTGCAGAACACCAGGAGATTCGCCCGCTGCGCCTGGCAATTTTGAATTTAATGCCCAAGAAAATTCAGACTGAAACGCAGATTCTCCGTCTGATTTCAAAGTCTCCTATTCAGGTTACGTGTGACTTTATGCGCATCTCTTCGCACGAATCTAAAAACACTGCCGCTGACCACCTGGTAACGTTTTATTCAACTTTTGATGACTTCAAAGATAAAAATTACGACGGTCTGATTGTTACCGGCGCGCCTATCGAGAATCTTAAATACGAGGACGTTGACTATTGGGATGAGTTTTGTCGCATTGTTGACTGGTCTCAGGAGCACGTCTTTTCTACTATGTACCTGTGTTGGGGCGCACTAGCTGGCCTGTATTACTTGCACGATATTCCTAAGAAAATGCTGGGTGCTAAGCTCTTTGGTATTTTCCCACAGCGTTTATGCGATGAGTATTGCTTTCTCACCAATGGATTTGACGAGGTACATTACATGCCGCATTCTCGTCATGCTGCGATTGAGACATCAGCTCTGGTAGATCACCCCGAGCTTGCCGTACTTTCTGAGGGCTTTACCAGCGGTCCTGCACTTCTCGCCACAAGAGACTTTCACGAGATTTTTGTAACCGGTCATTTTGAATATGATCGCGACACACTTGCAGAGGAGTATTGGCGCGACTTCCATAAGGGTCTGCCTATTCGTCTACCAGAGAATTACTTCCCTGATAATGATCCAGAAAAGCAGCCACTGTTTACCTGGCGCGCTCATGCCAACTTGCTGTATCGCAACTGGATTAACTGGGTGTATCAGATGACGCCGTACAACACAGACGAGATACCTGCGGCTATTGCAGATCTTCGTCAACGTGTTTCCGAGGCTGATCCTGACGCAAGGATGACTGGTAGGTTCTAAGCAGGCATTTGCACGGTGACCGATTTGCCAGTGCTTGTAACTGGCTGGATGTCATTAATACCATAAAATAATTGATTGATACACGCGCATGAAGCTACGTGTAGAAACACGTATAGAGAGGATACGTTGATGAAGGTTGTCATTGCTTCAGATATTCATGGCGCTGCCGACTATTGCGAGAAGCTCATGCAGGTCATAGAGGAGGAGCAACCAAAGTACGTTTTGCTTCTTGGAGATCTGCTTTATCACGGACCTCGCAACGATCTTCCTGCAGACTACGCACCAAAGCGCGTTATTGAGATGTTGAACAGCATTTCCGATAAGGTCATTGCGGTCCGCGGAAATTGCGAGGCAGAGGTAGACCAGATGGTCCTGGACTTCCCCTGCATGGCTGATTACAACATCTTGTTTGATAAGGATCCAAAGACGGGCAAGCAGTTCACCATCTTCTTTACTCACGGTCACGTCTTTGGCCCTGGCATTCACAACAGCGTTGACAAGTGGCCTCAGACGCCAAGTATGGACGCGTTTGTGTACGGCCACACGCACAGAAAAGTGAACATGCAAAGTGCTGATCACCCAGAGGTCACCGTGTTTAATCCAGGTTCTGTAGGCATTCCAAAGGACGGCACTCATAGCTGCGGAATCTACGAAGACGGCGAGTTCAGGCACGTCATCCTTGGCGAGTAAGTCTGTGTTGTCCACACGCAAAAAAATGGCGAGAAGATCGATCGGTCTTCTCGCCATATTTTGTGGAGTGTGAGTATTACAAGAATAAATGACAAGAAATATGTATAGAATTGCAAACAATGTTTGTTGATAAAAACTAATTGAAAAAATAATGAACCTTTTGGAGAACTCTCTCGTCTTAGTAAGGGACAAGGAAAATCCTCAACAAAAGGAGTTCAAATGAAATGTATTCAGTGTGGTCAAGAATTAAAAGAAGGCACAAAGTTTTGCTACTCGTGTGGAGCAAAGGTGCAGAATACCTTTTGTAGCAAGTGCGGAGCTGAAATGCCCAGTGATGCAAAATTTTGCGGTTCCTGTGGAAGTAAAACCAGCAATGATTCCTCACTTTCAACTTCAGACAAATATGCGATTGAAACCTCGTTATCCGAGAGCGGCAGAAAGCTTGTAAACGAGCTAAAAAAACAAACTTCTGAGTTTACTTACGGGACACAAAGTAAGACCCAGGATATTCAGGCTCAGATTTCAGAACGATCTAAAGATGTATTACATTATTTGAACAAGGCATATCTATTTAGTGCAATTGGTATGTTTTTGTCTCCACTTCTGCCTTTTATGCAGGTTAAAGGTTTAGCAAATCTCACAGTTAATTTTGTAGTTTTCACGGGAGGATCAAAGCCGCAAGTGCTCGACGGTGTGTTTTATATGGTAATTGCAGCCATAGCCTTGCTACTTTGGGATATGAATAAAAAACTAGGTATGTTAGTTTGTTCTTTGGCAACAATTGTGCTGTTTGCAATTTTTACGGTGAATTTGATTAACAAATTGACCGAAGGTTTTAGAGGACAAAACGCAGTTTACCTGGAGTGGCAAATCGGCTTTTATCTAGTGATGATTTCAGCTATCGTCTTTGTTCTCTCTGGAATTTTCTACTATCTGTTATCTAAGAAAGCACAGAAGTCTGCTTAGTTTACAAATAAGTAGATCAAATAGGAGGATAAGCGCCAAATGAAAATGTATTGCTTGAACTGCAACAAACTCTACGACTCTTCTGACAAGTTTTGTCACATCTGTGGAAACAAACTCGAAGATGAATTGGGCTGTTATGCAGTTCAGTTCCTCAGAGGTGATCAAAATGCTGTCGAGAAAATCTATAGATGTACTGAGGGTTGGGTAAGGGCGCTTGTTTGTCAAAGTCTTAGAGGAGCAGATGTTGAAGATTGCATGCAAGAGCTCTATCTGCGTGCTTTTAAAAACATGAAGCAGTTCAAGGGTCAGCCTGCAGCTTTTAGAGGCTGGTTTAATACAGTTGTTAAGTCGGGCATTATTGATTACGTTAGAAGTCAAAAGAAAACTTGGGATCATCAAGCTGAAAAGACAGATGATACTGAAGACGAGTTCTTTGATATTGCTGATGAAAGCATAGAGCTCAATCCTGAAGCACGACTGGACAAAAAAGAAGCTTATAACCTTATGGATGTACTGCTCAATGAACTTACCGAAGAGCAGCGTCTTTGTATTGAACTTTTTTATATTGAGAACAAAAAGCAAAAAGAAATTGCTGAGTATCTCAGCATTCCGTTAGGAACGGTTAAATCAAGACTTTTTAGCAGCAAAGAAATTCTTCAGATAAAGATTCGTGAGATGGAGAAAAAGCAAGGTATTTGCCTGTTTGGCATGTCTCCTATTTGGTACTTTATGTGGCTTGCACATGGAGAAAACTCCGATGCAATTATGGCGGAGACGCTTTCAAAGATTTCTCATCTTCTCGCAGCTTCTGGAGCTGGTGCAGCACAAGTAGCAGGAAAAGCCGCGGCTAAAGGGAACGTACTAGCTGCAAAGACTGCCTCATCTGCAGGCGCTAAGGCAGCTGCTACAAAGGCTGCAGGTTTAGGTGTTAAATCGCTTGCTACAAAAATTGCTATTGGAGTAGTCACGCTGTCTTTTGTAGGAGCAGGTATAGCTTACTCTGCTGGAGTATTTAGCCCTTCTCAACAAAAGAGCCAAGAGACTGAAATGAGCACTCAAGAAACAAACACCAAAGAGGAAGACGCACCAGAAGTAGATCCAGTCAAAAAGGCAATGTACGAGCAATACAGCGAGATTATTGATAATGCTTCAAGTTACAACTTTGGAAGCGATTCATCGAATGACCAGCGTTCTTATATGTATGCTTTAGTGTATATGGATAGTGCTAATCCTGATATCCCTCAACTTCTTTTAAAGACACAGATAAATAATAGCGGTGTAAACCATGTCAAGATTTTTAGTTTTGATAAAGATACTATGAAGGCCTATGAGGTAGATACAGGGCAATATGGCATTATGGAAGGCGTTGCAGGCGTAGGTGGCTTTAGAGGTTTATTGACAGTAGATAGTGATAAAAACGGGTTAATTGCAGTAAGCTGGTCTTCCGGTTCTGGCGATGGCTTCGGTTACAGATATACGCTTTCTGGTCCTGGCGCAATCTCAACTAAAGAATGGGAAGGCACTATTACAGATCTTCCTGATGATATGAAGGGAGAAGAAATCACTTGGTCTGGTAGTCAGGATAGGGTAGCTATTGTGCAAGCTTTCCCAGAGGTATCAATTGCAGATAAAAAACAAATAACAGTTCAGGGAAGACTTAGATATTTGACATGGCAAGAGATTCTTGATTTGCAGGGAATGCAATATCCTGGGCAAATAAATTCTACAGAGCGCGAATACGTCTTTGTTTTGGATAAAATGCAGGATCTTGCGGGGCTTTCTGCAGCAGACGGTAGATATAAAATTATGCGTACAACAATGATTGAAGTCGACCCCCAAGATGACTTAGATCAATACTTGGACAAAGATATAAAGATGACGTATTCGGTTGATGATACATATTATCCGAGTGACGCACGCGTGCCTATGCGTTCGCCTTTTACTAAAAATGTTACCTTCTCGGAGTAACAGGTAGCAGGTTAGTGCAGGCATAATACTATAGCCAGTGTCCATATTGGACGCTGGCTATAGTTGTCTCTATTGGATTTGTGCTTGTTGTAGACAGCCTTCTGAATTTAGCTTGTTCAGCAGGATTTCTTATTTTCTGGTCAGAGTATCAGTGTCCCAGGTGCTGCTTTCAGAACTGATTGAAACCGTACGGCCGCCATTTGTGGAGGTAAGTGTAAAGGGTTCGCTTCTCTGGCTTACCTGTCCGTTGAAGGTAAGCTGAATGCCCTTCTCGTCACCTGTCCATGAACCTGTTACGTCAGGCTCGCCACCAATTCGCCAAATAACAGTACCATCTTTTTGGATGACTACCTCCATGGACTTACCGTCAGTGCCGGTTCCGCTGTAGGTTCCTACCCATCTCTGTGCCTTTTCAAGGTCCTTTTTGTCTTTTTCTTTCTTTTCTTGCTCTTTTTTGGTCTTCTCGGCCACACCAGATTTGAGAGTTTCACCCTTCTTTATCTGGTCGGAAACGCGAGAGTGATACGAGTCATATGTTGAATTAGCGCCGGTGTCATTGCCCCAGATTTCCTTCTCGTGCTCTATGTCGCCGAGAAGGGCCTGTAGTTCAGCAAGCTTATTTGCGACTGATTTCTGATCCACGGTGTTTGCGGTGTCTGTGTCGTTGAAGCTGTTTGCGGTTAGCCTGCGCTTGTAGTCGGCCTCAAACCAGTCTCGAATCCTCTTCTGTCGATCAGAGATTGAGCTGTTCAAAATATTGACGCCTGAGTCATCAGCGCCGTTAGGAAGGTGGAACTGGCCATTCTTCTGGTCGCCGGTGATTTGCTCGTCAATTTCAGCAAGTTTTTCGTATTGATTGAGAAGTTCAACACGACTGCTGTCACTGCGAGGATCAACATTTACGCTTTCAATTTGCTCTTGATATGAAGCAATTCGTTGTTGGACAGCGTTACGTTGCGCGGCATTGTCTTGATGAGATTGGAAAACCCAAGCAATGGCCAAAACTCCTGCTACTAAGACAGTAGCAAGCAGGCCAAATGCAACTTTGCGAAGTGCGTCCGAGCCGTCCTTATTCTGCTTGCGTTCAACGGAACTAGGTCCGCTTGAAACAACAGTGAACTGCGAAGGGTCAAAGTGCGAAATAGCAGTTGAATCATAGTCGTCGGTGGTGAAGACGTTAATACGATCCGGATCGTTAATGAAGATTGTGGGTTCTGCGGCGGCTGCGATAGTAGGGTCAGTGACAGTAGCGGAGTTAGCGACATCGGTAGACGCTTCATCTGGAGTGATGTAAGAGTCGTCGATTGGCACCTCGAGAAGCGAGGTTTCTAGTGTAGGTTCTGTGGGTTCTGCGAGCGCATCGGGTTTCTCGACGTCTGCAGTGTCCGTAGCATCTGCGACGTCCGAAGGGCGTGCCGTGTCCGCGACGTCCGAAAGCTTCTGTCCGCAGTTAGAACAGAGCTCAGCGTGCTTGTCAACTTCAGCTCCGCAGTTGGGGCAATTCATAGAGTCGCTCCTTAAATCGCCAGTAGTACCCAGCGGCTATTGGTTAAACTGAGTTCCTATTGTAGCGTTATAACAGGAGAAACACCAAAATGTTTTAGTCATGAGGGCATCTGAGCGCGTTGAGAGTGAAGCGAGGTGGCTCTCGCCGTGCTTTTTTGAGCGGAGGATTAGAGCAGAGAGACGCCTGCTTCTGCGCAGATTTCCTCGGTCTTCTTGTCCCAAATAGACGCCTGCACTTCTCCAACGTGCGCTTTTTCGAGTAGCAGCATGCAAAGACGACTTTGGCCAATGCCGCCGCCAATGGTAAAGGGCAGCTCGCCGTCAATGAGCATCTTGTGGAATGGCAGGTCAAGGCGGTCTTCACATCCAGCGATTGCTAGCTGCGACTTAAGCGCCTCAGCGTCAACGCGAATGCCCATACTGCTAATCTCAATCGCAGAGTCCAGGGTCTCATCCCAGAACAACAGGTCACCGTTAAGCGACCAGTCATCATAGTCGGGTGATCTGAAGTCATGAGGCTGACCGGAGTTTAGAGCGCCGCCAATACCCACGATAAAGGTGGTTGGATGCTCGCGAACAAACAGATTTTCTCGCTGCTTGGGCGTTTGAGTGGGGTAGAGGTCCTCAAGCTCCTGCGAGGTCACAAAGGTAACTTCGCGGCTGAGCTGCGTGTTAAGCTGAGGATAGTGCCACTTGAGCTCGTCGAGTGTGCCACAGATTGCCTCAACAATGCGACAAACGGCGTCTTCCAGCGTATCGGTATTGCGCTCGTCCTGCGTGATGATGCGTTCCCAGTCCCACTGGTCCACGTAAATGGAGTGCAGGTTATCGGGCTGTTCGTCGCGACGGATAGCATTCATGTCGCAGACCAGGCCACGACCAACGGCAAAATTGTAGCGCCAGAGTGCATAGCGCTTCCACTTTGCGAGCGACTGAACTACCTCGGCGTTCTTGCCAACGTTTGGCAGGTCAAAGGCAACCGGATGCTCGACACCATTGAGGTTGTCGTTCATGCCGGTAAGCGGGTCAACAATGAGCGGAGCAGTGACGCGCGACAGCTTCAGCGCAGCGCACAGCTTGGTCAGAAACACGTTCTTGACCTGCTCAATTGCTTTCTGAGTATCGTAAAGCGAAAGGCTTGAACGGTAGCCCTCGGGAATCTTGGTCATGTGGCTCCTTGCAAAAGAACGCTAAAAATCGGTTGCGCTGATTTTGCCTTCTTTCTTTAACCCTTTGGCGAGAAACCCGTGTGATTTAACCGTTTTGTCAAAAAGTTAGATGCAGGTCGACTGCAATAGTAAAAATCATGCAGGTTATTGTGGAGTTACGACTTCAAACATTGCATCTCAAAAAAATTTTAGAAAGTTTGTATACCTCTCTCAAAGCGGGGAATATAAGTATTAAATAGTAATCATTCCTATTTATTAGGAACCAGATAGAAAGGTTTTAACTATGCTAAACGATAAGCTCAATGTTCTTCTCGCCAACTACGCTGTTGAGGCCCACAAGATTCACAACTTCCATTGGTACGTCAGCGGCCCTTCATTCTATAACGTCCACACTGACCTCGACGAGGTTTACGGCGCAATGTACGACCAGCTTGATGAGGTTGCCGAGCTCATTCTGATGAACGACGGCTCTCCACTGGGTTCCATGGATTCCTTCCTCAAGAACGCAACTCTTTCTGAGGCTGCAGAGGGATTCAAGAATCCTCAGGAGATTTACCAGGCTATTCTTGCTGACTACGAGGCAATTCGTGCACTCGCAACAGAAATCAAGAAGGACGCAGACGCTGAGGACAATTTCCTTGTTTCCGCAGCAATGGACGAGCACATTGCTCTTCTCTCCAAGACCATTTGGATGATTAAGCAGTCCAACAAGTAAGTTTGGCAAATACCCAGCCGGCTAAAACGGTCGGCTAAACTTTGTGTTTCTTTCCCTATGTTCTGAAAATGCCGTCGGTTTTCCGGCGGCATTTTTTGTGGCTACCCGCTCTAAAAGAGGGCCACCGCCAGGCAGCCCTCTTCGCGTTTGCGCCGGCGAGAAGAACGCTGCGCTTGAGCGATCTTCTCGCCAAATGCTGGGTTTCTCGCCAGATGTTGATCTTAGTAGGTAGGGTTCTCCACCTCAACCTTGTCGACCTCCTGGAAAGGAGCAAGGGTTGAGACCATAACGATTGGCTCGTCGTAGGGATTGTTGACGTAGTGGACCTCGCCGGGTTCAATGTGGATGAAGTCGCCAGCCGAGAAGGTATGGACCTCGCCGTCAACCACAATGTCAATCTTACCCTGGAGGATGTGGAAGTTCTCCTCCATAACATTGTGGTAGTGAGCCTGGAAATCCTGACCTGGCTGGAACTGGACCATGGCATAGTTCATGCGAGGACCCTTCATCAGGTACTTAGGGCCGTGATCTCCGCACCTATACTCAAAATCGTTCTCGTTGACAATAAACATCTTGCTTTCCTTTCAGGCGCAACCGACGCTCAGGCATGGGAGTTCTTCGAGGACGCAACCCACTAAGAGA
>ERZ772958.41-NODE-41-length-51542-cov-38.889875_pt1 | contig 51542 bp, 43 predicted proteins | sample MGYA00580681_ERZ772958 | MGnify/ENA primary metagenome ERZ772958 (study PRJEB29015, sample SAMEA2738089) | human oral metagenome | biome: human oral; feature: human-associated habitat; material: saliva | place: China | collected 2275 ...
GAACCTAGAATGGCTGAACCAGAATCAGCTGTGTTGCCAATTACACCATACCCCAAGGGGATCACGCTGCGGTCACAAACCTTTTGGGCTTGCCCCGTCGGCGCAACGGGTAAGAATCTATCGGATCTTTAGCCCGCTTGCCAAATTTTTTTAACGTGACCCTAAGCACATTTGGGTTTTACTTTGAAATTGCAGCCAAAAGTGCTTCAATTCGGGCCATGGTTAGCTCCTTACCCAGGATTTCCATGGACTCAAATAGCGGCGGGGAGACCTGGCGGCCGGTTACGGCTACGCGCAGCGCCCCGAAGGCTACACGCGGCTTGAGCCCCAGGCCCTCAACTAGAGCCTGACGCAGCGCCTGCTGTAGGGCGTCGTGGTTCCACTGCTCTAGGGAGCGCAACGCCTGGTCGGCGGCCTGCAGTACCTGCTGGTTGGCGGCTACAGTCTCAGGGTTCTTTACCAGCTTGGCGAAAGACTTTTCGTCGTAGTCCAGGGCGGCGGCGTCGGTAAAGAAGAAGCCCAGCATGCCGCGAGCCTCACCTAGTAGCTGCACGCGGGTCTGAATCAATGGCGCGGCGGCGGTTAGAATCTCCTGCTCACGGGCGGTTAGCTGGTCAAATTCGGGGGCGCTAACCAGGGCTTGGGCTTCCTCGGCCGGGGCGTAGAGGTCGTAGAGGTAAGGCACCAGGCGGTTGCGGAAGTCCTCCCCCTCCAGGCGGCGCACGTGCTCGGCGTTAATAGCCACACACTTCTTGGGGTCAAAGCGGGCCGGGTTGGGGTTGACGTCGTGAATGTCGAAGGCGGCCACCAGCTGCTCGGGGGTGAAGATGTCCTCATCCTTGCTCAGCGACCAACCCAGTAGAGCCAGGTAGTTGAGCAGACCCTCAGGGATCATGCCGTTTCGGCGGTGCAGCAGCAGGTTAGAGGAAGGGTCACGCTTGGATAGCTTCTTGTTACCCTCACCCATTACGTAGGGCAGGTGACCAAAGGCAGGGATGAACTGGGCTCGGCCAATGGCGATTAGGGCCTGGTAGAGCACAATCTGGCGGGGGGTGGAGGATAGTAGGTCCTCGCCGCGCAGCACGTGGGTGATCCCCATTTCGGCGTCGTCAACCGGGTTCACCAGGGTGTATAGCGGGTCACCGTTGGCGCGCACCACTACATAGTCGGGCACGGAGCCGGCCTTGAAGGTGATCTCGCCGCGCACCAGGTCAGTGAAGGTGATGTCTTCATCGGGCATACGCACGCGTAGCACCGGCTGGCGCCCTTGGGCGCGGTAGGCCTCAATCTGCTCGGCGCTGAGGTTGCGGTCAAAGCCGTCATAGCCCAGCTTGGGGTCTTCACCCTTAGCGCGGTGGCGGGCTTCAACCTCTTCGGGGGTGGAGTAAGACTCGTAGAGGTAGCCGGCTTCTAGCAGCTCCTTGGCCACCTGCTTGTACAGGTCCATGCGCTGGGACTGGCGGTAGGGCTCGTGTGGGCCACCCTTGCCAACGCCCTCATCCCAGTCCAGGTGCAGCCAGCGCAGCGAGTCTAGGATGGCGTCAAAGGATTCTTCAGAGTCACGGGCGGCGTCGGTGTCTTCGATACGGAAAACGAAGGTGCCACCTACGTGACGGGCATAAGCCCAGTTAAACAGACAGGTACGCACCATACCGACGTGGGGGGTACCGGTGGGAGAAGGACAAAAACGTACGCGAATATCACTGCCGGTGGGCAGGGCGTGGGCGGCTGATGCCTGGGTTAGCTCACTCATAATGTCTTAAGCCTACCGCCGCCGGCCTTGCCCCACTTAGGTTGGGGCGTACAGTTAGCTTATGAGCACTATTACACAGGCTTGGGATTCGTTAACCGCGCAGCAAATGCGTGAGCGCGGCTCTTTGAAATGGACGCGCTGGCCCGGCACGATTGGTGCCTGGGTGGCCGAAATGGATTTAGGTATTGCCCCTGAAGTGGCCGAGGCTATTAAGCAGGCCGTTGATGTAGGCGAGCTAGGTTACATGCCAGATGGCCTACTGACTGAATGCGAGCGAGCTTTGGCCGCCTATTCACGCCGTAACTATGGTTGGGATTTGGATCCGGACAAGATTTTTGTGGTCCATGACGTGATCATGGCGCTGCGCCGTATTTTGACTGATTTCTGCGACAAATCTAAGCCGGTTATTGTGCCCACCCCGGCCTACATGACTTTTCTTAAAACCATTCCGGCCTGCGGTTTTCAGGCCGTGCAGGTGCCTAGCATTTATGCCGAGGGCACCTGGCAGCTAGATTTTGAGGGTATTGAAGCGGCTATGTCGCGTGGGGCCAGCCTGTTTATTTTGTGCAACCCCTGGAACCCGGTGGGGCGCGTACTTACCGAATCTGAGCTAGATAAGGTAGCGGAGCTTTCCGCTAAGTATGGTGTGCCCGTCTTTAATGACGAGATTCACGCTCCCCTGCTGCTCTCCCCCGACGTTAAACACCACCCCTACCCGCTGCGGGCTGCGGCTGACCCGGATCTGACCTGGACTGCCACTTCGGCTTCTAAGGGCTGGAATGTGCCGGCTTTGGGTGCGGCGCAGCTGATTTTGGATGGCAAGGTGCGTCAGGCTTGGCGTCCCATTGCCGACGACGTCGCCCACCACGCTGGTCCTTTGGGTGTGCGTGCGGCTACGGCGGCTTTCACCCAGGCACAGTATTGGGTGCGCGAGGTTTCTAGCTACGTGCACGAAAATGCGCAGCTAGTTAGCCAGGAGCTGGCCAAGGTTGGACTACACATGGATGTTCCGCAGGGAACCTACCTGGGCTGGGTGGATTGCTCTAGCCTGCTAGAGCGCGGCGTTAAGGGCTCACCCACCACTTGGCTGCGCGAAAACGCCGGCGTGGCCCTGACCGACGGGGCTGACTGTGGTCATGGCTACGAGCATTTTGCCCGCCTGAACATGGCTACTGGCCACGCCATTGAGCGCCAAACCGTGGAGCAAATCACTGCTGCAGTGAACAAGTTGAACTAAAACCGGCTACCGGATAGAGGTAGGCCGCCTAAGTTAAGGGGCAACTTAGGCGGCCTACATTTTTTGCGCCCCTAAATTTTTTAGGAGCGCTAAGCGTGCTTAGCGCACTACGCTAGCGATTCTACCCAGTCCATCGATCTGCGCCGCAATGCCCACGCCGACAGGAACATCTTTTGCATAGGCAGCTGCGCCAGTCAGGATCACATCTCCAGGCAGTAACGTAAACATGCGTGAGACACTGGCCACAATATTTTCAATGCTGACATTCAAGTTGGCGGTGTTGCCCTCCCCCACTACCTCGCCGTCAATGCGTAGGGTTACGCGGGCGTTAGCCGGGTTGAATTCGTCGTCGGCTTCGGGCACGTAAATCCACGGCCCTAGCGGGCAGGCGGTGTCAAAAGACTTAGAACGCACAATATTGTCGCTGGGGGCGGCCACATCATTAGCTACCGTGTAACCCAGCACGTGCCGGGCGGCGTCGGCGGGGTCCACATCCTTACACAGGTCTTTGATAATGATGGCCAGCTCTGCCTCATGCACCAAAGTCTGTGACCAGTCGGGCTTAATAATTGGGGTGTCGGTGCCGATCACGGCGGTGTTGGGCTTGAGGAAAACGAAAGGCGGCTCGGTTAGTGAGCCCGCTTCGCCGTCGTAGGTGGAACCTAGCCCCACCACTTTAGAGCGGGGAATAACCGGCGAGAGCAGACGCACTTCGTTTAACGGGATAACTTCACCGGTAGCCTCAGGGGCGCCAAATAGCGGGTCACCTTTGAGGACCACTAGTCGCGCAGTGTCGGGGAAATCTAAATCGCAGCGTTCGGTGTAATCCAAGCCCTGCACAATGCCGTAGCGGGGTTCATCACCGCTAGTAAAGCGAGCCAAAATCATGGCTTCAGTCTAACGCCGACGTCGGCCCTTAGCGGCTAAAACCAGCCAGAGCCGACGTCGACATTTAAACCAGCGCTAAGCAGCCACGCCCCCTAGGGCCACAATCAGATGCCACAAAGGGCCAAGGGTGCGTTTAGCCGCTTAGCGCCAGCACAATCACGCAGGCCTTAAGCCTCAGCGCGATCATTTACGTGTACGCCAGCGTTTTCGCTAGACCACACGTCGCCGGGGAGCTTGCCAGGCAAGAATTTGTTGTCGGTAGAGACAAACCGAATCTCATCAATCTCGCCGGCCTTAAGCTGGGCGTACTGGCTTTCCCAGTCACGTAAAGCCCCAAAGGCCCAGCGGCCCATAATGGTGATAGCGAAGATGTTTATGGTGGCCATGATGCCCATAACCACGTCGGCCAGGTTCCACACGAAGTCCAGGGAAGCTACCGCACCCACATAGGTGGCAACCAGGATCATTACCCGCAGCCAAGTGTGGTTGAGCTTCTTGGTGGCCCCACGCAGGAAGGAGTCGTTGATTTCCGCGTAGGTGTAGTTACCCAGCAGCGAGGAGTAGGCGAACACGAAAATCATGGCGGCCATCAGGTACTGGGCCCAGCCACCTAGCTGTGAGGTTACCGAAATTGAGGTGAGCGTGCCGGCGCTGAACTGACCCGTGCGGGCAGCGGCCGGGTTGTAAACCCCAGACAGCAGCACAATCAGGGCGGTGGCGGTACACACCAGCAAAGTGTCCACAAATACACCCATGGACTGGATGAAACCCTGGTTAACCGGGTGGGCGGTAGTGGCGGCAGCAGCGGCGTTAGGCACCGAGCCCTCACCGGCCTCGTTGGAGAACAAACCACGCTTAATACCGTTTAGGGCGGCGGCGGTAAAACCACCAGCCATACCAGCCAGGGCCTGATCCAGGCCAAAAGCACCTTTAAAGATTTGTAGCAGCGCACCGGGAATAGCGGTGATGTTTAGCAGCAAAATAACTGCGGCCAGCAATACATAACCCAGCGCCATAAGCGGCGCAATCCACTCAGAGACCTTAGCTACCTGACGCATACCACCAAAAATGATGGGGGCAGTGATCACCAACAGACCCACGCCGGTAACCCAGGTGGGCACGTTAAAAGTGTGCTCCATAATGCCGGAAATGGCGTTAGCCTGGGTGGCCTCATAGGCGAAACCGAATACGAAAATAATTACCGCTGCGAAAGCCACAGCCAGCGGCTTCATTTTCAGTCCGCGCGTAATGTAGTAGGCCGGCCCACCACGGAAACTACTGTCGGGGTTAGCTACCTTATACATCTGCGCCAAGGTGGCCTCCACGAATGCGGTAGCCATACCCACCAGGGCCACTACCCACATCCAGAACACGGCGCCCGGACCACCCATGATGATAGCTAGCGCCACCCCAATGATGTTACCGGTACCCACACGTGAAGCCAGGCCAATGGTGAAGGCCTGGAAGGAGGAGATACCCCCACCTTGCCCATCACGCGAGTTGGTCAGCGAAGCAACCATGTGCCTAAAGAGGCGGAACTGGATGCCATACATGCGCGCCGTGAAGTACAGGCCCACGCCGATCAGCAAGAAGGCCAGGAAATAGCCGTAGAAGTAGGTGGAAAAATCCCCTAGGACAGCGGTTGGCTTAGCCAACCAATCATCGGTTTTAGCGATGGCCAACATTGGCACTTCCTTTCGCAGAGATAAAAATTAGCTACTGCGAGCCTAAGTGCTTTATGTTTCAGGGTTATGACGCCGGCGTTTCCCACACGTTCGTTTTTACATCTGCGGGCAAATTGGGGTTGTTTTTACCCACAAAAACGGGGGTTTTGACGCCGTTGCGACGCTGAGACTCCCAGTCACGCAGGGCGCCAGAGACCCACTTGGCCAACCAAATCAGGGCCAGCAGGTTGGTGGCGGTCATGATGGCCATCATTACATCCACCGAGTTCCACACCAGTTCCAGCGTGGCCAGGGCGCCCAGCACGGTGCTAACTACCGATAGCACGCGCACAAAAATGCGTCCCCCCTTTTTGGGGCTGATGAAGTTAACGGCCACCTCAGAGTAGGAGGCGGCGGCCAGCACCGAGGAGAAAGCCAGCACGGTAATGATTAGGGCCATGGGAATCTCAGCCCAGCCACCCAGGGCAGAAACCACAGCTTTTTGGGTCAGGCTCGCGGCCTGGCTGGGGTCTAGCGCGCCGGGGGTGTAAACCGAACTACCCGCACTCAAAATCACGATGGCGGTCATGGTGCACACAATGATGGTGTCCACAAACACACCCAGGGACTGCACCAGGCCCTGCTGGATGGGGTGAGCCACGGTGGCAGTGGCCGCCGCGTTAGGGGCGGTGCCCTGACCGGCTTCGTTAGAGAACAGGCCACGCTTAGTGCCGTTGATTAGCGCCGCCATAATGCCGCCGGTAACGCCGCCGGCAAACTGGGCCGGGCCAAAGGCAGATTCCACAATGATTTCCAGGGCAGGCAGCACCCGGTCGTAGTTAACTGCCAGCGCCCCCAGGCCCAAAGCCAGGTAAACCACGCTCATAATGGGGGCCATCCACTCGGTCACTCGGGCCACAGAGCGGATACCACCCAAAATCACCGGGGCCGCCAGCACAAACAGCAGCGCCGCCGTCACTTCCTTGGAGGCATTAACGCTAGAGCCGGGGCCAATAATGCCGCTAATGGCGTTGGACTGCACCATGATGATGGAAAAACCGCAGGTGGCAATGGTTAGCACGGAGAAGAGCACGCCCAGTTTACGCGAGCCCATACCCAGCCACATGTAGGTGGCCGGGCCGCCGCGGAAAGTTCCGTCGTCGGCGCGTACCTTAAAAATCTGAGCCAAGGTGGCTTCAGCAAAAGCGGTAGCCATACCCACCAGGGCAATTACCCACATCCAGAACACCGCGCCGGGCCCGCCCAGGATCAGGGCTGCGGCCACACCAAACACGTTACCGATACCCACGCGCGCAGCTAGGGAAATGGTGAAAGCCTGGAAGGAGGAGATACCCCCGCTGGCGCCTGAACGTGAGGAGAGGATGGAACGCACCATCGCGGGCAGCAGCCTGAACTGAACCCCGCGTAGCCTGATAGTTAGATAAAGGCCGGTGCCGACCAAAATCCACATGGTCAGATGCAGGGTGAGCCAATCGCCTAAATTCTGTAAGGCTTGGGCTAATGCTTGCATTTGATATTCCTCGCAGCCGTGTCTTTGTGCGGTGTCAGCATATACGAACATGAGAAAATAGCCAGTGTGGACCATGCCCCTGCTTTGAATCGCGTACTTGATGCTTTAATACCGGCGAGTGACCCGGACTATATTCCTACTAGTGATGAGCTTTATGATGCCTTCACGCAGTGGGCTGACAGTACCGGCCGCCCGCTGTATCCCCATCAAGAGGAGTCTTTGCTGGCCATTGTGGAGGGCGAGCATGTAGTTGCCGCCACGCCCACGGGCTCAGGCAAGTCCATGATTGCTTTGGCGGCGCACTTTACTTCTTTGGCGCGCGGAGAGCGTTCTTACTACACGGCGCCACTTAAGGCTTTGGTTAGTGAGAAGTTTTTTGAGCTGATCCGCCTATTTGGCGCCCAGAATGTGGGAATGGTCACGGGTGATTCTTCGATTAACCCTGACGCCCCCATTATTTGCTGCACCGCCGAGATTTTAGCTAACCAGTCGCTGCGTCAGGGGCGGGCGTTGGATGTGGATACGGTGGTGATGGATGAGTTCCATTACTACGCCGATCCGCAGCGCGGCTGGGCTTGGCAGGTGCCGCTGCTGGAGCTACCCCAGGCCCAGATGGTGCTGCTAAGCGCCACTTTGGGTGATGTTTCGTGGCTGGTTAAAGATTTACGTGAACGCACTGGGCGCGCTGTGGCCGTGGTTGACGACGCCGTACGCCCAGTCCCCCTCGATTTTGAGTATTCCGTGGAGGCAATTGGGCCTTTGCTGGAGCGCCTGATTGGGCAAAATAAGGCCCCGGTTTATGTGGTGCATTTTTCTCAGCGTGAGGCTATTGAGCGGGCTAGTGCGCTGCTGAGCACTAAGTTAATTGACCGCGCCCAGCGTGATGAGATCAGCCAGGCGATTGCCGGCGAACGCTTTGGGGTGGGGTTTGGGGCCACGCTTTCTAAGCTGTTGCGCGCCGGTATTGGGGTGCACCATGCGGGTATGTTGCCGCGTTACCGGCGCCTGGTGGAGCGTTTAGCGCAGCAGGGTTTACTGCCGGTTATTTGCGGCACAGACACGCTGGGGGTGGGTATTAATGTGCCTATCCGCTGCGTGGTGTTTACGTCTTTGGTTAAGTTCGACGGCGCCAAGGAGCGGCATTTAACGGCCCGCGAGTTCCACCAGATTGCTGGGCGGGCCGGGCGCGCGGGCTTTGACACGCACGGCTATGTGGTGGTGCAGGCCCCCGAGCATGTGATTGAAAACGCGGCGGCGCTAGCTAAGGCCGGCGACGATGAGCGCAAGAAACGCAAAATTACCCGCAAGAAGGCCCCCGAGGGCCGCGTGAACTGGACTGATAAGACTTTTGAGCGCCTGGTGGCGGCCCCGCCGGAGACTTTAACTAGTCAGTTCCGTGTCACTACCACGATGGTTTTGAACCTGATGGAGCGGCCTAACCCGGTGGCGGCCATGTGGAATTTGCTGCAGGCGGTGCATGAGGGTGAGGCGGCCACCCACCAGCATTTAAAGCGGGCGCTGGAGATTTACCGTTCGCTGCGCACAGCTGGGGTGTTGGAGCATGTTTCTTCTGCCCAGGCCGCTGCTGATGGTTTGCCGCGTCTGCGCCTGGCGGTTGATTTGCCCGATGATTTTGCCCTCAACGCGCCTTTGGCGCCTTTTGCCTTGGCCACCATGGATTTGTTGGGCTTGGACAGCCCTGAGCACACCTTGGATGTGGTCTCGGTGGTGGAGTCTACTTTGGATGATCCACGCCCGCTGCTTTACGCCCAACAGCGCGCCGCTAGGGGTGAGGCGGTGGCCGCTATGAAGGCTGAGGGCCTAGATTATGACGAGCGTATGGAGGCTTTGGAGGCTATTACTTGGCCTCAGCCTTTAGCTGAGCTGCTGGCCGGCGCCTATGGGGTTTACGCTCAGGCCAACCCTTGGGTTAGGGACTATGAGTTGGCCCCTAAGTCGGTGGTGCGTGAAATGGTTGAGAAGGCTATGACTTTCTCTGACCTGATTTCGGTGTACCAGTTGGCCCGCAGTGAGGGCGTGTTGCTGCGTTATTTAACTGACGCCTACCGGGCTTTGCGCCAGGTGGTGCCTGAGGAGCACCGCACCGATGAGGTGGTGGAGCTGATTGACTGGCTGGGTGAGTTGGTGCGTAGCGTGGACTCGTCCTTGCTTGATGAGTGGGAGGCCCTAGGCCAGCTGCAGGCGGGCTCTAATGTGGAGTTGGTGCGCAATGACACTGCCCCAGCGGAGCGCGCTTTTGGTGCCGACGCCGACGGTCACGTGCCCCTTAGCCGCAATAAGCACCGCCTGCGTACTTTGGTGCGTCAGGGCATGTGGGCTTATGTGGAGGCGATTGCCGCTGAGGATGTCGATCGCCTGGTGAGCCTAGCTAACTCTAAAGCTTGGGATAGTGAGCGTTTTAATAATCTGCTTGATGACTACTATGACGCCTACGAGTGGCTGGCTATCGACTCTGAGGCTCACTCTAAGCAGTATGCGTTAATTGATGAAGATCCCGACGACGCCGCCTTGGCTTTGGCTGGGGTGGGCGAAAAGCTGCGTGAGGCTCTTGTTGGTAGCCACCGGGCCTGGCTGGCCACACAGATCCTAAACGACCCTGACGATAACCATGACTGGCGCCTGGTTTTCCTGGTGGATGTGGCCCAGTGTGATCGTGAAGATAAAGCAATTTTGCATCTTTTGAAAGTTGGCGAAGCCTGATGGCTAAAAAATCTAAGCACTCTGAGCAGGGCGGTACCGGCGCAATTTTGGCTTTGCAAAAGGCTGGCATTACCCCGGTGATTCACACCTATGAGCATGATGAACGCGCCCAGGCTTGGGGCCTGGAGGCAGCCCAGGCGCTGGGGCTAGACCCGGCGCGAGTGTTTAAAACTCTGCTAGTTTCACACGAAAAAGCCCTGGCGGTGGTGGTTATCCCGGTGGCTAGCCGCCTGGATTTGAAGGCTATTGCCAAACAGTTAGGCTGGAAGAAAGCGCAGCTGGCTGATCCAACCCTGGCCCAGCGCACCACCGGCTATGTGGTGGGCGGGATTTCGCCGCTGGGCCAGAAAAAGGCTCTACCTACGCTGATAGACGCCAGCGCCGCCACGCATGAGACGGTGTTCGTCTCTGGCGGGCGGCGCGGACTGGATTTGGAGTTAGACCCCCAGGTATTAGCGCAACTAACGAAAGCTAGTTTCGCTACGGTAGCTAAGTAGCGTTAGCCAAGTGGCCCCTAACTGCCGCGCGGCGGCTAATTAGTAGCGGTAGTAAACCTGGTCAGAGGAGACAATCTGCTTACCGAAGGGGAAGCAGGTCACCGGGATCATCTTGATGTTGGCAATTGCCAGCGGGATACCAATGATGGTGATGGCCTGGGCCAGGGCGGTGGTGATGTGGCCAATAGCCAGCCACAGTCCGGCTACCAGGAACCAAATGACATTGGAGATGCCGCTCATGGCGCCAGCTCCAGGCACCGGCACTACTTCGCGGCCAAAGGGCCACAGTACATAGTTGGCGATCCTGAAGCAGGCCACACCGGCCGGCAGGGTTACTACCAAGATACAGGCGATAATGCCGAAGAAGATGTAGCCCAGGGCCAGCCAGAAACCACCAAAAATGAACCAAATAATGTTTAGTAACGTTTTCACGGCCTCCATTTTAGGCACGTCAGAGGCATTTTAGGGGCCCTTAAAGTCCCTGATTTATCCCTGATCTGGTTTATCCCTGATCTGGCCCTGGCCTAAGTTGAGAGGCAGCTAGGCACGTCGCGGTGTCGGCGCACTGCGGACGCCTGCCAGCTGGCGTTTACCAGAAGACGCGTTGGGCGATAGCGTCGGCGAAGTTTTCTAGGGCTCCTTCAGCAGCATTTAGGTACAGCGGGGCGTCCACCAAAGATACTTCCATCAGGTAGAAGCCACCGGCGCCGTCGCTAACTACGTCTACGCGGTTAAAGAGCACCTGAATGTCACGCCCGGCGCGCTCCTTAATCTGGGCGTGTAGGGCGCGGCGTACTCGCTCACCCCACAGCCATTCCATTTCGCTGGGTTCGCGGGCCTCAACGATTTCCTCGTGAACCTCATCTACCGCCTTAAAGCGCGGGTGCAGCATGGGCTTTTTCTGTACCGCGTGGGAGAGCACACCGTTGAAGTACACCAGGGACAGCTCACCGGTTTGGTCTACGGACTCTAGGTAGCGCTGCATCATTACGGTGCGGCCCCGCGCCAGGTGGTGCATGGTGTCGTTAATAGCTGCCGAACGTGAGGTGGCGCTGGTGGCCGTGTAGCGGCCGGTGCCGCGACCACCTGAAGAAATGGCCGGCTTGATTACGAAGTCGCCGTGGGCGGGGAAACGGGTGTGTACCTGGTGCTTAGACAGGTTTGCGGAGGGCTCTAGCCAGGTGGTGGGGATAATCGGCACGCCTCGGGCGGCCAGGTCTTTGAGGTAGTGCTTGTCTCCAAACCAGTCAACTATCTCGGCGTGGTTTAGAGGGCGTTCAAGGCTGCGAGCCCAGCGTAGGAAGTTGGCGTAGTTGCGCTTACGGGCATAGTCACGCACCGAGCGCATCACCACTACCCCAGCTTTAGACCAGTCAACGCCAGGGTCGTTCCATACCGCAATGCGCGGCTCGATACCGCGCTCATAAAGGGCTTGGGGTAGGCCGCGGTCATCTTCGTCAAGGTTAGGGAAATCGGCGCAAGTCGCCAAAGTTACGATCGGCTTAGACACGCCCTAACCGTACCTCACGCATAAGCCACTAAGTACTTATGCACGCACCAATAAGCACCACACAAACGTGAGTTAGCTTACAAACTGCGATTTTGGGCTTTCTCGACTGGACAAGCCCCACATCGAGCACATAAAGTTTCTCTCCGTTGCGAAGTTAAACGCGCAGCAAGATGCACCGCTAGCTCAACTGGCAGAGCAGCTGACTCTTAATCAGCGGGTTCAGGGTTCGAGTCCCTGGCGGTGTACGAAGCTCAACCATACGGTTGCTTCCTTGCACCGCTAGCTCAACTGGCAGAGCAGCTGACTCTTAATCAGCGGGTTCAGGGTTCGAGTCCCTGGCGGTGTACTACCGGTTCATATACCATTGCGGTAACGCTGATCACTCACCGCGCGAGTGACAGTTTTAAACCAAACAGTTAGCTCTTGTTAGCTGCTGCATTCCCACAAGGTTTAGCCGGTGTGGAATATATTCAACCCTCATGGCGGTTACACACCCGTACCCGTCAGACTGTTGGATGCTGAAGAAGAAAAGGAGTGAAGACAATATGCGTAACTTAGAACTCGAACTACAGGCGGCCCAGAGCGAGCTGGAGTCCCTGACCGAGTCGGCCTCCCCTTCCCGTCTAGAACGCGCCCTAGCTCGTCTCGCTGCCGCTCGTGCAGCACTCGAACTAGTCGCCTGAAAAAATATAGACAGGAAGAAGTAAATGACCACTCTTGAAGTTGGCGCCCTAGCCCCGGCTTTCAATCTCCCTAACGCAGATGGAGAGCTGGTGTCGCTAAGCCAGCTGCTAGAAAAGGCCCCTAAGGGGGTTGTGGTCTATTTCTACCCCAAGGCGGCCACTCCTGGCTGCACTAAAGAGGCCTGCGATTTTCGTGATTCCTCAGCTGCCTGGGCTGAGGCCGGCTACAGCGTAGTTGGTATCAGCCCAGACAAGGTTGAGGCCCTAAAACGTTTTGCCACCAAGCAGGAACTACCTTTCCCGCTGCTTTCAGATGCCGATCACCAGGTAATGGAAGCTTGGGGCGTGTGGGGCGAGAAAAAGAACTACGGCCGCGTCAGCGTGGGCGTGCGTCGCTCTACCTTTGTTGTTAGCCCTGACGCCACCGTGGCCCTGGCTAAATACAACGTTAAAGCCACTGGTCACGTGGAGCGTCTACGCAAAGAACTTAACGTGAGCTAGACCCCATTAAAATAATTTGTGTCTGAGGCCGGAAATGTTTTAAGCTAATCCGGCACGCGCGAGTGGCGGAATTGGTAGACGCGCTAGATTTAGGTTCTAGTGCCCTAGGCGTGGGGGTTCGAGTCCCCCCTCGCGCACCGCTAAGCCGAGTCAGTTTTTAACTGGCTCGGTTTTTTGTCTACGGTAGGCTTAGTTTATGAGCGATTTTGTACGCAAAGATGGACGCGCCACCAACCAGCTGCGCGAGGTTACGATCACCCGCAACTGGCTAGAGCACGGCGAAGGTAATGTGCTGGTTAGCTTTGGCCGCACCCGAGTGCTGTGTGTGGCTTCTTTTACTGCGGGCGTGCCACGCTGGAAGAAGGATTCTGGTGAGGGCTGGGTTACCGCTGAATACGCCATGCTGCCCCGGGCTGGCTCAGAGCGTTCTGCCCGCGAGTCTGTGCGCGGCAAGGTGGGCGGGCGCACCCACGAGATTTCTCGACTAATTGGTCGCTCGCTACGCGGCATCATTGATATTAGTGCGCTGGGTGAAAACACTATCGCCCTGGACTGTGACGTGCTGCAGGCTGATGGGGGTACCCGCACCGCCGCAATTACCGGCGCCTATGTGGCTTTGGCTGACGCGGTAGCTTGGGGAACTGAGCGCGGCCTGATTAAAGCCAAGGCTAAGCGCCCGGTGCTGGCAGACTCCCTATCGGCTATTTCGGTGGGGGTTATTGATGGCGTGCCCTGCCTGGACCTGCCCTATGAGGAGGATGTGCGCGCCGACACCGACATGAACGTGGTTATGACCGGCTCAGGTAAGTTCATTGAAATTCAAGGCACCGCTGAGCACGCCCCCTTTGACCGCGCTGAGCTAGATAGCCTACTGGAGCTAGCAGCCCAGGGTAACGCCACTTTGGCACGTTTGCAGCAGGCCGCCCTGGCTGCCGACGACGGCGTGGCTCGCCTTAGCGATTTGGGTCTGTGACATGGTGGTAGCTGTGCCCCAGGGGGCAAAACTGGTGCTGGCCACCCACAATAAGGGCAAGCTGGCTGAGTTTCGTGAGATTTTAGCGCAGGCGATCGTAGATTTTGACCCTGCCAGTGTTATTAGCGCCGCTGATTTGCAGGTGCCCGAACCGGTTGAGGATGGTATTTCTTTTGCCGCCAATGCCACCATTAAAGCTAATGCGCTAGCCCAGGCTACCGGCTTGCCGGCGGTGGCCGACGATTCAGGGCTATGCGTGGATGTTTTAGGTGGGGCGCCGGGGATTTTCTCGGCCCGCTGGTGCGGTCATCACGGCGACGACGCAGCTAACTTGCAGCTGCTGCTCGATCAGCTCTCGGACGTAAAAGACCCGCACCGGGGCGCTAACTTTACCTGCGCAGCAGTGCTGGTGGTGCCCGAAAGCGCGGACCAAAAAGGACGCGTAGTGGTTGAAGAACACCGCATGTATGGGCGCCTGCTACACCAAAGCATTGGTGAGGGTGGCTTTGGCTATGACCCGATTTTTGTACCCAGCCAGGAGGATGAGCCCGGTGGCCAGGGGCGCACCAGCGCCCAAATGAGCGCCGCTGAGAAGAACGCTATCTCCCACCGGGGCCAGGCCCTGCGGGCCCTAGCCCCGCAGCTAGCCGAGCTGTTCTAAACCAAGGCTGAACCAGAGCTAAACCAGGGTTAAAGCGCGGCGATTTGGCCTTAAATACGTGCCCAAAGCGCGGTGCGCTGATACATAGCTAAAGCGCGGCGCTAACCTATACCAGCAAAAACTAGGCGCTGGGGCGGCAACCGCCCCAGCGCCTACGTTTATTTACCAGGTTTAACAGCGCTTATAAGCGCTGCTTATAGCCGCCGTCTATAGACTCCAGCTGCGTCCAGGCTGGGCGTCGTAAACTGGGCCAGTGAAGGACTGGCGCGCTTCAGCTAGAGGCACATCATGGCAGGTCCAAGGCTGGATGTGGGTCAACACCAGCTGCCCGGCATTAGCCTCGCTAGCGAGCTGGCCGGCGCGGTAGCCGGTTAGGTGCATGCCGCGTAGCACGTCGCGTCCCTCTACGAAGGCCGCCTCAGCTAGTAGTAGGTCCACTCCCCCGCTAACCATTTGGCTCATGCCTTCACACAGGTCAGTGTCGCCGGTAAAAGCTAAAGTCACCTGCTTGGTGGGGTCATCCTCACTGGGGCCTTGCACCAGGTAACCGTAGGCCTCAACCGGGTGCAGGGCCGCAAATGGCGTCACCGTGAACGGGCCAATCTGGGTGGAGCGGCCAGGTACAGCAGTAACAAAAGAGAACTCCGTTCGGTAATCCTCGTAGCTAGCGGCGCCGTCGACCCCACGCAGACGCTCACAGGTGGTGCTGGGGCCAATACACAGCACTGGCCCTAGCGCACCCTCAGGGCGCCAGCGGCGATAAACATGCATACCCACCAGATCCACCATGTGGTCGGCGTGGCAGTGCGAAATACAGATTGCATCCAGATCAGCTGGGTCCAGGTAGTTAAGCAGCTGGCCCATAGAGCCCGGCCCAAAATCAAATACTAGAGACCAAAGTCGCTGGTCATTGCCCGCATCAGGCTGTGCGTTCGTGACCTCGGGGGCCACAGCACAATTTATGGCTGCTAACTCATCTTCAACCACTAACCGCATTTTTTCGGTGCCCGGCAACTGCAACTTGGTGTTAGGCCCCCATGCCTGCACCAGGTAGCTTGATGCGCTGGACTTACGTCCAGACATCGAGCCTGAGCAACCTACAATCGTGAGCTTCACTCGCGAATCTCCCTATCTAAATTCTTCACGCCCGCGCCACCGGCGGCATGAGCTTGACGTACCTGACCCACCACTGGTCCTAAGAAACGCTTGGCAAGCACCTGGAAAGCTACCGGGTCGCCAGTAGCCCTAAACTCGTGCCCGCTGGCCGCCCCGCTAGCTGCCGCACTGCTAGTTGCCGTGCCGCTGGAGGCGCCCTGCGTGCCGCCCTGCCTAGACACCTGCTTGACCGCGTTAACGCCGCCAACGCCAGAGCCGCCCATAGCCGCAGCGCCTTGAGCAGCGCCGTCGGCCCCAAAAGCAGCAGAGCCAGCCACGCCGCCTGCCACACCCGTGCCAGCCGCGCCGTCGTCGTCACCAGAGCCCACCGCAGCCTGAGTGTCAGAATGCAGCAAATCGCGGGCAGCTAGCTCACGATAAACATCCTTCGCAGTCTCCTCGCTAGAAGAAACCAAAGCCACATTACGCCCCATAACGTAACTAATCGGCCCCGCCAGCAACGGATAATGCGTACATCCCAACACCAAAGTGTCCACCGCCGCCGCCTGCAATGGCTCCAGATACTCCTTAGCCACATCCAGCACCTGCGGGCCGGTAGTAATCCCAGCCTCAGCCAACTGCACAAAACGCGGACAAGCCTGCTGAGTTAAGTTCAAGCCCGGGATACCCTGCAAAGCCCGCGCGTAGGCCCCAGAGTTAACCGTTCCCGCCGTGGCAATCACACCCACACGCCCTGAACGAGTCAAAGCTGCCGCTGTGCGCGCCGCCGGAGAAATCACCTCAATAACCGGAATGCCCATCCCTTTGGTGTACCGCTCACGCGCCTCATCCAAAGCTGCCGCCGTGGCGGTATTACAGGCAATAACCAGCATTTTGACGCCCGAGTCAACCAGCTCATCCATCACGTTCAAAGCCATAGAACGCACTTGTTCCAAAGGCTTAGGCCCATAAGGACTATTAGCGGTGTCACCGATGTAAAGCAAACGCTCACCAGGCAGCTGATCGAGGATTGCACGCGCTACCGTCAGTCCTCCAACTCCTGAATCAAAAATACCAATCGGTGCGTCATTCACGTCATTAGACCCTAGTCGATTCTGGCTTTAATAAGCACTTTTCTTATCAGTGATAACAGACACCGCCGGGCGCGTTCAAACTTGAATGAAAGCGTGCGCCAACATAGCTAAACCTTACTAACGTCACCAAAAACGCTGCGAGCTTGCACTTTACCCAGCCACACAAAGCACTTTAGGAAATCGGGAGTTATCCCCAAGACACTGCAAAACCTTTAAGGTGTGGCTAAAGTTAAGCCATGAGTACGGCACTTCTGACCGACATGTATGAACTGACCATGCTGCAAGCTGCGCTGGCAGATGGTAGCGCCAAACGCCGCAGTGTGTTTGAGATCTTTGGACGCTCGATGCCCCCTTCACGTCGCTTTGGCGTGGTTGCCGGCACCGGGCGTTTTCTTGAAGCTCTGGAAAACTTCCACTTTGAGCCAGAGCAGCTACGTTTCCTAGCTGATCAGGGCATTGTTGACAAGGCCACGATCAACTACCTGGAAAACTTCCATTTTGACGGCAACATTTACGGCTACGGCGAGGGTGAATGCTACTTCCCGGGGTCTCCCCTGCTAACCGTTGAATCTGACTTCGCCCAGGCCTGCATCATTGAGACCATGGCGCTGAGCATTTTCAACCACGACTGCGCCGTGGCTTCAGCCGCCTCACGTATGACTATCGCCGCCCACGGACGTCCCTGTATGGACTTTGGGGCCCGGCGTACTCACGAGGACGCCGCCGTGTCCGCCGCCCGCGCCGCCGTGGTTTCCGGCTTCACCTCCACCAGTGACCTGGAGGCGGGTATGCGTTACGGCATCCGTTGCGTAGGTACTTCCGCCCACGCTTTCACGCTGCTGCACGACGACGAACGCACCGCTTTCGACTCCCAGATTGCCTCCCTGGGCGTGGGCACCACTATCTTGGTTGACACCTACGACATTGCGCGCGGCGTGCAGCGCGCTGTTGACGCCGCCAAGGCCGCCGGGGGCACTTTAGGTGCCGTGCGCCTAGACTCTGGTGACCTGGTGGCCGAGGCCTTCAAGGTGCGCGCCCAGCTAGACTCCCTAGGCTGCCCCGACACCAAGATTGTGGTCACCTCTGACCTGGATGAATACGCTATCGCTGCGCTGGGTGCGGCCCCGGTAGACATCTACGGTGTGGGTACCAAGCTGGTTACCGGCTCGGGCGTACCCACGGCTGCGCTGGTGTACAAGATGGTTGAGCGTGAAAACAGCGCCGGCGAGATGGAAAAGGTAGCTAAGAAGTCTAGTGGCGGTAAGTCCAGTGTGGGTGGCCGCAAGACTGCTGGCCGCGTGATCATTGACGGCTCCGCCACCGAAGAGCTACTGATCAGCTCGATTGATCCCGAGGCTGCTGAGGCTGAGCTGGAACGCAACCAGGCCCGCCCGCTACAGGTACAGCTGGTGGAAAAGGGTCACATCCTGCCTGAGCACTACGACGACGGCGCCCTCACCCGCGCTGCTGAGCGTCACCGTGCCGCCCGCGCCCAACTGCCCTACCAGGCCTGGCGCCTGAGCGAAGGTGAAATCGCTATTCCTACCCGCCGCGTGGATCTTGATTCACGTGAAACCAAGCAGGGCTGAGCACAGCCACCCCTGGGCTGGCCGCCTACACCCCTGGGCTGGCCTGGGTTAAGGCCAGTAGCAGGGCTAGGGCCAACGCTGAGCAAAACCATGGCTAGGGCTGCGCGCTAAAGCTGAGCTCCCGCATAAATAGTGGCGGTGGATGCAAATCCACCGCCACTTGCTGTTTTAGGCGCTCGCGGCGCAGCCGCCACGGCCGGCGCGGCCAGGTGCTGGCGCGGCCAGGTGCTCGCGCAGCCAAGTGCTCGCGCAGCCAAGTGCTGGCGCGGCCAGGTGCTGGCGCTTCCCAAGCGCACCACAAGCGCGTATCTGGCGCAGCCCGCGCGACCTGGCTGCGCGTGGTTTTAGCGCCGGCCCACAAACCACTTACGCAAGGTATCGACCCGGGTGCGGATCTGCGTCGTCGTCGCCTGCGCCACCTCCGGGCCGCCACAAACTCTACGTAGCTCAGCGTGAACCGCCCCATGGCTTTGGCCTGAGCGACGCGCCCAGCTAGAAACCAGCTGGCTGAGCTCTTTACGGGCCGCGTCACGCTGGCGAGCGTCCTCAATGCCGGCGTTGGCTGCCCGCTGGGCGGCGGCGGCCTGTGAACGTTTTTGGGTTTTAACCTGCTCAGCCTGGCGGGCCTTTAAAATCTGGCTCACCTGGGAGGCGTCAAGCAAACCTGGGATCCCCAAGAATTCTTGCTCCTCCACGCTACCAACCATGGCGCCGGTACCAAACTCGCCGCCGTCGAAAAGTACCCGGTCAAATTCAGCGGTGGAATCCATGGCCTCAAAGCCGGGCAGTAGCGCGTCAGAGGCTTTTTCTTCCCGGTTAGCGGCGGCAATTAGCTTATCTTCAGGGTGAGTGAACAGATCCTGGCCTTCATCTTCTTTAGCGGGCCGATCCAGGGCATGGTCGCGCTCAGTTTCCAGCTCTGCCGCGAGCGCCAGCAGCGGGGTGACTGAAGGTAGGAACACGCTGGCGGTTTCTCCAGGCCGGCGTGCACGCACAAAACGGCCAATGGCCTGGGCGAAAAACAGTGGGGTTGAGGTGGAGGTGGCGTACACCCCTACCGCTAGGCGCGGCACGTCCACGCCTTCGGAAACCATACGTACGGCCACCATCCAGCGCTGGTTGCTGGCGGAGAACTGCTCGATTTTTTCTGAGGCGCCATTGTCGTCACTGAGTACCACCGTGGGTTTTTCGCCGGTGATGGCGGCTAGTTGGCGTGCGTAGGCGCGAGCTTTTTCACGGTCGGTGGCGATCACTAGGCCGCCAGCATCAGGGATTTGCCGGCGAATTTCGCTAAGGCGCTGGTCAGCTGCGGCCAGGACGGCGGGGATCCACTCCCCGGCTGGGTCTAGGGCGGTGCGCCAGGCTTGGGATTCTAGGTCTTTGGTTAGCGGCTCCCCTAGGCGGGCTGAGACCTCATCTCCGGCTTTGGTGCGCCAACGCATTTGGCCTGAGTAGGACATGAAAATAACTGGGCGCACCACGTTTTCGGCTAGCGCGTCAGCGTAGCCGTAGGTGTAGTCAGCTTGTGAGCGCCTGATGCCGTTGCTGTCGGGGGCGTAGGTGACGAAGGGGATGGCGGCGGTGTCACTGCGGAAGGGGGTACCGGTTAGGCTCAGGCGCCGGCGAGCCCCACTAAATGCTTCATAGATTGCGTCTCCCCAGCTTAGGGCGTCTCCGGCATGGTGTACCTCATCTAGGATCACCAGGGTGCGGCTGGCGCCGGTGCGGGCGCGGTGCAGGTTGGGGTTGGAGGCTACCTGTGCGTAGGTTAGGGCGACGCCGTCGAAGTTGCTGCCTGCTCCCCCGCCGGAGTTGGAGTAGGTGGGGTCTATGCGTAGCCCCCAGCGGGCGGCTGAAGCGGCCCACTGGTATTTGAGGTGCTCGGTGGGGGCCACGATGGTTAGCTTGTGTACCTCACCGGCGCGTATGAGCTCGCTAGCCAGGGTTAGCGCAAAAGTGGTTTTACCTGCGCCAGGGGTGGCTACCGCCAGGAAGTCTTGGGGCTGGCTAGACATGTATGTGGCGAAAGCTTCACGCTGCCAACGGCGCAATTGAACCAATTTTTACCGATCCCTCTCATAAATCAAGCCACATAAATGAATTAAGCCAATAAACACGCTTAGCGCGGCTGGGGCCTGCACAAGGCTACCCCCAACCGGGGTGAGGCTAATGGTTTTGCTTTTTTCGGCGCGTCCTGTGTTTTGGGGCGCTGGCGGCGCCGCGTATCTGTGGTCTTGGCGCGCTGGCGGTCCGGAGGCCTGGCTGCGGCCTTAGTGCACTGTCAGGCCAGCCCACTAAGGCGCGCTGTACCCCAATTGCAGCGGGCTTTGCACACCGCCCCCTGATTTTGGGCCCAAAAATCTAACGCCCGGGACTAGACCCCGGTGCGCAGATTTACAGTTTTGAGACAGTCGCAGCTTCTAGTTGAAGGCGCTTTAGCCCAGGCTTTCAGGCCAGGTTTTGGCCCCAGCCTTGGCTTTTAGCCTCAGCCTTAGCCTCGGCTTTCAGCCCCAGCCTTAGCCTCGGCTTTTAGCCCCGGCCGCCGAACGGGAAACGCGGGCGCCTGGGGCCGTTACCTTTTGGGGATTGGCTCATCTGCTCGTAGATTGATTTGCAGGTGGGGCACACCGGGTAGGCGGCAGGGTCACGCTGGGGGCGCCACACCTTGCCGCATAGGGCCACTACGGGACGCCCGGAGGCGGCGGCAGCAGCGATCTTGTCTTTACGTACATAGTGGGCGAAGCGGTCTGCGTCGCCGTCGTCAGTGGAGCGGAGCTCTTCACGCTCCAAAACTGCGGTCCCAGCTGACTGGCTGGGGCTACCGCCGGGTTCCATGGGGTCCAAAGGCTCACTCATAGCTGTAATTTTATGTCCCCTTGGGGCTTTAACCTTTGTCATCACGCTCTCAGCGGTGTAGGCGTCATTACAGGGGCCCTGGCTTAAGGGGTGGTTGGGGAGCTTTTCGGGCTGGCTGGCGCTCAAAAACCGCCAGTTTTCCTTGGCTGCAGCTCGCCCTAGTGTCACCAGTGGCTTTGCCCACTTACGACGTCGCCCCTGGCGCAACGCTCAAACGCACCGCCCCGCTCATGGCATTGCCACAACTGCTTGCCAAGCTGATCGCAGATCCTGGCGCCGCCTAGCCCAATAACGCCGCAGCCGCTGCCAACAAATGCGGGCAGCGGCTGTCTTTATAACTGGGGAACGACATCTGAAGCGGGCTGTGCCGCCCCTCAGTGGCTTGTGGCGGCGTTACTTGCTCAGCTTGGAGGCGGCGGCGGCATCTAGCAGTACCAGGGCGTCGGGGTGACGCTGCATTACTGTGGCCGGCCACTGCTCGCTTACTTCACCCTCAACTAGGTGCTTAATAGCCTCAGCCTTGTTCTCGCCGGTGGCGATCAGCACCAGTTTGCGGGCCTCCATGATGGTGGCCAGGCCCTGGGTGATGCACATGGTGGGCACCTTGTTAATGTCGTTATCGAAGAAACGCGAGTTGTCACGGCGAGTCTGCTCGGTGAGCGTATCGAGGTGGGTGCGCGAGTCTAGCGGGCCGCCAGGCTCATTGAAGCCAATGTGACCATCAGAGCCGATACCTAGAATCTGCACATCGGCGTAACCAGCCTCAGCCAGGGCGCGCTCATAGTCGTCGCAAGCGGCCTGCGGGTCAGGGTTTAGGGCGTCAGGGCCGTGTAGGGCGCCGGGAGCCATGTCGGTGCGCGAGCGCAGGTTGCGTTCCATGAAGTTGGCGTAGCGCTCGTAGTGGTCAACGGGCAGGCCTACGTATTCGTCCAGCATGTAGCCGGTGACGTCCTTGAAAGATAGCTTGCCTGCTTGGTTGCGGCGCACTAGCTCGTCATAGAGCGGTAGCGGGCTAGAACCAGTGGCGGTACCCAAAACTGCGTTGGGCTTAGCCACTAGGACGGCTTCGATGGCGTCTGCGGCGCGCTCAGCGATAGCTTGGGCGTCAGGTAGAACAACAACTTCCATGTCCATCTCCAATGATGTAACGAATGAAATCAGATGATTAACTTCGATTAAATTATAACCCAATCGATCAACTTCTATCATTAAAGTGAACAGCGCCACATACGGCGCGGGCTGTGAACATAAGCTCACAGCCCGCATTAGCCAGCGCCGTCATCAAACCCTAGCTTTGGGTGTGACCGGGCCACTGCGAAATGGTGAACAGCAGTCGCGGCCAGCGCCTATCTAGCAGCTTGCCGCCCATGCGTACGCCCACGACCATCACAATCAGCGCATTAACCACTCCTAGAGCCACGCAAAGCCAGGCCATCTGGAAGTTTTCGCTAACAATGCAGTAAGCACTCAGGGCAATGGTGGGAGTCACCAAAAGCATAGAAGCCAGCATTGAACCCATCTGGGCTAGTGAAGCCAGCAGCGCATCAACCCCACTGCCCTTGGCGCTAAACGGGCTAGCTTCAGGCGGGTTGGTTTGGTATGGGAAAACCACCGCCAGAACTTGGGCCACACCTACCACTACTCCCCACACGGCCAGGTTTAGCCCCAGCAAAACGGGTAAGTGTTTAGCCTGATCGGCAAGCAGCGGCGCGATTAAACTAACCACCACTACCAGCGGCAGCTGCCAGATCACTGTTGCCATCAGGCGCCCTAAACGCTCATGCAGGCCGCTAATGCCACTTAGTAGGGAGGTATGAATGGCGGTGGAGTCAGTGGCTAAATCATCTGCCACAGATAAACCCATAACTATGGATATCATCAGTGACGCAAAATAGACCATAATTACGCTACCAGAGCGCTGCGCTTGGCCAATAAATACCACCATAAACAGCACTATCATAAAAATGCAGGTCACAAACGATAGTAGTAATCTAAAATCGCGCACTAAATAGCGCAGGCTGCGCGCACAAACCGTAGCTGCCGGGGAGGGCATGAATTTAGCAAATGATTCTTGCGCAGCAAACACTTTACTAAGTTCACTGTTTTTACCTGCACCCTTATCATTAGTGGTCACATTAGCGGTCATAGCTTTATTAAGCGAGCGCTGCCAGAGCCAGTACAGGCCCCCTACCAACAGCACACTAGACACTGTAAAGGCACTTGCTAGCAGGTAGTTTCCACTAGCTGCTTGAGCTGGCGCAGCGCCCGCCCAAGCGGTAGGCAGGTATTGACTGTAGCGTGCCAGCGTCAGCCAGCCGGTAAGACTGCTATCCAAATGCAAGCTAAAAATTAGGTTGGGTATCTGCGCTAAACCAATAATCAGCAATATACCAAGGCTGGTAGCCAGTTCCCGGCTGCGACGTCGATAGCTAAGCGCAGCCGCAGTAACCAGCCATCTAGAGCCGATCACTGCAGTCAGCCAAGCCAGCACCATATTGACTAGGGCAAATGCTGCTGCCGCTACGCTGCCATGTAGCAGCCAGGTAATAACCGTGGTTAGTAGCACCAGGGCGGTAATAATTCCTGGCCCACCAGCCCCGGCGGCCACAATTAACCCGGCCGCTAATTTACGTGAAGGTACTACCCAGAGGCGTAATTGGCGCGGCTCTAAAGAGTTATCTGCACCGGTTATTAGTAGCGGGAAAATAAGCCAGCCGGTAACAGTTAGGGTTACTAGTACACTTAAAACCTGCGGGGTGTAGCGCCAGCCCAGCATACCTAAAGCAATTAGGCCGCCAATAGCAAAAGCTAAAAATGCAAATAGGTTTAGAAATAGCCAGGCTTCAAGCAGGATTTTCCACCAGACGCCGCGCAGGCTATTAATGGTTAGGCGCCACCTTAGTTTGACGAGGGTTGCAACCATGTCATCTCCTCGTGTTGCATGGGTCCGCCCACTAGCTGCACGAAACGCTCATTGAGGTCCATGCCGTCAGCCACCTGCGCTACCGTCCCGCAGGCTACTACCCGCCCAGCGTTGATTACGGCCACATGTGTGCATAGCTTGGCCACCGTATCCATCACGTGACTAGAGAGCACCACGGTGCCCTCGCGCGAGACAAACTCGTGCAGGATCTGGATAATAGCTTGTGCTGAAACCGGGTCTACCGCCTCGAAAGGCTCATCTAGCACCAGCACGCTGGGGGCATGGATGAGGGCGCAGGCTAGGTTAATTTTTTTGCGCATACCTGCGCTATAGTCGGCCACCAGCTTGTTGCCGGTGTCGGCTAGGCCCAGGGCCAATAGAAGCTGCTGGGTGCGTTTGAGCACCTGTTCACGCTCCATGCCGCGCAGTAGGCCGCAGTAGATGAGTAGCTCTGCACCGCTGAGGCGGTCAAAAGTGCGTAGCCCGTCTGGCAGTACCCCTAGCAGTTGTTTGGCCCGGCGAGGTTGAGCCCACACGTCTACACCTAAAACGTAGGCTTTGCCGTGATCTGGGGTTAGTAGGCCCGTGGTCATTGACAAGGTGGTGGTTTTGCCCGCTCCGTTAGGGCCGACGACGCCGTAAATAGATCCCGTAGGAATTGATAAGTAAAGGTTATCGACCGCTACCTTGGATCCAAAAACTTTAACCAAACCCACCATATCCAGGGCGTTTGGGCTCTGGGTGGGGTTGCTGGGAGGGGTGGCTATGCTCATAAGGCAATTTTGAACACGTTTAGGCTGCTGAGGCCTCATTCGCTGGGATGAATTTAGGTCCTCTAGAGGCCTTTTAAGGCTCCCTGGAGGGCATTTGCCGGGCTAAAAGCATCGGGTAGGCAGCGAGGCTTTAACCGGGTGCTAACACATGACTAAGGCGACGTTAGCGCGCGTCATAGGGGCTAACAAAGTACGCCGTCGCCCCTTTAAAACCCGCGCCCGCAGCGCAGCTGGCCCCAGCCGCGCGCCAAGCCCCGGCGCCACGCAGCCCACAGCCCCGGCGCTACGCAGCCAGCCCCGGCGCCCACCAGCGGAGAAAATAGCCGGCCCATAAAAGCAACACAGGACAGTACCGTAAGGGTACTGCCCTGTGTTAACTGCGCCTGGGCGCAATCAGTTGTTGGCTACAGCCTTCTTCAAGGTGGAGCCGACGGTTAGCTTAACGCCGTAACCAGCGGGAATCTGGATTTCCTCACCGGTACGGGGGTTACGACCAGTGCGGGCCGCGCGCTCAACGCGCTCGATACCCATTAGGCCGGTGATCTTCACGGCTTCACCCTTAGCAACGTTCTCAACCAAGACGTCCTGGAAAGCAGACAGGAAAGCCTCGGCCTCGGTCTTGGTCAGGTTAGCGCGCTCGGCAATTGCAGCAATCAGCTCAGTGCGGTTGACGGACATAGTGTTCTCCATCCGGAATGGTAGGGATTCGCCGGCGGCGTCTCGTATGACAAACGGTACGCATATTGCGCTAATCTGTCACCTTCTACACGCCATGCGATTGAGAATATACGCTTATATGTCCTTATTAGAACACGATCGCAGGCTTATTGCACGTTTTTTACAGCACCTACAAACCATGAAGTGATGCTGGTGGGGTGGGTAATGGCGGTTCCAACCACCACTGCGTGGACCCCCATTTGGATCGCCTGGGCGGCGTGAGCGGGAGTGTGAATGCGTCCTTCGGCGATAACAGGCACCTGCGCAATGTTTAGCACCTGCTCAATCACCTCCCAGTCAGGCCCTTCAGTCTTGGGCCGCTCACCGGTGTAACCCGCTAGGGTGGTGCCCACTAGGTCCGCTCCCCCATCCTGGGAGGCCTTAGCATCATCCACGCTACCGCAGTCGGCCATCACCAGCACCTGCGGGAAAGCAGCCTTTAGTTCGCTTACCGTCTGGGCAAAACTACGTCCATCAGGGCGCGGGCGACGGGTGCCGTCAATAGCCACAATCTGGCTGCCGGTGGCGGCCACAGCCACAGCGTGAGTGAGCGTGGGGGTGATAAAGACGCCGTCGTGACCGTCTTTCCACAAACCAATCACGGGCACATCCACATGCTGGTTGATAAGAGCCAGGTCAGCTAACCCCTGGGCGCGGATAGCCACGGCCCCACCCAGCACGCAAGCCTGGGCGATCTGATCCATAGTGCGCGGGTCACGCATAGGCTCACCCGGATAAGCCTGCGCCGAGGCGATCAAACCACCTTTGAGCTGCTCAATTACGTTAGTCACAATTTTCTCCTAGTTAATTAACTGCCAAGCTCCGCGCGCGGCTCCCACAATGGGGGCGGTGGAGCCCAGCTGGGCGCTTACGAGTTCTAGATTTTCTAGCGGCCCACTGAGCTGGGCCTTAAAGGTTTCCTGCAGCGGGCCCCACCAGCATTTGCCGGCGTTAGCGAGGCCGCCCGAAATAATGATGCAGTCAGGGTCAAGCGTGTAAGCCAGCCCCACCAGCACGTTTGCTAGCGCCTGGGCCGAGTCACGGTAAACCTGCGCGGCTAGTTCATCGCCGGCTTCAGCCCGAGTTTCTAGCTCACGGGTGCCGCTGACCTGCGCATCTCCCCCCAGGGCCAGGTAGCGCCGGTAAATTTGGGGGCCGGCGCTGACGGCTTCGAGGTGACCAAAGCGCCCGCAGGTGCACGGCTCGCCTTGCGCCCCAAGGGCCGGGAAGTGGCCCAGGTCCCCAGCTAGGTGGTGGGTGCCGCGCCAGGTTTGGCCATCAATTACGACGGCGCCGCCCACGCCCGTGCCCACAGCCACCACAATGGCGCAGCGGGCCCCGCGTCCAGCTCCCAGCCAAGCTTCCCCGCCAGCGTGAGCGTCCACATCGTTTTCAACGTGGATAGGCACGTTATAACCAGCTTCTTTAAGGCGCTGGCCTACCCCTTCACGCACCTGGGTGCCGGCCCATTCACTGATAGCGTCGGTGGAGGCCACAATAGAGCCGGTGGTTACATCCACTACCCCAGCCGTGCCGATACCCACCCCAGCAATGGTCCATTCGCCAGTGTTGGTGGTGCCCGCAGCAATAACTTTGCCGGTCAGCTCAGCGATAGCGTCAAGCATGGCCGCGCGTCCGTCATGGGCGGGGGTAGGTACTTTAAGAATGGGGCCAACTAAGTTGCCCGCACTATCAACCAGGGCGCCAGCCATTTTGGTGCCGCCTAAGTCAATTCCCACAACAAGTTTTTGCATGATTTTCCTTCTATCCGGCGCAGCTACCGGCAGTTACGCAAATGGCCGGACCCAAATAAATCAGGTCCGGCCATACGCAGGCATTAACTAGGCCAGACCCACGGCGTGCACAATGTCGATTACGCGCTGACGGTTTTCGCCTTCTAGTGCCTTAACCGGCGGAGCCATGTAGGCATTGTCTAGCACACCTACAGCCTCCATGGCGGTCTTGAACGCGGGGATACCGGTGCCGTCAGCACCCTGGCCCTTAACCGCGAACACGATCTCGAAGCCTGCGCAGATACGGTCCTGAATTTCGCGGGCCTTGTCCCACTCGTGGGCGCGCGCGGCTTCAAGCAGCTGCGCGTAGGAACGGGGGTCTACGTTGCCGTAGCCGGGCACGGCGCCGTCGGCACCTAGCAGCAACATGCCGTCAACCACGCACTCGTGGCCGGTTAGCAGGCTTAAGGGGTGACCGGCGGCATCGTTGGCAGCTACTAGGCGACGGAAGCCGACGTCGTCGCCAGAGGAGTCCTTAACACCTACGATTACGCCTTCCTTACCCAGCTCAACCAGCATGTCGCGGCCAAGCTTTAGGCCACCTAGACGCACGGGCACGTCGTAGGCGAACAGGGGCAGGTCGATGGCGGCGTGGATGGCGCGGAAGTGGTCGGCTACTTCAGCGGCGCTGGGCAGGGCGTAGAAGGGGCCGGCAGCCACAATCGCGTCGGCGCCTAGCTCCTGGGCGCGCAGGGCCCGGTCAATGACGCGCTTGGCGGTGGTTTCAATGGCACCTACCAGCACCGGCACGCGCCCGGCAGCGGTGGCTACGGTACGAGCAGTGACAGCGTCACGCTGAGCGTCGTTTAGGTAGGCCACCTCACCTGAAGAGCCAAGGATGAACAGGCCGTTCATGCCTCCCTCGATCAGGTGCTCAATGACGCGGTCTAGGGCTTCTAGGTCAACTTCACCCTCAGCGGTGAAGGGGGTTACGACCGGCGGAATCATACCGGTGAAACGCTTATCCATGATTGTTCCTGCGATTCTTTTTTAGTGGAAATTATCTGATCTTTTAACTGTGCTTAGGCCGCCGGGGACGCCTTAGGCCCCGCGTCGTTCAAAAGCGAAGGCACAGCTGAAAGCAGCTTGCGGGTGTAGGCATCTTTGGGGTGAGCAAAGATTTCCTGAGTGGTGTTTTCTTCAATGATCTTGCCGTAGTACATAACTGCAATACGGTCAGATACATAGCGCACCGTGTTGATGTCGTGAGAGATGAAAACCAGGCCCAAACCCAGCGAGGCTTTTAGATCCTGTAGTAGATTGAGCACCTGGGCGCGCACCGACACGTCCAAAGCACTGGTGGGCTCATCGGCCACGATAATGTCGGGGTCCAAAGCCAGCGCACGGGCGATAGCCACACGCTGACGCTGACCGCCGGAGATTTGGCGCGGCAACACATCCAGGGCACTTAGCGGCAAACCAACCAGTTCCAGCAGCTCACGTACGCGCGCCTCGCGGTCCTTGGGTGAACCAATGCCGTGTACGTTAAGCGGGTCAATTAGGGTGTCGTGCACGATCATGCGCGGGTTCAAGGCGGTGGCCGGGTCCTGGAACACTACCGAAATGGAGCGGCCCAGATCGCGCCGGTCAGCCTTGGAGTGGGTGAGCTTGCGGCCCTTGAACAGCACCTCACCACTGGTGATGGGCTGCAAACCCACCATTACGCGGGCGGTGGTGGATTTACCACAACCAGATTCACCCACGATTCCCAGGGTTTGGCCACGGCTGACAGTTAGCGAAACATCGTTAACCGCGTGCACCGTGTCAGGGTGGAAAAGCCCGCCGGTACGTGACTTGTGGATGACATTGACGTTGCGTAGTTCAACTACCGGATCTTTGGGGTCCCATGCCTGGCTCATCACTTTGCCTCTTTCTTCAGCAGCGCCTCAAGCTCAGGGGTGATAGCAAACACGTGGTTGGGGTTGCCATCAACCGGCTTGAGTACAGGGCGGGTGTGTAGCCCAACCTCGGGGTGGCTAGAGCGCGGGGCGAAACGGTCGCCGTCGACAAACTCACGCGGCGAGGGCACGGTGCCGCGCACCTGGTGCAGACGGTTGGAGCCAGCCTCGATGGAGAGCACCGCACCCAGCAGGCCACGGGTGTATTCGTGGGTGGGGTTGGTTAGCAGCTCCATGGTTTCAGCCTGTTCAACCACCTGGCCGGCGTACATAACCGTGATGCGGTGGGCCAGCTTGGCCACCAGCGCCAGGTCGTGGGAGACGAAGACCATCGCGAAGCCGAGCTCTTCACGCAGCTTGTTGAGCAGGTCAACCACCTGCTTTTGCACGGTTACGTCCAGGGCGGTGGTGGGCTCGTCAGCGATCACCAGCGAGGGGTCGCGGGTCAGGGCCATAGCGATCAGTACGCGCTGACGCTGACCACCGGAGAGCTCGTGCGGGTAGCTTTGCAGGGTACGCACTGGGTCTAGACCCACCAGTTCCAGCAGTTCCTCAGCGCTGCGGGTACCCCCGCGTCGAGTTAGCTGCCTCATCTGGGCCTTGATCAGCATGGAGGGGTTAAGCGAGCTGAGCGCGTCCTGGTAGATCATGCTCATTTCGTGGCCACGCAGGTCATTGTGCTGCTGCGGGGTCATCTCCAAGATGTTCTTGCCCTTGAACAGGATTTCACCACTGATGCGAGCGCTGGGCGGGAGCAGGCCCATAACCGCCATGGAGGAGATGGACTTACCGCAACCAGATTCACCCACCAGACCCATGGTTTCACCCGGGCGCACCGAGAAGGACACGTTGTCAACAATGTTGACGTCACCGTGCTGGGCCGGGAAGGCAATGGACAGGTTTTTAACCTCCAGTACCGGCGCCAGCTCCGGGGTGGGGTAAACCAGGCGGTCGCGGCGCTTGAGCTCAGAGTCGCGCAGCTGGTCTAGGCGCTCGCTTAGAGATACGTGCTCTTGCACCTCAGGACGGCGAATCTCGGGGTAGGAGGACTCAAAGATGCTCTTTTCGGTCACCAGCTCGCCATTCTTGCCGTGGGCTTCACCAGCGATTTCTTCCAGGGCGGCTTCGTCAGCTTCGACGTCGGCGCGCGAACGGATGCGCGGCGCGGCCATAGCGTCAGTTAGACCTTCAGACAAAACGTTTAGGCACAAGGTGGTGATCAAGATGAACAGACCGGGGAAGAAAGTCACCCACCAGTTACCCTTGAGCAGCAGGGCCTTACCTTCAGAGAGCATGTTGCCCCAGGTAGGTGTGTTGGTGGCTTTGATGCCTGCGCCCATGAAGCTTAGTGAGGCCTCAAATACGATCGCGTCTGCCACCAAGACGGTGGCGAAAACCATGATCGGGGCGATGCAGTTGCGAGCTACGTGCTTGAACAAGATCCAGGGTACCGAGGCACCCATTACCTTGGAGGCAGCCACATAGTCTTCTCCGAACTGGGAGATGATGTTGGCTCGCACTACACGGGTTAACTGTGGCACATACAAAACCGCAATGGACACCACCACCACTGGCAGTGTGGGTAGCGTGGCGCTAAGCGCCAGCACCAGCACGGCCGCCAGCGCAATCCCGGGGAAGGACATGATTACGTCCAGGGTGCGCATCAGGGCTTCGGCGATCCATTTGCGGCCGGTGGCGGCGATAGCGCCGAGCACTACGGCCACAGCCAGGGCCAGGGCGGTAGCGGAGATACCTACTACCAGTGATACTCGCGCGCCATAGATGATGCGGGAGAACACGTCGCGACCTGAGCCGTCGGTCCCGAAGATGAACTCGCCTCCAGGCGGGGCAGCCTGGCTGGTGATGTGGGTTTCGGTGCCGTCGTCGAGGGTTACTACTTCCTCTACGCTGGTCAGGCTGCTTTGGCCGGGTTTGAAGGGAGCAAGTTCAGGGGCGAATATGGCCATGAGCGCGAGCGCTACCAGAACCACTAACGCGATTTTGCTTCCCAGCGGCATGGCTTTCCATCCTTGGAAGCGCGCCGCAGGGGCAGTTACCTTGTCTAGTTTCTTTTGGTGGCGCATCACTCATACGCTCCTAATGCGCGGGTTGACTAGTACGTAAAGCATGTCAACGATGATGTTGATGATGATGAAGGCGGCGGCCACGGTGATGGACACACCCTGAACTATGTTTACGTCATTGAGGGTGATGCCCTGGAAGATCAACTGGCCCATACCTTTGATGTTGAAGATCATTTCGATAACCACGGCTCCACCCATGGCGTAGCCGATGCGCAGGCCCAGCACGGTGAGCGGGGTGATTAGGGCGTTACGTAGCACGTTGCGGGCTACCACAATGTTTTTGGGAATGCCGGCGCCGATGGCGGTGCGTACGTAGTCTTTATCGAGTTCTTCAACCATGGCGGTACGCACTACACGGGTTAGTGACCCGGAGTTTGGTAGGGCGACGGCGATGGCGGGCAGGGTGATTTGGCGTAGGTAGCCTTCGTCTCCGAAGGGGATCCACTCAGTGTTTACTGCCTGGAAGGTGCCGGTACCTCCGGGCACGTCCGACCACCACTGGATCATAAGCAGTGCCAGCCAGAAGGAGGGGGTGGCCAGGGAGGCGATAGAGATGACGCGGATGACCTGGTCGGGCCAGCGGTCACGGTAAAGGGCGGCGATGATACCCAGCACCAGGGCGATGATTACCGCCAGGAACATACCGATGAAGGTTAGCTGCAAGGTGATGGGGAAAGCGCTTTTAACTAGTTCGGTAATGTCGTTACCTTTGAATGACTGGCCTAGGTCTCCATGGCAGAGGTTAACTAGGTAATCCCAGAATCGTTGAAATAGGGGGTCATCTAGGTGATGAGCGGTGCGATACTGCGCTAGCGCTTCTGGGCTGGCTGATTCTCCCAGGGCCAAAACGGCCGGGTCTGCGGGAGAAAGCGACATTACCAAGAACACCAGCAAGGTCACACCAACCACCATGAATGGCAGCGCGATTAGGCGCCGGCCAATTAGGCGGATCAGGTTAGACACGAGTTTGCTCCTTTGCTTTTGCGTTCACGTCTTCTATGACACGTGTGCGCCCGGCAGGTTTGTAGTCCGCCGTTGTGTCTATTGTCGGACATCTGATGTCTAATAGCAAGTGCTATTAATGTTTGCCTACAGTGGCAAAGACTACTAAGAGATTTGTCGGTTTTGGGCTAGTCAGTTTGGGTTGGCTTTAGTCTAGCCGGTTTGGGCTAGCTTTAAGTCTAGTCGGTTTGCGGCCTAGCCGGTTTGGGGCCAGCCAGCTTTTAAGCCAGCTTTACATGCGGGGCCGACGACGCCGTCGCCCCACTCCCCCAACCAGCAACGTCCCAGCCGGGCCGCCAGCTGCACCATGCGAAACCACGCAAACCGCCCCACAGGGCCACCAGCCCGCCACACAGGAACCCAAGCAGCAAACCGCCTGGCCGGGCCGCCAGCCCGCCACACAGGAACCACACAGGAACCCAAGCAAACCGCCCCACAGGGCCACAACTCCCTTAGCGGGCGCGGCCAGGGTGCACTTTAAGAGGTGATGCCTACTTAAGCTACCCTGGCCGCTAAAACTTACTAGCTAAGCTAGCAACAGTGGCTAACTTAGCTAGTAAAGCTTTTACTTGGTGGAACCTACGTTCTCGAAGGACAGACCGGTGATCGCGATCGGACGGAAGTTAACCAGGGTCTCGCCGTTGTAAGCGGTAGGAGTCTTGCGGTGGAAGATCGGGTACAGCGGCACCTGCTCGCTGAGCAGGTCGAAGATCTCGCCCCAAGCCTTCTTCTGGTCGTTGCCGGTGAGCTTGAGCGCGGCGTCGAGCTTTTCCTGAACCTTGGTGTAGCTGTCAGCGCCCTTCCAGTGCATACGCTTGTCGGTCCACACGTCGGTGGAGTACCACCATCGCATGAGCAGGTCAGCATCGTTACCGAAGACCGAGGGGTCACCGGGGGCGATCAGCACGTCATAAGCGTTGGGGTCGCCATCGATGGTGCTGTAGACGTCGGAAGACTTCTTCTCGTCGTAGCTGATCTTTACACCCAGGGCCTCGAAGTTTTCCTTGAGGATGGCGCGCACGGAGGAGAACCAGTCGTGGTTGGAGGCCAGCACCTTGATCTCGGTTACGCCAGCTTCGGCCAGCAGGCTCTTGGCTTTGGCGGCGTCGTACTTGTAGACCACCTTGGCCTGCTTGTAGTCGGCGTGGGCCTTTTGCACGAAGCAGGTGGCCGGGGTGGCCAGCTTGGCCATGCCGTTGTCGCAGATCTTGTTGTAGTCCATGGCGTACATGATGGCCTGGCGGGCCTTGACGTCCTTGAACTTGCCGTTCTGGTTGAACATGGCGAACAGCAGACCAAAGCCCTGCACGGTGGAGACCTTGTTGGGGGCCTTGAGGTTAGCCAGGTCAGCTGCGGGCACAGAGTCGATGGCCTGTACGGTGGCCGAGGTCAGGGCGTTGGTGCGGGTAGCCGGGTCGGGCAGAATCTGCCAGGTCATGGTCTTGGCCAGGGCCGGGCGCGGGCCGTTGTAGTTTTCGTTGCGCTCGAAGACAACCTTCTGGCTGGCGGAGCCGTTGTCGGTCATCTTGTAGGGGCCAGAACCGATGGGGTTGAGGTCGAAGGTCTTGGCGTCCTTCTCGACGGCGGCCTTGGGAACAATCTTGACGATGCTTAGACGCTCGGGAACTAGGGAGAAAGCCTGCTTTAGCTTGAAGGTGATGGTCTTGTCATCCTTCTTCTCTACCTTGTCGATGAAGCCGATCATCGGACGGTACAGGCTCTTAAGCTCGGGGTCGAGTACGCGAGTGTAGGAGAAGATAACGTCTTCAACGGTTACAGCAGCGCCGTCGGAGAACTTGGCGCCGTCACGCAGGGTGACCTCCCAGGTGGTGTCATCTACCTTCTTGGGGGTTTCCTTAGCTAGGGCGTTGTAGACGGTGCGGTCAGCCGGGTCTAGCTCGGTTAGGCCCTCTAGGGTGTGCCAGTTGGCGGCAATGGTTAGGGCCGAGCTGGTGGTGGCCGGGTCGTAACCGTTGGTGCCTAACTCATAAGAGATACCTGCAATAATGGCGCCATCTTTGTTAGCCTTACTGGTGTCACCAGTGGCGCCACCGGCCTTCTTCTTAGTGGTGCCACCACCACAAGCTGCTAGGGAAGCAGCAATACCGGCGGCGAGGCTTAGGGTACCGGTGACCTTGAGGAAGTCACGGCGGCTGGTTGAGCGAATGGGATTCGACATTGAAGATCCTCCTGGATGCCTGACGTCTTATGTCTGACGTTGGTGAAATGAACTGTACCATGAAGTTGCGTTTTGAGTGTACGGTTAAAGGACACAATTCAATGACGAACCATTCGCGGAGGGGCACGTGTCTAATAACTCCACACCTTTTGGGCAAACACCTATAGATCTTTCTAGCACGTCAGGCGGCGTTTCACGCGGTAGTGCCAGCCTGGGTCAGGCGCGCGTAGCCATTGAAGCTATTAAGCATCACATCATTAGCCACAACTTGCAGCGTGGCGATCCGCTCCCCACTGAGACGCAAATGTGCAGCGACTTAAATGTTTCGCGCTCATCTGTGCGAGAGGCGGTGCGTACTTTGTCAGCTTTGGACATTGTTGAAGTGCGCCATGGGCGCGGAATGTTTGTGGGTTCTGTTTCTATGCGCCCCATGGTGGAACTACTGGCTTTTAGGGGCCTGCTAAACCCGGGCGATGATTGGCGTGCTTTAAAGGATATTGTGCAGGTGCGCCAGGCTTTGGATTTGGCTTTAGCGCAGCCGGTTATTGATGCTTGGCAGGATAAGCCTTCAGCGCTTATGGAACAGATTTTGTTGGAAATGGAGCAGCTATCTCAGGCGGGCCAGCTTTTCCCCCAGCAAGACCGCACTTTCCACAATGCTCTGCTGGCGCCGCTTAACAACCACCTGTTCCAGCAACTAACCGATGCTTTTTGGGAAGTGCACATGATTACTTCACCGTCTTTGGGTGTGCCCACGCCGGAGGATATTCATGTAACCGCCCAGGCTCACCGTTTCATGTATGAGGCGGCAGTAGCTGGCGACGCCGATGCCTACTGCGAGGCCGTGGTTACCCACTATCAACCTCTCCTTGGCGTCCTAGACTCCAAGTAAAAGTCAGGCAAAATCATCCCTTCCCTATAAAAAATTCATGGGGTTTTATAGGGAAGGGATGAAATGTCAGTATTTGTGCGCGCCAGCCTGCAAGGCACACCCAAAACCAAGCCTTAGCACATGGCCCTACACCATATGCCTGGCCTACCTATGAATTTGCAGAGCTTGCCGCCGCAGCAAAAGCTCAACTCCGCCAGGGCTCAAGCCTCTGGTGCCACTCCCCCAGGCCCAACATTTCCGCTGGTCTCACTTCTAATCCCAACGCCGCTAGAGCCCAAGCCCGCGCCGCTAGGCCTGCCTGGCCAGGCGCGCCTCATGCTCTAGCAGATCAACTTTGACCTGCTGATTCCAGCCGAATTTACCAATCGACCCATCGGCCCGAATCACCCTATGGCAAGGAATAAACAGTCCCACACTATTAACCGCGCAGGTGGTTGCGGCGGCCCTGGTGGCACCTGGAAAACCAGATGCGTCAGCTAGCTGACTGTAACTTAGACGCTGTCCAGCCTTAGTTTGCCGCAAAGTAGACCAAACCTGGTGACGAAACGGAGTGCCTTGCTGCCAAATTGGGAAGCTAGCAACTGGCTCAAAATTTCCTTCAAAGTACTGCTTGACGGCGTCTACTGCCTGCTCAAGTAGCTGGTTGGCGCCGGGGCGGATTTCCCAACCCACGTCGTCGGGAAGAGCCCGAATGGAAGCCATAACCCGACCCAAATCCCCAGTGAAACCAGCCCCGTACAGGCGCGAGTTATCACCCAGCATGGTGAACTCGCCCGCCGGGGTGTCAATGGTAACGGTATGCAGCACCCTCCTATTTACACACATATTTACACACAAAATCATCCCTTCCCTATAAAAATTCCATGGGGTTTTATAGGGAAGGGATGAAATGTCAGTATTTGCGCGCGTCAAGCGCCCTAGAGGACTAAGTGCTCCAGCGCGCCTAGCGGGCCAAACACCCCAGTGCGCCAAGCACACTGAACGCTAAGCCCTGAGCACTAACCCAAGCGCGAGCTATCAGGCGGCGGAGTAGGTCAGGCAGGTGGCCTGGCCGTCGCGCTCACCCATGCGCACGGAAGCGGCGGTGCACTCCAGGTGGCTGTTGTGGGCGCAGTCCGCGCTCTGGCAAGCACCCACGGAGGTAACAACGCGGTCCAGACCGCCGCGCTCGTTGAGGGAGATGAAGGTGGAGCAGCCGGCAGCCTTGACGTTCACGGCCAGGGCGCGGCAGCCATCGTGGTTGTAAGAGCAGGAGCTGACCGAGCAGTCGGTTACGTGTGCAGTTTCCATTTTGATTCCTTTGCGCCGGGGCGCCGCAGGAAGCAGCGCTTGTTAAATTAATGCTCAGCCCGACGCAAGCAAAATTCAATCATTACCACTTTTCCTTGAAATCCCAACGGTGCGCAGCTTTAGTTAGGGCATACAAATACGCAAGAGGTTAGCACCGCTTTTGTACGACTAAAGATTGTTAACCCTAATTTAGGTGATCCTTTACATGGCCCTTAAAAGGCGCGGTTTTCTGGCGGTTTTCTGCAAGGTTAGTGGGTTTGGGTTGAGCCCACTTTTAGGGTTGCACTCACTTTAAACCAGGGATGCAGCGCAGCTCTGGGCCCGGCAAGCTCTAAGGGTTTGCGCTTCTCTGCTTTTAGGGCCGACGACGGTGCAGCAGGCCAGGCGGTTAGGCCCAGGCGGCTAGGTCCAGGTAGGAGGGCGCATGTCTGAAGTCGATAACTAGACAGCTGAAAATAATCCAGCACCACAAAGTGTTTGTTGCTCTAGCGGGGTGGCATCCTTGCGAGTCCCGCATTGTCTACCATCTTTTCTAAATCAAATATCCAAACAGTGCGTGGCATTAAATTTAAATGCATCTATTAGATGCACCACTTTCTTCACTATAAACGTCATCTGTTTCAGCTCCTGGTACAGTGTCTAGTGGTGTAGCAAGCTGGAAGATATTTGGGAATCAGTCACCTCTCCCTTTGATAGACTTAGGCGAGACGTTTAAACGCGCCGCCAATGGTTGGGAATCAGTCACCTCTCCCTTTGATAGACTTACACTACCGCCGCATCCGACGGGGAGAAAGTTGGGAATCAGTCACCTCTCCCTTTGATAGACTTACCCCAGCAGCACTCCGCCTCGCGCTGAGGTTGGGAATCAGTCACCTCTCCCTTTGATAGACTTAGCGATAACTTGTGCTCTTGCGTCAGACGGTTGGGAATCAGTCACCTCTCCCTTTGATAGACTTATGTGAACCGCGCACCCCGCGTCCCCGAGGTTGGGAATCAGTCACCTCTCCCTTTGATAGACTTATGGGATGTGGTGCTCCGCTATGTCGGTGGTTGGGAATCAGTCACCTCTCCCTTTGATAGACTTACGCGCAGCTAACGCGGCGATTCAGTACAGTTGGGAATCAGTCACCTCTCCCTTTGATAGACTTACCCTGACGCAGCTACCCGCCAGGACCTAGTTGGGAATCAGTCACCTCTCCCTTTGATAGACTTATATACTTCGCCGGGGAAACGTTTGATAGGTTGGGAATCAGTCACCTCTCCCTTTGATAGACTTATTTGCGGACTGGAGTCGGTGGAGTTATGGTTGGGAATCAGTCACCTCTCCCTTTGATAGACTTATACCAGACACCGCAGGCAGACGCAAAGAGTTGGGAATCAGTCACCTCTCCCTTTGATAGACTTACGAAATCGGGCAAGCTGTAGCCAGCGCGGTTGGGAATCAGTCACCTCTCCCTTTGATAGACTTACCAATCGTTATTGAGGCCACTATCGAGAGTTGGGAATCAGTCACCTCTCCCTTTGATAGACTTACCGCTGCAACGTACCCTCACCGCCCAGCGTTGGGAATCAGTCACCTCTCCCTTTGATAGACTTAAATCTCAGGGCGCATCGCGAACTCCTTCGTTGGGAATCAGTCACCTCTCCCTTTGATAGACTTATGCTGCAAAGCCAGGGCACCCGACCTACGTTGGGAATCAGTCACCTCTCCCTTTGATAGACTTACCTGTGATTACGGCTCTGACCGAGATTAGTTGGGAATCAGTCACCTCTCCCTTTGATAGACTTACTGACCAAACAGGAAGCGCTCGAAAGCAGTTGGGAATCAGTCACCTCTCCCTTTGATAGACTTAAGAGGGAGAGGTTTTCCTTGCAATCGCTGCACTTTCTAGGAATTTTTGGCTAGAAAATCATCAGCTGCTCAGGTGCAGACTCGCTCTTTTGAGGCTTTGCATTACAAAAATGGAGCCCGCTAGCCCACTGTTTGTCACTCACGCCAATCACACGCACCTGCCCACCCTCTGGAAGATGCGTTTTGATAGCGCGAAGCACTGCATGATCCTGCCCACCGGTAGGCCAGTATTTCGCATAGACACTGAACTGGACCATTATGAAGCCCCAATCGAGTAAATCATGGCGAAACCTAGTTGCTTCGCGACGTTGTTCCTTTGTCTCCACAGGAAGATCAAACATTACTAGACACCACATTGCGTCATCCGCCATCGTTTTCACCGCCGAAATCAACCAAAGTTGGCCCCGTCCAAGCAGTAACCTGTAGTCGATCTTCAACACCTTCCGCGTAGCGACCAAAAGCTTGAGCAAGAGCCTCTGCTACAGCTGGGATGCCATGGCCATCAGCACTAAATTTCTGTGCAGCAGCTGCAACCAATATCTTTTTCACTTCCCTATCAGTTGGGCTAGCTGTCTTAGGGAGCTGAAAAACTACTTCGTCTATTGCGGGCCGAAACGGCTCAATCAGATCATCTGCAAGAGCAAAAGCATTTCCCCTATCATGATGGAAAATACCTAGTGCAGGAGCCAAGCCAGCAGCAAGTACAGCTCGCATAACATGACCACGCAGCACCGAATATCCGTAGTCTAAGCAAGAATTAGAGCCTATGCGTTCACCTGATCCAGGTATACGCCTGGTCTCTAAAGTTTTAGACCAATACAACCTAGCTGATTGAGCTTCCACATTTCCTGGATCGCCAGAACGCACTTTATCCACCAAAGCCAATAGCTGGCCGCTACCAGGAATTTTAAGATTCTCTAGCACTGCCGCTTGACCGGTAATTTTGGCACGCACTAGACGTGCCCATGCGTTCTTTTTACGCGGCAAAGTCATAGCAGCCTGAGCTCTATGCCTTGCGGCCACTCGTCCATGTTCAGACCAACTATAAGCACCACCTTCAGGAATACCCCGCCAATCACAGAACAGTAGTGCTACATCCGCTGCACATAACCGATGCATAACTGACGCGCTTAGCTTAGTACCCATACCAACTAGAACAATTGCCAAGTCAGCGACTGGCACATGCACTGCTTCACCAGATTCTGGGTGAACAGTAATACCACCACGATCTGAGTCAAGTGTTCCTTCAAAACCACTCAAATCAAGAACTCGCCATGCTCCATCCATGGTTAGCTCAAATTCACTGAGAGCGGAAGATTAGCTCGCGATACCCAGCGTTCTTCACCCAAGGCATTACGACGTATAACTGTAACTAACCCACCGCTTAATACCGTATTCATTGATACACGCCAGCCAGCACCACTCACTATCTTTCGAACGGCCGCTGCAGTGTTATCATCAAAACCTTCTTCAGACAAAAGATTTGGTCTGAGCCTAATCTTTAAAACATCTGGAAAACCACAAACTCGCCAGGACGAAGCTTCTGAATACTCATCAAGAAGTTTACCGATATCGTCAGAAGGATAATGGTCTGTTTCGATACGAATCTCATCACCTTCAACTAACCAGCCAATTTGCGTTGCAGTTCCATCCGCAAGAGCTTTGCGGATAGTTTTAGAAGCAGTTCGCATTGAGATAGTTGATGGCTTAAGAGGCTCAGTGAACAAATCTTTGTGTTTCATACGACGCAAATCTGTTTGGAACACGCGGACCATAGCGTAGGTAGTTTTCTTACCATCAATTCGATAAATACGTGCGTGATGAATAGTGTCACCAATACCAGTAAAGCCACCGCGCACTTTAATCGCAGGAGCACCACTAGCAAAGAAGTTTACTTCATCCGTGGGGCCAAATTGTTTACCGTTTACGGTAATGCATCGCGTCAGATCTTCAGGCAACCCATTTTTAACATCAAAATCAGGTTGCTTTGTAAGCGCTGTCCATAGTGCCGGCGTCTCAGCCCTGTCAATTAGTTCAGCAGAAAAGGCGCCTCCTAACGCGTAACTACATAGTGACTTGATAGTGTCATCATGCGCTTTGGCCAAACTAATACCAAGACGCTTGTTTTCACTGAAATGTACGTCATCTTTTTCTAAAGCATCATTGAATAGCTCTACGGAAATTCGCATTGCTTTAGCCCAAGCCTCCCAATGACGATAATCATCACGGGTAAAACCATGGAATTCTTTCCAAGTCTCTGGCATCACAAAGATTCGTTGTGAGTCACGCAGCTGCATACGCCATGACAGCAGCTTGGATACGGACTGGTTCATCAATGCAATAACCAGGGCATCCATCGCGTGATGCCTGCGATCTAGGCGAGTCTTACCTTTCTCACCAAGCAGCCGAACTCGATTCTCAAATCCTGAAGCTTTCCTAGCTTCAGCGGTTATAGCGCCACGATAAACCCCTACTTGAGGAACCTTTTGACCAGTATCTTTCAAAAGGCTTTCGTAATATCCCACGATACGCCCGCGCAGCTCAACGGCCATCCAAGCCACAGACTCTAGCGAGCGGCCATCAAATTCCTCATCCGGCTTCTTAGATTCTAGGCGAGCAATAATCTCTTTTCTGAATTTTTTACTTTCGTTCTTCGAATAAAATTCGATGAGAGAATCATCGTCATAATCTTCTGGCAAATCAGCTTTTTCGAGAAGCAATGAATTTACGCGCTCTTTAGCGCCCTCCAAGGAGACTCCAGGCCCAGCCTTACCAGATGACACCCAGACAGCAAAAGGAATGTTGCTCTTACTCTTATTGCATGTTCTACATACTGCGGCCAGGTTTGAACGTTTATTGTTTGAGCCACCATTTGTTCGCGGAACGATATGGTCCATCTCTGCGGTTCCAAAACTAATTTTAGTGCCACAGTAGAGACACTGACAATTTTGGCGGCGCAGTGCAAAATATTTTATAGTGTGACTCCTGAGCGCACGCCCAGATAGCCCTAACCGCTTAGCAGTCGCTTCAGCAACTTCCATGTTCTTCTTGTGGCGAGCCTCATTATCTCGGATTAGTTCTCTAACAACTTTTTCCGAAACCAGCCCTTCACGCACATGTTCAACATTCACAGATGCTGGAATACCCCAACGCTCAGTAGCTGCATTAATCCAGCGTGCTACTTGTTTCAATACACGATCTACAGCTGGGTTTCCTACAGGTGAATTGATAGGCTCTGGAGTAGGTTTCCAGTCATCATCTACATTAAACAACCGCTTGCGAGCTTCATGAAGGTCAATCCCCTCTTCTAGCATCAGCTGAGTAAGCTTAGTTAAGCTGTTAAGCGAGTATGCTGCACGTCCAGCAGGTAATGAAATCTTCTCCAGTTCTTCCAGGTCTTTTTCACTAAAGCTCTGCGTTAACTTAGTTAAATCATTAAGCTCGTCATCCGTTTTAGGCGTATCTGATCCACCTGAATTAGATAGGTAATCAATCAGTTGCCCACGTTGGTCCTCTGAAGCCTGTTTCCACCAGTCCTTAAGAGCCTTAACTTTGCTTTGCTTAATGCTTGCAGAAGTTACATCCTTCGGAGGGTACTTTAAAGCCGCTTGACCATCATATGAGGCACGTGCAGTTCCCTGCAGGTCAGAACGATCAATCTTCAACTTTTCAGCTACATCAAACCAGGTAACTTCATCTTTAGGACCGACATTACTCAGGTAATTTGTCAGCGTTTGCAGCTCTTTGGGACTCAGCCTGCGTTTACTACCTGCTTCATTAATACGTAGGTTAGTAAGGGTAGCTACAATATTAAATTTTTGGAAAGCTGGGTGAGCTCTCTCTGCACGAATGTATTTTTTCTGCCCAGGTAGTTCATCGTGGCCTACTAGTTTGTAGGCTGCGCCTACTTCGCGCGGATTTTTTGCTTTAAAGACAGCTTCAATTAGGCGCTCAACTTGGTCTTGTGGAACTTCTTGAGTAGCACAAATACGGCGGATCTCTTCGGCATTATCACTCTGGTGAAGTTTACCCTCGATAACACCTTTATCACCACGCACCCTACCTAGGACTATATCGCGCGGCTTATTCTTACTACTATCCTTTTCAGACTCTTCTAGCACCTGCAATGCGGGGGTTGTAGCTAAGCTCAAAGAGGCCAAAATAAACGCATCTACCAGCTGACCTTGGGTGGCTTCTGCAGCAAATTTTTGCCTAATCACACGAGAAGTATCTTCATTTAATTTAGTAAGAAACTCAGAAGGATACGGCAAACTAGCAAGCGAAGCAGGTTTCATATAAGGGTTACGCCAACCTCGGTGCCGTGCAATATGCCGCATTGCAATAGACAGCATTTCTTTACGCTTGGCATCATCAGCAATATAACCGTCAAGAAGCCGAGCGCGCGCATGCCAAGGCTCGTATGGATCGAGATAATCCTCAAGGTTAGGCAGGGGCCAACCAAACTCTTCTGACAGTAAGCGATCAAGTGCTACTAGTCGCTTTTTAGTTTCACGCTTCGCCCGCCGGTTACGGCGGGCCACGCCAGAAACATTTTTCCGAGTCAGTGCGGCTTTACGGCTAGCTGGGTCAATACCAGCATCATGCCGAAATACTAGCGAGTTGAGCAGCCTGATTGGCTGATCGTCGTCATCGACTTCGACAGCACAAAAGCCAATGGAGTTAAGGCCAACATCAATACCGACCTTATAGCGAACATCATCTTTGGGGAGCGTAACGGCCATAGTTCATTATGGCACGTAACAGGGGTAATGGGAGGCGAAAAATTACCGGGACCTTTTGAAAATAAATCCAAAAAGTCCCGGTGGAGCATTCTAAAGGCCGCTAACGAGTCAACCTCTTGTTAAGAATCAGTCACTACAATGGTAGCACTCTCCGCCCCCGTTGCAACCACTAGATCAGCCAAAAACCAGACTCTGCCTAGCTAAGTCAGTGCCCGTGCTGGCCATTACCTCACGGATCGCTACTACAACTTAGTAACTTTGCTAGGCATCTGCGGGAGCCGTGACCTTAAGGTTGACGATGACACCTATGCAGACCCACAAAATCCCGCCAATAAACAGGCAAGCAACCGGCTGCGTAGACAGGTGCAGCCAGTAACCAATCTGCAAGCCAAGAATCGTTCCAAGCGCCCCAAACGAGTACGACCAGCTCATGATCCGCACAAAACGCGTGCCCTTAAACTCTGCCTGGCGAAACGTCTCAAGAACAACCATCCGCGCCCGGTTAAGAATGGTTATGGCAAGCACGAAACCCAAAGCCAAAATAAACGAGCTACCCACAGTCAACTCAAATAAGCCAAACAGCAGCAAAATAGCGCCCGACACCAGCGCGGAAGCCAGAAGCACCGTTTTAGCCGAGCCAATACGACGCAGCCAGCGCCCCGCCGTCGGCCCAAGCATGGCGCCCACACCAAAGACCGCCAACACAAGCCCCATCCCTGTAAAAGCACCCAGGTGAGAGGCCCGTTCAGCAGACACCCCTGCCACCCAAAGCAAGAACAGCTCACCAGTCATCGCACTAGCGATTCGTATCATCAGCGATAACAGCGGAGACGCCGGCCCGGAGGCAAAAAGATCCTTGAAAAACTCTTTTACCGGCAAGCGGCTACCAGTCACTGCGTATTCGTCATCGTCAACGTCAAGGATTGGCTCAGCCGCAAACGTGGTCCGCGCAAATAGCCGCAAACCCGCCCCGCACAGCGACAAAACCAGGTTTGTCAACAATAAAGCCTCAATGGAAACCGAAGCGAAGAAAGAGCCAAGCGGCCCACCAATCACAAATCCAATAAATGCGAGCCAAGAATAGAGCGTGGCGTTAAAAGCTAAGGCTGCTTTTTCGTCCACATTAGCGATAGCGGCCCCGTAGAACTCATCGGCGAGGTCACTGACCGGGGCGATCAGCGCGTCGATAAGCACGTAGGCAAAAAGGCAGCCAATCGCCAGCTGGGGCTGCAAGAACGTGACGGCTAGAGCGATGGCGCTCATTGCCGCTTCACACAGGTCTACAGTGATTAGTGCCTTGTCCGGGCTGATTTTGCCAACGATGCGCGCATAAAACGGGAAGGTGAAAACAATGATTTGCTCGATCGTTTTCAAAACAACAAGAGCAGAAACCGCGATAGTCCCAGATGCCGCAAAAGCACTGAAACCAGCATTGACAACATAGTTACCAAACACCGAAGCGATAAGCCCGATGATCATTAAACGGCGCGCTTTAAGCAGTTTAGCTTGCGCTTTACCTGACAAAGTCATTTACCGCTCCCTCCAGGAAAAACCGGCATCAGCAGTCAGCAACAGCCGCATCCCACAACTTAGAAACAAAAAGGACGCTCACTTTATATCAAAATGAGCGCCCTAATGGTGGAGCTCAGGGGGCACGTGTCGAACTTGTACCAACTCGCGATCACCTTTTGTTGGTGGCCATGGCAGCGTGAGGCGCGCTCATTTCCGCTCATAGCGGCGTGTTGGAGGACAGAGGGGCTTGCTCCGAGCGTCCGACAACATGCCTGCTGGCACTGTCGTGGTACCACCCTCCGAGGTCCTCATGGAGCGGGGTGGAATCACGAATGCGTCTGCCCCGGCGACAGAGGAGACAACACAGGGGCAGACGCGCGCGTCATCCTCGATGCACATCTTGATGTAAGGATGACGCGTACCGAGCTCGCCGCCATCAAACGGCGGGCTAGGGTGCTCGGCGTGAAAGCGAGCACACGGGTGCGTGCTGTCCTGCGCGACGCGTTGGACGCACGTCGCCACGAGGAGGAGGCACTCGCTGCTCAGGTAGCGGTGCCGAGGCCGTCGCCCGAGTTAGCGGGAGCAGTCGAGCAGGTGCGCCGCGTCGGTGTGAATCTGAACCAGGTAGTGCGCGCAGGCACGGCGATGAATGAGGAGGTCCTTCGTGATCTGCTCGCTGCCGTTGTCGAAGTGCGTGCGTTGCTCGGAGACGAGGTGAGTCTATGAGCACGGTCAATGTACAGCCGACGACGAGCGCACGCACAGCCGTAACTTACGCGTTACTCGGCACAGGTGCTCGTCGTGTGCAGCACCTCAAGGATGGCACCTCTCGCGCTGCTCGGTACACCTGCTCGATGGAGTCGCCAGAGGCGATCATCGCACGTGCCGAGCAAGTCTCTGCAATCGGTCGTCGCAACGAGATGTACACCTACACGCAAAACTTCTCGCCGGAGGAGTTTCGACGTGAAGAATCCGGAGCACATCCAGCGCGTGCACGACCTCGGCGTGAAGCTCGCCAAGCGCATGAACAGCGCAGACTTCCTTGTCGTGACACACACCGACAGTGCGGGCGAGCACTTGCACAACCACATCTACGTCGTGAATCACGACAACCTCACTGGGAAATCACTGTCTCGGTGCCGCTCATGGTCCCGTGGTCTCCGGCAAGTCAATGACGAGCTCATGCGTGATGAGGGCTGTCATGTGCTCCCTGACCCACAGCAGCCCAAGCCCAATTGGGATCTGCGTCGCGGTGGTTTCGCAGAGGGTGGGTTCGAGCAGGTGCTCGGAGACAAAGTGATGGAGTCGCTCCTCGATCCGCGCTCGGTTGATCGTGAAGCGTTCGAGCAGGTGCTCGCTGAGCATGAGGTGCGTTTGCGCGTCACGGATCGCGATGGCTGGACGTACTCCATGAGACGCGCTGATAACGGTAAGTGGGGACGACGTAAGGCGTCGTCGCTCTGCGATGAGTTCACAGCGAAGGGTATTGAAGAGGTCTTCACGTTCCACCAACAACACACAAACAGCACACAGAAGGGAGAGCAGCATGAGCGCTCTGGAAAATCTCAAGCAGGACCAGCACGCCTTGGAGACATCAACAGCCTTGATGCTGAGGCTCGACGCCGTGGAGGAGCAGACACGCGAGCTGACGAAGGCAGTCAACGCAGTGAGCGGCTTTCTCAGGGCGATGGACGAGGCGCAGACGGCAGCGCTCAAGCGAGTGGAGAAGTTGACCTCGCAGCAGCACGAGCATCCCTCGAAGACGCAGTTCGACGACGAGACGAAGAGCAGGTTAAGCGAGATCGAGAAGACGCTCGCCGTCATCGCGAAGCAGCTGAGCGCGAGCGGAGCCGTAAAGCTGCCCGACGGAAGCATAGTGAAGCGATCCAACGTGGACGCGTACTCGATGACGCAGAGCCTTCCGTGTCGTCTGGAGACGATGACTACGGCCTTGGGTGAGCTCAAGCACGTCGTCGGCAATGGCAGGACTGTCCGTGTAGACATCGACCGGCTTAGTGACTACACGGTGCGTTTGCTCGACCAGAGGCTCTCACAGGCTGTCGAAGCCCCTGTAAAGCGCGTTGAGAGCACTCTCGAAGGGTTTGAGCATCGCGTATCTTCTCTCGGCACTAATAAGGTCTCTGAGGTCGCCCAGAGGCTCGATCAAACTCTCGCTAAGGCGGAGGACGTGGTGGCCACTGTGAGCCGTACCGAACGGCGTCTAGAGGCCCTGGAGGGGCATAAAACTTGGACGACGGTCGGTCGCATCTGCCTCGCCCTCGTGCCACTCGCGATGGTGCTCGTCATCCTCGGCGGTCTCACGATGGGATCGTTCTACGCCCTCGGCTTCGGGCCGCTCCTAGGCTGGGCGTGGGGATCTTCGAGGCAGCGAGCTCGTGGTGGGCAAAGGGCCTCATTGCGCTGGCCACACTCAGCGGGGTAGCCGGGTTCGCGGCTGTGGTATGGCGACTCGGTGAGCGGCTGCGCGAAGAGTTCGGCACGTGGTGAGAGGAGGACCATCGAGAACCTTGGGGGCCCTGGGCATCGTCTGTAGCCCCCAAGCGCATATAATATCGGTATGGCAAAATGCACAGCACCTATCCAAGGGCACCGCACTGCAAGCGGACGAGCGAACTGCCCGGCGTGTGGAGGTGGTCGGTACGACTACAGCTCACACTACCCGAGCCGCAGTCCATCCACCTATTCACCGTCAACGTATCAGACTCCCAGAACCCGGACGGGAGTTTCTTCTCGAAACAGCCGTCCGCGCTGGTCCTCTTCGTCTTCGACCGTGGTGTACACGGCATCAGAGGTGCGAGCTCTCTCCCCGATTCGCGAATCCATCGAGAAACAGGGCCTTCAACCGGACAAGTACGACGTCTTTCTCTGCCACGCATGGGACGACCGGCGAGAGACGGCAAAAGAGCTGAATGATGCGCTCGAGAGAGTCGGCGTATCTGTGTGGTTTAGCGAGAACGCAGTGCTTCTGGGCTCGAATCTTATGCGCGAAATTGACAAGGGGCTGTCCAAGTCGCGCGCTGGACTGGTCCTGGTCACGAAATCTTTCATCAAGAGAATCAAAGCTGAAGGTGTCGCCGACAAAGAGCTCTCCGCCCTGCTCGCACGCGATCTGCTTGTCCCGATAGTTCACGGCGTAACCTACGATGACCTGCGAGAAGAGAGCCCCCTCCTCGCGTCACGGAGTGGACTCGATACAGCCGATGACACGATGGAAGAGATCGCCACGAAGATCAGCGAGTTGGTCTCGACAGACGCATTCTCTGACTAACCGGAAAAGAACCAGGCATCACAAGGAGACCGGTAATGCATCCCTCAGGTTCCGCTACCAGGTCATTCGCCGTTTAGCGCTGCACCATCGCATCAAACTGAGCATCGGGCAGCGCCTTGATATAAGCAATTCTCGCTTTGATTGCGGCCTCAAGGTTTGCCATTGAGAGCGCAGGCGAGGGTTCCTGATACTCACCACTGTTTGCTTCTGCTGTTAGGAGGGCTACTGCGTCGTAATTCCCTTCGGCGATCATGCGCTCGAAGAAGATCCTGTAGCGCCCGATGTACGACTCACCATGAAAGATCGGATCTGCCGGGAACGGCATGTTAGACGGGACACGAACAGGTTTTACGGAGCCTGCGGCACGCTCGACGAGCATGATGAAACCGAACCAGGGTTTGAGTGTGCCGAACAAACCTCGCTCGACCGCCATCTGCGAATCTGCTGCGAGCCCAAGTGCTTCTTCGGTTCGGTTATTGAAGTTGTTACCGAACGAAGGTCCACGCTGAGACTTGAATTCCATCGCTGCGATGAGAGCGCCGCGATAGAGAACGATGAGATCCCAGTTCTTCGACGGTCTGAAATACGTCGGTAGATCTTTGCGTCCACTAGTGCGCACCTCGAGGTGAATATCGGGGTCGTTGGTCCACAGATCCGCGACAACAGCCTGCATGAGGTCCATCTGCTTACCGCCCGTGACGGCAGCACGATTACCAGTATCCTTGATGCCCGAGAGAGCGCCCTGGGCCTCTTGCTGGGACGCGAGGTGGGTCCAGTAGCCTGCTACGGCCTGTTGCCAGATAGACCGGTCCAGTGGGGCGGACATTATGCTCCTTTGCTCCTATAGATAGCGCTCGACAGTGCCGCGAGGCAACCCGTATGCATCCTCAGCGGCCAAGTTGGCAGATTTGCGGTCCCGCACCTTGAAAGCAGCTCTCAGGTGTTCTGTAACATCCTCAGAGAGATCATCGGGGCGGGGAACGGTAATCTTGCGCAGGTACTGTGCTTGGAATCTCAATGTGCCGCCACGCATCTTTACACCGTAGGCGGCGACAAACGCTTCGGCGATGCTCGAAAGAAGCAGTCCCCCCAAGACCTCAAGATCCCAGGTGTCAGACACGATGTAATACAGGTTGTGGTGTGGATACAGTCCGCCAGGCTCATAAACCGGCGTGATTTGCGCTTTCATGTCCTGAAGCAGGAGCTTTGGACGTTCAGCAAGCCCCGGATACACCTTGTCGATAGTACGGTGCCATTTGTCCGGATTCTTCTTGGCGACGTAGCGTTCACGAATCGCGGGTCGGAGCTCAAGGGCATGAGCAAAGCGCGGGTAGTCAGCAAGGCTGATGAGGTTTCCCTGCGCGTCCCACGGGTTGAGAAGCTGCTTAGAGGGCGGCTTGAGGACCCCTTGTCGGATATCGTCAGCCATGACAAGAGGCAAGAGACGGTCAGGCTCCACGTCCTCCATCGTATTGATGTCCACGAGGAATGCCTTGTCGTTGCCGGTCGCCACGCCAATGGAGACACGAGTGTTGCCGTCGGCCTCAAGCGTCGGGAAGCGCTCCTGAAGGTGTTCAAGTAGCTTGATGGCCCCGGGCGATCCCGCGGGCCAAAAGTCGTCTGTCTCGAACCAGCTCGGAAGGCGCACACCTTCCCAGCCGCTCCCATGCGCAGTCTCTTCGCGCCCGCGAGTGAAGGCGAGTACTTTGCGAGCAGCATGCTCGTCGAAGACCTCCGTGGTGTCGACGAAGGTCACCTCATGCTGTGAAGTGTTGGCGATGATGGTAATCGCTGGGTAAGCGGAGACCTCTGCCTCAAAGGCGTCCACGTCGTGCATTTGCCACACGGATTCGACGGCGTATCTCCTATAGACAAGGCCACGTAGCGCTTTGCCGTAAGAATTATGCATCCAGCGGTCGGGGCAGATATAGCTCAGACGGCCCTCAGGGCGCAGAAGAGCAAGTCCTCGCTCAAAGAAGCCGACGTAGATATCGGCACGTCCACGCATCGTCGCCCAACGAGTGCGATACGTACGCTCTACTTCGTCATCAAGATCTTCTGTTCGAATGTAAGGCGGGTTACCGACCACGAAGTCCGCATCTCCAGGTACATCGTCAAGAAGGAAGTCCCCTTCGCGCAGCCAGTTCATCGCCAACGACTCGGCATCATTCTCTTCGAGCCCGTGCTCAACCAGCATGGCCATGACCTTGGAACGGCAAGTGGCGACGTGAACGGATTGGAGATCAACACCGAATACGCAGTCTCGCAAGTCACCAGGTTCGGCCCTGTGGAGCTGTGCCGACGCGAGGAGGCGTTTGACGACCGGCACAATGAAGGCTCCTGAGCCGATGGAAGGCTCGATGATGCGAGTACGCGCAAGGTTACGGTCAGGGGTGTATCCGATGAGGTCGAGCATGGTTTCGACGACCCATTGACGCGTGAAGACCTCACCGTATGCGATTTCGTTCACATCCTCAGCGCTCACCGTAAACCCCCTTGCCAGTCAAGGCATCATGAAGCGTCCAGCGCGAGACGCCAAGTTGAGCGGCTGCGCGGGTCTTCGGCACACCTTCATCCACGAGGCGCCTGGCCTCTTCGATCTGCTCAGAGGCAAGCTTTGGAGCACGTTGATACTTGCCCTTGGCCTTGGCAAGGGCAATCCCCTCACGCTGACGCTCTTTGATGAGCTCGCGCTCGAACTCGGCAACAGCAGCCAACACTGTGAGGGTGAACTTGCCCGACGGGGTGCACGTGGACAAGGCCGGAGCATCCACGAAGTCCACACTGACACCTTTGGACTCAAACTCCTGAAGAAGTGCAAACAAGTCCTGTGTGGAGCGTGCGAGTCGATCCACGCTCTTCACCTTGACTACATCATCGGAATCATCACGCACGTAGGCGCGCAGGGCTTCGAGCTGGGGCCGGTGAATGTCTTTGCCTGATGCACGATCCATGAAGAGCTTGTCCACTGCTCCAATGGCCTCGATCTGCCGGTCAGGGTTCTGATCGACGGAGCTGACGCGCACGTAACCGATGATGGCCATCGCGCCTCCTGCCGCTCCTGTCGGAAAATTTCTCGGTGGAATATCTTTAAAAGGTCATCACACATATGGTGATCAACATTTTATCAGAACAATGTTCACCGTTATACACGAGCACGTTCGAGCGTGGCTGGGGGTGTACCCCGATCATCGAAGAAAGCTTTCCCTGGAAGCCTATCAGGCTTCCAGGGAAAGCAGTCAGAGCGAGCGAAAGACGAATACACCATCATCAGGCGCGTCGGCAACCGTGTACTCGAACTTGAGGTCACGAGTCCATGCTTCCCAGTTGAAGTAGCGCTGCG
>ERZ772958.54-NODE-54-length-46709-cov-8.681571_pt1 | contig 46709 bp, 39 predicted proteins | sample MGYA00580681_ERZ772958 | MGnify/ENA primary metagenome ERZ772958 (study PRJEB29015, sample SAMEA2738089) | human oral metagenome | biome: human oral; feature: human-associated habitat; material: saliva | place: China | collected 2275 ...
AGGCGTACTCGTACGGCCTGATGATGACTTCTAAGCTGCGTGAGCTGATTCCTCGTCAGCAGTTTGAGGTGCCGATTCAGGCGGCTATCGGTTCGCGTATTATTGCCCGCGAGAACATCCGCGCGATGCGTAAGGACGTTCTTTCGAAGTGTTACGGTGGCGATATTTCGCGTAAGCGTAAGCTGCTGGAGAAGCAGAAGGAAGGCAAGAAGCGCATGAAGATGGTCGGTCGTGTGGAGGTTCCTCAGGAAGCCTTCATTGCGGCACTGTCTTCGAGCGAGGAGAAGGAAAAGAAGAAGTAGCCTTTCGCTGCTGTAGCTTTTCCGGCTGTGTGCTGACCTGTTGAATGTGGAGAACCCGGCTGGTGCCTCGTGTACCGCCGGGTTCTCTGCACGCTGTCTGTTGATGCCGCCCGTGTAGCCGCATACGCAGTGCCCGTATTGTTGATTCACTACTCGTACACCTAGTTCCAGGAGGCAGAATGCCCGCCCAGCCCACCGGCGACCCCGCACCCCGCGACGGGCGCATCCCCGCCACCAGCGCCGCAGGATGCGAAAACCGCGACTTCAGCCTCTACGTACACATCCCCTTCTGCTCCGTACGCTGCGGCTACTGCGACTTCAACACCTACGCCACCGAAGACTTCGGCAACGGCATCGGCCTCGGCACCTACGCCGACGACGCCATCGCAGAAATCCTCTTCGCCGCCCGCACCCTCGAAACCTCCGGCGTCGCAAAACGCCCCATGCACACCGTCTTCTTCGGAGGCGGCACCCCCACCAAACTGCCCGCCCGCGACCTCGTGCGCATCCTGCAGGCAGCCATCGACGTATTCGGCCTGGTCGAAGGCGCAGAAGTCACCACCGAAGCGAACCCCGACTCCGTCACCCTCGAAGACCTGCAGACCCTCAAGGACGGCGGCTTCACCCGCGTATCCTTCGGCATGCAGTCCGTCGTCCCCGAGGTGCTACAGGTACTCGACCGCACCCACACTCCCTCCAACGTGCCGAAGGTCGTCGCCTGGGCTAAAGAGGTCGGCCTGCAGGTGTCCGTGGACCTGATCTACGGTTCACCGGGGGAGACCCTGCAACAGTGGGAGCGCAGCGTGCGCGCCGCAATCTCTTACGAACCGGACCATATTTCCGCCTACTCGCTGATCGTGGAGGACGGCACCAAGCTTGCCGCACAGATTCGCCGCGGCGAATACACCATGCCCGATGAAGACCTCATGGCGGACATGTACCTGCTCGCCGAGGAGCTACTCACCGAAGCCGGCTACAACTGGTACGAGGTCTCCAACTACTCGCGCAGCGAGGACACCCGCAGCGACCACAACCTCGCCTACTGGCGCAACCAGGACTGGTGGGGCATCGGCCCCGGCGCGCACTCGCACGTGAACGGTACCCGCTGGTGGAACGTGAAGCACCCGGTGCCGTACGCGCAGAAGGTGCGTGCGGGGGAGTCCCCGGCGGCGGCACGTGAGGTGCTGGACACCGCCACTCGTGCTTTTGAAACGATTATGCTCATGATCCGCGTGCGTGAGGGCTTGGAGATGCGCGAGCTGCTCGCCGTGCACGATGAGGCGCAGCTGGGCGCCTCCCTGCGCTGGCTGGTTTCTCAAGCTCTGATTGAGCCTGATGCTTTAACTTCTCAGGCTGAACCTGACCCTGAAGCTCACGTGCGCCTGACCCTTAAGGGTCGCCTGCTGGGGGATGCGGTCACCCGTGAGCTGCTCCCGGAAGTCTCGGAAGAGCACGAGGAGCACTAAGAAATACCTGCGTGATAAGGGGCTTTTCAGCTGGAGCTGCGCCTTGGCTCAGATTTGTCGTAGCTTCGCTTAATCCCTGTCCCTGCTGTCGCCTACGCACGGCGTACACCCCGGAATTGCCGTAATATTTCGGTGATTTCGGGGCGTTTTTGTGGGTTCAGAAAAACTTTTAAAAATTTTTTCGGGGCTGTTTGGGGGAGTGTTAGGGGAGCACTAAATCTTACACGGGCGTGCTAATTGTTCGCATTTGTGCTGGACTAGCCGAAAGAATTTTCCGCTCTTTCATACCACTTTGAGGGCGTGTATTTTTCGAATACTTTCCTGAGAAAAATTTTCCCAAAACCTCTAATTTCAAGTTGTGGTTGAAGGTTACGCTGTGCCATAATAGGTCATGGCAGGACGGTATATGTCTAACAGCGTGTTCTCGTCTTTGCTGAAGTTGAGTGAATACGGTTGTGGGCTCCTGGCAACAGGGGCCCACGATCGTTTAACAACAATTATCTACAGCGCCATTCGGTAGAGTTTGCGACAATTCATGCACACTGGGCAAAGAAGCCCCGGCAGAAGAACCCGCAAGCCCTCCACTCGCAGAACCAGCGGACACAGAACATCCGACAGCCGCAGAATCAACGACGGCAGGCACGGGCCCACCTTAGTAGCGCCTCCGCCAGTAGCCTCTAGAGCGGCAGTACTTAAACACGAAAACGCCCCGCACACAACGTGCGGGGCGTTCATCGTCAAAGCTGCGCGGTTTAGGACCGGCAATTCTTAGGACTCTGCGGATTCTGCGTTCTCGGTGGAGTAGAAGCGGTCCAGCAGGCGCGGGTTAAAGCGGTAGCTGTACGGCTCACCGCGGTTTACCTCAATACCGGCACGCAGCGACGCAATAGCCATGAACAGCCACACAAGCGCGCCCAGAACCATGGCAATGTTACCCATGCCGGGCATGAAGGACAGCACCCACAGCACCACCAGGGCAATGGAGGGCAGGAGGGTGAAGTTCATCGCCTCGCGAGCTTCCTGCTCAGCGAAGGGCGCGTTATTGCGGCTGACGTAGAAAACCGCAGCGGAAGGGATGATGCCGAGAATACCGCCGAAGTGAGCGAGAGTCGCACGGTTGCGGTCCTGAATCACGCTAATCTTACGGGTTTTCTGAGGCCCGGTTGCCGGGCGAACATCGTTAGTCACGAAAATCCTGGTTCGATAGAAGTTTCTTGTGGCGATCACCTCAGCCGGTGGAAATACCCTCCGAAGAGGCAAATCGTTTAAGCGGCGGTGACCTAAGAGTGTAGTGATGTTGCGGCAAAACCCACAGGGGCAATGCCACACGCTCAACCATTGTACCGCTTTAGCGGGCAAAACCCACAGGATAATGCCCTCGCGGGAGAGGTTCTGAGCAAACTCACACTTGCGCCCGCAGACGGGAGCGGAATAACGGGTTGCGGGTGCGGTTAGGCTGGGGTTAGGCGCCCGGCTCGGTCAGAAAATCGATAAGCGATTCCACCGGGCCGAGCAGCGTCGGATCCAGGTCAGCGTAGGAGTCAACGCGGGAGAGGATGTGCTTCCACGCCTGCGCCACATCCGCCTGCGTTTCGTGCGGCTGACCCAGACGACGCAGCGTGCCCTTCTTGAAGTCCTCGCCGCGCGGCACCTGCGGCCACGCCTTCAAACCCAGCACCGAGGGCTTGACTGCCTGCCAAATATCGATGAACGGGTGGCCCACGATCTTCACGTGCCCGGCGGCACCCGGCACAGCCATCGCCTCCGCAACAATGCGCTGCTCCTTCGTGCCCTCAATCAGGTGGTCGACCAGAATACCCAGGCGGCGGCCCGGGCCTGGCGCGAACTCACGAACAGCGCCGGCAAGATCATCCACGCCGTGTAGCGGCTCCACGACAATGCCCTCAACGCGCAGATCGTGGCCCCAGACCTTCTCCACCAGCTCGGCGTCGTGCAGGCCCTCAACCCAGATGCGGGAGGCGCGCGCCACCCTAGCCGGGGCGTTCTTCACCGCGATAGAACCGGAGCGAGAAATCGTGCGCTTCGGCTCCTTCGCAGCCACCGGGGCGACAATCTCAACGGGCTCACCCTCAATGAGGTAGCCAGGGCCCAGCGGGAAGTTTTTCACGCGGCCCTTCGCATCCTCAAGTCCGAAGAAGAGAGCACCGCCGATGCGTTCAGCCTTCACGACCTCACCCACCCAGCCGTTAATATCCTCAATCAGCAGGCCGCGGCGCAACGGTACCTTACGCGGGGGCGGCGCCTGGCGGCTCATGCGGGCGGCGTTTAGATCCTGGGCACCCCAGCCGTAGGGGGAGTGGTGGGTACTCAACGTATTCTCCTTTGGGGCGGTAGGGGCAGCAGAGCCAGTAGGGAGGTGACAGCGCCGGAACTAACGAGACAGAACCGGCAGGGGAACTAAAACAGGGTTCGGGCGCCCCGCAGATTAAGCGGATAGCGGGAGCGACCCCCTTTCAGCCTAGCCATTGTATCGGGTCGGGGGTAGTATCCCCTAGAATTGATACGACCATTGTTGGCGGTGCACTCATCGAGCACCGCCATCGTCTCGAGAGGAAGGAAACGCATGAGCCACTACGATACTCTCGGCGTATCGAACGACGCCAGCCCCGAAGAGATCAAGAAGGCGTACCGAAAGAAGGCACGCCAGCTGCACCCCGACGTGAACCCCTCCGAGGACGCAGCCGAAGAGTTCAAGCGCGTCACCCTCGCCTACGAGGTGCTCTCCGACCCCGAAAAGCGCCGCAACTATGACACTACCGGCGACGAACAGGGCCGCGCAGGCTACCCTGGAGGCGGCGGCTACCCGGGCGGCGGATTCAGCGGCTTCGGCGGTTTCGAGGACCTGCTGAACATGTTCACCGGCGGCGCGGCAGGTGCCCGCGGCCCCGCATCCCGCATGCGTCAGGGCCAGGACGACCTGATTACCGTCTCCATCAGCCTGCAGGACGCCGTGTTCGGTGTTGAGAAGACCATTGAGCGTCGCTCCGCCGTGACCTGTAAGTCCTGTAACGGTGAAGGCACCGCAGAGGGCACCCAGCCCGAAACCTGCACCACCTGCTCCGGTCACGGTTTCATGCAGCGCCGTGTGCAGTCCATCCTCGGTACCGTCATGCAGCAGGTTGAATGCCCCGACTGCCACGGCTACGGCACCGTCATCAAGACCCCCTGCCCTGAATGCCACGGTCAGGGCCGCGTCCGTGAAGACGTGCCGCTGACCTTCAACGTTCCCGCCGGCGTGCACGACCAGGCGCGTATCCGCCTGCGCGGCAAGGGCGAGGCCGGTCTGTACGGTGGCCCCAACGGCGACCTGTACATTGACCTGAACGTCAAGCGCGACAAGTACTTTAGCCGCGAGGGCGACAACCTGGTCACCACCGTGAACATCCCCATGGTTGCGGCGGCGCTGGGTACCACCATCCCGTTGAAGACTTTCGACGGCGACCAGGAAGTTGTTATCCCCGCAGGCACTCAGAGCGGTGACGTGATCACCCTCAACGGCCTGGGCGCAACCGTGCTCGGCACCGAGCGTCGCGGCGACCTGCTGGTGCGTATCCAGGTGGTCACCCCCACCGACATGACCGAAGAACAGCGTGAACTGCTGCGCCAGTTCGCCGCCCTGCGCGGTGAATCCCTCACTGAGGGTTCGCAGGTTAAGCACCGCGGTGGTCTCTTCTCCCGCCTGAAGGACCAGTTCAAGTAGGATTCCTACACCAATCTGAGGATGCGGCGGGTGCGGTACTCAACCCGCACCCCCCGCTTTCCTGTCAGTACCACTGTTAGTGCTACTGTCAGCGCTGCTGACAGGAAAGCGCTGTACGCGCCCGCGCTAAGCTGCACACCTATTTCACACTTCACCCACACTACCCACGCTTTCAGCCCGCACCTCAAGGAGAACCATGAGCGCCCCCATCTTCTACATCAGCACGGAAGAATACGACGCACTCACCCCCGGCGCCACCTGCGCGCTCGGCGGCTCCGAAGGCAAGCACGCCCTCGTCAAGCGCCTTGAGCTCGGCGAACGCATCGACCTGGGTGACGGCACCGGCCGCCGCGCACTCGGTACGGTCGCCTCCATTAACGCGGACGGCGTGAGCGTGCAGGTGCAGGAGCTGCGCGAGGAACGTAGCGTGCCCTCCATCTACCTGGTGCAGGCGCTCGCGAAGGACGGCCGCGACCTGCTCGCCATCGAGACCGCCACCGAGCTGGGCGTGTACGGTGTGCTTCCGTGGAGTGCGGACCGCTCCATCGTGCGTTGGAAGGGGGAGCGCGCCTCCAAGGCGCACACCAAGTGGCAGAACACCGTCACCGCCGCGGCGAAGCAGTCGCGCCGCGCACTTATTCCCGAGGTGTACGACCTGTACAGCACCGCCGACCTGGTGGAACTCATTGAAGAAGTAGCCGGCTCGGATCAGTCCGCCGCCGTGTTCATCCTGCATGAGCAAGCGACCGAACGCCTTAGCGCCCTGGCACGCAAGCTTGTCGAGGCAGAGACCCTGCCCGAAGAAATCTACCTGCTCGTCGGTCCCGAAGGCGGCATCAGCGACCGCGAAGTGCAGCTCTTCACCGACGCCGGCGCACAGCTGGCACTGCTCGGTGACGAGGTGCTACGTTCCTCCACCGCCGGTTCTGCCGCCATGTGCACCCTGAATGTGGTGCTGGGCCGCTGGTAGAGCACCTCCGGTAGAGCGCCGCCGCTCAAGTCCAGCTCCGGCACAGTCCAGCCGGTAAAACCGCCTGCTAGAACCTAGCTGATAGAGCCCACCCCGAGCGTGACACATCACGCACATCTATACTTGTAAATACATCACTAGCCAAGGAGCCCATATGACTACCTCCCGACCTCTATCAACCGCGCGCACCGTATCCTTCAAGAGCGCCGCAGAAATGATTGCCGTGCTCGGCCCGCAGGACGCGCACCTGGCGATTATCGAGGACTACTTCGAGCAGATTAGCCTGCGCCCCAAGGACCTGGACGTGCTCATCACCGGCCCCTCCGAGGCCGTGAACACCGCCGCTAAGCTGCTGAACGAACTGCGCGTGCTCTCCAGCCACGACACGCAGATTACCGTGCAGGTCATTCACCGCCTCATGGGCATGCTCGGCGACGAACTGAGCAACCCGGCGCACTCGCTGTCCACCAGCATCCTCTCCACCCGCGGCACCACGATTCGCCCCAAGACCATTAACCAGAAGAAGTACGTGGACGCTATCGACGCGAACACCGTCATCTTCGGTATCGGCCCGGCGGGTACCGGTAAGACCTACCTCGCCATGGCGAAGGCTGTGCAGGCGCTGCAGAGCCACGAAGTGAACCGCATTATCCTCACCCGCCCCGCCGTGGAAGCCGGTGAGCGTCTGGGCTTCCTGCCCGGCACCCTCAACGAGAAGATCGACCCGTACCTGCGCCCGCTCTACGACGCACTGCACGACATGCTCGAACCCGAAACCATCCCCAAGCTCATGGAGGCGGGCACCATCGAGGTCGCACCGCTGGCGTACATGCGCGGCCGCACCCTCAACGACGCATTCATCATCCTCGACGAGGCGCAGAACACCACCGCCGAGCAGATGAAAATGTTTCTGACCCGCCTGGGCTTCGGCTCGAAGATGGTCATTACCGGTGACATCACCCAGATTGACCTGCCCGGTGGCGCCGCCTCCGGTCTGAAGCAGGTGCGCAACATTCTGCAGGGTGTGGAGGATATTCACTTCAGCATCCTGGAATCCTCCGACGTGGTTCGCCACACCCTGGTGTCGAACATTGTGTCCGCCTACGATCAGTGGGGCGAAGACCAGAAGGCAATGGAACGCAAGCGCAACCGTAAGGTCAAGCGCGCCACCATTGAGGCGGCAGCCGAGAAGCTGCTGGACCGCGCCGGCATTAACGGCGGCTCCGAAAAGAACGCCGAGCAGAACCCCGACAACGCACAGACCACCCCGGAAGGACGCTAAACGGTGGCAGAGATCGAATTCGACTGTGAAGAACCCGCAACCGGTGCCGACCCGGCAACCGACGCCTTCATCCGCGAATCTTTCGAAGCGGTAGACACCGAGGTGCTCACCCGCCTCGTCGAGCACGCCTTCAAGCGCATGCACCTTGCCGATGACACCTACCTGTCCATCGCCATCGTGAACGAAGACGAAATGGAACGCGTGCACATCGAGTGGATGGACCTGCCCGGCGCAACCGACGTGATGAGCTTCCCCATGGACGAGCTGGAACCGGGAACCCCCGAAAACCCCTCCAGCGGCATGCTCGGCGACATCATCCTCTGCCCGCCCGTCGCCGCACGTCAGGGCGCAGATGCAGGTCACAGCACCCTCGATGAGCTGTGCCTGCTCACCACCCACGGCATTCTGCACTGCCTCGGCTACGACCACGGCACCGCCGAAGAGGAAGCTGAAATGTTCGGCATTCAGCGCTCCATCCTCGAAGAGTTCCTGGGCCGCCCGGCACCGGTCGAAACCCGACACTAGGGGAGCGGCGTGGACATTCTACTCACAGCCCTCCTCGCCGTTCTCGCGCTCTGCCTGACCGTGGTCGCAGCAATCGCCGAAACCGCATTCACCTACCTGCCGCACAACGAGGCTGAGGAAGCGGTGGAGGCACACCCGGACACCCTCGGCGCCCGCGTCCTGCAGCGCACCCTCGACGGTGACTCCGAGGCGTACACGCACCCGCTGCGCCTGACCCGCCTCATTGCCGCCGCCGCCGCGGTGCTCGCCACCATGACCTGCCTGCTGAACCTGGTTGAGGTGCACGCGCTCGCCGTCGTGCTGACCCTTGTGATTGTTGCGCTGGTGGGCTACCCGATTCTGCACGTGCTGGCGCGTTCGGTGGGTCGTAACCGCCCGGTTGCGTCGATTCGTGTGCTGGCTCGCCCGGTGCACTACCTGTCAGTCCTGCTGAGCCCGGCGACCGGTCTGCTCGATAAGCTCAGTGTGCGCCTGGCGCCGGAACGTTCGGCTGAGGCCCCGGTCGGCGTGTTCGATGAGGAGGAGTTGCGCGAGTTCCTGGACCGCGCCTCCGACGCTGAAACCATTGAGGACGACGAGGCGCAGATGGTGCAGTCCGTCTTTGAGATGGACGATACCCGCATCCGTTCGCTCATGGTTCCGCGTACCGACATGCTCACCGCCAGCCGTGACACCCCTCTGCGTGAGGCGCTGAGCCTGTTCCTGCGTTCGGGTTATTCGCGTATGCCGGTGATTGGTGATTCAAGCGATGAGATTCTGGGCGTGCTCTACCTGAAGGACGCGATGCGCGCCTTCATCCTGCATTCGGAGTCTCCGGAGGGTACCGCCCTGCCGACCGTGGTTGAGCTGATGCGTCCGGCTCGTTTTGAGCCCGAGTCGAAGCGCGCTATGGACCTGCTGCGTGAGATGCAGCGCGAGTCCACGCACGTGGCGATTGTTGTTGACGAGTACGGCGGCACCGCCGGTCTGATTACCCTTGAGGATTTGATCGAGGAGCTGGTCGGCGACATCTCTGATGAGTACGACCATGAGCGCCCCGAGTACACGCTGAACGATGACGGCACGTTCCGTCTCTCTGCCCGTCTGGGTATTGATGAGCTGGGCGAGATTTTCGGCCGTGAACTCGACGATGAAGATGTTGATACGGTGGGCGGTCTGCTCGCTAAGCATCTGGGCATGGTGCCGATTATCGGTTCTGAGATTGAGATTGACGGCATTCATATTCGTGCGATTGGTTCGTCGGGCCGCCGCCACCAGGTGGATATGCTGCAGGCGTGGTATGAGCCGCCTCGTGATGAGCAGCAGAGCACTGAAGGTTCCGCGGCGTCTTCCCCGAGGTCTCATTCCGCGGAGTCTCATTCTCTGAAGTCTGAGGTTGCTGACATCCTCACCGTGGATACGGAGCCTCCCGCTGTGGCTGAGCCTCACGCGCATCCGGATCTTCCGGGAGATATTGCAGAGGCTGAACCTGCCACCGATACGCACGGCAACCGCTAGATACCGAACATAGATGCACAGCATCTTCCCTAACACGCTTTGAGTCGCCCCGCCCCGCCCAGAAAAGGCGCAGGCAGATGAGGCTGGCACCCCATACCCCGCCCGGGGTTTGACCCCGGGATTTAATAAGGAGAAACACATGGACCAGGAGTACGCCCCGCTCGATTTGAGCATGCTGGACTTGAGCACCCCGCTGCCGACCTACCCCGAGAATTTCCGCTCGGGCTTCGCGTCGCTGGTGGGCCGCCCGAATGCGGGTAAGTCTACTTTGACGAACGCTATGGTCGGTCAGAAGGTGGCTATCACCTCGAACCGTCCGCAGACGACCCGCCACACGATCCGCGGTATTGTGCACAAGGACGAGTACCAGCTGATTCTGGTGGACACCCCGGGTATTCACCGCCCCCGCACTCTGCTGGGTGAGCGTCTGAACGACCTGGTGGCAAGCACCCTTTCGCAGGTGGATGTGCTGGGCTTCTGCATTCCGGCGAATGAGAAGATCGGTCCGGGTGACCGTTACATTGCTTCGCAGCTGGTGGCGTCGAGCAATAAGCCGGTGGTTGCTATTGTGACGAAGGCTGACACTGTGAGCTCTGAGGAGCTGCGTGAGCAGCTGCTGGCTGTTGAGGCGCTCGGCGAGGAGGTCATGAGCGCTGAGCGTGCGGCTCGTGCTAAGCGTGCTGAGCATCGTGCGAAGAAGGGTAAGGGCCCCAAGGGTAAGGGCGGCAAGAATGATGCTGTGCCTTTCGCGAAGGGTTCGGGCCCTGCGGCTAAGCGCCGTGCCGGTGAGGTTGCTGAGCCGATGCCGGTTGACGGTAAGGGCGGCTGGGCTGCGATTATCCCGGTGTCTGCGGTGAAGCACTTCCAGGTGGATGCGGTTGCTGACCTGCTGGCGCAGTACACTCCGCTGTCGCCGCCGCTGTACCCGGAGGGTGAGCTGACCGATGAGCCGGAGGCAACCCTCATCGCGGAGCTGGTGCGTGAGGCCGCCCTGGAGGGTGCGCGTGAGGAGCTGCCCCACTCGATTGCTGTGACGGTTGAGGAGATGGAGTTCCGTGAGGGCCGCCCGGCGGATAACCCGCTGCTGGATGTGCACGTGAACCTGTATGTGGAGCGTGAGTCGCAGAAGTACATCATTATCGGTAAGGGCGGCTCGAATCTGCGCAAGATTGGTACGAAGGCTCGTGAGCAGATTGAGGCGATGCTCGGTACCCGCATTTATTTGAATATTCATGTGAAGGTTGCGAAGGAATGGCAGTCTGACGCGCGTGCGTTGAACCGCCTGGGATTCTAGTAGCTTTCCTGAGCGCATCGCCCTGAGAAGTTGCTTTGAGGGACTACCCCGAGAGGCTCCCTGGGGGCGGTCGCGCATCCATAGTTTTCACCCGGTGGCTTGCGGAAATATGTACATGCCTCCGGGTGAAACTTTTCACTCTCATTCGGCGCTCATAGGGAAGAGTGTTACTCTGAGAAAGCACTTGCTCACCGGCAGAAAGAGAAAAGGTATGCCCCAGGCACCTCGTTTACGAAGCACCGGTCGTCATATGCGCACGACGGTCATGACTTCAAACCGCAATAAGTGGATTGCTCTGCTCGTTGCTTGCATGCTCGTCGTTGTCGTTGGCTATGGCGGTGTGGTGGCTCTGCGTATGCGCAATAATCTGCATACTCAGGAGCTGAACATCAGCAATTACAAGGACGGCCTGGAGAACGGCGCCTTGGACATTCTCGTGATTGGTTCCGATACCCGTAAGGGTAATAACGGTGCGTACGGTGATGAGGATGACCGCAATTCTGAGGCTCGCGCGGACGTGATGATGCTGCTGCAGATCAGCAAGGACCGTAAGAACGTGAGCGTGCTGTCGTTCCCGCGTGACTTGATGGTTGACGTTCCGCAGTGTACTGACCCTGAGACCGGCACCGTGTACCCGGCTGAGGAGAACGTTCAGATTAACGAGTCTCTGTCTCGCGGTGGTGCCGGTTGTACTGTGGCGACCATTAGCAAGCTGACCGGTGTGAATATTGACCACTTTATGTTGGTGGACTTTAACGCTGTGAAGGAGCTGTCGAAGGTTGTTGGCGGCGTTCAGGTGTGTGTGGATGCTCCGATTGATGACGAGTACAGTGGCCTGAAGCTTCCTGCGGGTACTTCCACTGTTGAGGGTGAGCAGGCTCTTGCGTTCTTGCGTAGCCGCCACGGCTTCTCGGATGGTTCCGATATTGGTCGTATTCAGGCTCAGCAGGGCTTCTTGTCTTCGCTGCTGCGTAAGGTGAAGAGCGAGGGTACTCTGTCGAATCCGGGCCGTCTGATTAACATTGCTGAGGCGATTACTCAGAACGTGACGGTGGATAAGGACCTGGGTAATATCAGCACTCTGGTGGGTGTTGGTGCGGCTCTTGGTGGCGTGGACCTGTCGAATGTTGTGTTTGCGACGGTGCCGACTGAGCCGTGGAGCCAGGATCAGAACCGTCTGCAGATTTCTGCGGATGCTGCGAATGTGTTCCAGCGTCTGCGTGATGATAAGTCGCTGAAGGAGAAGGCTCCGGAGGCGCCGGCTACTGCAGCCGCTCCGGTTCAGCTCGATCGTACGGTTCCGGTGAATGTGTACAACGCGACCGGTCTGGATGGTCGCTCGGCTACGATTGCTCCGGTGATTGAGGGTCTGGGCTACTCGAATGTTACTCCGGGTACCTCCGCTAACCCGACGAACTTCACCACGGTGTTCTACTCGACCGGTTACGAGGCGGAGGCGAAGGAAATCGCCGCGAAGCTGAACGTGACCCGCGTGGTGGCGACCGAAGAGGTTCAGGGTGTGTCGGTGACGATCGGTACTGACTTCCCGTCCGGTGAGGCGATGGAGAAGCAGGAGGCTGCGATTGCGGGTAACGCGACCGGTCAGACTGCTGATCAGAACAAGTGCCAGACTGCTTTCGCCTACTAGGTTGTAGCTAGCTAGGGTATATCTAGCTAGGGCACAGCGCAGATACGTGAATATTGAGTGAAGGGGCGTAGCGCCAGAAATGGTGGCTGCGCCCCTTTGCCGTTAATTCTTTCCAGATGATGGACGGCGTCCCGTGTGCCCTGCCACCGCCTCCGGCGCCTGTGATAGCGTGGAGGCATGACTATTGACGGTGAGAGCATGCGCGGGGTTACCCGCCAGGCAGTGAACCTGCTGCTTATTCGCCGGAACGGGGCACGCTAGAATCTGCCGCAACCGTTCCGGCTTTTTGACGCGGCATCTCACCTTCGCATCCTTTCTGATGCACCGCCTTGACCACGGCTGCCGGGGACCGATACCCGGCACGGTACGAGCCCCACATTTGGGGTAGAGCGAGACGGACCAACCCACAGGAATTCATGATGAAAAACCACCAGAAGCCCAGCCCCATGCCGGTACACAAGTACCGCCCTTTCCACGAACAGATTGTTGTTGACCTGCCGGACCGCACCTGGCCGGATAAGGTCATTGAGAAGGCTCCGCGCTGGTGCGCAGTGGATCTGCGTGACGGCAACCAGGCGCTGATTGACCCCATGGACACCGACCGTAAGCTTGCGATGTTCAAGCTGCTGGTGAAGATGGGTTACAAGGAAATTGAGGTTGGTTTCCCTTCGGCGTCGCAGACTGACTTTGATTTTGTGCGCACTCTCGTTGAGGACGGCCACATTCCTTCGGATGTGACCATTCAGGTTCTGGTGCAGGCGCGTGAGCACCTGATTGCCCGCACTTTTGAGGCGATTGAGGGCGCACCGCAGGCGATTGTGCACTTCTACAACTCGACCTCCGTGCTGCAGCGTCGCGTGGTGTTCAACCAGGACCAGGAGGGCGTGCTGGATATCGCCCTGCAGGGTGCGCGCCTGTGCCGCAAGTACGAAGAGCAGATGGTTTCTGATACTAAGGTCATTTACGAGTACTCGCCCGAGTCCTTCACCGGCACTGAGCTGGAGTACGCGGCTCGCGTGGTGAACGCTGTGGCTGAGGAACTGGAGGTTGGTCAGAACGGCCGCGAGCTGATTGTGAACCTGCCCGCTACCGTTGAGATGGCTACCCCGAACGTGTACGCCGACTCGGTCGAGTGGATGCACCGCAACCTGAACCACCGCGAGCACATTGTGCTGTCGCTGCACCCGCATAATGACCGCGGTACCGGCGTGGCTGCTGCTGAGCTGGGTTACCTGGCGGGCGCTGACCGTATTGAGGGTTGCCTCTTCGGTAATGGCGAGCGCACCGGTAACGTTGACCTGGTGACTTTGGGTCTGAACATGTACACCCAGGGTATTGATCCGCAGATTGATTTCTCTGATATTGACGGTATCCGTAAGACTGTTGAGTACTGCAACCAGTTGAAGGTGCACGAGCGTTCGCCGTACGGTGGCGACCTGGTGTTCACTGCGTTCTCTGGTTCGCATCAGGACGCTATTAAGAAGGGCTTTGAGGCTCTGGAGCGTACTGCTGCTGAGGCGGGTAAGACCGTGGATGAGGTGTACTGGGAGGTTCCGTACCTGCCGATTGATCCTCGCGATTTGGGTCGTACCTATGAGGCGATTATTCGTGTGAACTCGCAGTCCGGTAAGGGCGGTATGGCGTACCTGCTGAAGCAGGATCACGGTCTGGATCTGCCGCGTCGTGCTCAGGTTGAGTTCTCGAAGATTGTTCAGGCTCGTACTGACGCTGAGGGTGGCGAGATGACCAGTGAGAAGCTGTGGAACATCTTCGCGGATGAGTACCTGCCCGCTGCTGATCCTGAGAAGCGTTGGGGTAAGTACCGTATTGAGTCGATTAATATTGATTCGGCTGATACTGGTGCGACGACTCTGCGTGTTGGTCTGAACATTGATGGTCACACGTACACTCGTTCTGCTTCGGGTACCGGCCCGGTGGATGCTCTGCAGAACATCCTTTCGGGTGAGGGCGTGGATATTCGCGTGATGGATTATTCGGAGCACACCATGTCGGCTTCGTCGACTGCTAACGCTGCTTGCTACGTTGAGGCTGCTGTTGGTTCTCGCGTGCTGTGGGGTATCGGTGTGGACAGCTCGACTACTCGTGCGGCGTTGAAGGCGATGATTTCGGCTGTGAACCGTGCGCTGCGTGATGAGCGTCAGGCGTAGGCGATGACCGTTATGCTTTGTGCGGGGTTTGCGGGTGACCGTTAACCGTGCATGATGCGGGGGCGGGATGCATACTGGGAGTATGTATCCCGCCCTTTAGCTGTTTAATGTGCTCAGGTGTTGTGTGCATTGGCGGGCTGTGGGGCGAATAATCTGCAGAGAGGAACTCTCATGAAAAGCTACGCGATGGTGTTTAGCCCCGTTGATGCGGCGGGCACCGATTTTTCTGCTCGTGCCTGGAATTATGAGCTGCGCGGTGGTGATGATACTGCTCTGCCTGCCGGTTCCCCCGAGGTGTGGGAGGCTGGCTGGGTGGGTTCGACTGGTCCCGGTATTGAGCAGGATCAGTGGCCGCGCAGTACGTTTACCGGTTTGCCGATGCAGCATATTTTCACGGTGAGGTTGCCGGGGGAGTACCTGCCGGATGCGCAGAAGTATCCGGGCGTGGTGGCGTTCTCGTTCTTCGCTGGTGATGGTCAGTTCGCTGAGGATGAGGCGACTGAGGGCGTTGCTAATGCTGCCAGTGATGATCCGTTTGAGGTACAGTATGCGCAGGCTCGGGTGCATCCGTATCAGCTTCTATTGCGCGATATTTTGGATGCCGAGTTTGCGGTGTTGTACCTGAATGAGGAGGAGTTCTCGTCCCGCACACAGCCGCCTGAGGATGTGCGCCGTCCCGGTGAGCATCGTGGTGAGGAGGAGAGCTTCAGCGCTTGGGCTTTGGCGGATCAGCAGCAGCCGCTGGCTCGTAAGCCTGCTCTGGTGGGGTGGGTTCCGACGGATGACCCGAACGCCGGTAAGGTCCCCAGTGATGTGTTTGAGAATGTTGACCCGGATACCGGTTATCTGAGCCCGTTCGATTGGGACTCGGAGGATTCGGCGTGGTTTGAGTGGGCTAAGCCGCTGATTGCGGTGGGCACTCACCTGGGCGGCACCCATTTTTATGCGCAGAGCCTGCCGGAGGGTATGACGGCTCGTTATATTGAGTTCGATGAGTTTGATGTGCTGAATTTTGGGTGCGGTAGCGCTGTTTTTGATTTTGAGACCGGTGTTTTTGACTGGTCGTGCGACTAGTCCGCTTGCGCCGTTGACGCACCTTTGATGCGCCGGAGAGCGCGCATTTGAGGTGTTTGCGCGGCCTCCTCGAACCGTAGATGAACCGTGGATAAGCCCCGGATGCACCGCGGTGTACCGCCGGAACCGGCACCCTGAACGTTTCACAGTGTGGACGGGGCGGTTTGCGGAAGTTCCACATCACCTTCGGCGAACCGTCTCGGGCGGGCGCGCCTCCTGTATCCTTGAAACCGTGGAATGGATTCAAGCAATTATTTTGGGCTTCGTTCAGGGCCTGACCGAATTTCTGCCGATTTCATCATCGGCGCATCTGAACATTGTTGGCCAGATCCTGCCGGAGAGGGCTGACCCGGGCGCCGCGTTTACCGCAATCACCCAGCTGGGTACTGAGACTGCGGTTCTGATTTTCTTCTGGCGCGATATTGTTCGCATCCTGAAGTCCTGGTTCGGATCCTTGACCGGCCGCGTACCGCGCAACGACCCGGATGCCCGCATGGGTTGGCTGATTATTTTCGGCTCCCTGCCCATCGGCGTTCTGGGCCTGCTGCTGGAAGACTACATTGACACCCAGTTCCGCAGCCTGTGGGTTGTGGCGACCATGCTGATTGTCTTTGCGGTGTTCCTGGGTCTTGCGGACCGTTTTGGTCGTGAGCAGCGTGAGCTGAAGGACCTGACGTTCCGTCACGGTATTCTGTACGGTTTCGCACAGGCGTTGGCGCTGATCCCGGGTGTTTCCCGTTCGGGCGGTACGATTACCGCGGGTCTGTTCATGGGTTACACCCGTGAGGCTGCGGCTCGTTACTCGTTCCTTCTGGCTCTGCCGGCAGTGTTCATGTCTGGTCTGTACAAGACGTTCAAGGTGTTCACTGGTGCTGAGGCGACTGGCTACTACGGTATCCCCTCGACTATCGTTGCGACTCTGGTCGCGTTCGTGGTGGGTTACCTGATGATTGGCTGGTTCTTGAAGTACGTGTCTTCGAAGTCCTACGGCATTTTCATTTGGTACCGCATTGCGCTCGGTATCCTGATTTTCGTTGGTCTGGGCACTGGCGTTCTGAACGCTACTTCTTCGGCGTTCTAAGGCTTTAGCCCTCAGCGTGATATGACATACCCGTCCGTGAGTTTCTCACGGGCGGGTATTCTTATTGGAGTAGATTTTTTGGCACCCGCATGCCCTCGGGTTGGGCGGCGGGTGTGGCGCGTCCACCGGTGTGGGCGTTTTTACGGAAAGGAAACCCATGCGAGCTTGGGATGCCCCCGCCTCTGTGACTCTGCCCGGTCAGGCTGCGCTGCCGCGCATTTTTGATACTTCTGCCGGTGAGATTGTTCAGGTTCAGGAGGATAAGGCGGCGAGCCTGTACGTTTGCGGTATCACCCCGTACGACGCGACGCATATGGGTCACGCCTCCACCTATGTTGCTTTTGACTTGCTACACCGTGCCTGGCTGGATGCGGGCGTGCCGGTGACGTACGTGCAGAACGTGACCGATGTGGACGACCCGCTGCTGGAGCGTGCGACCGCCACGAACGTTGATTGGCGTGAGCTGGCTGAGGATCAGACGGAGCTGTTCCGCACCGACATGAAGGCGCTGAACGTGATTCCGCCGGCGCACTATGTGGGTGTGGTGGAGTCCATTGAGTGGCTGTTCCCGCTGATTGAGGATTTGTTGCGCCGCGGCCTGGCGTACCGTGTGCCCGGTTTCACGGACGAGCAGGGTGTGGTGCATCCTGACGGTGATGTGTACCTGGACTTGAAGGCTGTGCGTGAGCTGCCCGCGAACGCTGAGGGCTACTCGTGGGAGCCGGGCGAGGTCTGCCACCTGAGCCGTGATGAGATGCTGGAGATTTTTGCTGAGCGCGGCGGCGACCCGAACCGTGCCGGTAAGCGTGACGCGTTGGATCCGCTGCTGTGGCGTGTTAAGCGTGAGGGCGAGCCGAGCTGGGATGCCGGCGAGCTGGGCGCGGGCCGCCCCGGCTGGCATATTGAGTGCACGATGATTGCCCGCCGTTTTGTGGATGGTTCGCTGACCGTTCAGGCGGGCGGTAACGACTTGACGTTCCCTCACCACGACCTGGGTGCTGGCCATTCGTGGGCTGTGTCTGCACGCCCGCACGCTAAGCATTACGCGCACACCGGCATGGTCGGTTTGGACGGCCACAAGATGAGCAAGTCCCGCGGCAACCTGGTGCTGGTTTCGCGTCTGCGCGCAGCCGGTGAGGATGCGAACGCGGTGCGTCTGGCGATTATGGGTCAGCATTACCGTTCGGATTGGTTCTGGACTGATGAGCTGCTGGAGCACGCGAAGGCTCGCCTGGATACCTACCGTCATGCGGTGTCGGTGGCTGAGGGCCGTGAGGGTTCTGAAGGTGTCACCGATGAGGCGGCTGTTGAGCTGCTGACCGCTGTGCGTGAGGCACTCGGCGAGGACCTGAACGCTCCGGCTGCCCTGGCGGCTGTGGATGCGTGGGCTGTGAAGGCTCTGGCGGACACCACCGTCGGCGGTGGCGCGCTGGTGCGTGACATCCTGGCGGCACGCCTGGGCGTGGTCCTCTAGGATGGCTTCGTCGGTTATGGAGGAGCTGTACGCTCTTCGCCCGTACGACCGTGAGACGGTCGATGCGCTCGCCGCAGAGATGTTAGCTGAGGTTCGCGCGTACGAGGCACAGAAGGAAGCGTAGGGCTTCCTGATTACTTTTTGAAGCGCAGGAGCGGCGTTACGGTGTGAAAGCCGTAGTGCCGCCCTGCGCTTTTTTGTTCCTGCGTTCTCCACTGTGCCCAGGGCTGACCGCACAAAAACCAGCTGCCTGGTTCTCTACCTGGTTATCACGCCCGCGGGGGAACACGCCACAGCCGATTTGCAGACTCCGCTAAAATAGAAAAGGACTTTTTCCGTCCCGCGGTTCGCCGCACAGCGCGAACAGCACAGACTGACCCAAACCCGAGGAGAATCACCCCGTGAGCAGCGGCACCCCCACCCCCACCGGCGCAATCAACCGCCGCGGCCCCTTCCGCCCCGGCGAGCGCGTCCAGATCACTGACGAACGCGGCCGCATCACCACCATCACCCTCGCCGAAGGCGGCGAATACCACTCCCACAAGGGCTTCCTCAAGCACGACGACCTCATCGGCGCGCCCGAAGGCACCGTCATCGCCAACACTCACGGCATCCTCTACCAGGCGCTGCGCCCCCTCTACAAGGACTTCGTGCTCTCCATGCCGCGCGGCGCAGCCGTCGTCTACCCCAAGGACGCCGCCCAGATCATCGTCAAGGCAGACATCTTCCCCGGCGCACGCGTCGTCGAGGCAGGCGTCGGTTCCGGCGCACTGTCCATCGCCCTGCTGCGTGCAGTCGGCGACTACGGTTGCGTGCACTCCTTCGAACGTCGTGAAGAGTTCGCAGACGTCGCCCGCGGCAACATTGAGACCATGTTTGGTGGCCCCCACCCGGCGTGGAAGCTAAGCATCGGCGACCTGCAGGACACCCTGCCGCAGGTTGAAGAGCCCGGCAGCGTCGACCGCGTCGTACTCGACATGCTCGCACCCTGGGAGTGCCTGGACGCCGTGGCGGAGGCGCTCGCACCTGGCGGCGTGCTTATCTGCTACGTTGCGACCGTGACCCAGATGTCCCGCCTGGTTGAGGGTATGCGCCTGGACGGCCGCTTCACCGAACCCGAATGTGACGAAACCATTGTTCGCGGCTGGCACGTGGAGGGTCTGGCGGTCCGTCCCGACCACCGCATGGTGGCACACACCGCGTTCCTGGTTGTGGCTCGTCGTCTGGCTGACGGTGCGGTACGTCTGGCGCCGAAGCGTCGCGCGTCCAAGACTGACTTCTCTGAAGAGGATATGAACGCGTGGATTCCCATGAACGTGGGTGAGCGTGAGGTGACCGATAAGAAGATTCGCCGCGCCGCACGCGATGCGAAGAACCTTGCCGCTCACGCCGCACGCGCGAACGAGATTGCGCTCGAACAGAACGGCATCGAGTCTGAGCAGAACGACAGCGCAGCAGCCGAGACTGGCACTGACTCTGCCGAATAATTGATGAATCATTGACCTGCGGGGGCACGGGCGTTGCCTGGAGCCCCCGCAGTGCACTCACCGGGCTACCCGCACCGCCCATTACGCGCCGGGGAGCCTCCCACACAGGACGAACAGCTAAAGGAGCTACCGTGTCCACCCACGAATCTGCAGATCAGGCAGGGACCCCCCAGTACGGCACCGCCCACAGTGCAGCCAGCGCGGCACCGCACTACTCGGCTGCTTTCGGGGCGACCTCCCTGCCCGGCAGTCAGCCCGTCAGCGCGCAGGAGTATGATGCCGTGCTGCGTCGACTCTCCGCGGCGGAGGCAACCCGCGACAATATGAGCCGACAGATTCGTGGTGCGGGGGAGAAGAACCGCAAGCTCGTTGAGGCAATCACCAGCATGCGCTACCAGGTGGAGCGTCTGCGAGCCTCCCTGTCGCAGAACGTCATGCCGCCGCTGAATTCGGCAATTGTGCTGGCGGTGCATGAGGGCCAGACCATGACCTACGAGCAGGTCGCGGACGATAAGACCCCCGCCGAGATTGACACCTACCTGGACGTGCAGGTGAGCGGCCGTATGATGCGTATTCCCGTGTCCCCGCTCATTGACCTGTCCACGCTGACCCCCGGCATGACCGTGCTGCTCAACGACAAGACGGAGGCGGTGCTCGCCCTGGACACCGAACCTTTCGGTGACGTGGTGACCGTGCGCGAGGTGCTGGATGAGCAGCGCGTGCTGGTTGATACGTCCTCGGGTGCTCAGCAGGTGGCACGTGTGGCTGGTTCCCTCGACATTGAGCAGCTGCGCACCGGCGACGCGGTGACCCTCGACACGCGCACCCGCATGCTGACCTCGCAGGTTCCCGCCTCCCGCTCTCAGGAGCTCGTGCTGGAAGAGATCCCGGACGTCACCTACGAGCAGATTGGTGGCCTGGGCGCGCAGATTGAGCAGATTCGTGACGCGGTGGAGCTGCCGTACCTGCACCCCGAGATTTTTGAGCGCTACCACCTGGCACCGCCCAAGGGCATTCTGCTGTACGGTCCTCCCGGTAACGGTAAGACCATGATTGCTAAGGCTGTGGCGAACTCCCTGGCGGCTCGTGCGGCTGCGCTGAACCCGGGTTCGGCTACTCGCGGCTACTTCTTGAACATTAAGGGCCCCGAGCTGCTGGATAAGTTCGTTGGTGAGACCGAGCGTCAGATTCGCGATATTTTCGTTGCCGCCCGCGAGAAGGCGGAGGCGGGTCACCCGGTCGTCGTGTTCTTTGACGAGATGGAGTCGCTGTTCCGTATGCGCGGTTCGGGTCGTTCCTCCGATATTGAGACGACCATCGTGCCGCAGCTGCTTGCCGAAATTGACGGCGTGGAGTCGCTTCAGAACGTCATCGTTATTGGTGCGACCAACCGTGAGGACCTCATCGACGCCGCCGTGATGCGCCCTGGCCGCCTGGACCTGAAGATTCGCATTAACCGCCCGGACGCCGCCGGTGCCGCCGAAATCTTCGGCCTGTACCTGACCGATGACCTGCCCCTGGACGTTGCGGAGGTGGCAGCCGCCGGTTCGACCCGCGCCGCCCTGACCGCGATGATTGCGGCGGCGACAGGTCAGCTGTACGCGCGCACCCCCTCCACGGCGTACGCTGTGGCAACCGTGGATTCTTCCATGGTCGTTGGTTCTGGCGCGAGCGCGAACCTGTCCACTCACACGCTATACCGCGGCGATTTCGCCTCGGGTGCGGTGATTCGCAATATTGTGGACCGCGCGAAGAAGGCGGCGATTAAGGAGCAGCTGCAGGCGCTGACCACCGGCGCGGACGCTTCGAGCGTGGGTATTGGTACCCGCCACCTGCTGGAGGCGGTACGCGCCGAGTTTGAGGATCAGGTGGACTTGCCGCCGCTGCCCGATATTGAGGATGCGCTCACCGTTGCCGGTGTGCGTGGCCGTCTGGTGTCGGTGGAGCCGCCGCGCTAAACCGTGCACGCATCATGAGCCGGGCGGCGCTCAACGCGCTTATCCCGCACTAACCTCAGTATTGCCGCAGGTCCAGAGCCTTTTCCAGAGCCTTTAGATGGTATAGAACTTTTCAGGAGAACCCCATGAACTCCACCCCCAGCTACGGCGTGCACCGCATTATGGGTGCCGAAACCGAGTACGGCGTCATTGCCCCCTCCGCGCCGGGCACCAACCCGACCGTGCTGTCCGCACTGGTGGTCAACACCTACGCCAAGTTGGCGTTCCGCCGCGGCGCCGCCTTCCGTGAGGAGCTGCAGCGCCGTGCCCTGGCGGATGAGCTGACCGCCGAGCAGGCACGCCAGGCAGAGAACTACTCGACCACCGCCCCGGAAGGTCAGTGGCTGGGTGAGTCCGAGTCGCCGCTGCGTGACGCCTTCGGTCAGGTGCAGGACACCTCCACCGCCCACTCGAGCCAGATGACGCACACCCGCACCGAGCTGACCAGCGAAGATATCGCCCTGGAGATTATGCGTGAGGCGGGCGTTCAGGCACCGGGTGAGCCCGCCGAGCCGCGGAGCGCCCTGGATGCGCTCGCCGGTGTGCACGGCCGCGGTGGTTTCCCGGAGCGTCTGGATTGGGATCGCGTGACCATGAACGCGATTCTGCCCAATGGTGCGCGCCTGTATGTGGATCATGCGCATCCGGAGTATTCCTCGCCGGAGGTTCTGACCCCCGTCGATGCGGTGCTCTATGATGCTGCCGGTGACGCGCTGGCGTACGAGTCGCTGGTGGAGTTGGGCAACCACGCGCAGGATTTGCCGCAGGTGAAGCTGTACAAGAACAATACCGACTCGAAGGGCCAGTCGTACGGTGCCCACGAAAACTACCTGATTAGCCGTGATGTTCCGTTTGAGCAGGTTGCGGATGCGCTTCTACCGTTCTTTGCGACCCGCGCAATTTTTACGGGTGCGGGCCGTGTGGGTATTGGTACGCACGGTGAGGTTCCGGGTTTTCAGATTAGTTCGCGTGCTGATTTCTTTGAGCGCACGATTGGTCTGGAGACCACGATTCGCCGCCCGATTGTGAATACGCGTGATGAGCCGCATGCGGATGAGTCAAAGTACCGCCGCCTGCACGTGATTCCGGCGGACGCGAACATGTCGCACTATTCGAACCTGTTGAAGTTTGGTACGGCGGCGCTGGTGATGAACCTGATTGAGTCGCACAGCGAGCAGGCTCCGGTTCTGCCGGGTGTGCGCCTGTCCGATCCGGTGGCGGCGATGCACGCGGTCAGCCACGACCTATCACTGTCGGTTCAGCTGCCGTTGGCGCCGTCTTCGGCGACCCTGCCGAACCCGGTGTCCACGAGCGGTTCTGCGAGTGCCCTGCAGATTCAGCGCGCCTACTATGAGGCCTCCCGTGCGCACGAGGAGTCGAACCCGGCGGGTGTGGATGCTGCGACCGCGCAGATTCTTGATCTGTGGGGCGAGGTTCTGGATGCCCTGGAAACCAACCCGCTCTCGCTGGCGGATCGTCTGGACTGGGTGGCGAAGTATGCGCTGGTGCGCGGCTATGTCGCTCAGGGCGTAGATTATGCGAATCCGAAGTTGAAGGCGTTGGATTTGCAGTACGCTGATATTGACCCGTCGAAGAGCCTGTATCACCGTCTGGTGTCGCGTGGCCGTATGCGTACGCTGTTCTCTGCAGAGCAGGTGGAGCGTGCGACGACTGAGCCGCCGCGTGAGACGCGCGCGTTTTTGCGTGGCACGTTGATGGCACGTTGGCCGGAGGAGATTCTGGGCATTAACTGGGATACGGTGTCGTGCCGCGGCAGGTATTCGAAGGATCTGACTCGTTTTACGATGATGGAGCCGACCCGGTACGGTGCCGCCGAGGTGGAGCCGCTGCTGGATGAGGTGAACCATTCGGATGAGCTGCTAAACCGCCTGCGCTAGTACGCTAGTAGCAGCCCACCACCCCCTAAACCCACATTAACTCACATTCTTCCCCGGGGTGAATACCCCCATTTGGAAGAGTAAAAACCACATAACCCACAGGTAGGGTGCAGTGCACAGCTCACGGCAGTCGGTGCGTACCACCCCCGGTATCGCCTCGGCATTGCATTCAGCACCGCCTCCAGCAGTACCTCTAAGCACCCCATCTGACCCCATAACTTGACGTTAAGACCGGCACCGGTCTGAACAACCCCATTTGAAGGAGAGAACCATGAGCCGCGAACGCATCAGCGCACAGCAGACCGAAACCACCGCAGCCGAGCAGGAGCAGGAACTGAGCCTCGCCGCCTCGCACGTGGTGTCTGACGTGAGCGAGGTCGACGACCTGCTCGACGAAATTGACGGCCTGCTCGCTGAGAACGCTGAAGACTTCGTCACCGGCTTCGTCCAGAAGGGCGGCGAGTAACCGGCACGCCCCGCGCCGGGTCAGCATCATGGAACACCGTATTTTCGGCATTGAAAGCGAATTCGGGCTCAGCTACGTCCCGCACGGGCTCGGTCGGCTGAGCATCGAAGAGTCCGCCGCCGCCCTTTTCAAGCCCGTCCTGGATCAGTGGCGTTCAACGAACGTCTTCCTGCCCAACGGCGGTAGGCTCTACCTTGACGTGGGTTCGCACCCCGAGTACGCCTCCGCCGAATGCGGCAGCATTGACGAGTTGCTCGCGCAGGAACGCGCCGGTGAGCTGCTTTTCGCTGATCTGGCGCGTACCGCCCGCAAGCGCCTGCTCGCAGGTTCGGAGGGCCGCCCCCTCGACGGTGAACTGTACCTGTTCAAGAACAACGTGGATTCGGCGGGCAACTCCTACGGCAGCCACGAGAACTACCTGATCAGCCGCAAACTGCAGTTCAACGACCTGATTAAGCAGCTCGTTCCGTTCCTGGTGACCCGCCAGATTCTGGTTGGTGCCGGTAAGACCCACCCGAACGGTGGCCCGGTGCCCGGTTCGACCGACCCGGCGTCCAGCACGGGTGTGCCTTCGTATTCGTTCTCGCAGCGTGCCGACCATATTTGGGAGGCGGCATCCACCTCAACCTCGCGCGCTCGCCCGCTCATTAACACCCGCGACGAGCCGCATGCGGACGCTTCGAAGTTCCGCCGCATGCACGTCATTAACGGTGATTCGAACATGGCGGAGCCGACGACCCTGCTGAAGATTGCCAGCACCGACCTGGTGCTGCGCATGCTGGAGGACCGCTTCCCGGTCACGAGCTTGGATATTGTGTCTGTTCCGGCGGCTCTGCGCGCTATCAGCCACGATCTGACCGGCACCGCGACCTTCGAAACCACGGACGGTAAGCACTACACGGCATTGAGCGTTCAGCGTCACTACCTGGATGCGGCACGCCAGTACGTGCAGCAGTACGGCGCGCACCACCGTCACGTGGAATACGCCCTGGACCTGTGGCAGCGCACCCTGGACGCTATCGAGTCCGGCGACTACAGCAGCATTGACACTGAGATTGACTGGGCGATTAAGAAGAAGCTTCTGGATGCGTATATTGCCCGCGCCCGTGCGGCTGGTCAGCCTGCCGATTATGCGAGCGCCCGCATCCGTCAGCTGGATTTGGCGTACCACGACATCGACCCGGAGCGTAGCGTCTTCCACGCGCTGGTTCGTCGCGGTGCGGTCAAGCGCATCCTGCCCGAGGGTGCTGCGGAGGCGGCGAAGACTCAGCCGCCGAACACTCGCGCTCTGCAGCGTTCGCGTTTCATTAATGCGGCGGTTGCGGCGGGGGAGCAGTTCACCGTGGATTGGGTGCACTTGAAGCTCAACGCCTACCCGCAGCACACGCTGGTGTGCAAGGACCCGTTTGCTACCGGCAGTGAGGAGCTGGAGGAGGTGCTGAGCCTGCTGGCGTCTAAGGCGCGTCAGCATCAGGAGGAGGCATTCCCGCCGCCCTGCTAATCAACAGCACTGCTAAACAGCTCCGCTAGAAATGCTCTGACGAGGGGAAACCCGCCGGCGGTCGGGGTTGTAGACCTTCGGGAACACCCCGGCCGCAACACAGCTTGAGCACAGCTACGTGCCGTAGCATAAAACAGCTAAACCTATACCTGTAAACTGTTCTGTGGCACACGGGCACTCACACGCCCCACTCTCACAGAAAACCCCAGAGGATAACACTATGATGAAACGCTCTAAGCTCACTATTTTCGGTGCCAGCGCGGCAGTTCTCGCGCTCGCACTGTCTGCATGCGGCGAACAGGCAACCAACAACGGCGACCTGTCCAAGGTGCAGTACACCCTGAAGAACGCGACCGCTGAGCCCGAAGCAACTTTCGCAACCCCCTTCGCCGCGTCTAGCCCTTCTGCGTACGTGATTGAGGAAGGTAACGGCGACTCCATCAACGATGGTGACTACGTGCTCGTTGAGGCTGCCGTATTCAAAGGCACCGATGGCAAGATCAACGGTTCCACGTACTCCAGCGAGCCGATTCTATTGCCAGTCAATGAGCAGCTAAAAAAGGCAGCACCGCAGGTGTACGAAACCCTCAAGAAGATTAAGGTTGGCGGTTCTTTCTCGTACACCACCAACGTTCTGCAGCAGCGCAGCACCGCGGGCGTGACCACTACGACCGCTTCGCCCGGTACCGCAACTAACGTTGAGGTGTACACCGTGAAGACGAAGCTGCCCAAGTACGCAACAGGTAAGGCCGTTGAGGCTGACCCGTCGTTGCCATCCTTCACTCTGGATGAGTCCACCGGCAAGGCAGAGCTGAAGATGCCCGATAACAAGCAGGAACACACCGAGCTGGTCTCCAAGACCCTCATTGAGGGCGAGGGCCCCGAGGTGAAGGAAACCGACACCGTGTACGTGCGCTACATTGGCGCACAGTACTCCGACGGTAAGGTCTTCGACGGCAACTATGACAAGACTCCCACCGGATTGTCCCTGCAGGGCGTTATCAAGGGCTGGACTCAGGGTCTGAAGGGTAAGAAGGTCGGCTCCCGTGTTGAGCTGGTCATCCCGGCTGATTTGGCGTACGGTAACGACACCGGTGGTTCCAAGCCTTCGGGCACCTTGGTGTTCGTGGTTGATATTCTGGGTGCGGAGGAGAACCCGCAGACCCTGCAGCGTGCTCAGGCTGCTTCTAGCGCGGCCGCTGCGGAGGCGAGCGCCTCGGCAACCGCTTCTGCGACCCCGGCGGCTACCGCTTCGGCTACCGCGCAGTAGCCCGGTACCCACATTTTTATTTCGCGCTCGCCGCTTATATGACGTAGGCGGCGGGCGCACCCACTATTTCGATGTATTTCGAACCAATCAAAGGAGACACCCATGTCTTTCGGTCAGCGTAACCTCGACCGCGAAAAGCCCGAAATCGATTTCCCCGAAGGCGACGCCCCCACCGAGCTGGTCATCACCGACCTGATCGAGGGTGCAGGCGCTGAGGTTGTTCCCGGCTCCCGCGTGCTCACCCACTACGTTGGTGTGGCATTCTCCACCGGTGAAGAGTTTGACGCGTCCTGGAACCGCGGCGAGCCGCTGCCGTTCCAGGTGGGCGTTGGCCAGGTTATCCGTGGCTGGGATGAGGGTCTGCTCGGCATGAAGGTCGGCGGCCGTCGTCGCCTGGAGATTCCCGCCGACATGGCGTACGGTGACCGCGGCGCTGGTTCGGTCATTAAGCCCGGCGAGGCCCTGATTTTCGTGGTGGACCTGCTGGACGTCCGCTAAGGACTAGCCAGGTTCTCGCGTTTCTTACGTAAGAGAAACCGCAGCCCGGTGCTTTCTCCCGATTGTGGGAGGGGGCGCCGGGCTTTTGCGTACCGGGTTATCAGCGCGCCCGCGCGATTTTATACCCGCGCATTCCTCCCGCAGCCACCCCCTGCGCTGAACCGCCCCACACGCTGAGTAAGTGCCGCGGAACACACACGGTATGATGGAATCATGTCCACCGCAGCTCAGCTTTTCATGACCCTGAACCGCCTCGCCACCGTCGCCGAAGCCCCCGACAAAGCCACCCGCCGCAACGGTATCAGCCGCGACGAATTCCTCAGCCTCCTGGGCATCAAGACTTCCGCCCCGGGGGCCGCGCTCTCCGAGGCGAGCGAACGCGCCTTCGAACGCGCTAAGCAGACCCTGCGTGACGCCGGCGCGCGCATCACCCACTTCACCACCGACACCTCCGGACGTTACCGCCTCAACGCAGAAGCCCCCGACTCGCTGACCGCGTGGAACCCCACCGCCGAAGAATTCCGCCTCCTCAACGCCGAGCTGCGCGGCTGGGAAGGCACCGAACTGCAGGACGAGGCCTACCGCATCCTGCGCAAGATTGCGCTCACGAGCGAGCACCTCACCGACGAGGCGCTCACCGCGGCTAACGTCACCCGAATCGAAGAGATCAAACGAGACAACCAGCCGCCCCTCATCAAAACCGTCAAACAGCGCGCCCGCGACCTGCACGCCTACCGCGAACACATCCAGCGCCTGCACTTCAGCGACGACCCGCACCTCTACGAACTCTTCACCGCCTACGCCCAGCGCAAGACCCTCAATTTCACCTATCAAGGTAGCGATGGAGACATCAAAACCTACGAGAAGGTCAGCGTCGCCGGCCTCATCTACAGCTACGGGTCTTGGTACCTCGTCGCACACTTCCCCCTCGGCAACAAAACCCCCGAAGAGCGCAAGACCTACACCTACCGCACCGACCGCATCCGAAGCCTCGACGTGTTCTCAAGCACCGACCCCGCACCCATCAACCCCGCCTACGAGGCCCGCACCCGCCTCAAGAAAATCAGTGGCTACGAAGAGACTCTCGCCGTACTCGACCCCAACCCCGGCACCGGGGACCCCGCCGCACCCTTCACCGTGCCCTCCTACGGCGCCGTAGACAGCGCCATCGACGCCACCTGCGCCGGATGGCTCATCCAGCCGCGCCACAACACCGGCAACTCCGCATCCGGTGCGTCCGTGACCGGCCGCCAGCAGGACAGCCACGCCGCCCAGCAGGAACTTTTGCGCGACCTCATCGCCCTGCACACCGGCGAACCCGAAACCCCCACCAAGTGGTTCCCCACAACCCAGCGTTCCCGCAACGACGCCCTCGACGCCCTCGACGACCTCATCCTCGCGTTGCACCGCGCCGACCGCTGGGCCGACGTCCACGACGAAGCGCCTATGCCCCTCAACAAGCTCAACCCCCTCTACCGCGTCGACAACGACAACGCAACCAAGCTCGACAAAATCATCAACGCCATCTACGAAGACTTCGACGAGGTGCCCTTCTACTCCGAGGCTAAGAACCCCGACGCGCCTACCCCCGCCCGTACCAACCTGCTCCCCGAATTCGGCGACGGCGCCGCGTCCCTCACCCTGCTCAACTACGCCCGCCTCACCGATACCGAGCTGGCCATCCTCGTCTTCACGCTCTCCGCAGCCGACCTCATGTACCCCGGCGACCCGCGACCGGCCGCGATTCTCGCCGCACTCGCGGAAGCCTACCCGCGCACCGCCGACTGCGCGAAGCACCTGCTCTTCGCGCCCGAGGACCCCCTGTTGCAGGATGCGCGCGCCGCCCTCGCTAGCGGACGTGCCCTCACCATCACCTACGGCAACAGCACCCGCGATGCGGAACGCGTCGTCGACCCGGTGGCGCTCACCCTGCACCGCGACCGCCTCTACCTGCACGCGTGGTGCCGCGCCAGCGAGGCACGCCACCTCGCCACGCTGTCTGAGAGCCCTGCCGCTGAGAACGTGAAGCCCGCGAGCGCGGCGGGGGAGAAGGCCGCTTCCGCCGGCGCTGAGCCCACCCCCGTCGAACCCGTCTTCTGGCGTAACTTCCGCCTCACCCGCATCAGCAGCTACGCGCCCGCAGGCGAAGCACAAGCCCACTACATCGGCCCCAACCACGACAGCACCGTCAACGACTGGCACGCCAAGCAGCACAAAACCACCACCAACCCCAGTGTCGAGCTGCGCATCCACCCCACCGACCACACCCCCGGCGGCGAAACCCTCGAAAACCTCACCGCAACCTACAAGCGCCGCAGCGCCGAGCACGCCCGAAAAGGCACCAAAACCACCCACGTCCGCGTGCACTACAACAACATCGCCGGAGCTGGCGATAAGAACATCCTCGACACCGTCATCGCGCACCGAGGCGCCCTCGAACTCATCGGTCCGGCGCACCTGCGCGCGGCGTTGCTTGACCAGTTGCAAACCCTCAAAGCGGGCAGCCGCAGGGGTGTGCCCGCAGATGTTCCCACTGAGCCCGCAGAAAAATAGAACTTCACCCACTAGCAAAAACACCCTAAAAACCCATCCAAGGGGCCAAAACATTAACCTAAAACTTGTATAATGGTGCTCATGTCTTGGTGGTTCTGGATTTTGCTATGGGGCGCGCTCATCATCTGCTCGCTCCTCTATTTGGCATGGTTCACCTACAAAGCACTCACTCGCGGTTTCACACTCCTTGACGAAACCGTAACCTGGGTCGAGTCAATCGAGGGACAATTCGACGCCGCGCAAGCGAACGCAAGCCGAAAACTCCCGCGAGACACCACCCTCGGGGTATTCACACCCATCACCGAGGCATACAATAACTACGAACAAGGTAAGCAGACACGCAGGTCTGAGCGGATCAAGCGACGGGTCTCCCGACGAGATCGACTCGGCCAACCTCAAAACATCGGAGACCTGCTCTAACCAGAAAGGCACACCATGGGCCAGATTTTCAGCCACCCCGCGACCATCATCGTCGTTATCCTCCTTATCGTCCTGCTCTTCGGCGCACCCAAGCTGCCCGGCATGGCACGCAGCCTCGGCCAGTCCATGCGCATCTTCAAGACCGAAGTTGAGGGTCTGAAGAACGACTCCAAGAAGGACCCCCGCGAGAAGGACGGCGAAGAGGTCGTCACCGCTGAGGTCGTAGACAACGGCAAGGACGGCAAGACCGAAACTAAGTAACGGTCCCGCCCCCAACGCACCAAACCCGTGCCAGCCCACCGGCCGGCACGGGTTTTGCGGCACCACCCCATAAACACCCCACCAGACCCCCTCAGCCGAATCACACACGGCACCGACACCCAGAGGACACCACGTGGCAACACCTGACCAGGACGTGCGCAACCGCAAAGTCAATCCTGAAGCACGCATGGAACTCAAGGAACACCTGCGCGAATTCCGCGACCGCCTCATCAAAGCGGCTATCGCAACCGTCATCGCAGCCATCATCGGTACGGTCTTCCTCTACCTGCCTTTCATCGAAATGATCTCTGTGCCCCTGCAGCAGATCAACGCAGAAACCGGCCGCAACGCAAACCTGAACTACGGTAGCGTCGCATCTCCTTTCGACCAGCTGCTGAAGGTCGGCATGTACATCGGCTTGGTAATCGCCTCTCCTGTCTGGCTCTACCAGGCGCTGCGATTCCTGCTGCCGGCACTGCACACCAAGGAGAAGAAGTATCTCTTCGGATTCCTCACCGCATCTATTTTCGCGTTTGCCTGCGGTGTCGCCATTTCGTACTTCACCCTCCCCGGCGTGGTCTACGCACTGCTGAAGTTCACCCCCATCAACGACAGTAACTACATTGACGCGGGCGTGTACATCTCCTTCATCCTGAAGTTCGTTGTGACGTTCTCCTGCGCCTTCATCATCCCGGTGATTCTCGTCGGCATTAACATGCTGGGCCTGATTCGCGGCACCACCATTTTGAAGGCTTGGCGTTGGGTTGTCGTGCTCGTTGCGGTTATCGCAGCGCTGACCGCACCCGGTAGCGACATCATGATGATGTTCGTGCTCATGGCGCCGCTGCTGATTTTCTTCTTCGTAGCAATCGGCATCTGCATGATCAATGACAAGCGCCGCGACCGCAAGCTTGCCAAGCTGGCGCAGGGTTCGGATGAAGCAAGCCTGAACACCGCAACCAGTAGCGAAGACCTGGCGAAGATGGGTTACTTCGACGAAGAGAAGACATCCTAACTAAATAGCTCGCTGTGAGCGAGGCAGCCGAAAGGGGCGGGGTACAGAGAACCTGTACCCCGCCCCTTTCGCATGCCCGTACAGAAAACAGAGACCACGCCCCTTCGCACGCCCGAAAAAGAATAGCCGCCGATGCGCTCGCTGTTCGCCCATACCGGATTAGTGCCCCTCCGGGATGCTTTCTGGAGGCTCACGGCGGGCGAACCGTTACACTGGACATACTATGAGCAAGCACCACGCACAGCACACATCCGACGCACACACTTCTAACGCTTCTACCGAGCAGACCCCGGCGGACCGCACCGACTACGCTGCCGCCTACGCCGCATCCCGAGAGCGCGCCGCATACGCGAAGACCGCCCTCGGGGCTTTTGAGGCGTCCCTTGATTTTCCGCTGGATGATTTTCAGCGTCAGGCGTGTGCCGCTGTGGAGGCGGACCGCTCCGTCCTCGTTGCCGCACCCACAGGTGCCGGTAAGACCATCGTGGGTGAGTTCGGTATCTACCTGGCGCTACGCCGCGGCATGAAGGCGTTCTACACGACCCCCATTAAGGCGCTGAGCAACCAGAAGTACCACGACTTTGTGCGCGCGTACGGTGAGGATTACGTGGGTCTGCTGACCGGCGATACGAGCATTAACACGGAAGCACCCGTGGTCGTGATGACCACCGAGGTGCTGCGCAACATGCTCTACGCCAACTCGACCACGCTGACCGGCCTGGGCTACGTGGTGATGGATGAGGTGCACTACCTGGCGGACCGTTTCCGCGGCGCGGTGTGGGAAGAGGCGATTATTCACCTTCCCGAGCATGTGAACGTTATTTCTCTGTCGGCGACGGTGTCGAACGTTGAGGAGTTCGGTGCGTGGCTGGATACGGTGCGCGGCGGTACGGACATTATTGTTTCTGAGCACCGCCCGGTACCCCTGTGGCAGCATATGATGGTCGGTCACCGCGTGGTGGACCTGTTCGTACCCGAGGACAACTCCGCACAGAGCAAGAACGGCGCCCAGGAGCCGGATGAGAAGCTCTCCCGCAAGCAGGCGAAGAAGGCACAGAAAGCTAAGCAGCGCGGCGCAACCGTGGATGCGGGCGCCAACCCTCTGCTTGCCGGCCTGCGCCTGAACCCGCAGCTGAAGGCGCTACGCCCCGGCTTCCGTTCCGCACCGGGCCGTGGACGCTACGGCGGCAAGCGTGAACGTTTCCGTCACCGCCGTGAGGGCTGGCTGAATGAGACGTTCAGCGGCGGCTCGAACCGCCGCGATCGCTTCAGCAATAATCATTTCAGTAATGACCGGGACTTTGATGCGCGCGGCGAGCAGAAGCCCCTGCGTCCGCAGCGTATCACCCGCCCGGAAATGGTGCGCGCCCTCGACAAGCAGGGCCTGCTACCGGCCATCTGCTTTATCTTCTCCCGTGCCGGTTGCGACGGCGCCGTCAGCCAGTGCGTATCCGCCGATATTACGCTGACCACCCCCGAACAGCAGCAGACCATCCGCGCCTACATTGCCGAAGCGACAGCCCACCTGGACACCCGAGACCTGAACACCCTCGGCTACTACGAATGGCGCGACGGCCTCATCCGCGGTATCGCCGCGCACCACGCCGGCCTACTGCCCCTGTTCAAGGAGGTTGTAGAAACCCTCTTCACGCAGGGCCTGATCAAGCTGGTCTTCGCCACCGAAACCCTCGCACTGGGCATCAACATGCCCGCACGCACCGTCATCCTGGAAAAACTCACCAAATACAACGGCGAATCCCACGTAGACATCACCCCCGGCGAATACACCCAGCTGACCGGACGCGCCGGCCGCCGCGGCATCGACATCGAAGGCCACGCGGTCGTCATGTGGCGCCCCGGCATGTCCCCCGAACACGTGGCAACCCTCGCCTCAACCCGCACCTACCCGCTGAACTCCTCATTCCGCCCCACCTACAACATGGCGGCAAACCTCATCGCCTCCTACGGCGCCGAACGCACCCGCAAAATCCTGGAATCCTCCTTCGCACAGTTCCAGGCAGACAAGTCGGTCGTGGGCGTCGCCTCCCGCGTACGCAAAAACGAAAGCGCCCTAGAAGGCTACCGCGAAGCAATGGCATGCCACCTCGGCGACTTTACCGAATACGTACAGCTCAGCCGCCAGATTGCCGAACTGGAAAAGAAGGCGTCCAAGAGCAACGAACGCCACGCACGCGCGCAGGCACACCACAGCATCCAGCAGCTCCTACCCGGCGACATCATCTACATTCCGCACGGCCGCTCCCGCGGCTACGCAGTCGTCATCACCCGCTCCGACTCGCACGCCGACCCGCGCATCGGCATCGTCACCGAGGACGCGCACCAGCGCACCGCCTCAACCCGCGACTTCGAAGGCGCCGTCGAACCGGTCTCACGCATCAAAATTCCCAAGCGCCTGAGCCTCAAAACCGCCAAGGAACGCCGCGACACCGCAAGCCGTATGCGCCAGGCGCTCTACGACGGCCGCGCCCCGCGTGCGCTCGCACAGCAGAACATCCCGGCTCGTCAGAACAGCATTGACGCGCAGCTGGAGGCTCTGCAGGCTCAGCTGCGTAACCACCCGTGCCACGGCTGCTCCGACCGCGCAAACCACATGCGTTGGGCTGAGCGCTGGCAGAAGCTCAACTCTGAGACGGAAGGGTTGCGCCGCCAGATTGCCCGCCGCACCAACACGATCGCGCAGGTCTTCAACCGCATTGCGCGCCTGCTGGAAAGCTACGGCTACGTTGAGCGCACCGAGGACGGCGAACTGTCGCTCACCACCGGCGGCCAGGCTCTGCGCCGCATCTACGGCGAGCGCGACCTTCTGACCGCCCTGTGCCTGGACGCGCACTTCCTCGACGGACTGGAGCCCGACGCCATCGCGGCAACCGTCGCCGCACTGACCTACCAGGGTAAGCGCGACGCGGTGGAATACCTGGCTCACTACCCGCACCCGTCCCTGCGCGCACCCATTGCGACGATTACGCAGCGCCTCGCCGATCTGAACGCAGCCGAGGAACAGTTCAAGGTCAACCCGACCCCGGCATGCGACTTCGGCCTGGTCGAGCCCATGTACGCGTGGGCGAACGGTGCGCACCTCGCAAAGGCAATCGAGGACACCGGCCTTGCCGCCGGCGACTTCGTGCGCTGGGCAAAGCAGGTACTGGACGCACTGGACCAGATTGCGCACATCCGCTCACTGGACCCAGTGATCCGCGCCCGCTGTGAAGAGGCGATTGAGGCGGTACGCCGCAGCGTGGTCGCACTGGACGTCTAACCCGCACCTTAGTACTACACCGCACCCGACCGGTTCGGGCTACCACCCCCGCCACGTGTGGTGCATCGTTCCGCCTCATCCCGCCTTATTCCGTCTCATCTAAGGCACGTCATCTAAGGACGAACGAACTACCGCAGGTAGCGGGGGTGCTTCTATACTCAAATGAGATGCTCAGCTCAGCTACGCGGACACCAATGAAGTGCCCGCCCTCATGCGCCTCGGCGCGCCTAAAGGTGAAAGGATTCTAATGTCTACCCGTATTTTTGTAGATGGTAGCGTGTACAGCCCGGTCGACCCGTACGCAACCGCAATGCTCGTCGAAGACGGCTTCGTCCGCTGGGTTGGTTCCGATTCAGGCGCGCGTTCAATTGCCGACGAATCAGCCACCATCACCGAACTCGAAGGCGCCCTGCTAACCCCCGCCTTTGCACGCGCACTGGCACCGGTCGCAGGTAAGGAAGCACCCGAAATCCTCGACTACCTGCAGGCATACCGTGCAGCCGGCTACCACACCCACACCCTCCTCGCCGGCATGGAAGACGTACCCGACCTCGTCTCCGCACTCAGCTACTACACCGCCGAACATGGCACACCCGACATCCGCCTCATCCTCAACGCCACCGGCGTAGAAACCGATGAACTAATCAGCGCCATCAAGGCACTACGCCCCCTCACCGAAGGCGAACGCGCCGTCAAGGGCCTGCAGCTAGTCGGCATCTTCGTCGCACCCACCGAAGCCCCCGCAGCAGCACAGGTAGCCGAAGACGCCGCACTCCTGCTCTCCATCGACGCATCCACCGGTTTCACCCCCGCAGCCGACGCCGCGCTCGCCGTACGCGAAAACCACCCCTGGCTGTCCATCCGCCTAGACGCAGCAATCAGCACCCCGCAAGACCCCATCACCGACGAATACCTCACCAAACTGGCAGAAGCACGCATCAACCTCGGCCTGAGCGTCTGCGAACCCGAAGAAGACGAAGAAGCCAACGACACCGTCCAAGCACTCCTCGCACACGCCGGGGGAGAAGCACGCGAGTCAGTAGCCTCCGTAGCACGCCGCGCAAACGCAACCGGCACCTCCATCGCCCTGGGTTCTGATACTCAGCTGTATGCGCCGGGCGCCTGGTCCCTCATCCGCGAACTCGTCAACGACGAACACGGCATCTCCGCACGCAGCGCCTTCGCCGCCCTCACCCGCGGCGTATACCGCCTAGCACACGAAGAAAACCCCTTCACCGGCCAGCTAACCCCCGACACCCCCGCATACGTGGCACAGTGGCGCGTCGAAGCCCTCATGGTCCAGGCACCCGACTCCCGCGTAGCATCCTGGAGCACTGACCCCCGCGCTCGTATTCCGTTGCTTCCGGTGTTGGATGAGGATTCGCCTCTGCCCGTCCTGGAATCTATCTACACTGAAAGTAACTAATTTTTAGCTTGTCAACACCTTTTTAGGCGGTTTAGGGGCGGTGGAAGCCCCCGTTGGTTCAGTTGCCCACATGTTTACCCGGTATACTGGATACCTACACTGCCTGTTTTATATGTACCTGTGAGGGAGTAATATGCGCGTTCTAACTGTCATCCCGACGTATAACGAGAAGGAGAACCTGCCCATCGTGGTAGAGCGTCTTCGCAAGGCAGCTCCCGAGGTGGACATTCTCGTGGTGGATGATAACAGCCCCGACGGCACCGGCCAGATTGCTGATGAGCTGTCGGCTAAGGACCCCCAAATTCACGTTCTGCACCGCACCGTTAAGGACGGTCTGGGTGGCGCATACCTCGCTGGCTTCGATTGGGGCCTTGAGGCAGGCTACGACGTTCTGATTGAGATGGACGCTGACTGCTCGCACCAGCCTGAGCAGCTTCCTTCTCTGGTTCGTGCTGTGGAGGCGGGCGCTGACCTGGCTATTGGTTCGCGTTACGTTCCCGGCGGCAAGACCAAGAACTGGCCGGCTCACCGCCAGATTCTCTCTCGCGGCGCTAACCTGTACACCCGCCTGATTCTGGGCACCTCCATCAAGGACATTACCGCTGGTTTCCGTGCGTACCGTCGTGACGCCCTGCAGCGCCTGAACCTTGAGGGCATTGACTCGAAGGGTTACGTGTTCCAGGTTGATCTGGCGTGGCGTTCTGAGCAGGCTGGTCTGAAGATTGTTGAGGTTCCGATTACCTTCGTTGAGCGTGAGATTGGCGCTTCGAAGATGGACGGCAACATTATCTTTGATTCCATGTCTAAGGTGACTCGCTGGGGTATGGCTAACCGCGTTCAGAAGCTGAAGAAGGCTCTGGGCAAGTAAGCCCGCAACTTCTTGCCAAGAAGCTTCTCGCGCCTGAGCTTTAAACGAAAGACCGGGGCGGATACGTTATGTATCCGCCCCGGTCTTTTGATGTTTTCTGTAGCGCCCTGTCCTGGCTCACGTACCGAGAAAGCCAGCACCAAACGGAAGAAGGCCCGCTAAGAGCACGAGTGGCGCTTAGCGGGCCTTCTTGCAGCGCGGGCTTCTACAGCGTTCTACGGCATGTCTACGGTGCTTTTAGAGCGCGTAGTGCTTGCGGTAGTATTCCAGGCGGTCTTCCAGAGTCTTTTCCAGCTCTTCGATGCTGCGGCGTTCCATGAGCATATCCCAGTGGGTACGTGCGGGCTTCTCTTCTTCGGCGTCTGCGGTGGAGTCGCCGTTGACGAGGTATGCTTCCTTGCCGGACTTTGCGGTCCATACCGAGGGGATTTCTGCTTCTGCCGCGAAGGTCACGAAAACGCGGTCACCGTCTGCGGTACGGTATTCGACGCGCTGGCGGGGCGCGGGCTGTACGTTCGATTCGGTTTCCATCGACTGGGAACCCAGGCGCATACCGCGCAGGCTACGATCGCTCATTTTTCCTCCAGTGTCGTCGGGTGCGCTCTTTGGCGCTTTAGGCATAACGTTGGGCGGGGGAGAGCTATTCCCTCGAACGTTTACAAAACATCCATTATATCGGTAATAGTCTCCACCCGCCCAGCGTGGTGGTGTTTATTCGGCGTGATTTTTGGTGATTCACGCCTTTTTATGCGTTAGATTTCGCGTTTAGCCGTTGATGCCGTAGCTTCCGGGTGCCTGCGGTGCGCTCTTGGGTGCCTGCGCTGCGGGCTTCTTCGGTGCGTCTACCAGGTCGGATGCGGGCAGGGTGCCGAATGCGTTGCCCAGGCCGCGCAGTGCATCGCCGAGTTCGGTCGGGATGAACCAGAGCTTGTTGGCGTCGCCTTCGGCGAGCTTGGGCAGGGTCTGCAGGTACTGGTAGGTGAGCAGCTGCTGGCTGGGGTTGGATTCGTGGATTGCTGCGAAGACCTTCTGCACGGCCTCTGCTTCACCGTTTGCGCGCAGGATTGCGGACTGTGCGTCACCTTCTGCACGAAGGATCTGTGCCTGCTTTTCACCCTCTGCACGAAGGATAGCTGCGCGGGATTCACCTTCTGCGGTCAGAATGTCGGACTGCTTCTGGCCTTCTGCGGTGAGGATTGCGGCGCGGCGGTCACGCTCTGCACGCATCTGCTTCTCCATGGAGTCCTGGATGGATGCCGGGGGCTGGATTTCCTTGATGTCCACGCGGGAGACGCGCAGGCCCCAGCGGCCGGTGGTGGAGTCGAGTACGCCTCGCAGCTCGGCGTTGATCTGGTCGCGGGAGGTGAGGGTCTGCTCCAGGTTCAGGCCGCCGACGACGTTACGCAGGGTTGCGCTGGTCAGTTCGTCCACGGCACGAATGTAGTTGGTGATTTCGTAGGTTGCAGCCTTAGGGTCGGTGACCTGGAAGTACACGACGGTGTCGATGCCGACCACAAGGTTATCTTCGGTAATCACGGACTGCGAGGGGAAGGAAACGACCTGTTCACGCAGGTCGATGAGGGGCAGCACGCGGTCAACTACGGGGATGACGATGTGCAGGCCGGGGTTGAGAACGGCGTGGAACTTACCCAGTCGTTCGACGATGCCGGCTCGTCCCTGCGGGATGACGCGCACGGTCTTTGCGAGCATCGTCAGCACGAAGAGGATGAGTAGGACCGTCAGAATAAGGCTGATAGGCATTGTTTCTCCTTATCGGTGAGTTATATGGTGTGTGTTCTAGGGTATCTGAACCTGCTTCTAGAGCCGGTATTCAGATGGGTCTTAGTTCGTTGCTCTTAATTGTGGGGGAGAGGCTCTACGATTGCGGTAGCGCCCTCAATGGCGCGTACCCTCGCGTGTGATCCTGCAACGAGCGTTCCGGAGGCGGTGCGCGCCGTCCAGGTGTCGCCAGCCAGTACCACTAAACCGGTTTCACTAGTCACATCTTGAGTGACTCGCACCTCAGTACCAATGAGTGCTTCAGCATTAGTGACAGCTCCGGTGGCTGTTTTATTGAGTTTCTTCAGCAGCGGCGGGCGCAGGCCAAGAACCAAAATTAGGCAGATCACCACGAAAATAACGGTTCGAATCAGCATATTATCCACGAAGGGCGATATTGCTGCGGTGATGCCTGCGCTAATCGCCAGCATGAGAAAGAACAGGTCGAGGCTGAGCATTTCTATGACGGCGAAAACGAGGGCGAGTGCAACCCAGAGTGTCCAGGGTGTCTCAAAGAGCCAATCCACGAGTTTTCTCCTTTGGTGTACGTCAACCGGCGTGGTTGACGTTGGATCTGCACACGAGGCGACGACACCTTCGTGATGCGGGGTATATCCATTATTTCAGGTGGATTGAGTACTGGCGACAGTTCTGGTGACCGAGTGAGGTTAATACATGAACTGTTAAGACTTTATTTAGATACGGGGAATCTCGGGTTCATTCTAGACCTCCCTAAAAAGCCGATAATATACATTATGTAAAGTAGACCTATTTTTCACTACCCCACCGGCTGGTCATCGGTACTTTCTACGCTCTAGCTGGCACGGGTCAAACCTGTGCTCCCCGTGGTGCGACTGCGCTGTTCCATCAGCTATTCTGAACTCCGCTATTCTGAACTCCGCTATTCTGAACTCCACGCGCCTTGCGTCTTCCTCGGCACTCAGCCACACCTTCACATGCCCCGAACCTTCGGGCTCCTCAGTATATCCCTCAACGCCTCTCGTTAAACGGCAGACACCCGAGACGAGCTCACACCATTCGGTGCGCCCCATCTCGGGTGCCTATCATCAGCTACTGCGCTTCTTTATTCTGCGTGCTTGGAGCTGAACTCTACCCAGGCGTTAAGCACACGCTCTGCTGCGCCGGATGCAATAGATTCGCGTGCATCAGCCAAAGCCTGAGTGAAACGGGCCTCAAAGCTCTCGCCGTTGACCGGGCGGTACGCAACCAAACCAGCGGCAGCATTGATGAGCACAGCGTCGTGAATGGCGCGCAGCGGGCTCTTCGGGGCCTCGCCCTCCCCCGCCAAAATTGCACGGAAAATGCCCGCGTTGTACTCGGCGTCGCCGCCACGCAGCTGCTCGAGCGGTGCGTTCTGCAGACCGTACTCGGTCGGATCAAAACGGTACTCGGTCAGTTCGCCGTCTACAGCCTCCCACAGGCGGCTCGTGGTGGCGATGGTCAGCTCATCCAGGCCGTCATCACCGCGGAAAATCAGCGCGTGATCGCCACGCTCCGCGAAGACGTGAGCCATCTTCTCAGCCATAACCGGGTTAGCAACGCCGATAGCCGAGGACTTCACGCGAGCCGGGTTCGTCATGGGACCCAGGTAGTTGAACGCGGTCGGAATGCCCAGCAGGCGGCGGGTCGGGCCCACGTGGCGCATTGCCGGGTGGAAAGTCATCGCAAACAGGAACGTGATACCCGTCTCGCGAGCGCATTCGGCGACTGCGGGAATGGGCATGTCGAGGCGGATTCCGAGGGCTTCGAGGACGTCTGCGGAGCCGGATTTGGAGGTGGAGGCGCGGTTGCCGTGCTTGACGACGGTGGCGCCGGTGCCTGCGATGACGAGGGCGGCCATGGTGGAAATGTTGACGGTGTTTTGCTGGTCGCCGCCGGTGCCGACGATGTCCACGGCGTGGGGGTCGATGTCGACGGTTTCAGCTTTGGCGACCATGCCGGCTGCGAGTGCGCCGAGTTCTTCGGGGGTTTCGCCTTTGGAGTGGAGGGCGGTGAGGAAGGATGCGAGGATCGGCTGTTCGGTTTGGCCGGTCATGATGTGGTCCATTGCCCAGGCGACTTCGGTGTCGGTGAGGTTTTGGTGTTTGACGAGCTGGTTGAGGATGTATTTCCAGGTGATTTCGTGCGTAGTCATGTGTTAAGTGTAAAACCCCCGCCGCGTATCTGCATGGTTGGGTGCAGTATGCGAGACGGGGGTTTGTTAGGCGTGTTGCGCTTTAGTGGCGCGTGGTGGGTGCCTTCGGTTTAGTGGAAGGAGTCACCGCATGCGCAGGAGCCTGCTGCGTTGGGGTTGTCGATGGAGAAGCCCTGCTTTTCGATGGTGTCTTCGAAGTCGATGGTGGAGCCTTCGAGGTAGGGTGCGCTCATCTTGTCGACGATGACTTCTACGCCGTCGAAGTTGCGGACTGCGTCGCCGTCGAGGACGCGCTCGTCGAAGTAGAGCTGGTAGATGAGGCCGGAGCAGCCGCCGGGCTGGACGGCGATGCGCAGGCGCAGGTCGGTGCGGCCTTCCTGTTCGAGGAGGGTGCGGACCTTGGTCTGTGCTACTTCGGTGAGGTTGACGCCGTGGGTCGGCAGTTCGGTGGTGGTTTCACTCATTGGTGTTGTCCTTTTGTTTGGTTGGTTGCCCGTGTGCGCCGCGTGTGGGTGCGTGTGGGCGTTTTAGCCTTCACGATACGCGCCCGGGTGTTTGATGTACAACCTAGGGTGTGCATAGTTCGCCGGGGGCGTGAGTTTTGGTGTGGGGGCTTGACATGTAATTCTGCTTCTAGGATACCGAAAAAGTGGGGGTTGGGGTTTGTGACCCTTCTCCCCCACTTTTTGTGGGTGTTTCTAGCGAGCGCCGAGTGCGCTGAGCAGTAGCGCCTCCGCGAGGATTGCGTTCTTGAAGTCCGGGATGTAGAGGGACTCGTTGGCGCTGTGTGCGCGGGTGTCGGGGTCTTCTACGCCGGTGACGAGGATCTGTGCCTGGGGGAAGACGTCCTTCAGGTCGGAGATGAACGGGATGGAGCCGCCCATGCCGGTCTGTACGGGTTCGACGTCCCATGCGGCGCGCATTGCGTCGAGGGCGGTTTGTGCGCCGTCTGCGTCGACTTCGGTGGCGAAGGGCATGCCAGAGTCGACGGCGGTGTAGTTTGCTTGTGCGCCGTGGGGTGCGTGTGCCTTGATGTGTTCGGCGAGGGCGCGGTGTGCGTTTTCGGGGTTGTCGCCGGGTGCTAGGCGGGTGCTGATGCGTGCGCGGGATACGACGGCGAGGGTGTTGGAGGAGGTTGCGATGGAGGGGATGTCCATGCCGATGACGGAGATTGCCGGCTGGGTCCACAGGCGGGAGGCAACGCTACCGGTGCCTGCCAGGGGTACGCTGTCGAGGATGCCGGAGTCGTTGCGGAAGTCTGCTTCGGCGTATTCGAGTTCGGGTTCGGGGGCGCGGTGCAGGCCTTCGACGGCTACGGCGCCGGTGGCGTCATGCAGGGTGGCGAGTAGCTGCGCCATGAGGGTGTGGGCGTCGAGCATGGGGCCGCCGAACATGCCGGAGTGGATGGCGTGGCTGCCGACGCGTACTTCGATGTCGCCGGATGCGACGCCGCGCAGGCTGGTGGTCAGTGCGGGTACGCCGGCGCGCCAGTTGGCGGAGTCTGCGACGACAATGTAGTCGGCGGACAGCTCCTCACGGTAGGTGTTGAGGAAGGAGACGAAGGAGGGCGAGCCTGCTTCTTCTTCACCCTCGATGAAGAGCTTCACGCCGAGTTTGAAGTCTTCGCCGAGAGTTTCGTTGAGGGCTGCGAGCGCGGCGAGGTGCACGAGGATGCCTGCCTTGTCGTCTGCTGCGCCGCGTCCGTAGAGGCGGTCACCCTTGCGGGTTGCGACGAAGGGGTCGGTGTCCCACAGGTCGAGGTCGCCGGCGGGCTGCACGTCGTGGTGGGCGTAGAGCAGGATGGTCGGGTAGCCTTCTGCGGCGGGGCGGGAGGCGATGACGGCGGGCATGCCTTGCTTTTCGGTGCCGTCTGCGGTGGTGTAGGTGGCGCGTTCGATGCGTACGTTGTCGAAGCCTGCCTTGGTTGCGAGCGCGGCGACTGCCTCGGCGCTGCGGTCTACCTGGGTGAGGTCGTGCGATTCCCAGGCGATAGAGGGGATGGCGACGAGCTCGGTGAGGGTCTGCAGGGTTGCTTCGAAGTTTTTGGTGACGGCGTCGCGTAGGGCGCTGTGGTGGGTGAATTCAGTAGTCATGTTTCTACCTTACCCCCACCTTACCCGCCGCCGCCGGGTGGTTGGGGTTGTTTCAGTTGCTGGTGTGGGCTTGTGGGGGCGGGTTTGGTGTGTGCCGTTCGGGTATGATGGGAGGGTGTTTGGTCGTAAGAAAGAGAAGGCTGAAGCGGAAGCTGTTCAGCCGCAGGTTGTAGAGGAGCCTCAGGCTCCGGTTAATCCGAAGTTCACCCCGAAGAAGGGCCGTCCTACTCCTTCGCGTAAGGAGCAGCAGGCGGCTCGTCGTCAGCCTCTGGTTGTTAATGACCGTAAGGAGGCGAAGGCTCGTGAACGTGAGGCGATGGCGAAGGCTCGTGAGCGTCAGAATGATGCGTTGATGGGTGGCGACCAGCGTTACCTGCCCGCCGTGGACCGTGGTGCGCAGCGCCGTTATATCCGTGATTATGTGGATGCGCGCCGTAACCTTGGCGATTTCATGCTGGCTGTGCTGCTGGTTCTGCTCATTGGTGGCTGGATTGCTCAGGGTGTGTCTGGTACGTCTTCTGCGGCGGCGCCGATTTATTACGGTTCCGTCTACGCAATGTATGCGCTGATGATTCTGTGGGTTGTTGACTACTTCATTTTGTGGCGCAGCCTGAAGAAGAAGCTGATTGCGAAGTTCGGCGAGGTTCAACGTGGTTCTGGCATGTATGCGTTTAACCGTGTGATGATGATTCGTCGTATGCGCCGCCCGGTTCCGATGGTGAAGTACGGCGAGTACCCGCACTAAGTCGTGAGTGCCTTATAGGTGCTTGGGGAGAGGTCTTGAAGGTTCAGGCCTCTCCCCTATTTTTGTGCCCGCTGGTCTTTACCCTCTTACGCGTGGGTGAATGTATTGCGGCTAGAGGCCGGTGCAGTTAGGCGTCGATTTGGGAGTAGAGGATCTGCCATGTGCCGTCGCGGTGTTCGAGGGCGAATTTGTAGATTTCTTCTTCCTTGTCGCTGCTCCAGGTTTCTTGGCGGCCGTCGGGTTCTACCTCGGTTTGTTTGTCCCATTCGTGGTTGGTTTCCAGGTAGTAGGTTTGATGGTCGTCGGTCCTGGGTATACCGGCGGGTTCGAAGTGTTGGATGCCGTCGATGACCCATCCGCCGCGCTGGTAGAGCGCTTCTATTTCCCGGTAGATTTTGAGTTCTCCGTCGTTTGATGAGGAGAGGAATTCGCGGGCTTTGCTGTAGTCGCCGGTTTGGACGCCGTAGTTGATCCACTGGTTCCAGGCGTCCATGGTTTTGAGGATGCCCTCCGGGGTCTTTGCGCGGTATCCGTTTTCGGGGGCGTTGGGTTTGGGGACGTTCTGGGCGGGGCCTTTGGCGTCTGCTTTGCGGTATTCGCCGTTACTGGCGTTGTTACCGGCGCTACTGTTTGAGCTGCTGTTGGTGGCAGGCGTACCGGAGGCGGTGGATCCGTCTCCTGCAGTTGTGATGTCGTGCGGCACGCAGGCGGCGAGTAGGGTGCTGAGGCTGAGGAGGGTGCCTCCGGTCAGCATTGAGCGGCGGTTCGGCATGTTGGGGTTCATGGTTGGTCCTCCACATCGTTGTAGTGCATGGTCTCCCGCTTATCTCCATTATGCGCGAGCGCGCGCTGGGAACCTGTTATTGCTCCCCCCCCCCTTTCAGTATTCCCGCAAATATCCTCTGCACTACCAAAGCTCTATACCCGCAGTACAAAGCTTCAGAATACAATTTAAAAAGTAGGACTGTGGCATATTTTATGAAAAATGCCACAGCCCTACAGAAGTTAGGTAAATTTACTTTACGATACTCTTATAGATTTCTTTATGGAATTCTGCATCTTTGTTAATTTCATTAACTTGAATTCCTTTATTCCGCATGACGCGAATTGAATCATCAATGGACTGTTTTGCCTCACTGAAAATTTCTTTAATTTTCTCTCCATTTTCTAGAGCAGTAATACCCACATACTCCCTCAGCAGTTCATCCATTTTATCTCGCTTTCTTGAAAATTTAATTTTTTCATCCATCAACGTGGGCGAATTTCTATTCCTGGAGAAAAAATCTCTATCGAGAATATTAGCAACCGCATAAATCATATGCCAACGGTAGCGGCGATAGTCGGATAAGATTTTACCTTCCCTAAGCCAATTATCCAGGTCAATATAAATTTTTGCAGCCAAATAGTACGATTCATGATTATGCGTATCAGAAAATACAGACGGGGACTTGCGAGTTGCTTTTGCTTTTAATTTTCCAAAGTATCGAGCACTTTCATGAGGAGATTGCAAATATATACTTGCATATGCTTTCAGCAAGTCCTCCATCGTAATTTTACTCTTTATAGAGTCAGCAATTAACGCATACTGGTTTTTTCTCCTCTCATACAAAATGCTACCGTTATACCGACCCTTAAAGTAATACTCTAGTTCTTTATTGAAATCTGAACGAGACAATAGAACCAATTCATTAACAGGATTCTGGGTATTAGTAGACGCAACAATCAAGTCGACGACACTATCTTTCTCGGTATGGATAATCCTGACTGGGACACAAATTGATGATTCAATCTTCTCAATACTCTCATAGCATGAGATAGCATTATCAATCTTTTTTTTCATTTCCTGGGGATTATCCACTAAGCCATTGACCATATCATCACTAAATTGTTTATTAATTAACTCAGGGCCAAGATTAGAGTAATTTTCAGGGAGTTGACTTTGAATATCTTTAAGGCGATCAGAATACTCACTGTAATACTCATGAAGAATATTGCTTGTCTGACAACCATTTACAATCTGATAGCCTTTAATTTGCATAAGGCTCCCCGTGCCAAGCCCTGCCTGAAGATGCTTTGTAATAATAGTAACACCGTTATTCATAGCAAAAAACAAATCACGACCGATCCCATCGTCGGAGCCAGAATCATCGGCACCTAAAGATAGCGACTCTTTGATGGATTTATTAATATGCGTTTTATCCAGATAACCACGAACATTCTCACTGAATATATTAGCCTTAATACTTCCATCATCTTCCTGTATGATTTTCTTATACTCTTTAAATGGAAGATACCCAGTGTAAATTGCGTAAATTCCATGCCTTTGAATATTATCCCTCTCAAACGGGAAGAGATTCCTCATATTAAATTTCGCATCAGCTCCAATGAAAACATCATCGTAAATCTTTCGCAGAGTCTCGTGCCCTACGATAAGCGGACCATTTATTTTATAATTGCCGATATCAGCGAGGTTCGCATTATTATTTGCAATATGCTTT
>ERZ772958.56-NODE-56-length-45930-cov-8.261973_pt1 | contig 45930 bp, 25 predicted proteins | sample MGYA00580681_ERZ772958 | MGnify/ENA primary metagenome ERZ772958 (study PRJEB29015, sample SAMEA2738089) | human oral metagenome | biome: human oral; feature: human-associated habitat; material: saliva | place: China | collected 2275 ...
CTGACGAGCCCACACGTAAGCGGGGAAGTTCGGGTCGTCAGTCTTCACATCCGGCCAGGGGGAGGTCTCGGGCAGCTTCACCTCGGGGGTGCCTGCCTGAACGTACAGGGCAGCTGCGAGCTCACCGCGGGTCGCGGGAGTCTTCAGCTTCTCGTCGGAAGGAGCAGGCTTCTGGTCGTCCTTCTTAGGATCCTGAGCGTTGGGCAGGTTTGCGTCCCGGTAACCGTTCGTACCGTTCAGGTCCAGGTCCTGCCACGCGAGCAGGGTACCGCGGCCCTCAGTAGACTTGCCCACGACCGGTGCAATCAGCTTGCCGTTCTCGCCGTAACCGTCATTAGCCCAGGCCTCAATCACGTACTTCTTCGAAGCGTTCAGGGTGTTTGCCGGAAGATGCACGCTACCGTGCAGGTTGCCGTCACGGTACGCCGAGTACATGGTGGGGTGGTCAAACTCGATAATGTCGCTGGTTGCCAGAACCGGGGTGTTCGAGCCCTTCTCACGAACCACGAACTGAACACCCTTGACGGAGTTGATATTGCCGGTGAAGCCCTGACCGCCAACATTCAGTTTCTGCGCCTGCGCGGAATCACCCACAGCGTTGTATGCCAAGCTAGGATCGAACGGCTCTGCCCTCTTACCCAGAGTATTCAGAACCTGAGTGCTCACCACGTTCTTGCTGGTCCACAGCTCCTGAGTGGTCAGCGGCTTCTGACCCTTCTGCTCAGCAACCACGTGAATCTCGTAGCGGACATCATACTTGGTGCCGCCGGTCGGATCCTGAGCATAATCATCATCGACGAAGTAATAGGCGGCAAGATCGTACGCCTCAACCTTCAGGTCAGCCTCAAAAGTGCCGTCATCAGCAATGGTGAAGTCCTGACCCTCCACGAAGCGCAGCATCTTCGAAGTCGGAATCTCGTAGCCGGAGGGCGCGTAGTTCGCGGGGGCAATGTACAGCGCTACGGTGCCGTGCTGGGCGCGCCACTCCTTGGTGTAGCCTGCGCCCTTCACGTGGACGGTACCGCCCTCGGTCGTTACGAGGAAGACGTTTACGCCATCGTAATTGTAACCATTGGGGAGGGATACATCCAGGGTCGGAGTAGCTGCAGCGACCTGGTGAGCTGCCTGAGGGGTAGCGGCAGCAACAGCGGCATCAGTGGCAGGGGTCGCATTCTGAGCCAGTGCCGGGGTCATCGGCAGAACCATAGCACCAGCCAACGCCAGCGCGCCGCAACCCTGAGCAGCGCGGAGGAAAGAAGACTTAGAGTTCGGAAGCGAGGACATAACACATCCTTAAAGTTGTTTCTCGCAGGGCTCTGCGGGTTCAACGGCGGGTAGGGAATTCGCCGTTGAATCTGCACACACCCTATGAGAAAAGTGGTTGAAAGCCCCGTCGGTTGCGGGGACATTTTCACCCTATCAAACCCTCCAAATGATGTCAGGGAACACTCAAGAGAGACTTGAAGGTTTTGAGGCATTTCACAGGTTGATCAGCCGGTAAAAGCTGAACCCCGCGCACCCGGTGAGAAGAAGACTCTCAGGGTGCACGGGGTTATGACTCAGACTAGAACCAGCCCACCATAGTCAGTGCGGTTCTGAAAAATGAACATCATCTGCTCCAGCTCACCACGATTTACCATCGTGGTCGCCTCAAAAATACCCCTCTGCGGGTTAATGACACCATGCTGAGTAGACCACAAAATCTCACGATAGAAGGCGGAACTCGGGTTCACGTCCGTGAACGAAGAAACACCGGAAACAGCTGGGGAACCTGCTGCACGGTAGGTGAACGCCGCAACAGTAGCGCGTGAAATACCTGCATCCGCATGGAACTTACCATCAGACCAGCCGAAGCTGATGCCCTTCTCACGAACCCAAATGTACGCAGCGTAGTTCGGGTCGTCTGTCTTTACATCCGGCCACGGGGAGACTGCAGGGAGGTTCACCTTGGGGGCGCCAGCTTGAAGGTACAGAGCCACCGCTAGCTCACCGCGAGTAGCGCGCTGCTGCTGTTCCTCATCGCTAAGCTTTGAGAAGAGGTGCTTATACTTGGGCTTGGGTAGAGACACATCCGTGAATTCCTCAAGACCTTCAAACTTCAGGTCCTGACGGCCCATAAGGACACCGCGGTGCTCCGGTGCGTAACCCACCAGCGGGGTGATGAGAGTCTTGTCCGTCTGGCTGACATAGCCATAGTCGCTCCATGCTTCAAGGACGTACTGCTTAGACGGATCCAGAGTGTTCGCGGGAATTTTGATGGTTTTGTAAACAGCATTTCCCCACAGCTGAAGTGTGCCATTGCCACGATCGTAGTAGCGCTCCATCTCGCTCATGAGCAGGACGGGGGTGCCGGTGCCCTTCTCTCGAATCGTGTACATGACACCCTCACGGCCGGGGAGTTCATTCGCGCTGAAACCCTCACCCTCAATCATCACCTCCTGATCTTTCGCGGTGTCCTTCAGGGCATCGTACCTCCAATGGGTCCCGATAATTTTAGGATGGCGACGGGCATATATCGGCTGGTGGATAGCCACGTTCTTACGAGCCCAAATATCCTCAATGGTTGGCCAGGGCTGCCCCTCAGGCACAGCGAGGATGCCAATCTCATAACGCACCTCTTCCCAGCGGAAATTCGGGGCATCATAACGGATGGGGTCGTAGAAAGTATCCAGGTCACCATATCTGATAGTCAGCGTGGCCTCAAAAGTGCCGTCATCGGCAATAGGGAAACGCCAACCTTCTCCAAAGAAAAGCACCGACGTTGAAGGGTTAGTGTTACCAGGACGATCTTTTGTAGCGGCAATATAAAGGACTGCCTCGCCGTGCTGCTTACGCCATTCCTTGGTGAGACCGGTGCCCCTCACCGTAATTTCGTTGTACTCATCGGTGTACAAAGCAGCGTCTTCCCCATAATCAATGGTGAAAGACGGGCCATCCGTGACGTCCTGAGAAACCGGGGAGGCGGTATCGGCAACCGGTGCGTTAGGGGCAGAAATGTTAGTGACCGGCGCTGTATCCTGAGCCAGTGCCGGAGTCATCGGCAGAGCCATCGCGCCAGCCAACATGAGCGCGCAACAACCCTGCGTTGCACGGGAGAACGAAGACTTAGAACTCGGAAGTGAGGACATGAAACATCCTTATAGTACGTCCCATTGGATGTTTGCAATTCCTGCAGGATGATTCCCAGCCGAATCTTCACCGTCGAAGTTGTGTTAATCCAATAAGAAAGTCGTTGATTATCCCCATCTGTTTTGGGGTATTCTCACCCTATCAAACTCTCAATGAGAAATTGCAAGAAAACTCAAGGGATGGTTGAAAGTCCTGAAATTTTTGTGCCTCAATGACTCTGCGAACACTCAAAGAATAGGCATGGAAAAATGGTGCAGAAAACGGGCACAGAAAACCCCGTGCCCCCAAACAGAGAACTTGTCTAGGAACACGGGGCAACCAGTATAGAGCTAGGCAACCTTACTTAGCGTGGTTCCACTGAGTGGGGTTCTGGAGATTGAACATTGCTTCCTCCAGTTCACCACGAGTCACCATATGCGTTGCATCAAAAGTGCCATAGTGCGTGGTAAAGAGATACTGCTGGGCAGACCACAGAATCTCGCGATAGAACGCGGAATTCGGCTTAATATTCGTGAAAGGAGAAGCGCCCGGCACATCGGGGGAACCCGCTGCACGGTAGGTGAACGCTGCAACGGTAGCGTTCGAAATGCTGGCATCCGCGTGGAACTTGCCGTCCGACCAGCCGAAGGTAATGCCCTTCTGGCGAGCCCAAATATAGGCGGCGTAGTTCGAATCATCAGTCTTCACATCCGGCCACGGGGAGGCTTCAGGGAGGTCAACTTTGGGGCTGCCAGCCTGCGCATAGAGGAGCGAAGCCAACTCACCGCGGGTGGCGTGCTGCCGCTGCTCATAGAAGCCAAGCTTTGACTTAAATTCTTTACGCGGCTTGTTCTCGGGCACAAGAGCGTCCGCATATTCCGGAATACCCTCAAACTTCAGATCCTGACGGGCATGCAGAGTACCAAGATACTCGGGAGCCAAACCCACAACAGGTGTAATGAACGTGTGGGTACCTCGATGCTGGTAACCGTTATCGCCCCATACTTCGATAACGTACTGCTTAGACGGATCCAGGATGTTCGCCGGAATTTTAATCATCTCGAGAGGATTACTCGGAAAAATATCAAAGTAATACTCGTCATCAGTGCCGTAACGCATGATGCTGCTCATAAGCAGTACCGGGGTGAAAGCACCCTTCTCACGAATCACATAAAACATGCCGTAACGACTGGGAACGGTAGGTCCGTTGAAGCCATCGCCCTTAATGATCAGGTCCTGATCCTGCGTAGTGTCTTTCAGCGGGTTGTACTTCAGCTTGGGAGCAAAAGACTCAAAAGTCTCAGGGGTGCGGGGGTAATCGGACGTGTACATTGGGTGGTGGTCAATAACGTTCTTGCGAGCCCAAATATCCTCAATAGTCGAGGCCGGCTGCCCCTTCGGCTCGGCGAGGATGCCCGTTTCGTAACGTACGTTGGTGAGTTCAGTAAGCTGGTGGGATTCCAGGGTGTTGTAGTAGGTCGTCAGGGCACGAGCCTCGATAGTCATCGTGACTTCGAAGGTGCCATCATCGGCAATGGTGAAGTCCTTACCTTCTTCAAGGCGAAGCAAATCCTTAATAGGCTCCACCCCATGGACATGGTTCTCCTCGGCGGCAATGTAGAAGACCACGGTGCCGTGCTGTTCACGCCACTCCTTCGTGAAGCCAGAACCCTTCACCTTAACCGTGCCACCCTCATGGGTGTACAGGGTACCGCCATAATCCGTGGAGTAGGTCGGCTTCGCGGCATTCTGCGTAACCGGCTGCGGAGTAGCAGCGTTGACTACCGGCGTATTAGCCGCCGGTACTGCATCCTGGGCGAGAACCGGGGTCACCGGCAGAACAATCGCACCAGCCAGTACCAGTGCGCTACAGCTGCGGGTTGCGTGCAGGAGTGAAGGCTTAGAGTTCGGAAGCGAGGACATAAAACATCCTTAGAAGTATGTCCCAATGGATGAGTGCGTCTTCTATGGGGGAATTTCTGTCGAATCTTCGCCGTCGAAGTTGCGCTGACCCAATGAGAAAGTGGTTGAGTACCCCCGTCGGTTTCGAGGGTATTCTCACCCTATCAAAGTGTTGAACAGCTGTCAGGAAACACTCAAGGAACGCTTTAAGGTTTTGGGGAATCTCACACAGTGAGTAGCTGTTAAACGCTGAACCCCGCGCCCCCAAACAGAAAACCTGTCTAGGAACACGGGGTGTTCAGATTGGAACTAGTCCGCTTTACTTGGCGCGGTTTTACTTAGCACGGTTCTGGAAGTTGAACAGCATCTGCTCCAGCTGACCACGATTCACCAGGTCCGTCGCATTAAAAGCGCCGAAATCCGGATTAATGACATACTGCTGAGTGGACCACAGAATCTCACGGTAGAAGGCGGAACTCGGATTAACATCCGTGAACGAAGAAACACCGGAAACAGCTGGGGAACCCGCCGCACGGTAGGTGAACGCCGCAACCGTAGCGTTCGAAATACCTGCATCCGCGTGGAACTTACCATCAGACCAGCCGAAAGTAATGCCCTTCTGACGAGCCCACACGTAGGCGGGGTAGTTCGGATCGGTGGTCTTTACATCCGGCCAGGGGGAGGTCTTAGGGAGGTTCACCTTGGGGCTACCAGCCTGAGCGTACAGCGCAGCCGTTAGCTCGCCGCGAGTAGCACGCTGCTGCTGCTCCTGGTAGGTGAGCTTCGAAATCAGGCTCTTGTACTCTCCCTTAGGTACGGTAGCATCCGCGAAGTCCTGAACACCCTCAAACTTCAGCTCCTGACGGCCCATAAGAACACCGCGGTGCTCCGGCGCCAAACCAACAATCGGGGTGATGAGGGGCCTGTCCTTCTTGGTGAGGTCGTAGTCGTAGTCGCTCCACGCCTCAATGACGTACCGCTTAGACGGATCCAGGGTGTTTGCGGGGAGCTTGATGGTGCGGTAAAGAGTACCTCCCTCCAGACGGGTTACGCCATCGGGACCTTCATAGTAGGACTTCATATCGCTCATCGCCAGGACGGGGGTGCCGGTGCCCTTCTCACGAATCACGTACATGACACCCTCACGGCCAGGCAGCTCCTCACCAACGAAACCCTCACCCTGGACCAGCAGCTCCTGATCCTTCGTGGTGTCCTTCAGAGCATCATACTTCCACTTAGGTGCCAGGACCTGCGGATGGTAAGCGCGGGTGTACATCGGGTGGTGGGCGATAACGTTCTTACGAGCCCAAATATCCTCAATGCTCGACTGCGGCTGACCCTTAGCCTCGGTCAAAATACCCATCTCGTAACGTACCTCGTCCAGGGTGATACCCGGGAAATAATCGATGGGAGTGTAGAAACTCTCCAGGGCCTTAGCCTTGATGGTCAGCTTTGCCTCAAAAGTGCCGTCATCGGCAATGGTGAAGTCCTTACCCTCTTCAAAACGGAGCATCGACGTGGAAGGCTCAGCATTACCGGGGCGATCCTTCGTAGCAGCAATGTAGAAGACAACGGTGCCGTGCTGCTCACGCCACTGCTTAGTGAAACCGGCCCCCTTCAGAGTCACGGTGCCACCCTCGCCGGTGTAAAGAATACCGTCATAATCAGCGGAGTACGTCGGCTGTGCCACTGCGTCCTGAGCAGCCGGCTTGGGGGTCACAGCATTTGCCGTCGGTGCATCAGCAACAGGTGCCGCATCCTGGGCGAGTGCCGGAGTCATCGGCAGAACCATAGCGCCAGCCAGCACCAGTGCGCCGCAACCCTGCGCCGCACGGAGGAAAGAAGACTTAGAATTCGGAAGCGGGGACATACATCATCCTAACGGGTCGTACCCACTGGGATGATGCAGGTTCATAGGGTTTCTGGGGTGAGGAATCTCCGTCGAATCGGCGCCAACCCAATGAGAAGTGGTTGAATATCCCCGTCGGTTTCGGGGACATTTTCACCCTAGCAAAGGGGTGAACAGATGTCAGGAAACACTCAAGAGAGGCTTGAAGGTTCTGAGGTTTTTCACAGGTTGACCAGCCACTAAAAATTGAGCTCGGCAAGCCAAACCCAGCAAGCTAAACCCTGACAACAGAACCCCCAAAAAACAGAACCCCGTGCTCCCGAACAGAAAATCTGTCTAGGAACACGGGGTTATGCAGGCGGCTAGTCGATAAGCAGAGCCAGTTTAGCGAGTCAGCTTATCGAGCCTGGAAAGCTGCCAGAACAGTCTCCAGGTGGCCGCGAGTCAGCAGCTGCTTAGGAAGGAAATAGGAACCACCGTACACAGTAGGCAAATTCTGGCTAGCCCACAGAATCTCACGATAGAACGGAGCACCAGGCTTAACATCCGCATAGGGAGAATCGCCCTTCACCGCAGGAGAACCAGCCGCACGGTAGGTGAACGCCGCAACGGTAGCGTTCGAAATGCCAGCGTCCGCATGGAACTTGCCGTCCGACCAGCCGTAGCTGATGCCCTTCTCACGAACCCAAATGTATGCAGCGTAGTTCGGGTCGTCAGTCTTCACATCCGGCCACGGAGAGACTTCCGGCAGTTTCACCTCGGGCGCGCCAGCCTGAAGGTACAGAGCCACCGCCAGCTCGCCGCGGGTAGCGCGTTCCTTGCGCTGCTCATCGGTCAAGCTAGGCTTCTTATCCTCAACAGCGTCAGAGCCCTTGAAATTCAGATCCTGAGAAGCCAACAGCTCACCGCGACCCTCAGGTGCCTTACCTACAACGGGGGCAAGGAACTCGCCGCTCTCGCTGTAGCCGTCATTAGCCCAGACCTCCACCACGTACTTCTTCGAAGCATCCAGGGTGTTAGCCGGAACCTTCACGGTGCCGTTCACTACACCGTTCACATACTCAAAGGCACGGTCGTGGTGGTTGTACTCAATGATGTCGCTGGTCGCCAGAACAGGGGTGTTCGAACCCTTCTCACGGATTACATACTGAACACCCTTGACGGAGTGAATCTCACCGTAGAAACCGGTACCCGAGAAGTAAACGTCCTGATCTGCGGCAGCGTCACCCAGAGCCTTGTATTCCACCTTGGGAGCAAACGGGCTGGGACGGAACGCCTGAGTTTGCACCGTAATACGGCGAATCACATTCTTGCCAGCCCACAGATCCTCAATGGTCAGCTGGGGCTGACCCTGCTGCTCAGCAACCAGGTCAACCTCGTAACGCACATCGTAAGTCGGGATACCGGGGAAGTAGTAGCGAGGCTCATAGTAGCGCTGAAGCACGTCCGGCTTGACCGTCAGCTGAGCATCCAGGGTGCCGTCCTCAGCAATGGTGAAGTCCTTACCCTCCTCAAAACGGAGCGGCGTATCATCAGCGGGCAGAAGGCTACCATCGGGAACACCCTGAGAAGCGGCCAAGTAAATCGCCACCTTGCCGTGCTTCTCACGCCACTCCTTGGTGAAACCCGAACCCTTCACGTGGACGGTACCGCCCTCGAAAGTGTACAGCAGCTGAGCCTTGCCGTCGTACAGAACCTCAAACGTCGGGGTAGACTCCTGGGTTGCCTTAGCGCCCGGAACATCAGCAGCCTGCGAACCATCAGAACCATTGAAGTTCAGCGCCTGAGATGCGAGCAGAGTACCGCGACCCTCGGGTGCCTTGCCGACAACGGGGGTAATGAACTCGCCGTCCTCATAGCCGTTGCTGCCCCAAACCTCAACGGTGTACTGCTTTGTAGTATCCAGGGTGTTAGCAGGAATCTTAACGTTACCGTTGAGGAGCCCATGCTGGTACTGGAACGCATACTCGGGGTCGTTGTACTCGATAACGTCGCTAATAGCCAGAACCGGAGTGTTCGAACCCTTCTCGCGAACAAGAATCTGCACACCCTTGGGGGACTGAATATCACCGTTGAAGTCCCAACCGGAGAAGCGAAGCTCCTGATCCTTGGACGTATCAGCCAGAGTATTGTAGCGCCAGTGAGGGGTGAAAGCGTCAGCCTTCGGAGCAGGATCAGCCGGCAGAGAACCAGCCACTGCAGCTACAGGAGCATCCGCGGCAGCATTCTGAGCAAGCGCCGGAGTCATCGGCAGAACCATAGCGCCAGCCAACGCCAATGCACCGCAACCCCGTGCTGCACGGAAGAAGGACGAAGCCTTGAAATTCGGAAGAGCGGACATAATCATTCCTTATCGGTCGGACCCATCGCGCCGATGCAGTTTCTAAAAGGTGGTGAGGAATCTTCGTCGAATCTGCGCCAACCCAATGAGAAGTGGTCGAATATCCCCGTTGCTTAGGGGATACTCTCACCCTAGCAAAGGGTTGAACGGATGTCAGGAACACTCAAGAGAGACTTGAAGGTTCTGAGGGTTTTCACAGGTTGACCAGCCGCTAAGAACTGAACCCAGCACGCTAAAACTCAGCACGTTAAACCCCGAAAACAGAACCCCGTGCTCCCGAACAGAAAAACCATTCGGGAACGCGGGGTTATTCAGATGGCTATCTTAGCGAACCTAGAAAGCCATCATCAGAACCTCCAGCTCACCGCGAGTCACCATGTGCTTGGGATTGAACGTGCCGCTGGTGCTCAGCGCAACCTTGTTCTGACCAGCCCACACAATCTCACGGAAGAACGCAGAATCCGGGGTCAGATCAGTGTACGAGTGCCAGTCATGATCAAGGGTAGGGGAACCCGCTGCACGGTAGGTGAATGCCGCAACCGTAGCGTTCGAAATGCCGGCATCCGCGTGGAACTTACCATCAGACCAGCCGAAAGTAATGCCCTTCTGGCGAGCCCACACGTAAGCGGCGTAGTTCGGGTCGGTGGTCTTTACATCCGGCCAGGGGGAGACCACCGGGAGGTTTACCTTGGGGCTACCAGCCTGAGCGTACAGCGCAGCCGTCAGCTCGCCGCGGGTAGCGCGTTCCTTACGCTGCTCATCAGTCAGGCTGGGCTGCTTACCCTCAGCAGCGTCAGACCCCTTGAAGTTCAGGTCCTGAGAAGCCAACAGCTCACTGCGGCCCTCAGGCGCCTTACCCACCACAGGACCGGCATTCTCGCCGTTCTTGTAGCCGTTGTTACTCCAAACCTCCACGACGTACTTCTTCGCCGGATCCAGAGTATTCGCCGGAACCTTCACGACGCCGCGTACCTTGCCGTTCTTGAACTCAGAAAAATGGCTGTCGTGGTTATACTCAAAAATGTCGCTCGTCGCCAGAACCGGGGTGTTCGAGCCCTTCTCACGAACCACATACTGAACACCCCTGTTGAAGTTAAACTTGCCGTAGAATCCGGTACCCAAGAAGTAAATATTCTGATCAGCGGTAGTATCACCCAGAGCCTTGTACTCCACCTTGGGAGCAAACGGGCTGGGTCGGAACGCCTGAGTGTACAGCGCACTATGAAACAGCACGTTCTTGCCAGCCCGCAGATCATCAAGGGTCAGCGGGGGCTGACCCTGTTTCTCGGTAAACATGCCAATCTCATAATTCACCTCGTAACGCTTCTCGTAACTCGGGGCACCGGGAAAGGGGGTACGAGGCTCATAGTAGTTCTGCAGCTCACCGGGCTTAACCGTCAACTGAGCATTCAGGGTGCCGTTTTCAGCAATGGTGAAATCCTTACCCTCCTCAAAACGGAGCAACACATCCTTAGCAGGCAGGAAATCACCGTCGTCAGGAACACCCCGAGAAGTAGCAATGTAAAACACTACCTTGCCATGCTTCTCACGCCACTCCTTGGTGTAGCCCCAACCCCTCACGTAGATGGTGCCACCCTCAGCGGTGTACAGCCACTGTTCCTTGTTGTCGTACCGAAACCTGAACGTAGGCTTCTGTGGGGTCTTACCCGGAATATCCGCAGCTGTCGTGCCGTCAGAGCCTTCAAAGTCCAGCTCCTGGGTAGCCAGCAGGGTACCGCGACCCTCGGGTGCCTGACCCACGACGGGGGTAATGAACTCGTCGCCCTCATAGCCGTTGTTACCCCACACCTCGATAACATAATCCTTTGACTTATCCAGGGTGTTTGCCGGAATCTTCGCCGTACCGTGGATGTAGCCGTCCTGGTAAGCGAAAGCCAGCTCCTTGTGGTTATATTCAACGATGTCGCTAACCACCAGAACCGGGGAGTTCAAACCCACCTCTCGCACAACGACCTGAACGCCCTTCGGGGAGTTAATATCACCCTCAAAACCCCATCCCGAGAAGTCCAGCACCTGATCCTTATCAGTGTTCTTCAATGGGTGGTAGCCCAAATGGGGATTGAAATCATCAGAAGTATCAGCGGGATTCTCACGGACGCGATCATCCGGCAGACCAGCAACAGCCGCCGCAGGAGCATCCGCAACAGCGTGAGCAAGCGCAGGAGACATCGGCAGAATAATCGCACCCGCCAGCGCCAGTGCGCTGCAGCTACGGGTTGCATGCAGAAGTGAAGGCTTAGAGCCCGGAAGTGAGGACATGGAACATCCTTAGAAATATGTCCCATTGGATTGATTATTGCGTCTTCTATAGGGGAGTATCTGTCGAATCTGCGCCAACCCAATGAGAAGTGGTCGAGTGTCCCCCTATCGGTACAGGGGACACTCCCACCCTAACAAACCTTCAGGTCGAAATATCTACTTTACTCAAGAGAAACTTGAACCTTCCGGAATATTTCACCGCACGGTATTTTATTGCACGGAAAAACCCCGCGTACGTAAACGGCCCTGCACTCCCAAACAGGAGTGCGGGGCAGACAAACACGCTAAAGCAAAGTGCTAAAACGAAGCACAGAAACTAGGAAGTGTAAAAACTATGAAGTGCGGAAATACAGGTACATCATCATCGCAACACGACCACGAGACGTCTGCGCCGTCGGCTCAAAAGCATTACCCTCAGACACCGTCGACACACCATGGCGAGACGCCCACACAATCTGACGATAGAACGGAGTCGCAGACGACACATCGCTAAACGGGGAAGTACCCGACATCTGAATCTTCTGCGCACCATCAGCACGGTACAGAAGAGCCGCAGCAGAAGCATTCGACAGGCGCGCCTCCGCATGGAACTTGCCATCAACCCAGCCGGAAGTAATGCACTCCTGACGCGCCCACAGGTACGCATCATAGTTCGGGTCAGACTCATCAACATCCGCATACGGCGAATGCTCCGGACGGGTCACCGCCGGCGAACCCGCCAGCCTATAGAACATGGTGATCAACTCGCCACGAGTCACCGGATCCTTAGCACCAAAATAGTCCTCAGAAACCGGCTCCATCGTCTGGGTGCGAACAGCCCAACGGATACCCGCATAGTACGCAGAATCCTCAGGAGCATCAACAAAAATAGTGTTCGCATCCGGCGCCGTCACGGACGGACGCAGAATCTTCGGGCCCTGAGTCGAAGAACTCGACACCAGGGCAGAAGCAGAACTAGCCGAAGCGGTCGCTGGCACAGCAGTATCCGCCGACGAAAGACGCGCCTCCGACGAATCATAGAAAGAGAAAAGAGGGGAGAACGGCAGATACAAAACACCCACCAGTGCCACAGTACCAACAGCCAGTTCAATGCGGCTGCGCCTATGCTTCTTCGAATCAGCCTGGGAAGAAACCTCGGGGGTGTCCTCCGGTGCCAGCAGAGGTGCAGAAGAATTATGGGCAGTATCAGTCGACTGCTTAAAATCCTGGGACATAAATCCTCAATGTGGTTGATGTATCGGTGTGTGATAGGCTCCCTCTAGTTCCGCGCACCCAGCCGGATAAGGGTGCGCGCTCAAGAGCGCGACAGTCCTAAGCATAAACTACGGCTTGAAAAATATTAATTTACACTTCACAGAACAATCTTTAAAAAGGGGAGCGGAACACCCAGAAAAACGCCCAATAGCGGGTACCGCATGAGGTGTGCCCCACATGCGGTACAGCCCACACTAGCGTGTTAATCGGCGAAAATACCTCGAAAAACTGCGGGTCAGCAGCGGACAACAGCCCCACTCCCACCCCTCGAGGCGTCCTATAAGTACCGTGTAACCGCCCTGAAGGAGGCGCAGAAAAGCCGGGCCGGCGGGATAAAACCAACGTTTCATCACCGCCAGCCCGGCATAATCTTTAGACCCTAGAGACTAGCCCTAGCAGACCCTATAGAGCTCTAGCGGACCTTGTAGTTCATCAAGAAACCAGCCAGCTCACCACGGCTCACCAGCGCAGACGGGTGGTACTCAGAACCAGGGAACACCTGCAACTTCTGCTGCTTAGCCCACGTAATCTCACGGTAGAATGCAGAACCGACCTTCACATCGGTGTACGGCGCCTCAGTCACAGCAACCGGCTTCTTACCATCAAAACGGTACAGGAACGCCGCAACAGTAGCGTTAGAAACAGACGCATTCGCGTGGAACTTACCATCAGACCAGCCGAAAGTAATGCCCTTCTGACGAGCCCAAATGTACGCAGCGTAGTTCGGGTCATCAGTCTTCACATCCGGGTACGGGCTCGTAGCCGGCAGGGTAACCTTCGGGGAACCAGCCATGCGGTACAGCGCAACAGTCAGCTCGCCGCGGGTCGCATCATCATTAACGCCGAACCAATCCTTCTCACGAGAATCAATCAGCTTCTGATCAGCAGCCCACAGAACAGCCTTGTGGTTCGCGTGAGCGGCCGGAACATCAGCGAAACGCTCACGAGCCTTCTGATTCGCAGACTCACCAGTCAGCGTCAGGTAATCAGCCGCGATGCGCTCGCTACCACCATCAGCGTAGTTCACAGTCACGAAAATAGCGTAGTGGCTATCAGCATCCAGTTTGGTGCCGTCAACATTAACGGTCGTCTCAAACGCGCCGGTCGCCACACGGTCAGCGCTCAGAGTGATGCTCTCCAGAGCCTCACCGGTCGGGTTGCCGTCAGCCTCAGCAGCCGAGAACAGCACGTTCACGGTAGCACCAGCCGGGACGTCGAAATCCTTACCCTTCACACGGATAGTGGTCGAAGAGCTCAGATCCACCTTGTCAGTGCTCAAAGAAACCGAAGGAGACGCCTTCTTAACGTTCTCGCCGTTCACCGGAACAAACGCCTGAGTGCTCAGCGCCTGGCTGTTCGCCTCATCGTTATCTTCCGGAACGTTGAACTCGAAAGTCTGCACAACATAGGAGCTGCCAGACTTCAGGGTGCCCGCCGGGATGTCCAGAACAGTTGAGAAACGGCCGTTGGTGTAACCCATGTACTGACCGAAGAAAGCAGAGTAGGAGGTGAACTTAGCCTCCGACTGAGCCAGCGCGGGGCCGGTCGCCTTACCGGTCGCCGGATCAACCGCACGAACCGCAACAATCAGCGACTCGCTACCGTTGTACGAAATGTTCTGGAAGCCAGCACCGTTCACGGTGACCTTAGTGTTCTCTGAAGCATTCACCGACGAAGCGCCGTACGACAGAGTCGGGGAATCAACGGTGGGAACATCCGCAACCTTCAGCTCGGTACGAACCTCACCCGCGGGAATCCAGCCGTCTTCAGCGTCATCACGGTAACCGAGCACAACATCGAAGGACGAGCCATTGGCCTCCAGATAGTTAGCGCCGATAGAAGCAGTCAGATTCACGGAACCGTCAGCCGCAAAAGCGGAGGCGGGAACATCCTGAACATAGAAGGGGTAATCACGCGGACGGTGCGGCGGGAAAGCAATGCTTTCACCCTTCGGAACAACGTACAGGCGGAACGACTTGCCCTTAACGAAGTCCTTGGAGAAACCGGAGCCGCTAACGGTCACGTTGCCGCCCTTGAGAATATCAAAAGTGCCGGAGGTAACCTGCAGGCGCTGGGCACCCTGAACCTCACCCTGCGCAACAGCCTGGGCTGCTACCGGAGTAGCAGCAGGAGCCGCAAACGCGGGGGAGAGGGGCAAGAGCATGGCGCCCGCCAAAGTGAGGGCGCAGCCGCTCTTAGCCATGTTTTTGGGTAGCGCAAAGCGCATGTGGTTGGGAAGTGAGGACATTGTTATCCAATCAGTTTTTATCGGTGTCACGCATCGAGTGTGGTGCGCATAAACACCGTAGCAAATAGTTAAGACGTGCTGGAACCTGAAAGGTCGTCAGCGCGAAAAATGACTGTGTGTTTTATCGCATGTCTTAAGGTGAAGTATAGCTTTAAAAAGTATGTGCATGACGTGGAAAATATGCCTAAATATTGTGCTGATAAGCACAAACACTGGTCACTGTACAAAAAAGAAAGCACAAAAAACCCACCGCATTCGAAAAATTCGCACCTATGCAACCTCTGCAGGTTGAGAATATTCACAATGCGGTGGGCAAGGCAACATAAAAGTCACCCACAATAAAAGTGGCACATAAACAGAGTCGTAAAGTCGCCTACTTGACGAAAGCCAACCAAGATGGCTATCACCACGACCGGGTGCTACCTGAGGTGGCTACCGCCGTGCTCCATACGGTACAGCATGACCGCCAAATCATAGGTGGTCGTTTGCGGCCAGGTAAAGTCCTCGCGTAGCCAATTCTCGGCGTAGCCCCAGATGTGTTGCTGCACAGCCCACCGAGATTCACGCCAAAAAGCGCTACCCTCGCTTAAATCCGTAGCCCAATACTTAGTGCTCAGCTCAGAATCCTTCGACCCAGGCAAGCTGCCGCTACGAGGCTGAGGCGCGGCAGTCGGCAAACTGGGCGACACCTTACCGCGTGAACGCTGATACCTGTACAAGAACGCAACGATAGAGCGAGTAGAAAGCTGTGCATCCGCGTGGAACCCACCATCAACCCAGCCGAACGTAATGCTCTGCTGACGAGCCCACACAATCGCTGCATAGTCCGGGTCATCAGGCTGAACATCCGGATACGGACTGGTCTCAGGAAGTTCAACCTTCGGGGAACCCGCCAGGCGGTACAACGCCACCGTCAGATCACGGCGCGTCAAATTCTCAGAAGAATAGGACTCTGACTTAGGAAGCTGCTGAGCCTTGTACCACCTTTTCGCAGTCTCACGCTCCTCAAACGCGTTCACCACCAAACCAAGGTCAGTAGAAACAACCTGCTGCACAGAATCCGCGGCACCACCCCGACCGGGAAGAACCTTCTCCACCACCAGCTTATAACCGCCCTGATAATTCAGCGTCTCACCGGGAATAGTGAGCGTAGCCTCCGTGTAACCGCTCCGGATGCGGTCAGCCGCAATATCCTGCACCAACGCCTTTTGACCCGTCAGATTGCCAGAAGCATCCGTAGCCTGCATAGAGAAACGGTAATGGCCCTCAGTGAGCTTCGGCAGATTCACGGCACGCACCTGCAACGTGTTCTTCTCCCAATAGGGGCTCACCTGCGGTGAGTCAGAACGATATTGGCTCATCTGCTGCGGCTCAACGCGCAGAACCGGGGCAGCATCCTTCATCTCGGCGTTCGAGTCAGGCGAGCGCACCGGAATAAACGGGGCAACATCCGTCAAAAGGCTACCGGGTACCTTCTCCTCATCCGGATCCGGGAAGAGGCCGCTGTAGACACCAATCATGTACGCCTTACCCGGTCGCAGAGTACCCGCAGGAATTGTCACATCCGCAGAGAAATAGTTGTTCAGGAAACTCCAACAATAGTATTCACCGCAATCCGTATAACGAACTTTATGGGTGAAAACAGGCTTGCCCACCATCTTTCCCGTTGCAGGGTCAACCTCATACAGCATCAGATATGCCGGGGCACTCCCCGGCTCAACAAGCTGCTTAGAGAGAATATGATAGCCCTCAATCGTCAGCTGCGTATCAACCCAAGGGTTATCAATCGCCGGCATGCTGTACACGTAAGTAGTATGATCCGGCTCAGGGTCCTGAGTCAGGCTGAGCGGAGTGCGGGCAGTAAGGCGGGGGTCCTCATACTCATCGGCGTTCGGCTCGCGCTCGCCCGCCGGGTAGTAGGTCAGCACCACGTCAAGGGCAGGCGAAGGGGTCGCCCGGATGGTCTGCTTCTTGACCTCGAAGGTGAAGGTGAGGCTCCCGTCCGGGTTGTCGTGGACGATACCGTCTTCTCGAAGATGATCGACCCTGCCGCGGTACAGAGGATTCTGGGTTGCCTCGCCGGTGCGGGACCACTCGTAACCGGTACCACGGTTCACGAGACCGAACTGGAAGAGCTTGTACTTCTTACGGAACTCGGGGGTCAACGGGGAAGTCGTCACGGACACCGTGCCACCCTGAGAAATATTGAGAGTGCCGGTGGTGACCTTCAAATCAATCTTGTCAGCATCGCTGATGCCAGCGGCTGCGGCATCGGGGGTGGCAGCTACGGGGGTTGCCTGCAACGATGCGGCGGGGGAGGCGGCGCCTACCTGAACAGGGGCCGCTTGAGCAGTCTGTTCGGGTTTCGCCTGCGCCGCATCAGCATGCACAGCAGGGGTGACCGCCAGCGCCGGGGTCATGCCCAGCAACAGGGAGAGGCTAATCGCCTTTTTACTCTGTGCCTTTTGAATACGGATTTTCTGGGAGGGTACCTGAGCGCCCTGAGCGGTGGTTGGTCGGAAGAAGGAAGACACGGTTATCCCATCTAATGTTCTGCACTGTGCTTTTTACGCGGTTGTTTCCTGCACGGTGGTTTTCTGCAAGGTGATTGAAGAGAGCAAAAGGAAACGTTGAGTGGAAGGGGAGAAATGAACGGTGAAAATGAACGAAAAGTTGAGTAGAAAAGGGGGCGCACAGTGCGTCTTAGCGAAAGTGCTGGCGGGCTGAAAAGCCGGGCGAATTAGCCCGAAAATTTCAGCCCGCCATCACCGATTGTAAAGCAACATAGCATCAGGCTGCGTGGCAGCAGGAGGCGACTCTCAAATAACTACTTCAGGGCAACTACTTGAGACGACTGCCGCCGTGCGTCATGCGGTACAGCATCAACGCCAAGTCATCGGTGGGCGTTTGCTCCCAAGTAAAGTACTCGCGTCGCCCATCCTTGGCGTAGCCCCAAATACGTTGCTGTACAGCCCACCGAGATTCACGCCAAAAAGCGCTACCCTCCTCCAACTCCGTAGCCCAATTCTTAGTGCTCAGCTCAGAATCCTTCGACCCCGGCAAGCTACCATTACGAGGCTGAGGTGCGGCAGTCGGCAAGCTGGGGGACACCTTACCATGCGAACGCTGATACCTGTACAGGAACCCGACAATAGAGCGAGGAGAAAGCTGCACATACGGGTGGAAATTCCCGTCAACCCAGCCAAAGGTCACACCCTGCTGACGAGCCCAAATATATGCCGCATAATCCGGGTCATCCGGGGTGATATCTCCATAAGGACTCGTCGCCGGAAGCTCAACCTTCGGCGAACCCGCCAGACGGTACAACGCCACCGTGATATCACGGCGCGTCATATATCTGTCCCTACCTGACTCAGAAAACTCGGGAAGAATCTGACGATACCTAAACCACTCCCAGGCAACATCTCCCTCCTTATCCTTCGTCACCTCCAGCTGCAGGTCCTTCGAAATAAGCTGCTCAACCGACTCAACCGCATCGTCCTTACCGGCAGTCACCTTCTCCAAAACGAGCCTGTATGAGCCGTCATAATTCAGCGCCTCACCGAGGACGTTCAGCTTCTCATCTACCGTGCCGTCATGGATATTCTCAGCAGCAATCTCCTGTTCCAGTGCCTTCTGACCGGTCAGGCGTCCCTGCTCGTCAACATGCTGCACCGAGAAACGGTAAGAGACCCCGGGCTGCTTCTTCAGACCCACAGCACGTACCGGCAGAATATTTTCCCCATCATAAGGGCTCATCGTTGTAGCCTTCAGATACATTTCAGGGCTAGCCGATTCCTTATTTGGTGAACGTACCGGAATGAAATCAGCAACATCATTCAGCAACTCACCGGGGTATTTCTCATCCTTCGGACGGTCATAACCGTAGAAACCAATCTTATAGACCTTACCCGGCTTAAGCATGCCCCCAGGAATCGTAATAGACGTCTTAAAATGCTCATTCAGGAAGCCGCTACAGAACTCACCGCAATCCGTATACCGAATCCAATCGGTGAATGTTGGTTCGCCTACAATCTTTCCGGTCTTCGGGTCGACTTCATAAAGAGCCAGAAGCGCCGGACCTCCCAGGTCTTCACGATTACCGCGCGCAGTAATGTGGAACCCCTCAAGCGTTAGAGTCGTATCCTTCCACGGGTCATCAATCGCGGAGGCTCCGAAAATGTACTTCGTCTCGGTAGGCTTAGGGTCCTGTACTACGTTAATAGGTGCACGCGCCACGAGACGGAAATCAGACTGCCAAGGCCCCGGATGGTAGCCCTTCTGGTAGTACGTCAGAATGACGTCGAAAAGAGTGCCTTCTTCAGCCTCAATAATGAGCGGCTGAACATTGAGGAAGAAGGTATAGCTCCCATCCGGATTTTCTACCATCTGCTTCGGGTTGGGGTCACGGTCAAAGATGTAGCCGTACTGGGTACCCGGCGGGCGGAAGTAGTTATGCCCACGATGGAAGAAAGAAGAACCACGTTCGACCAGAGAAAATTCGTAGAATTCGTAATTCTGACGGAACTCAGCACTGAGCGGAGGTGTCGTCAGGGTTACGGTGCCGCCTCGAGAAATGTTGAGAGTCTCGGGAGAGACTTTAAACCCGTCCATTTCAGGGTTGCGGGGCTCTTCTCGAACATGTGGAATTGTCTGCTCGGACTCGTCAGTAACCTCTACAGTTGTAGCGGGGGAAGCGGGGACTGCCTGTGGCGGTTGCGCCTGCTGCTCAGGTGCCGCCTGGGTCGGTGTTGCAAACGCTGCCGGAGTAATACCGGCAAGCGGGCTCAAACCCAGCAGCAATGACAGGCTGAGCGCGCGGGCGCTCGCCGGGTGGCGCGGCGCAGTTGAGCGGCACCGGGCGCCTCGTGGTGTGAAGAATGAAGACATCATTATCCCATCTACAAAAAACTGTACGGTGAGTGAAGCGTGAATAGGTGAAGCGAGTGAAAAAGGTTGAGTAAACCAAGGGCCGGGAAACCGGGGCGCTACTCACGGGAAGATTCCCATCGGGTAACGCTCCCGATTCCCCTCACCGGTGCCTGTAAAGGATGCTAGGGGCGGGACTGGTCTAGCTGTTGAGCCTGCGAGCACAACAACGACTCGAAGAAGACAGCCCACTAGCCCCCTCACGCACCGAAACTAACCAAGACGACTGCCGCCGTGCTCCATGCGGTACAGCATGACCGCCAACTCCGAAGAAGAAACAGTATCCAAACTGAAATCCTCAGCGTAACGGCGAGAATAATCCTTATAACCCCAGATGAACTGCTGAGTAGCCCACAGCGATTCCCTCCAGAATGCAGTATCCGTACGCTCATAATCGGACCAATGCGAACGCGAAATCCGGACGGGAGAATCCCCCGGCACGCTACTGTTCTTGGGCACCGACGAAGACGGTAAACTGCTCGACTCCGGCGCAGGAGCCGGAGCAACCATCCGCTGGTACCTGTACAGGAACGCCAACGTAGAACGCGTCGAAAGCTTCGCCTCCGGGTGGAACTTACCGTCCGCCCAACCGAACGTAATACCCTTCTGACGAGCCCAAATATACGCGGCATAGTCAGGGTCGCTCGGTGCCACATCCGCATAAGGACTGGTTGCAGGCAGCTCAACATGAGGTGCGCCCGCCAGGTGGTACAGCGCCACCGTGACATCGCGGCGACTCAAAACGGTCTTACTCTCGTCCAAAAGAGCCTGCTGCTTAACCCACTCGACAGCCGCCTTCTGCTCCTCAGCAGTATTCGCCAAGAGATCAAGATTCTCAGAAGCCACCGGCTCGACCGTGTCCGCGGCGCCGTCCTTGCCGGGGATTACCTTCTCCAGAACAACCCTGTAAGACCCCTCATAATTCAGCGCGCTACCGGGGACGTTCAGCGTCTCCTCAGCGGCACCATCGTGGATGCGCTCAGTGGGAATAACCTGTTCCAGGGCCTTCTCACCGGTCAGCTCGCCAAAATCATCCGTTGCCTGAACCGAGAAACGGTAATAGCCCTCGGTAAGCTTCGGAAGACCCGAGACACGGGCGGTGAGAGTATTCATCTCCTGATACGGGTTGATGCGCTTATAAGGAATGTACAAATCCGGACGCGCTACAGGCTGGTCAGGATTCGGCTGGTTATCGCTCGGCTGCCCCGACCGCACCGGAAGGAACTGCGCAACACTGGTCAGCAAGCTGCCGTTATAGTCCTCCTCGCCCGGGTGAGGAAGATTAGAACCGTAGATACCAATCACATAGAGCCTGCCCGGCTTCAATGTACCCGCCGGAATCGTCATCTTCGTGCCGAAATAGTTATTGCGGAAACCCGTACAGTGATGCAAGCAGTTGCCCGTCAACGGAACAACATGGGAGAAAACAGGGTGTCCCATAATCTTTCCCGTAGCCGGGTCTGCCTCATACAGAGTGACGTACGCCTGGCTGTCGTATCCACCTACGATATTCGGGGGAAGAATATGGTAACCCTCAACCGTCAGAATCGTATCTTGCCACGGCTTATCAATTGCCGGAATGCTGTAACGATACGTCGGCTGATCAGGCTCAGGGTCGCGCACCGTGGGCAAGGGAATTCGCGCCGTGCTACGAGGATCTTCATACGGAGAATAGGGGTCCGGCTCCGACTGATTGGACGGGTAGTAAGTCAGTACCACATCGAAGAGGGTACCCTCCGGAACCATCATCCACTGCTTCGGGATATCAAGAGTGAACGTGACGCTCCCATCAGGATTATCGTGTGCCTTACCCTCAGCACGGAGGTCGGCCACCTTGCTGCCGTACTGCGCCTCAGGAAGGCGATCGCCATAACGTGACCAAAGGTAATTCTGACCGCGCTCCACAATGCCGAACTCAAAGAACGTGTACTTCGCGCGGAACTCGGCACTTAGCGGCGCGGTGGTCACAGAGACAGTGCCGCCCTCAGAAATATTGAGGGTGCCCGAGGTGAGCTTCATGCCAACCGGGTTGTCGGGTTTCTTATCCTCCGCAGGGGTGGGAGGGGTCAACAGGGTAGGGGAGGCGGGGGTTGCCTGTTCCGGGTCTGCCTGAGCGGGTGCAACCTGAGTTGGCTGGTCAGATGCCGCCTGGGTCGGTGTTGCCAGCGCCGCCGGAGTAATACCGGCAAGCGGGCTCAAACCCAGCAGCAGGGAAAGGCTGAACGCACGGGCGCTCGCCGGGTGGCGCGGGGTAGCTGATTGACGCGGCGTAGTGGAGTGGCGCGGGGTGCCTCGTGGTGCAAAGAATGAAGACATCATAATCCCATCTACAAAATTTATACGGTGATTGAAATGAGTGAGTAGATGAAGTGAGTGAAGAAGTTGAGCGGATAGAACCTGAAAGCCAGACTAGGGGAGAAGACGCCCCGTAAAGCCTGGCGCCAGGCAAGAGAAGTCGCCGGGGAGGGGGAAACCGAGGCGGCACCGGGGGGCTGAAAAGCCGAACTACGTCGAGCATCCCAGCCCACCGGTTACCACGACCGGGTGCTACCTGAGGTGGCTGCCGCCGTGCTCCAAGCGGTACAGCATCAACGCCAAATCACCAGAGGAAACAGAAGAATAATCAAAGTCCTCATAAGGGTATTCCCCGTCAACGCGGTAACCCCACACTCGGTGATCAACAGCCCACTGAACCTCACGCCAAAAAGCGCTACCCTCACGAACCTTATGCTGCCAGCCACCGGAACTCTGGGGCGCATCCTGGTTACCAGGCAGTGACGAGTTACCGGGCAACGAAGAAGAGGCCGGCGCCTTCGGCGTGACCTGACCCATCGCCTTCTGATACCTGTACAGGAAAGCCACCGTCGACGGGGTCGAAAGGGGCGCATCCGGGTGGAACTTGCCGTCCGCCCAACCGAAGGTAATACCCTTCTGACGAGCCCAAATGAACGCGGCGTAGTCCGGGTCGCTCGTTGCCACATCCGCATACGGGCTAAAAGCAGGTAGCTCAACCTTTGGGGAACCAACCAATCGGTACAGCGCCACCGTCACATCGCGGCGCGTCAGATTGCTATTCCAGGACATCGGCGAAGGACCAGGCAGAATCTCACGATCAGCAAACCATCGTTCAGCAGCCTGCAACTCACCCTCACGCGTCAGCTTCAGAGGAATACCCTCGACAGCAAGCTGCTCCACCGACTCGCCGGCACCATCCTTACCGGGGGTGACCTTCTCCAAGACCAGACGATAAGCGCCTGAATAGCTCAACTGCTGAGCAATCGTCAGGTCCATCTCCGCCCTGCCATCCTGGATGCGATCGGCGGGAATCGCCTGCTGAAGCACCGTCTGACCGGTCAAATGGCCTTGCTCATCAACATGCTGCACCGAGAGGCGGTACGATCCTTCACCCGGTGCAGAGAGTCCGGTAGCGCGTGCCGTAAACGAGTTCGTCTGTGCGTACGGGCTCAAACTTACCGACCCAAGGTGCAGTGCGGGCCCCGTGGACTCCTGATCGGGGGAATGCACCGGCAGGAACTCCGCAACATCATTTAGCATAGAACCCGGAGAATCTTCCATGCCGGGGTAAGGCACCCCGCCACCGTACACGCCCATGAAGTACAGTTTGCCCGGCTTCAACGTACCCGCCGGAATCGTCATCTCCGTGTTGAGGTAGTTGTTACGGAACGTGCCGTAGTTATCCTGCTGGTTAGTGAACTCCAGCGTGTGCGTGAACACGGGCTGACCCACCATCTTGCCTGTTGCCGGGTCAGCCTCATACAAGGCGAGAACCGGCTGTTCACCATCCCCCGCGAAGTTATTAGCCTGCGAGAGGACGTGCCAACCCTCAACCCTCAGCGTCGTATCCTTCCACGGGTTATCAATCGCAGACCGGCTGAAACGGTAGGTCGCGCGGGTAGGCTGCGCATCCTGAACCACATCAATATGGGCGCGGATGTAAATACGATATATCGGACTCAACAAATCCCGCTCATTTACATCCGAGGGGTAGTACGACATGAACACGTCAAAGAGCTCGCCGTCCGCCGCCTCAACGTACTGCGGGGGAACCTCAAACGTGTAGGTGAGGCTACCGTCCGGGTTCTCACGCACCTGATGCTTCAAATCCTTGAGAAACCCGCCGTACTGGTCGAGAGGCGGATTATTATTACGCCAATCATGCACGTACACCGATCCACGTCGCACCAGAGCCAGCTCGTAGAAGGTGTACTTCTGACGGAATTCAGCGCTCAACGGGGAAGTCGTCACCGACACCGTGCCGCCCTGAGAAATATTGAGGGTTCCCGAATCGACCTTCAGCTGCACGTTTGCGGGGTTCACCGGGCGAACCGTATCAGCGGGAGGCGGCACCATCGGAAGCTGCGCGCTCACCGTGAACTTATGGCTACCGTACGAATACTCAGAGTTCGAGAACGTTACCTGAACTTCTGCCGTCGAGCCCACGTGAGAGGGGTAGAACCCGTCATCATCCTGAACCTTATATTCGATTTCTACCGTACGGGTGCCGTCAGGATTGCGGGTTACGATTTCGTCGCGCTTGTAGTGCTGGCCCGCCACATCGTTGACCGCGAAAGGCTTGGACTCACCAGAGGTAGCGTTATAAATCCGCACAGAGTCAATGTAGTACCCCAGGTCCACCTCGGGTGAAATATTAGAAATAGTCACCTTATAGACGCGGTCCTGACCGGGATCAAAGTTCGGGGAAGACACAGAAACCTTCGGCAGAGTGTTCCTGAACGAATTATCCTGGTACGCCATGCGCGCAGGATTATTACCCACAGGCACGAAGGGGAACTTACGCGACAGCTTATTCCACCCGTGGGTTTCCACACCGTAAACATCTAGGGAATACCCCTTACCGGACTTCAGGACTCCCGCAGGGATCGTGATCTTCTTCTGGAAATAGCCGTTCGGAATCAGGCCCTTGAAAATGCGCTGATTCTCTTCCGTATCCGGCGCCTTCAGCTCACCAAGCGAAGCCACATTAGAGTTCGTGACCTTTCCCTGCTCATCATGCTCGGACAGGGTGAAACTCACGGAGCTGACATCCTGAAAACCGGTACCCGTCAACGTCACCTCAATTGGCTGACCTGAGGCAATCTGCTCCTCAGAAATAGCCGAAACATCATAGGTGATGGAGGGAAGGACAGCCTTCGGGAGGTTGAACTCCACCGGCAGCGCCGTACGGACGCGATCCTCAGTGTTCCACGCATAAGGGTGCGCATCATCGACGGGACGGTAGGTCAGAATAACCTCGTACTCCAGATCCGCTGGCAGGCTATTAGCCGGGACCGTCAGGTCAGCACTGAAACTGCCGTCAGCAGCCGGTTTCGGGGCGTCAAAGACAAGGCCGCGGTGATCAATCTTCTGGTAGGGGTTGGCGTAGGTCGAAGAGCCCTTTGGGGCAATCGTGAGGCTACGCAGCTCATTGTGTGCCAAGAACTCGGGAGTGAAGCCGGTGCCTTCAACATGCACCGTGCCGCCAGTCTCAATTTTTAACGTGCTACTGGTGACACGCAAAATCGGTAGCGAACTGGTCTGCTCGCCCTGAGCTGCAGGAATCTGCTGGTTTTCTGTCTGACGCTGGTTCAAAGCTGCAGCGGGAGAGGCGGGAGTCGCCTGCGCCGGCTGCGCCTGCTGCTCAGGTGCCGCCTGAGCCGGTGTTGCAAGCGCCGCCGGAGTAATACCGGCAAGCGGACTCAAGCCCAGCAGTAGTGACAGGCTGAGCGCGCGGGCGCTCGCCGGGTGGTGCGGGGCACCTCGTGGTGTGAAGAATGAAGACATCATTATCCCATCTACAAAAACTGTACGGTGAATGAAGTGAGTGAGTAGATGAAGCGAGCGAAGAAGTCGAGTGGATAAAGCGTGAAAAGAAAACCCCGAACAGGGGAGAAGAAGCATTCTGGAGAAACGAATAGGAGGGGCGGTACCGGCGGGCTGAAAAGTCGAACTAATCCGAACATTCCAGCCCACCGGTTACTGCTCACCACGATCGGGCGCTACCTGAGGTGGCTACCGCCGTGCTCCAAACGGTACAGCATCAACGCCAAATCATGAGAGGAAACGAAAGACTTATCAAAGTCCTCATAGATGTATTCCTCTTCAACGTGGTAACCCCACATGCGGTGATCAACAGCCCACTGAGCCTCACGCCAGAAAGCGCTACCCTTACGAACCTTATGCTGCCAGCCGCTAGCACTTCGGGGCGCGTCATTATTGCCCGGCAGGCTACTGTTCTTCGGCAACGAGGGGGAGGTCGGCGCCTTCGGCGTGACCTGACCCATCGCCTTCTGATACCTGTACAGGAACGCTACCGTCGACGGGGTGGACATCTTCGCCTCCGGGTGGAACTTGCCATCCGCCCAACCGAACGTAATGCCCTTCTGACGAGCCCAAATGTACGCGGCGTAGTCCGGGTCGCTCGGTGCCACATCCGCGTAAGGGCTGGTTGCAGGCAGCTCAACCTTCGGGGAACCCGCCAAGCGGTACAATGACACCGTCACATCGTGGCGCGTCACACCGCTATGCCAGGACATCGGCGAAGGATTAGGCAAAATATCACGATCAGCAAACCACTGCTTAGCCGCCTGCAACTCACCCTCACGCGTCAGCTTCAGAGGAATATCTTCGACAGCAAGCTGCTCCACCGACTCGCCAGCACCATCCTTACCGGGGGTGACCTTCTCCAAGACCAGACGATAAGCGCCTGAATAGCTCAACTGCTGAGCAATCGTCAGGTCCATCTCCGCCCTGCCATCCTGGATGCGATCGGCGGGAATCGCCTGCTGAAGCACCGTCTGACCGGTCAAATGGCCTTGCTCATCAACATGCTGCACCGAGAGGCGGTACGATCCTTCACCCGGTGCAGAGAGTCCGGTAGCGCGTGCCGTAAACGAGTTCGTCTGTGCGTACGGGCTCAGACCCACCGAACCAAGGTGCAGTGTGGGCCCCGTGGACTCGTGCTCGGGAGAATGCACCGGAAGGAACTCGGCAACATCATTCAGCATAGAACCCGGAGAATCTTCCATGCCGGGGTAAGGCAACCCGTTCCCATACATACCAATAAAGTAGAGCTTGCCCGGCTTCAACGTACCCGCAGGAATCTTCAGCTCCGCACTGAAATAGTTATTGCGGAACCACCTGGTGTTAACCCCGTAGTACGTGTAGTCATCCCGCTGAGTGAACACAGGCTCACCCACCATCTTTCCCGTTGCAGGGTCAGCCTCATAGATAGCAATGACCGGCCAATCATTACCAACCATTTCCCTAGCCTGCGAGAGGATATGGCGTCCCTCAACCCGCAGCGTCGTATCCTTCCACGGGTCATCGATAGCGGACTGACTGAAGGTGTAGGTCCCACGCGTCGGCTGCGCCTCCTGAACCACATCAATATGGGCGCGGGCATACAAGCGGTTCGACCTACTCGAAGGTTCCGGCTCAGTTTCATCAGACGGGTAGTACGTCATCACCACATCGAAGAGCTCACCGTCGGCAGCCTCAATGTACTGCGGGGGAACCTTAAACGTGTAGGTGAGGCTCCCGTCCGGGTTCTCCCGTACCTGATGCGCCAAATCCTTGAGCATTCCGCCGTACTCGTCGAGGGGCTCATAAATATTGTGCTCCGAATACACGTACACCGATCCGCGCTGCACCAGAGCCAGCTCGTGGAAAGTGTACTTCTTACGGAACTCGGCGCTCAACGGGGAAGTGGTCACCGACACCGTGCCGCCCTGAGAAATATTGAGGGTGCCCGAATCGACCTTCAACTTAACATTCGCCGGGTTCTCCCAATCAACAGCATCAGCGGCAGGAGGCGCCATCGGAAGCTGAGTGCTCACCGTGAACTTATGGCTACCGTACGAATACTTAGAGTCCGAGAACACCGCACGCACTTCAGCCATTGAACCGCGAGAAGAAGGCCTATAGGAGGAATCACCGTGAACCTTATACTCAACCTCCACCGTCAGAGTGCCGTCAGCGTTGCGGGTTACCAGCTCATCCTGCTTATCGTATTGGCCCGCTACATCATTCCTCGCAAAGGGTGCCTGCTCACCAGAGGTAGCGTTATAAATCGACACAGAATCAAGGTAGTACCCCAGGTCAACCTCGGGTGAAATATTAGAAATAGTCACCTTATAGACGCGGTCCTGACCCGGATCAAAATCCTGCGCAGCAACAGATACCTTCGGCAGGGTATTCCTGAACGAATTATCCTGATACGCCATGTGTGCGGGGTTATTGCCCACCGGAACGAAGGGGAACTTACGCGTCAGCTTAGGCCACCCGTGGGTTTCTACACCGGAAACGCCCAGGGAATACCCCTTACCGGACTTCAAGACTCCCGCGGGGATAGTGACCTTCTTCTGGAAATAGCCGTTAGGAATCAGGCCCTCGAAAATGCGCTGATTCTCTTCCGTATCCGGCGCCTTCAGCTCACCCAGCGAAGCCACATTATCGTTCGTGACCTTTCCCTGCTCATCATGCTCGGATAGGGTGAACTTCACGGAGCTGACATCCTGAAAACCGGTACCCGTCAGCGTCACCTCAACCGGCTGACCGGAAGCAATCTGCTCCTCAGAAATAGCCGAAACATCATAGGTGATGGAGGGGAGCGCCGCCTTCGGGAGGTTGAACTCCACCGGCAGCGCCGCACGGACGCGGTCCTCAGTGTTCCACGCATAGGGGTGCGCATCATCTACGGGGCGGTAGGTCAGAATGACCTCGTACTCCAGGTTTGCCGGCAGACTATTCGCCGGAACCGTCAGGTCAGCACTGAAACTGCCGTCAGCAGCCGGTTTCGGGGAGTCAAAGACGAGGCCACGGTGATCAACCTTCTGGTAGGGGTTAGCGTAGGTCGAAGAGCCCTTCGGAGCAATCGTGAGGCTACGCAGCTCATGGTGTGCCAAGAAATCGGGGCTCAGCCCGGTACCCTCCACGTGCACGGTGCCGCCGTGAAGAATGTCGAGGGAACCGCTGGACACGCGCAGGGTCGGCAGGGAAGCATCCTGCTTATCACCCTGTGCAGGTTCGTTCTGTGCAGGCGCGTTCTGTGCGGGTGCTTCTTGAGGCGCCGCCAGCGCCGCAGGAGTAATACCCGCAAGCGGACTCAAACCCAGCAGCAGCGACAGGCTGAGCACGCGTGCGCTCGCCGGGTGGCGCGGGGTCTCAGAATGGTGCGGGGCACCTCGTGGGGCGAAGAATGAAGACATCATAATCCCATCTACAAAATTTATACGGTGATTGAAATGAGTGAGTAGATGAAGTGAGTGAAGAAGTTGAGCGGATAGAACCTGAAAGCCAGACTAGGGGAGAAGACGCCCCGTAAAGCCTGGCGCCAGGCAAGAGAAGTCGCCGGGGAGGGGGGAAACAAAGGGTTGCACCGGCGGGCTGAAAAGCCGAACTACATCGAGCAGTCCAGCCCACCGGTTACCCCCTCACCACGACCGGGCGTTACCTGAGGCGGCTGCCGCCGTGCTCCATGCGGTACAGCATCACAGCCACCTGACGGTACGACATCTTGAAGCCGCCAAAGCTCTCATAGAAGTAACCTTGATCAGGAGCGTAACCCCAGATACGTTGCTCAATAGCCCAGCGAGACTCACGTGAAAAAGCAGTCTCCGGGCTGATCCAGAGCCGCCAATGAGAGCTAAGCGGGAAATGCGTCTGTTTCTTCGGGTTAGACTTCGGTAGCGAAGGAGACGTCGGTAAGCTTGGCGACGCCTCCCCCTGGGATCGCTGATACCTGTAGAGGAACGCGGCTGTGGAACGGTCCGAAAGCGGCTCATTCGGGTGGAATCGACCATCAACCCAGCCGAAGGTAATACCCTGCTGACGAGCCCAAATAATAGCGGTATAGTCAGAGTCGTTCGGCGTAATGTCCTTGTAAGGGCTGGCTGCCGGAAGCTCAACCTGCGGCGCACCCGCTAGCCGGTACAATGCCACCGTCACAGAACGGCGATTCACTGATTTCCAATCGTGATCAGTGGGGTAGTCCGGCAGAATTTGGCGGTTCACAATCCACTTCCTGGCAGCCTCCATCTCCCGTTCCTGACTGATATCCGAGTCCAGGTCTTTGGAAGCAATCTGCTCAACCGAATCGACACCATCACCCTGATCCGGGGTTACCTTCTCCACAAAGAGCCTATATGCCACATCAAAATTCAGCGCATAGCCGGGGAGAGAAAGCGTCTGCTCTGTACGACCCTTCTGAATGCTCTCGACAGGAATCACTTTCTCCCAAGACTTCTGCCCGGTCGGACGGCCATGATTATCAATCGGCTGCAAGGAGAAGCGGTAGTAGCCCTTGGTCTGCGGCGGCAACCCCAAAACAGTCACCTTCAAAGTATTATTCTCGCGATAAGGGCTCACCTTATCTCCTGAGACGTAGATGCTGGCGGGAGCTGCCTCTTGCTCCGGGGTACCTACCGGGATGAAATCTGCCACATCGGTCATCCACGCCCCAGGGTATTCCTCCGAAGTCGGGTCAGGAAGACCACCGCCGTAGAAACCAATCTTGTACTGCCTACCCGCTTTGAGGGTGCCCCCGGGAATCGTGATAGCCGTACTGAAATGGTCGTTCAAGAAAGTATCACAGTACTGATCGCACCTGGTGTAATTCAGGTTCTGAGTAAACACAGGCGAACCAATACCCCGACCAGTCACCGGATCGACCTCAAAGAGAGCCAGGACCGCCGGGCCTTCAGGACCCAGAATGGTGCTTTTCGAGAGGATGTGGAAACCCTCAACCGTCAGGGTTGTATCCTCCTCCGGATGCTCGATAGAAGGTGAACTGAAGAGGTAGGTGGTCTTCGTAGGTTTAGCGTCCTGCACCACATCGGTAGGAGTACGGGTTATCCGGCGATTCGACCACGTCAACGGATCCGGCGCAAACTCATTCGACGGGTAGTACGTCAGTACCGTATCGAAGAGAGTCCCCTCTTTAGCCTCAACAACCTGGGCGGGAACAACGAGCGTGAAGGTGAGGCTGCCATCCGGGTTCTCTCGCACATTACCCTGCTGCTTGAGGTCCCTAACCATCCCACCGTACTGAGTGAGGGGAACATAATTATGATGCCCGACATGGACGTACGTGGAACCACGCTCTACCAACGCGAGCTCGTGGAACGTGTACTTCTGACGGAATTCAGCACTCAACGGAGAGGTCGTCACCGACACGATACCGCCCTGAGAAATGTTGAGGGGGCCTGTCGTGACCTTCAAATCAACGTTCTCCAGCTTAGAGGCGGGATCGCCACCCTGCACTTGAGGCACCTGACGGGCCGGTGTTTCTTGAGTAGTTGCCTGCTGCGCGGGGGAGGCGGGCGCAGGCTGAGCCGCCAGCGGCGTCAAAGCCAGCAGCGGAGACAAACCCAACACCAGGGAAGCACCCGCAACCCTTCGGCGCGTGCCACGAACAGGCTTAAAGAAAGAGGACATCATTATCCAACCTGAATTTTCTGCATGAAAGAGGGCGAATGAGAAAAGAAGTTGAGAGGATCAATGAGTGACAGTCCACCGCACCGAACCCGCACCGAATCCACATAGTAGAGGACCCGTAGCGGCGGCATGCTGAAGTGCAATTTCAGCCTACCAACCCGCGTCTTAGACATTCAACGAAAACACGAGAAAAACATTCCAATAAGAGTTATAAGACAAAAAATTCGAAAATTACGCCCCCGGTTTTATACAAAGCCCGACCCCAAAAAACTACACAAGAGAGAAACAAAACTGTAAACAAAACCAGCGCTAAAAACGGCACCCAGCAGCGCCAGCATCAGAAAACGGCACACAAAAACGGGTACACAAAAAAGGGGCGGCGAGAGAAAAACTCTCACCGCCCCTTCTATAGCCGCTATCTTCAGCTGCTGTTCTCAGAAGTCAACCCACGCTAAAACGTGTAGGGTCAACCGTTCGGTTCACGGCACCTGCCAAATCCTAATCATCGATATAAGGGCTATTGGGGATGTCAGTCATGCCCAGCATTGACAGGACACGAGCCAGCTCCTCACGGGTAGCAATCTTAGTCGGACGGAAATCCTTGCTCTTAAAGATAAAGCTCGTATCAATATTCACCGACGAGTGCAGCCACGAGCACTCCACGAAGAACGGGGAACCAGGCTTCATATCGGCAGGGGTGGTCGGATTGTACCAGCGGGTACCGGTAGAGGAGGGAAGATGCTTGTAACGGTAGAAGAACGCAGCCATCGTAGCGCGGCTAGCCACCGCCTCCGGGTGCATCTTACCGTCAGACCAGCCGGAAGTCAGACCATTCTGATACGCCCAAATGTACGCCCCGTAACGCTCATCCTTCGGAGACAAATCCGGGAAGGGAGAACGCGCAGGAAGCTTCACCTTCGGCGAGCGGGCGCTTCGGTAGATAGCATCCATCAGGTCGCCGCGGGTCACCGCACGCTGGGGGTGGAAACAACGGTCCTTATCGAGCAGCAGAACCTTCGCCTTACATGACCTGTAGATATCGGGAGCGTACTCGCCATCCATATCAATGTCCACAATGAACGGTGCCCACGCGAACTCAGTGTCAATCGTGGGGCGAACTTCAAGAGTGCGCAGAATGGTGTACTGCTCACGGCGCGGACGAAGAGACAGGCGAATACCATAGTTTGCATTCGGGCCGCCGGTGATATCACGATTAATGATGTGGTGCCTAATGTAGACATCATTCTCGATGCGCTTCTTCGGCTCAAGAGAGAAGAAATAGAACTGCCTGAAGCCCTTCTCCTTGGTGTAGTAGCCGGCCTCAATGTACGGGGTGTACAGGCCGGTATCAAGCACAGCCTGCAGACCGGTAATCTCGTAGCTGAGGTTGAAGCCGCTAATATCAAATGACGCCTCAGTAACCTTGAACGTCAGCGGGGTGGTCTTAACATCCAAGGTGGCAGCCTGAGCGCTCTGCTCACCGGCGTGGTGCGCGCCCAAAGCGCCAGCGACTGTTAGTGCTGCCGCACCCTTAAAAAGGGCGCGACGAGAGGAAAAAATAGACATGATATTGTCCCATCGACGTGTTTCTGAGTGTTCACTTCTACGCTAGCAAATTAATAACCGTTGGTTAAGCCTCTGAGAGTTTGCTGCACGTAGATGGCATGTCGTGCTTCGTGTGTGCTGAGTTGGGAATATGAGTGTTTGTGAGTGAAATACCCGCCACCAATGGCGAGCCGTTTAACACTATAAACATTTTTACTCGCAAAAAGAAGGCGGATAGTTGGACACTAACCGCCTTCTCTACTCATTGAAGGTAACCCCTGAAATGTGGGGAAATGTGGTTTTACAGGGGACGATACGGGTTTAAGCCCCTAGAAAAATAGTTAAAAAATTTTCAATATGATGCAAAAAATAGGCGAAAAAATAGTTGGGCGACCTACTGCTCATGCACCAGCAGCGTCAAAACGCCCACCTTTCGAGCCGTCGGCAGAGTGCACTCCACCGACCAGTCCGCGCTGACCGCCTCCAAAAATTCGGCAATACCCGCCGTGGAACCATCAATAGGGCGAGCCGCCAAACCCGACTGAATCAGGTAGCGCGCAAATAGGCCGCGGTAATGCTTTGCCATGTGCGAGACGACCTTACGCGACCCATCAGCCGCCACACGCTCCACACGAACCGCCAGAGTCTGCGACGGGGGAGTCACCCACGACTTCGCGTACGCGGCAGAACGGCAATCCAGAATCAGCTGGTCCTTCGCGGTCGCCTCCAGAGCGGTACCTAGCGCACCCTTCCAGAAGGAGGCGAGTGCACCCACCGAACCCAGCTTCACACCCATCGACAGGCGGTAGGCGGGGATCGCGTCCTCGGGGCGCAGAATACCCCATAGCGCCGAAGAAATCAGTAGCGACCAGTGCGCGGCATCGCGTTCGGCGGGGGAGAAGCTCTCATAGTCCAGCGCTTCAAAGAGCACGCCAGTGTAGGTGCGGATTGCGGGCTGCGCCGGTTCGGTGAGCAGGCGCGTGTTGCGTTCCACCTCTGCTTCGAGGGATGCACCCACCTTGAGCTCCGCCAGGGCGTCGGGTCCCGAGCTGACAGCCGTCAGCTCCTCCAGGACGCTCTCACGCTCAGCCGTCAGTTCGGGGAACGAGAGGTCAGCAAAGCAGACGGGTGCGTTGCCTGCGGGGGCGGGAGTTTTACCTTCAGAGGGGGGAAGAAGAATCAGCATCTCTCCAGTGTACCCGCGAGGCGCAGAGTAGCTGTGAGGCGCAGTGCAGCTGCGAGGCGCCAGAATGCCCTTGGAGTGTCCCTGCAGCCTCAGTACGCCCCTGCGCACCCGTGAGGGAACCCGAGAAATAGTCACCGCCGGGGGTGTGCGTATAATGGGTTGGGTGAAACGGGCCGTCCGGGCAATCGCGAGGCACACGTGCTTCGAGGAAAGTCCGGGCTCCACAGCACAGGATGGTGGATAACATCCACTCGGGGTAACCCGCAGGCCAGTGCCACAGAAAGTAAACCGCCGCGGTTCGCCGCGGTAAGGGTGAAAGGGTGGTGTAAGAGACCACCAGCGGGTGCGGTGACGTGCCCGGCTAGGTAAACCCCATTCGGAGCAAGGTCAAACAGAATACGCCATGGTAGGGTAGTGCGCCCGATCCCCGTCAGCTTCCTTCACGGAGGTGGGGTGCGTATTCGGGTAGGCTGCTTGAGACGTGCGGCAACGTACGTTCTAGATAGATGATTGCCTCGAAACGCCCCTTCGGGCGGCGTTTTAGACAGAACCCGGCTCATAGGATGACCCGTTTCACGCTACCGTCGGCTGATGAAAAACATCATCGGCTAATGGAAAACGAAGACCGCGAATGCGCTTGAGAGTGCATTCGCGGTCTTCGTTTTAAACTTCTCGAAAGGTCGGTATGACCTTCAGAAGAGCTGATTAGTGGCCGAACGGATCCGGGTCCACGCCGGGCATCCACGAGTTACCGTCGACGGTCCAGCCTTCCTTCTTCACGACCTTCTTCATCTTGCTGGTCCACTTTTTGTTCAGGCGGTTCACGTACAGCTTGCCGTCCAGGTGGTCGGTTTCGTGCTGCATGCAGCGGGCGAACCAGCCGGTCGCCTCAAACTGGACGGGGTTGCCGTGCTCGTCAAGACCGTTCACGGTCACCCATTCGGCACGCTTGAGGGGGAAGCCGTAACCGGGGAAGGACAGGCAGCCCTCTTCCTCCTCGTAGGGGTCCGGATCGGCGGTAGAAATCTTGCCCAGGGTCAGTACCGGGTTGATGATGCAGCCGCGCGGGGGAACGCCGTCCTCATTCTCCATCTTGTAGGTGAAGACGCGCAGGCCCACACCAATCTGCGGTGCCGCCAGGCCCACACCGTTGGATGCGTCCATGGTCTCGTACATGTCAGCCACGAGCTCCTTGAGCTCATCATTAAACTCGGTGACGGGTGCCGCGGGGCGGTGCAGAACGGGGTTGCCGTGAATAACGATGGGGCGAATAGCCACGGAATTATCCTTTGCTTGTGTTGAACGGGAACTGTTGAGTGGGAACTTGTCGGGTACACCGTGTGCGGGTGAACCGGATTGAGGGTAAGCGAAAGGGCCGTTACGGATAACCATAACGACCCTTTCCATCGGGGTGATCGACGGGGGTTGAACCCGCGACCTCCTGGACCACAACCAGGCGCTCTGCCAACTGAGCTACGACCACCATGTGCTTCGCTTGGTTTCCCTTGCGATATGCAACGGATACTACTGTACAGGAGATTCGGAAACCTGCCAAGTTGAAAAGCCGTGATGCTCGTTACAGGCTGTGCTTGGTGTAAACCGCAGGGGAGGGGAGCCCATCTAGGCCCCTCACCTCGCCCCGAAAGTCAGCCCGCAGGAACTACCCACGGCAGAGCCGAAAAGCGAAGCTTACGCCTCGGCCGCCTCAGAAGCGGATGCCTCAGCCTCGCGCTCAGCTGCCTCGCGTGCGGCACGCTCAGCCTCCACCTCGCGCGCAATCTGCGCCGAAGCAATCGCATCAGGGCCCTGCGGCACAAAAATAGCGCGGCGGTAATACTTCAACTCATCAATCGAGTCCTTGATATCACCCAGTGCGCGGTGGTTACCGGTCTTCGCCGGGGCGCTATGACGAGCCGCCGGGTACCAGCGCGCCGCCAGCTCCTTAATGGTCGACACATCAATCACACGGTAGTGAAGATGCGCCATGACCTCGGGCATGTAACGCTCCAAGAAGCGCTTATCCATGCCCACCGAGTTGCCGCCCAGCTGCGCCTTGCCCGCCACCGGAACATACTTCTTGATGTAGCGAAGCACCTGCTCCTGCGCGTAATCCATCGACACGCCGTGCTCAATATCGGGCAGCAGACCCGACGCCTCATGCATCGAACGCACAAAGTCATTCATGTTCTCCAGCGCACCGGCAGGAGACTCATCACCGGGCTTAATGACGAACTCAACGCCAGAACCCAGAATGTTCAAATCGGCATCCGTGACCAGAACGCCCACCTCGACGAGAGCGTCATTCTCCACGTCCAGGCCGGTCATCTCGCAGTCAATCCATACAATACGTTCACTAGAAATACTCACTCTCCCACTCTACCCCCAAACGCCGCCGGCCCGGCGGGCAGCACGTCACAAAAGGGGTACAAGATGGTGCAAGAAGGACACAGGTGGATGCACAAACAGCGGCAGCGGGGGAGAATAGCGCCACTCTGCGTGCCCGTGAGGAACGTCCACGACCGCCTTCGCAACAGTGATTCTCACGAGTGCATCCAAGGGCTCCGGTATGATAAAAACCAGAACGACGATGCAGACAGAAAGGGAGTTATGCGCGCACCAAAGGAGCTAGCACACCGGCTCACCACACCCGGCGCACACGACGCACCTCTCTCACCCAAACTCCTGGACTACGTCAATAATCACCGTCTGCGCACGCTGATTATCGGCACCATCGGCTCCATCATGGTCACCCTCGGCTCCTACGCCGTAGGCTGGCTCGCCGACAGCTCCAGCTTCTGGCGCTACGACACTATCCGCGCCATCCGATTCGAAGCCGCATGGGTCATCACCGGCATTATCATGCTCGCCCTCGGCGCCATGATCATGTGCCGCGAATGGCTGCGCATCTACCAGAAAATGGGCGACTGGAACGAACCCAACACCATGCGTTGGATGATTGCCGTCATCACCAGCTGGTCCCTGCCGCAGGTCTTCGCCTTCACCATCTACAGCCGCGACATGTTCTCCTACTATGGCCAGGGCATGGTCATGGCGCACGGCCTCAACCCGTACAAGCACGGTGTCTCCGAAATCTCGAACTTCATGCAGAACGGTGCGGACCCCATGTGGGCGGAATCCCCGCCCCCGTACGGACCGGTCTCCCTCAAGCTCGAAGAGTGGATTGTGCGCCTGGCGGGGGAGAACATCGACCTCTCCCTCTTCTACTTCCGCCTGCTCTCCGTGCTCGCGGTCGTCGGCATCCTCTTCTACGTGGCAAAACTCGCCCAGGCGCACGGCTTCAACCAGGTCCGCGCCCTCTGGCAGATCGGCCCGAACCCGCTGTTCATCGCATCGTTCATCGCCAGCGGCCACAACGACTCGCTCATGACCATGTTCATGCTCGGCGGCCTCTACTACGCCAAGCGCTACCGCGACACCTGGTGGGGCGGCCCGCTCGGCGTGACCTTCGTAGCCCTCGGCGTTGCCGTCAAGCCGCTCGCCCTCGTGGTGCTGCCCTTCGTGGGTCTGCTCTGGGCGGGTAAGAACGCCTCCTGGCCGCGCAAGTTCATCTTCTGGGCGCTCTCCGGCGTGCTGCTGCTCGCCGAAATGGCGCTCATGGGCTGGGCAACCGGACTGGAATTCGGCTGGATCAAGGCACTGTCCACCACCGGCGGCCAGTACATCTGGTACACCCCCTTCGGCCTGGTCATCGGCGCCGCCTCCCTGTTCGTTCAGGGCGACGCCTTCGACGTGATCCGCAAGCTCATCGAGACCGTCGGCAAGGGCATCGGCATGCTCGGCGCTATGGCAATGGCATTCGTCGGACGCGACCGCAACATCGTGCGCCACGCCGGCCTCGCGATCCTATTCATGCTCCTGTGCAGCCCCATGATTCAGCCCTGGTACCTGCTCTGGGCCATCCCGATGCTCGCCGCAACCGGCCTGCGCTCGCACTTCCAGCTCATGTGGTACTTCATCACCACGCTGTTCTTCATGGCGTACGGCGTGAGCGACCAGCTGAACGTGTCGCCCTACCTGCGCGATTTCAACCAGGACATGGGCCGACTCATTGCGACGGTCATCTGCCTGGGCTACATCATCTACCTGGTCGCCCTCGACCCGGCAACCCGCCGCCTGGTGTACGTGAGCCTGCACCCCACGCAGATTCGCCGCACCACCATTCGCCTGTGGTGGCAGCTGTTCCCCGGCGCATCAAGCCGCCGTGCACGCCGCCGCGAGGTGAAGAAGGCAGAACGGGAAGCCGCCAAGGTAGGCTCCTAGCGTGAATTCCCAGCGCGAACACCCGGCGGGTCAGCCCCTGCGTGGCACGTGCGGTGCATGAGAAGCATAAATTCTCATGTACCCTAGAGGAAGGCCTCAGTAGCTCAGAGGATAGAGCAGGAGCCTTCTAATCTCTTGGTCGGGGGTTCGATTCCCTCCTGGGGCGCCACATAGAAAAACCGCCCCGCACCCTAAACTCAGGGTGCGGGGCGGTTTTCTTTATGCTTTTACGTTGGTGCGCCGCGAGGTGCCGGGAGGCTACTTCTTATTCTTCGTCGGGTTGGTGTCCTTGCAGGAGTTGAGGACGCGCTCCATAACCTTCTTCTCGTCCGGGGTCACCCACAGCTTGTACTTCGCCTTCACGTGCACCTGGCGTGCCACGTAGGTGCAGCGGTAGGCGGTGTTGCTCGGCAGCCAGTCGGCGGCGTCCGCATCGGACTTCTGCTGGTTTGCCGGGCCGTCTGCAGCGAGCAGGTTCTCCGGGTCGTTCGCCAGCTGGCGGCGCTGCTCTGCGGTCAAATCCTGCGCGCCGGTCTGCCATGCGTTTGAAAGAGCCACCACGTGGTCAATCTGAACAGCCGAAGAGGTCTTCTTGCCGCGCTTGAAATCGATGGTCTTGCCGGTGTACGGGTCATCCAGAGTGCCGCTAATCACGGTGCATGCGTGGGTCTTCGCCTTAAAACGAACATTGGTCAGGTCGCGGCGCAGAATATCGTCGCGAGTGTTGCACTTGTTGCCGTCAACGTCATCCCAGGCGGGGCCGAACTGTTCACGAGAGTAGCCATTCTTCGAGGCGCGTTCCTTCACCTGCAGGGACGCCAGCTCGCTCTTCGCAGTCGCCAAATCCGGTGCGAGCGCGGTCGCGGGATCAACCGCCTTGTAGGGGTTCTTGACCTCGTCGAGGGTTTCCGTGGGAACGTTGGATTCTTCATCATCGGTGGCGGAGGTGCTCTTATCGGAGCCGAGCAGGCCGTCCACACCGTTCTTACTCACGTAGACCAGACCAATGATCAACACGATCACGGCAAACACAGCGAGCAGACCGTAAATGAGGCGCTTCTTCTGCGGGTCCATCGAATCGGGTAGCTTGGGCAGGTTGCGCTGCAGCTGCTGAAGTTCCTGCAAAGAAGGCAGGTTGTTGTTCGCGGGCTTTTTGCTCACGGATTCTCCAAGGCGGGTAGACGGGATGCGGCTGAGTGCACCGCATCATCAAGGATAGAGTGCGCGGGGCTGAAATAGTGAACTTGAGGGCAAAAATAGCCACCTCGACGCTGAGATACCTATCACGATGCCGGATGGGGTGGGGTTTTGCGGAGGTAGCTTTGGGGCGCGGGCGTGATGAGGGTGGGGGAGTGGTCGTCATATTTCTGCAGGGAGTGTGTTGCCGGCGGGCAAATTTTGAAAAAACTGGGCAAAAAGTTCAAAAACTTTATCCACAGGCGGCGCTCAAAACCGCAAAACGCAAGGTTATCCACAGATGCAGTGGTCGGTAGGTGCAGGGTCGGCTCAGCCCTGGCAGGGTGGAGGAACCCCATCCACTAGTTTCTAAGGAGAAAACATGAGCGACACCATCCTGATCCGCGGATTCACCGCCTCCGACCCGGCACTGAGCACCCTGCCCAACGGGGTGCCCGTCGTGAACTTTCGCCTCGCCAGCACCCCGCGCTGGCAGGACGCCACCGGCACCTGGAAGGAAGGCACCACCAACTGGTACACCGTGAAAGCCTACCGCCGCCTCGCCCAGAACATCGCCACCTCCATTGAGAAGGGGCAGCCGCTGGTCGTGAGCGGCCGCCAGCGCATTAGCCGCTGGAACCGCGAAGACGGCACGCAGGGCACCACGGTAGAAGTGGATGCCCTCGGCATCGGTCACGACCTGAACTACGGTACGAGCACCTTCGCCCGCACCGTGGAGAAGCGCACGGTCAACGAGGGTGCCATGCAGGGGGCACCTCAGCAGAACGCAACGCAGCAGGACACGCCGCAGTATGCGTCTGCTCAGGAGGCGCCTCAGTACGCGCCGCAGTATGCCCCGCCGCACGCACCTCAGCAGAACGCGGAGGCGCTGGGCGTGACCGCGCAGGGCGCTCCAGCACAGAACGGGGGAGCGCAGAGTGACGAACCCCCCTTCTAAAAGTGTTCCCCGGATGCTTGCATAAACGCGGGTGCATTGGGATAATGGAGCATTGTGTTGACATCGGGCACGCCCCTGCCGCAGGGGGGAGAGCGACCAACGATGTCAACCTTCGGGCACCAATCCTGTCCGAAGCATGAGGTTTTCTGTCCCGCAGTGGGCAGAGCAATCTGAGTCTATTTGACCTGCGGCAGATGACTCTGGAGATCTACAACTATGCAGACTCTTGACTTCCTCGACAAGAAGTCCCTCCGTGACGACATCCCCGCATTCGGCCCCGGTGACACCCTGAACGTTCACGTTAAGATCGTTGAAGGTAAGAACCACCGTATCCAGGTCTTCAAGGGCTTCGTCGTTGGCCGCCAGGGTGCAGGCGTTCGCGAGACCTTCACCGTCCGCAAGGTTTCCTTCGGCGTTGGTGTTGAGCGTACCTTCCCCGTTCACTCTCCCTCCATCGAGAAGATCGAGGTTGTGACCCGCGGTGACGTCCGTCGTGCAAAGCTGTACTACATGCGCGACCGCCACGGTAAGGCTGCTCGTATCCGCGAGAAGCGCGAGTTCTAATCTTTATAGATACAGAATTCTGTTGCAAACCGCTCCCCAACCGCATTCCGCGGGCAAGGAGCGGTTTTTGCATATTCTGAGAACCTTGCCGCTCTCAGAAAATAAAAGCCCAAGAGCGCAAGCACTCTCGATACAATAGCTAGGTACCGTTTCACTCGAGCTAGGTATCTCTCAAACGAAAGGCTCACTCCAGCATGGCAGACGATAAGAACACTGCGAACACCAGCCCCTTCCCTGAGGGATACCAGCCTCAAAGCCGCCGCGAGCGCCGCGAAATGGAAGAATACTTTGCGCGCCTCGCCGACGAAAAGGCAGCAGCAGAGAACGCGGACGCTGAAAAAGCCGAGACCGAGAAGGCTACCCCCTGGACGGCATCCGCGGGCGCTACGGAGGCGACCGAAGACGATACCAAGAGCACCCGCGAGGTGGTAGCTAGCGCCGAGGCGAGCACCGCCTCCACCGGTACTTCTGAGAGTGCCGCAGCGAAGAATACCGAGCGCGAAGAAACCACCGATAAGGAGAACGCTGCAGACGTGGAAACCACCAAGGACTTCTCCGAAATGACCCCCAAGGAACGCCGCAAGGCAAAGCGCGCCGAACAGGCAGAGCTGACCTACTCCCAGGCACAGGAAGAAGGTCGCCTCGGCGAATGGTTCTGGGTGCAGGCACGTGAGGGCGGCACCGTCATCCTCTACGCGCTGGTCATCGCGTTCCTGGTCAAGACCTTCCTGCTGCGCGGCTTCTACATTCCCTCCGGCTCCATGGAGCAGACTCTGCAGGTCAACGACCGCGTGTTCATTAACGTGGCGGGCTCCTACTTTAGCGAGCCCAAGCGCGGCGACGTTATTGTCTTCAAGGACTCTCAGGGTTGGATTCCCTCCACCCAGAAGACCAGCAGCCCGCTCAAGGACGCCCTGTCCTTCGCGGGTATTCTGCCGGATACCTCCTCGAACTTCCTGGTCAAGCGCGTTATCGGCACCCCCGGTGACGTGGTCGAAAGCGACGGCAACGGCAAAATCAAGGTCAACGGCGTAGAAATCACCGAACCGTACCTGTACCCCGGCAACCCGCCCTCGGAGGTGCCCTTCAAGGTGACCGTGCCCGCCGGCAAGTACTTCGTGATGGGTGATCACCGCAGCAACTCCGCCGACTCCCGCTACCACATTAGCGACGGTACCGCGTTCATCTCCAAGGACGACGTGCAGGGTAACGTGTTCGTGGTGGCGTGGCCGCTGAATCACTTCGGTCTGCTGCAGGATCAGAGCTCGGTGTTCTCCTCCGTTCCTGCGCCGACCTCCACCCCGAGCGAGTAAGTGAGCTTGGGAATGATGGTGAGCGCCCAGAAGAGCGCAACGAAGCCAGCACAAGCTAAGCCCTCGAAGGCAACCCCGCCCGCCGCCGACCTCGAGTACGAGCAGCAGCTCTTCGCCTCCGGCGCCCGCACGGTTGCCGGAATCGACGAGGTGGGCCGCGGCTCCATGGCGGGCCCGGTCACTGTGGGCGTCGCAATCCTCACCCCGGACGCCACCCTTGAAGTGGGCGGGCTGATCGACTCCAAGGCGCTCTCACCGGCACGTCGCGAATCCATGGTTCCCGAAATCCGCCAGTGGTGCGCCGTGGCGGTCGGGCACGTGGAACCGGCAGATATTGACCGGCTCGGCATGACCCTCTCGCTGAGGCTTGCTGCCCAGCGTGCGCTCGCCGAGCTGGCGCGCCGCGGATACCGCGCCGAAGCCGCCCTGCTGGACGGTAAGCACGACTGGTTCACCCCTCCGCAGGAGGACCTGTTCAGCGCGCTGGCACCGGACCCGGCGCAGGCACACTACAACGCACTGCTCGCCCAAGCCTGGGAGGGTGCAGGTGAGCCCGCGCAGATGCCGGTGACCATGGTCATTAAGGGCGACTACAAGTGCGCCTCCATTGCCGCCGCATCGGTGGTTGCGAAGGTGGAACGTGACGAGCTGATGGTCCAGCTGGATACCCGCTACCCGGGGTACGGCTGGGCGAAGAACAAGGGCTACGGATCCGCCGCTCACCGCGAGGCGATTAGCGTGCAGGGCCCCAGCCCGCAGCATCGACTCTCATGGTCGCTTCCTGCGACCGCCGAGCAGATTGAGGCTGCCGCGGCACAGCGCTACTAGGGGGGCTAGAGTGCGTGGCATGCCTGAAACCGTGCCTCGGAAGCCTGCGAAAGCCAAATGTGCTATCGCTAAATCAGTACTAGAAAGCCCAGGAAAGGAAGAGTAGTGAGCGCAGAAGACCTCGAAAACTACGAGACCGACGCCCAAATGGCGCTCTACCGCGAATACAAAGACGTCATGTCGCTCTTTAGCTACGCGGTAGAAACCGACCGACGCTTCTACCTGGCAAACCAGGTGGACGTCACCCCGCACGTGCAGGACGGCACCCTCTACTTTGAGGTGAGCATGAGCGACGTGTGGGTGTGGGATGTATTCCGCTCCAACCGCTTTGTGAAGAAGGTGCACGCCTACTCGGTGCGTGATGTGAACGTGGAGGAGCGCCTGCCCAACCAGGAGTTCACCGTGCCGGAAATGCCGGACTTTAACGCCTAGATTACGAACGCCTAGCTCACGCCCGGTTCACCGCCTTGCCGGTGGTAAGCGCGGCTGACGAGCTGCCGGGCGGCAGAACTTAGGTGATGAAGCCGCGTGATGAACCTTCGTGATGAACCTGTGTGATAAACCTGCGTGATTAACTCGCGCGAATATGACGCGGCGAATCGGCACCCGAGCGGCATTTTTGAAAAATATGCCCCAAAATTTCAAATAAATGGCTGTGGATAACCTCTAATTCCTTCTGGGAACCGAGGTTATCCACAGTTTTTCGTTAACCGCGTTCGGGTACGCGCGCGGCGGGCACAGTAGAAGCACTACCGCTATCTACCGGGGAGAGACCCATGACAACAGCCCGAATAACAGCCCGCGCCGCAACCCGAAGCGCACCCAACAGACCCCAGCTCCGCAGAACCCCACCCCGCGCCCACAGCGTCGGCAGGTGGGGCGAAGAGCTGACCGCCCGCATCCTGGAGACGAACGGCTACCGGATTCTTGAGAAGAATTGGCGACCGCCCGCCGGACTGGAACACGAGCAGATCCGCGGCGAACTCGACCTGATTGCTATCGACCCCGAGGACGAACTGGTTTTCATTGAGGTCAAGACCCGCAGTAGCGAAGACTTTGGGCACCCGTTTGCGTCCATTGACCGCGATAAGGCGCGCCGCACGCGCTCGCTGGCGATTCTGTGGTGCAGGCTGCGCGAGAACCTGGATTTTCCACGCTTTCGCATTGACGCAATTGCGGTGACCGGGACCTGCGAAACCTTCATCTTCGAGCATCTGAAGGCGGTGGCGTAATGGGATTTGCACGCACCTATTCCGTGGCGCTCGTGGGCTTGCGCGGGCACATCGTTGACGTTGAGGCTGACATCTCGCAGGGTCTGCCCAGCTTCGTGCTACTGGGCCTGCCGGACACCGCCCTCAACGAGTCTAAAGAGCGTGTGCGCTCCGCGGCGAAAAACACCGGCATCACCCTCACTCAGCACCGGCTCACCGTGAACCTGACCCCGGCAACCCTGCCCAAACGCGGCTCGGCGTTCGACCTGGCCATTGTGGTTGCGGCGCTGCAGGCAGAGAAGAAGCTGCACCCCAGCGGCGATAGCGTTTTCCTGGGTGAGCTGGGACTGGACGGAACGCTACGCCCCGTGCCGGGCATCCTGCCGGCGGTCAAAGCCGCTGTGGATGCTGGACACCACCGTGTGATTGTGCCCGCCGAAAATGCTGAGGAGGCGGCGCTCATCCCCGGCGCGCAGGTGAGCGGTTTCCGCTGCTTGGCTGAGGTTTTTGCCGCTCTCGGGGCTGAGAGTCAGAAGCTGACCTACCCGCCCGCCCCGCAGACGGAGGCGAGCGCACCGGCGGTGAAACCTGCTGAAATTCCCTCGGACATGAGCGATGTTGCCGGTCAATCGCAGGGCCGTTTTGCCCTGGAGATTGCCGCTGCTGGTGGTCACCACATGCTGCTGACCGGCCCTCCCGGTTCGGGTAAAACCATGCTGGCGGAGCGCCTGCCGAGCATCCTGCCGACCCTCGACAACGATGCCGCGATGGAGGTGACCGCGATTCGTTCCCTCTGCTCGGCGGGGGAGCACCTGAGTGAGCTGGTGCGTCAGCCTCCGTTTGAGGCGCCGCATCATAGCGCCTCCGCGCCGGCGATTCTGGGCGGCGGCAGCGGTATTCCCCGCCCGGGCTGCGTGTCTAAAGCGCACCGCGGCGTGCTTTTTCTGGACGAGGCGCCGGAGTTCAAACGCACGGTGCTCGATTCGCTCCGTCAGCCCCTGGAGTCGGGGATCGTGACCCTGGATCGTTCGAGCGCGTCGGCGACGTACCCGGCGCGTTTTCAGCTGATTCTGGCGGCGAACCCGTGCCCCTGCGGCATGAACGTGGGCACCGGTACGGAGTGCACGTGTGCCCCGCGTGAGCGTCGCGCCTATTTTGGGCGGCTGTCTGGCCCGCTGGTGGACCGTATTGACGTGAATGTGACGGTTCCGAAGGTGTCGTCCACGGAGCTTGCGGGCGGTCAGGTGAATGAGAGTTCGGCGCAGATTCGCGAGCGCGTCATGGCGGCACGGCAGGCTCAGCGGGAGCGCCTGGAACCGTACGGGTTGAAGACGAATGCGGAGATGAACGGAAAGATTCTGCGCGGCCCGCTGCGTCTGGATGCGAAGCTCACCGGCGAGCTGAACGCCGCCGTGGATCGCGGAACGCTGACGGCTCGCGGCTACGACCGGGTGTTGCGTATCGCCTGGACTCTCGCCGATTTGGAGGGCGCCGCCTACCCGA
>ERZ772958.58-NODE-58-length-45566-cov-9.050867_pt1 | contig 45566 bp, 39 predicted proteins | sample MGYA00580681_ERZ772958 | MGnify/ENA primary metagenome ERZ772958 (study PRJEB29015, sample SAMEA2738089) | human oral metagenome | biome: human oral; feature: human-associated habitat; material: saliva | place: China | collected 2275 ...
AGCATTAAAAAAACGCCCATTCAACTCAGCACGCATCCACCCCTCCGGAGTATTTACATCAAACGTGGGCTTCGTAAAATCGAACGGAGCACGCCAATACTCAGGGTCTTCACGATAATCGTAAGCTTCTTCTGCGATCTCGCTACTCATGGGGAGCCTCCTGATAATATGCAAAAAATGTGTGCCCACACCGGCGCTACGTGCAACGCCGTTTAGGGCGCTCATAATAGGCGGGCGGTGTGCGGTACCGTCGATAGTTCCCACTATACGGGCTCCTACGCGACCCGCAAGCGGTTTCGTCACCGGGCGGGCGCATTCCCCATAATCCTGCTAAAAAATTCAGTACCGAATCATTAAGTACGAATACATCCTTCACCCACAGTTGCGTTTAGGCTTTCACATGTTGCCTTGTGTCCTGTCATAGTGAGGTGTGACTGGTTATGATGGCTGGTATGGACTCACAATTCATAGCAAATCTTATTTCCGGCATATCGGCAGCCGCTGCCATTGCTTCGGCGATTTTTGCAGGACGTCAAGCTATTAGTTCTAAGGAAGCTAAGGCGAAGGCAGATGAAGCGCACAAAGCAGCTCTAGATATGCGTGATGCGGCTCAGCGTTCTGCAAAGGCCGCAGAAGAACAGGCTAACCAGGCTGAGCTGGCTCGTAAAGCTGCAGAGGAACAAGTCCGACAGGCTGAGAAGTCACTCGAGCAGATGCAGCAGCTTGTCACTGAACAGCAGAGCCAATCCCAGTCACAGGCTGATATTGCATCCAATCTGTGGCGACCTAAATTCCAGCTGACGCATGTCCGAGGATTGCGATATAAGCTACAAAATATTACTAAGCAGTCTTTGAATGTGATTAAGGTTGTGAATCAGGATGAATTTTTCCGGTGCGATGATATTCACCAGCAGTTCAACCCAGGTGAATCACTCGACGTCCTTCTAGGTGGTGTGATGGGGATGCCCTTACCATCAAATTTAATTCTTCAGATTGAGGGACATAACGAACCTATCTACATTCAGATTCCAGGTGAATCTGACTAAATCATTATTCGTGCTGGTATATGCCCTACCGACGGAGAGACCCGCTGACTCCTAATAGATAGCCTCGTACCGATACAGGTACGGGGCCATCTATTTGCCTTATTCTGAGGCAGAGGCGCCTAGAAAAATTACCGCGACAGGGTACATTCATCATATTTGCATCACAAATTACGAGAATTATTTTGCCCATATTCGTATTTCTGCGACATGATTTGGGACTGGTAGGGTACTTATCGGGCGTTCCGTGTACGCAATCAATATGACCAGCTACCTGCTACGTAATTATGCCCAACCCAAGGTCATCATCACGATTGGACTCACCCTGTAAGTGTGATAAATGTAGAATGATTGGCATGAATAATATTCCTGCCTGGGTATCTGCGGGTGCAGCGACCCTTTCTCTCATTTTCACAGTGGTGTCATGGTACTTGTCCAACAAATCGAAGAAAGCTAAGGAAAAAGCTGAGGCTGCGCACCAAGCTACTCTAGACATGTGTGCGGCGGTTCAGCGTTCTGCACAGGCGGCAGAGGAACGAGTCGAACAGGTTGAGAAGTCACTCGAGCAGATGAAACAGATTGTCACTGAACAGCAGAGTCAATCCCAGTCGCAGTCTAAGATTGCAGACAGCCTGTACCGACCTACCTTAGAGCTGGCCCATGTAGTCGAGGATCAACGCCCTGATAATTACCACTATATGTTGCGTAATATTAGTGGAAACCCTGTCACGGTTCTTGAGGTGAAAAACCTGGACGCATTCATTACCCCCTACTGTGATATTCCTGATCTTCCGGCGACAGTGCACCCTGGCAGTCCGCTTAGGTTCCACCTACCACGTACTGGGAAGGTGGAGAGTCTGGAGCTCCGAATCAATGATAGTGGGCAGGAAAAAACCCTCTATGTCGAGTTTCCGATAGTTCGAGCTTTCAACATCTAGAATCAGCAGACCTTCCGTAAGCTTGACGATATTGAAACAGGCGGCTACAGCAGTAATTTCTCGGGCATATACGGCAGGCAGCTTGCCCCCTCTTACTCCCCCTTGAGTTGCTATTCATTACAGCAGGTAAGCGGATAAAAGAGACCCCCTGCGTTCCCCTTAGAGGAGGGGGAACACAGGGGGTCTCTGCCCTTAAACCAGAGAGGTACTCACGTACCCCGCAAGTTTTAGAAAGCCTTGTTTACCAGCGTAGCAAGACCGGACTTCTTGTTTGCAGCGGTCTTCTTGTGCAGAACACCCTTGGAAACAGCCTTGTCCAGCTTACGGTTCACAAAACGCAGAGCCTCAACAGCTGCTTCCTTGTTCTGTGCCTCAACAGCAGCCTTGACCTTGCGGGTCGCGGTCTTCAGCTCGGACTTTACAATGTTGTTGCGCAGACGAGCCTTCTCGTTGGTGAGGATACGCTTCTTCTGAGACTTAATGTTAGCCACAATTAAACTTTCTGTTTTGTCTTATTGGTCGGTGAGGGCGACGCTGGCCGATCATCGACTGAGCGGCGTGGGGATGCCTATGGCAACCGGCCAGCAGTGCCCGATGACCATCGGACACTCAACCACACATAATACCAGATGAACAGCCTCCACGACAGACCCTCGCGGAGAGAAAAATACTGTGAAAACCGCTACACGCAGCCCCCACATCTAACACCGGTCACCCTCAGGTTCCCGGCATCAAGCATCCCGGTATAAAGCACAGGGGCTAGCCGTTATGGCGAGTCCACGCACGCTCAATCAGGCGGAACGTATCCTCCGGCATAATCGCACCCTCGCGGCGCATCGCATCCGGGCGAACACGAATCACACGGTTCAGCTTCACCTCAGACGCGCGGCCCTGCGGATCCCACGGACCCGAACCAATATCAAGGTAGTTCGAATCAGCGTGCTCACGGTTATTGTGATCCTTGCTGGTCATCATCAGCGCCAGCAGGTACTCACCGTCACGACCCACCAGAAGCACCGGGCGGTCCTTACCCTGCGAGTGGTCCTCCTCGAAAGGAACCCACGTCCACACGATTTCACCCGGGTCAGCGTCGCCGTCCAGGGAAGGCGAGTACTCAAAGTTGATCATGTCGCGGTAATCGCCCGGGTAATCCGAACCGTCGGATGCGCCGGTCGAAGCCGGTGCGGAAGGCTTAGGTGCCGAGGAATTTGCCGCAGACTTTGCCGAGGAAGACTTCGGGGCGCTCGGCTTAGGCGCCGAAGAGCCGGAGGTACGAGCCTCACCCTGACGAGATTCGCGCTGACGAGATTCATCCCCGCGGGACTCACTCTTCTGGGAGGACTCGGAGCCGCCCTTAGACGCAGTAGCGTCGTTGAGGGCATCCTCTGCCGCCTTCTGCAGGAAGGGCAGCAGGGCAAAGAAAATTTTCTTCAGAATTTCGAGCATGGGCTCTATTATGCACTACAGGCGCGGAGGTAGAGCAATCGCCAAAACAGCCTGCTCCACCGCATACACAGCATCCTGCGACTCACCCTTCAGCTGGGCGTCCGCATCAGCCAGAAGCTGCACAATATGCGCCAGCTGGGCGCCGGTAAAACGGCGGCCGTCACGCTGAGCCTGCTCAACCTGCCACGGTGACATACCCACCTCACGCGCCAGCTCGTTAGCGCTCATACGCACGTGGTGCACGCGCGCAATATTGCGGATACGCATGGCGAGCGCACCCAGCATCGGAATCGGCTCCGTGCCGGTGGCAAGGGAGTGGCGGAGCAGACGCAGAGCCTCCGGGGCGTTACCGGAAATCGCGGCGTCACTCACGCGGAACGCGGTGACTTCGGTGCGGCCGCCGTAGTAGCGGTTCACCGCTTCCTCGGTGATTTCGCCGGGTACGTCTGAGAGCAGCTGCTGGCATGCGGCGGCAAGCTCCGCAGTGTCGGAGGCGGCGGCCGTCAGCAACGCCAGGGCGCCACCGGTAATCGGGCGCTGGGCGGCGGCGAACTCCCCCGCCAAGAACTCGCTCTTCTCGCGATCGGTCTTGAGCGCCTTGCAGTTGATGAGCACGAACTGGGAGCGCACCAGGTCGATGAGCTTCTTGCCGCGGTTACCGCCCGAGTGGTTCAGAATGAGCATGATGTCCGGCTCGGGGGCGTTCAGGTAGGCGAGCGTATCGGTCAAAAACTCGTCGCTCATGGAGGCGAGGTTCTCAACCTCAATGATCTTCGCCGAACCGAACAGGGAGGGCGAAGCGTGCAGAATCAGCTCCCCCGCCGTGTAGGTGGCGGCGTTAATCTGAACGCGGTCCACCTCCGGGTGGATGCTGCGGAACAGCTCACGCAGGCGTGCCGCGGCGCGGGAGGCGAAGTACTCCTCCGGGCCGTAGAGCATGACGGCGGGTGCCGGGGTGACGGTACGCCACGCGGTGTCGAGGGCGGGGCCGCCTCGGCGGGCGTAGCCTCGGGAACCACCACGCTGGGTTGAACGCTTACGCTCGGACACGCTTATCACTCGCCTTTATCTGCAGGGTACGGGCTGAACTCGAACCCCGCTGTGCACGGGGGTGCGGCGCGGGTAGAGTCTCGAGTATCCATCATAGCGTTTTCTTCTCGGGTGCCTCCTAGCGTTGGTCGGGGTTAGTTGGTTAAGAACGGGCGGGCTGCTGGGTGCGCTGCTAGGAGGGCACGGTGTGCGGTACCACCCGCAAATACTGCCGGTGCGTGACCGTACGGTAGCGGCGCGCATCCACCCACCAGAGGGCAACGCTCAACACCAGCACGCTAAGGGCGCTACACACCACCACCGGGACGCTCGAACCGGGCTCCCACGGGTTACCCGGCGCGTGCGCGGCAGTGTGTGCCGCCCACTCGATACCCTGCGCGGCAAGACCACCAGCACGAAGGCACAGATCCGCCAGAGCGGGCAGACTCAGGAGCATGAATCCGAGCGCCACCAGCCCGGCGAGCATGCTCAGCGGCGCCAAAGGAGCGGCAATCAGGTTCGCCGGAACAGAGTAGAGCGGCACCTTACCGCTCATCACCAAAATCAGCGGAGTACACCACAGGGACGCCACAATCGGCGCGGCGAGCATTTCCGCGCAGAACACCGGCATGACGCGCATGAGCAGGCGAATCAGCGGCGGACCCAGCAGAATCAGCGCGGAAGTTGCCGTCACCGACAGGGCGAACCCCATATCCACGGCAAGGTGCGGGGCGGCAAACAAACACATCAGCACCGTTGTTTGCAGCGCCGCCAAGGACTGGCGACCCGAACCGCGTAGCATCGCGTAAGCACCGAGCAGACCCATGGCGAGGGAACGAATCACGGAACCCTCAGAGTCCAGCAGCATGGCGTAGGCGAGCACCGCCGCAACCCCGCACAGCACCATGACGCGGTGCGGAATGGCGAGGGTACTCAGCCGATGCACAAGCGGCGGCAGGGCGTGCGCGTTTGGCGGGGCAGCTTGCTGAGGCTGGGCAGGCTGTTGAGTATGGGCGGTGCGCCGGGGGTGCGCGGGGCGGCGAGAATGACCCGCACCTCTCCCCCGCAACCGCCGCATCCAGGAACGAAGCAGCAGGTACATACTGGCGAAACGGTACGGGCGAATCGCCAACACCAGCCGGTACGCGCCCAAAAACACAATGGCAATATTCGCCCCGGACACCGCCGTAATATGGCTGAGCCCGCTGAGCTTATACTCCTCCCGCGCGGTGGAACTCATCAGCGAATCATCACCGTAGGCGGTGCCCAAAACCAGCGCCGCCGACTCCGTGCCGAGGGTGTCCAGGGCGCGGGTGCGCAGCTGCTTCTTGAGCGTAGACAGGTACGGCTCCTCCGCAGTGCGGGTGGTAGTGTTCGACCCGGCACCGTAGGCGGGGGCAGGCATCGGAAAAATAGTTGCGCCGCTCAGCTTTGCTGTCGATCCGTTGAACTCCACCGTGCCGAGGGCGGTCACCTTCATGCCCGGATAAATCGCCCGCGAGTGCGCGGTACCGCTCCCCTGTTGCTGAGTCGCCGAACTCGCCGCCGAACGTGCCTCCAGACGCTGCGCGGCGCTCTTTGCCGAACCGTCACGACGGTACACGCGCACCCGCTCATTCACCAGCGCACGCACGCTCCGCCCCTGAATTTCCTCCAGCTTAATAACCACCAGAGTAGTGCGCGGATCCACGCGGCGAACCTGCTCCACCGTGCCGTTCAGACGAAGCGAGGCACCCTGCGCCTGCTGCAGCGTGGCGCGGGATGCATCCACACCCGTAGCGCACAGAAGTACCGCCTGAACCGTTACAATACACGCCAGAAAAACCAGCTGACCCGTCGTGCGAAAGAGCAGGCTGTAGGGCATCACCGCACGCGGCGGAAAGAAGAGTAGAATCGCCAGGCCCCCCAGCAGGGCAATGAGCACGCACGCCAGCGGATGCACCACCCGCCACGTGCCCACGGTCAGCGCCACCGCGGTAAAAGCCCACAGCGCCAGCACCGTAAAACTCAGGCGAAGGTCCAGATGAATGAGGCTTCCCTGGGCGCGTAGCTCCTGCTCGTCGCGGCGGGTACGCCACCGCTCAGCGCCGATGCTCCAGCGGTAGCGGGCACGGTAATACGCCGTAGCCGCGGACCGGGCGAGGCGCCGGGTGAGGCGCGAGGCCCCGGGGAATAGCTCCCGCTCCCCTACCTGCTGGTGCTTCTGTTGGCGGTTCAGAATGCGGTTCTGCTGGGGGTTCTGCCTGGGCATTAGACCGTCACCAGCGGGCGCAGATTCTCCAGCATCGACGGACCAATGCCGGGCACCGCATCCAGCTCATCCACGCTACGGAAACCGCCGTGCGCCTCACGCCAGGCAATAATGCGCTGAGCCATCGCCGGTCCAATACGCGGTAGGCTCTGCAACTCCTCGGCGGTGGCGGTGTTAATGTTCACCGGGGTTGAACCCTTCTGTGCGCTGCCCGAAGCGGTCAGCGTGCGCGCAGGCTGAGGCTGAGTACCGCCCTGAGATGCACCGTTCTGCGCCGCACCATTCGCCGCATTACCCTGACCCGCATTCGCCGTGCCGCCATTGGGCTGAATCTGCGCCGGAGCAGCCGTCTCACCACGATGCGGCACATAAATCTGCACCCCGTCACTCAGCGCACCGGCAAGGTTCACGCGATCCAGGTCAGCATCCGCGGCGGCACCGGAGGCGGCGGCAATCGCATCCACGGCACGGCCCTGCGCGGGCAGAGTGTACACGCCGGGGTTGTTCACGGCACCGGCCACATGCACCCGCACGGTAGCCTCACCGGAGGCGCCACCCTGCGCGGATTCACTCGGGTTAGCGCTCGGCTGAGCAGTAGACTGGGTAGCGGACTGGGTGCCGGGCTGAGCACCGGGGCTCTGCTGGGCGCCCACCGCCTGCACCGACTCGGCGGTAGCACTCGGGGAGGCAATCTGCTCGGCACGCGGCGCCGCCGAAAACTGGGTCACACCCCACACCACGGCAACCAACGCCAACACCGCCACCAGAAGCAGCACGCGCGGCGACAGACCCCAGCGGGTGCTGCGGGTGGTACCGGGCTGATCAGCCTGCTCCCACTCCGCCCAGTCGTCCACCTCGTTCCAGTCGGGCTGCTGATCCCAGTCAGCCCAGCCATTCGACTCCGGGTGGGATGCCGCTGGCTGAGTCGTAGATACATGCTGGCTGGTAGGTACAAACTGGGCGGCAGCCGCGGGCTCAGCGGGTGCTTCTTCGGCAGGTACCTCCGCCGGCGTTACCTCAGCGGCAATAGCCAGCGGCACTGTGTCCTCGGCGTCCGGCGCGCCGTTCTTGCGGGCGCGCGGGCTACGGTAGAAGCTGTTCATCAGGGAGCGGGCGCTACGCTGCGCGCCGCCCTGCTGCGTTGTGCCGCTCTGCTGCGTTGTGCCGCTCTGCTGGGGTGCGCTATCCTGCACAGTGCTCTGTACAGCATTCTGGTCGGGGTTGGGGGTCATGCTCGTCATACCCCTACCCTAGGCTCACGCGCGCGAACGCACGAGCGCGAACAAAGAACCTGTGGATAACTCCCCTCGCACAACGCGAAAGGGGCCATCCACAGGCTCATTTTTGAAAAATATGTGGTTTTTGTTCAAAAACGGAGGGGTTTGGTTTGTCATAAAACCGTCACAAACACCTCAGCCACACGAGCTTCCCGCACCGTTTGAGAGCAGAATCTAGCCTTCGCTTAGTCCTCGCGCGGAAGCTCAGTACCCGGAACACCCAGCTCCGAAGCACGCTTATCAGCCATCACCAGCAGGCGACGAATACGGCCCGCAATCGCATCCTTCGTCATCGGCGGATCAGCCAGACGACCCAGCTCATCCAACGACGCATGCTTATGCAGCACACGCAACTCACCGGCATAGCGCAGATGATCCGGCGCCTCATGACCCAGAATCTGCAGGGCACGCTCCACGCGGGCGCTCGCCGCAACAGCCGCCTGAGCGCTACGGCGCAGGTTCGCATCATCAAAATTTGCCAGACGGTTCGCGGTCGCACGAACCTCCTTGCGGGTGCGCGCCTCACGCCACGTGGTCAGGGTGCTAGTCGCACCCATACGCTCCAGCAGCTGCGAAATGGTCTCACCGTCACGCACCACCACACGGTCGGTGCCGCGCACCTCGCGTGCCTTCGCAATAATCTCCAGGCGACGAGCCGCACCCACCAGCGCGAGCGCCGCCTCCGGGCCGGGGCAGGTAATCTCCAGGGAGGAGGAACGACCCGGCTCAGTCAGCGAACCGTGCGCCAAGAACGCACCGCGCATGACCGCTTCGGCATCCTGCAGAGAGCCGTTCACCACAGCCGGCGGCAGGCCACGCACCGGGCGGCCACGCAAATCCAGCAGGCCGGTCTGGCGAGCCAGCGCCTCACCGCCGTGATCCACACGCACAATGTAGCGGCCGCCTCGACGCAAGCCACCACCGCTGACGCTGGTCAGCTCAGAGTCGTGACCGTAAATCTCCGCAATGGTGCGGCGCATGCGGTGGGCGGTTGCCTCGTGGTCGACCTCAGACTCCACCACGATTCGCCCCGAGACAATGTGCAGGCCTCCGGTAAAACGCAGAATCGTAGAGATTTCTGCCTTACGAGCAGAGACTTTCGTTGCCTCGTAGTTGGCGAGTTCGTCCTTGACGAGCGTGGTTAATGCCATGAAAGGTCCTTCTGGGCGTAGTGTTTAAGTCTAAAAATCAGGAAAAGAGCGCACAAAACAGCCAGCTCAAGCAGCACGCCTGAGCCGCAAATCCAAGCCAGTCAATCTAAGAGCTCAGCTCAAACGCTTCGTTATACGCAGCCGCAAGCTTCAGCGGGTCGTGCACATTCGGCTGGGAGCTCGAACGCAGATGCGCCCACACAACCTTCGCACCCATCGCAGAAGCCTCACGCTCCAGCTCAGAACGGTGATCAGCCTGCATGTCAGCGTCAGCAATCACCGCGTCCAGGTGAAGCTTCGGGGCGTACTGGCGCAACAAATCCAGGTGCGTTGCCGGGGTGAAGCCGACCGTCTCCTTGTCGTCGGAGAGGTTCATGACCACGCAGCGGCGCGCCTCCGTGCGGATAATCGCCTCACGCTGAGCGTCCAGCAGCAGATGCGGCAGAACCGACGTACGCCACGAACCCGGGCCCAAAACAATCCAGTCGGATTCTTCAATAGCGGAAAGCGCCTCGGGGCAGGGGCGAGCATTTGCGGGAGATAGACCAATATCGTGAACACGTTCCTCCTTCGAGAGGTTCACCTGGCCGACCACCTTCACACGCTCAATACCGCCACCGTTATGCTCACGCAGCACGGTGCCGTAAATGACCATCGGATCCAGCGCCATCGGCAGCACGCGGCCGCGCGCATTCAGCAGGGCGCCCGCCCAGTCCAGACCGGCAACCGGGTCATCCAGCAGCTGCCAGAGAGTCGCAATCAGCAGGTTACCGAGAGCATGGTAATCCAGCGGGAACTCACCCTCGTAACCTTCGGGCGCGCTAAAACGATGCTGCATCACATCACGCCACGTGCGACCCCAATCGGTGTCATCACACAGCGCAGAAAGCGCCATACGCAAATCTCCCGGAGGGAGAATACCCATCTCCTCACGCAAACGACCCGACGAGCCGCCATCGTCAGCAACCGTCACAACAGCCGTCAAATCAGGCGTGACGTGGCGAAGCGCAGACAGGGAACCGTACAGCCCGTGACCGCCGCCCATCGCCGTGACCTTCGGCGAACGGTGCGTGGTCTTCAACAGGCGCAGAGCCTGAGTCGGCAGAGCCGGCAGGCGCGGAATACCCTGAGTGTCATAACTGGTCGAATGGGTGGACATAGTAATACCTCACATACCCGGAAGGAACGGTATGCCGGCCCCACGGGTGCGGGGCCGGACGGCGGCTAATGAAACACGACGCGGTGGTTGGGACGCGCCGGGCGGAACTTACTCGCGGCCTTTGTCGCGGTGCTGAACATTCACGTTCAGCTCACCGAAAGCAGAGAGACGACGAGCCAGTTCCTCCGTCACAGCCACGGAACGGTGCTTACCACCGGTGCAGCCAATAGCGATGGTGGCGTAGTACTTGCCCTCGCGGCGGTAGCCCTCAAGCACGGGGCGAAGAGCCGCAAGGTAGTTGCTGATGAACTCCTCGGTGCCGGCGTGCTCCAGCACGTAGTCGCGCACCGGGGCGTCCTGACCGGTCAGGGGGCGCAGCTCCGGAACCCAGTGCGGGTTCGGGATGAAACGCATATCAGCCATGTAGTTAGCGTCCGAAGGCGCACCGTACTTGAAGCCGAAGCTCATCACGGTCAGGTTCAGCTTCTTATCCGCACCCTCAGCAAACATTTCACGCACGGTACGAGCCAGCTCGTGAACGTTCATGCCGGTGGTGTCAATGGTGCGGTCAGAAGCGAGGCGCAGACCTTCAAAGAGAGTGCGTTCAGCGCGGATGCCATCGAGGACGCGACCCTCACCCTGCAGCGGGTGCGGGCGGCGCTGAGCCTCGTAGCGGGCAATAATGGTCTCATCCTTGGCGTCAAGGAAGAGCATGGAGAAGTCAATATCGGACTTGCGCAGAGTCTCAATCGCAGCGGGAAGATCGGAGAACAGGGCGCGGGCGCGAACGTCAATACCGAGCGCCACCTTCGGAACTCGTGCACCGTCGCGGGTCACCAGTTCGGCCAGGGAACCGAGCATCTGCGGCGGGATGTTATCGATAACGTACCAGCCCTCATCCTCCAGTACGTTTGCAACAGTACTGCGGCCTGCACCGGAAATACCGGTGATCACCAGAATCTGAGGGCGCTCCTCACTCTGGGCGGACTCTACCGTGGCGGGCTTGCTCTGATTCTCGGGCATGGTGCTTCTTCCCCTTCGACGCGAAATACTCTCTATGCCATGATACAAGACCTTTATCTGACGGTTCAGGGGTACGGTCAGAAATTTCACCAGTATGACAGAAATATGAGATGCTCCTCCGGCCGAACCTAGAAGAAAGAAACCCGCATCACAAGTGCTTGCGCATAATGCTCTCCAAGGGGGTTACAGAAGAAGGCGGGCGGGCGGCAGAGCTACGGAGAAGCAGGCAGGCAGCAGAGCCGGAAGGTATAGCAGATCAGGGGGTACAGCAAAGCCCGCACGATACCTCCCACAGGAGGCACCGCACGGGCTCCACGCTACGAACGTTTCGAACTATGAACGCTCCGCAACTTTACGCGGATGCGCCAGGTTGCCTTAGACAGAAAGCTCAGGCAGAAAGCTCCGGCAGGAAAGCCGCCACATGCTCCAACAGACGCACCGACAGCTCCTTCTTCGAACCGGAGAACACCGGCGCCTCATCGTTCAAAGTCGACAACAGCGTAATCGTGTTATCGTCCGTGCCGAAACCACGATTCACACCCACCGTATTGACCGCCAAGAAGTCCGTGCCCTTACGCTGCAGCTTCTCACGACCCAGCTCCAACGGAGTCTTCTCCGCCGAACCGGTCTCCGCCGCAAAACCAACAATGAGCTTCGGACCGAGGGTGCTCTCCCCCGCCTCACGAGCCTGCTGGCGGCGCACAACGACCTCACGCAGAATATCCGGGTTGCGCACCAGCTGAATCACCGGCGCATCCTCAGAATCGGCGCTCTTCTTAATCTTGAACTCGGCAAACTCGGCGGGCCTAAAATCAGCCACCGCCGCAGACATGATCAGCACATCCGCCGCCGCGCTCGCCTCAAGGGTCGCCTCACGCAGCTCCAGGGCGCTGACCACACGGGTCACCTGCACACCCTCCGGCGCGGGAACCTCAAGGTTCGCACCAATCAGGTGCACGGTCGCGCCCAGGTCGCGTGCCGCCTCCGCGAGCGCCACGCCCTGCTTGCCGGTCGAACGGTTGCCGAGGAAGCGTACCGGGTCCAGCGCCTCACGGGTGCCGCCGGCGGTAATGACCACGAGGCGACCGGTCAGAGGACCACGCAGCGATTCGGATGCGCCAGTTGCCCGACCCGAATCAGCCTGGCTGGGTTCAACCTGACCAGGCTCATTCTGACCAAGCAGCGCCGAAGTCAGCGTCGCCGCACGCGCTGCCGCCAGACGCTCCTGCTCCGTACCCGTGTACAGGGGCTCAGTTGGCGCGTAACCGGGCGTGTACACCGGGTGCACCTGACCCTTCGGGAAGCGCGCAATCACATCCAGTGCGACCGCGAAAATATCCTCCGGCTCAGGCATGCGACCCGGACCAGAATCCGGGCCCGTCAAACGCCCAATCGCGGGCTCAATCACGTGATAACCCCACGAACGCAGAGTCTGCACATTCGCCTGAGTCGCCGGATGCTCCCACATCTGGGTATGCATTGCCGGCGCCAAAATCACCGGGGCGTGCGTCGTCAACACCGTGGAGGACAGCAGATCATCCGCACGACCAGCCGCCAAACGAGCCAGCAAATCAGCGGTCGCCGGGGCAATCACCACAGCGTCAGCCTGCTCAGCCTGACGCACGTGGTTCACCTCCGGCACACGGTCAAACACGTCCGTTGAGACGGGGTTGCCGCTCAGCGCCTCCAGGGTGGGAACACCTACGAACTTCGTCGCGTTCGGGGTGGGCATGGCGATCACCTCGTCGCCATTCTTCGCAAAAAGACGAAGGAGCATCGCCGCCTTGTACGCAGCAATGCCCCCTCCAATACCAACGATAATGCGCATGGTACGTCAAAGAATCCTTGTAGAAGCAGATTACTCAGCGGACTCGTCGAGGATAACCTCTTCGATAGCAATAACCTCTTCGCTACCTGCGGGGATGTACTCCTCCTCGATAGCGCCGGGGAACTCAGCCGCGCTGAAATCAATCACAGCGGACAGATCCTCGGGAATCGGGTAGCCGTCCTCGTCGAACTTTGCGCCCGGGCGGTGCTCCGCCACAACACGGTCAGCAATGATTTCACGCATTGCCACCGACAGGGACTTCTCGTTCGACTCAGCGTCAACCAGCGGGCCAACGTGCGCAGCAGTATTGTCCTGCAGGTTAGCGTAGTACGCGTTAATCTGGCGTGCACGGCGGGCACCGAAAATCACCAGGCCGTACTTGGACTCCGCCTTCTCAATCAGCGCGTCAGCGCTGGGGCTCACGATGCCCTCGGGAGCGACACCGTCAACGAAGTTGTAGTCCTCGTGTTCCTTGTTTTCGTTTGCCACTAAAAACTCCAAATAGCTTGATGGAATGTACGTACCGAACGCCCCCGCACACCGTTCGCGCTATGGCGCAAACCGGGCACACTGAGGGCACGGTCAAAACTAAAGAACTATTCTACCCTCTCAACGGCTAAAACGCACGTACCAGCCCAGCCAAAAAGGTATCAGGCCAGTCAAAAAGGTGGGGGCTCCGAAGAAAACTCTTCGAAACCCCCACCCTTCACAACGCCTCACGGCAGAACTACAGGTCGGAAGAAACTCTAGCCCCACCGCAAACGCAAAGCATGCAGATTAGGCGGCGCCAATCAGCTCAGCAATTTCCTTCGCTGCACGCTCAACAGAGTCGTTGACGACCGTGACGTCAAATTCCTTCTCAGCAGCCAGCTCAATCTTCGCGGTTTCAAGGCGACGAGCCTGCTCCTGCTCACTCTCGGTACCTCGACCCACCAGACGCGACACCAGCTCATCCCAGCTCGGAGGAGCCAAGAAAATCAGGCGGGCATCAGGCATGGTCTCGCGAATCTGGCGAGCACCCTGCAGGTCAATCTCAAGGATCACCGGGCGGCCAGCGTCCAGAGCCTCCTGGACCTTAGCGCGCGGAGTACCGTACTTGTTCTTACCGTGCACCACAGCGTACTCAAGCATCTGACCGTCAGCAATCATCTGGTCAAACTCTTCCATCGAAACGAAATAGTAGTGAGTACCGTCAACCTCACCGGGGCGAGGATCACGAGTAGTAGCGGAAACAGAGAACCACACGTTCGGGTAGTTCTCACGAATGTACTGGCACACCGTACCCTTGCCAACAGCAGTGGGGCCAGCCAGTACGGTGAGAGTCGGCTGAGACATAGCTTCCTTACTGCGCCTTCATCGGCTGAAGGCACGAGGTATTAGGACTGAGAAGACTCGGAAGACTGACCAGCAGTCTTACGACGTGCACGGTTCAAATACCGCGAATTACGGTTGAAGTACTCCACCATCTTGCGACGCTGGTGTACACCCAGGCCGCCAAGGCGGCGAGTCGGTGCAATATGAAGTTCTTCAATGATGCGTTCAGCTCGAACGGCACCAATGCCCGGAAGTGCGCGCAACATCTGCCCCACCGGCATTTTAGCCAGTGCAGGGTCGGAATCGACCATGTCGAGCACCTGACGTACGGAAAGTTCACGGTCACTCAGTGCACGCTTAATTTCCTGGCGGTGTGCTCGGGCAAGTACTGCCTTCTCGCGGGCGGAGGCGCGCGCATCCTCAGTTAGCGGAGTCAGCGGCATGGTTGGGTCCCCCATTTCTGCGAGTTATAGAATTTTACTTATCAACTAATGTAACACGGATAGCACGAGAACCCCCGTTCTACCCGCGGCACTCACCCTCACACCAACAATGCGTCTACGCACGTCAGCACGTAAATATCAGGGAGTACCCCTATAGCATAGCGGAGTATTCGCCCTATCAAAAGTGGAGCCATGCACGCATCTCATAGAGCAGGCGCACTCCCCGACTACAGAGGTGAGCAAACTCGCACCACGCTGAGCACCTCAGCCCCCGCAATACACGCAAAAAGGGCGCGCACCCCGAGCAGACTCTCAACAGAATCCACCCGGAGCACACGCCCCTCACGCAACACGCGAACTATGCGCCGCGAGCCGCCAACAGGTCATCACGAGCCGCCTGCGCAGCCTTCGCCAAACCCTCAACCGACGGGCCAGCAGCCAGCACGCCACGGCTGGAATTCACCAGCACCTGCGACTCAACGCCAGCAAACACGCGGTACAGATCAGCCGCCGAAGCGCCCTGCGCACCATAACCCGGCGACAGAATCGGGCCGTTGAACACGCTCAGGTCAATACCCAAATCAACCAGCGCCTGACCAACAGTCGCGCCAACCACCAGGCCGCACGGGCCCATCTGCTCCCACTGGCGGGAGGCGTTCTCGGCTACCGCCGCGGCAATAATGCGCTTGGCTACCGCGCCCTCGGACTCCGATGCGCCCACGTGCTGCACGCTCTTACCCTCGGGGTTCGAGGTCAGCGCCAGCACGAAAGTGCCGCGGTCATTCTCATTCGCCAAATCCAGCGCCGGACGCAGCGACTCGAAGCCCAGGTACGGGCTCAACGTCACCGAATCGGTACCCAGCGGCGAGGAGGAGCCGAGCCACGCATCCGCGTACGCCTTCATGGTCGAACCAATATCGCCGCGCTTAGCGTCAGCAACAATCAGCACACCATCAGCGGCAGCGCGGGCGAACAGCGCCTCCAGCACAGCAAGACCAGCCGAACCGTGACGCTCAAACAGCGCCACCTGAGGCTTCAACGCCGCCGCAAACGGGGCGCAACCCTCATAGACCGCCTCAGTAAAAGCAGCCAGGCCAGCAGCGGAATCCTCAAGACCCCACTGCTCCAGCAGGTTCGGATGCGGGTCAATACCCACACACAGCGGGCCGCGCTCCGCCATCGCCTTCGCCAGACGATCACCAAAAGCAGCGGACATTACGCCTCGCCACCCTCGGAACGTGCATCCACAGCGGCAGCCAGCTGAACGCCGTGCTCCTGCAGGCTCATGATGTCCCAGCTGTGCTCACGCAGAGCATTAATCGCCTGAACAGCCGCAGCGAACTCAGAAATGGTGGTCATGACCGGGCAGCCCACCGAAACCGCAGCGGCACGAATCTCGTAACCATCGCTACGAGCAGCACCACCGGCAGGGGTGTTCAGAATCAGGTCAATGTCACCGTTGCGGACCATGTCCACAATCGAGTGGTCGCCATTCGCCTCAGCGAACTTCGAAGCCACCAGCACCGAGTTCAGGCCGTTACGGCGCAGAATCTCAGCGGTACCACCGGTCGAAACGATCTCAAAGCCCAGCGACTCCAGCATCTTCGCGTAAATAATGACGTTACGCTTATCGTGGTTAGCCACCGAAATGAACACCTTACCGGAGGTCGGCAGCGGCGAACCAGCACCAGCCTGAGCCTTCGCGAACGCGGTGTCATAGTGCTTATCCAGACCCATGACCTCACCGGTCGAACGCATCTCCGGGCTCAGCAGCGAATCCACCACAACACCCTCGGGGGTGCGGAAACGAGCGAACGGCAGAACCGCAGCCTTCACAGCAATCGCAGTCTCCTCAGGCAGGGATGCGCCGTCCATGTTCTGCGGCAGGTAGCCCTCAGCCTTCAGCTCAGCAATGCTCTTACCCAGACCAATCAGCACAGCAGCCTTAGCCATCTGCACGCCGGTAGCCTTCGACACGAACGGAACAGTACGAGACGCACGCGGGTTCGCCTCAATCACGTACAGGTTCTCAGACACGTACGCGAACTGAATGTTAATCAGGCCGCGCACACCGGTGCCGCGAGCAATCTTCTCGGTAGCGTCCTTCACCTTCGCGATGATGTCCGGGCCGAGAGTAATCGGAGGCAGAGTACAGGAGGAGTCACCCGAGTGAATACCGGCTTCCTCAATGTGCTCCATGACGCCGCCCAGGTACAGCTCCTCGCCGTCGAACAGGGCGTCAACGTCAATCTCGATAGCGTCCTCAAGGAACTTATCAATCAGAGCAGGCTGCGAAGGCGAAACCTCGGTAGCGTTCTCCAGGTAGCGTGCCAGGTTCGCCTCATCGTAGACGATCTCCATGCCACGGCCGCCCAGCACGTACGAAGGACGAACCAGAACCGGGTAACCAATCTCGTCAGCGATGCGCTTAGCACCCTCGAAAGTGAACGCGGTACCGTTCTTGGGCGAAATCAGGCCGCCCTCCTCCAGCACGCGGGAGAACTCGCCGCGGTCCTCAGCCAGGTCAATAGCCTCGGGGGTGGTGCCCAGAATCGGCACGCCCGCATCCTTCAGGGCACGAGCCAGCTTCAGCGGAGTCTGACCGCCCAGCTGAACGAACACGCCCATCAGACCGCCGGTACGACGCTCCGACTCAACAATCTCAAGCACATCCTCAAGGGTGAGCGGCTCGAAGTACAGGCGAGTCGAAATATCGTAGTCAGTCGAAACAGTCTCAGGGTTGCAGTTGACCATGACGGTCTCGTAACCGAGCGAACGCAGCACCAGCGAAGCGTGCACACAGGAGTAGTCGAACTCGATACCCTGACCGATACGGTTCGGGCCCGAACCCAGAATCATAATCGAGGGCTTCTCGTGGTGCGCAACCTCATCCTCCAGGTCGTAGGAGGAGTAGTGGTACGGAGTGAACGCCTCAAACTCGGCAGCACAGGTGTCAACAGTCTTGAAGACCGGGCGGATACCCAGAGCGTGGCGAACACCGCGCACAACATCCTCAGAAGAGCCGATAATCTCAGCAATCTGAGCGTCCGAGAAACCGTGACGCTTAGCCAGCTTCAAGGTCTCCGGGTCCAGGTGGTCGCGCTTAGCGTGAACCACGCCAGCAACCTCATTCAGCAGCACCAGCTGATCCAGGAACCACGGGTCAATCTTGGTCGCCTCGTGCAGCTGCTCCACGGTAGCACCAGCCAGCAGAGCCTGCTGAACCTGGTAAATACGCTGAGTGGTCGGAACCTTAGTCTTCTCAATCAGCTCAGCCAGCTCAGCCTCAGACAGGGACAGCGGCTTGAACGAGAAGGACGCGCCCTTCTGCTCCAGCGAACGCATCGCCTTCTGCAGAGCCTCAGTGAAGTTACGGCCCAGAGCCATAGCCTCGCCAACACTCTTCATGGTGGTGGTCAGGGTCGGGTCAGCAGCCGGGAACTTCTCAAACGCGAAGCGCGGAACCTTCACGACCACGTAGTCGAGGGTCGGCTCGAAGGACGCCGGGGTCTTCTGGGTGATATCGTTCGGAATCTCATCCAGGGTGTAACCCAGGGACAGCTTGGTCGCAATCTTCGCAATCGGGAAGCCGGTAGCCTTCGACGCGAGCGCCGAAGAACGAGACACGCGCGGGTTCATCTCAATGACGATGATGCGGCCGGTCTTCGGGTCAATCGCGAACTGGATGTTACAACCACCGGTGTCCACGCCAACCTCACGAATCACGTTGATCGCGATGTCGCGCAGCTTCTGGAACTCACGGTCGGTCAGGGTCAGCGCGGGTGCCACGGTGATGGAGTCACCGGTGTGCACGCCCACGGGGTCGAAGTTTTCGATGGAGCAGACGACCACGACGTTGTCGTTGGTGTCACGCATCATCTCCAGCTCGTATTCCTTCCAGCCGAGGATGGACTCCTCCAGCAGGACCTCGCTGGTCGGCGAGTACTGAATACCGGCACCGGCAATACGGTAGAGGTCTTCCTCGTTGTACGCCATACCCGAGCCGAGACCACCCATGGTGAAGGAGGGGCGGACCACCATCGGGTAGCCCAGCTCCTTAGCGGCTTCCAGCGCCTCCGGCATGGAGTGAACGATCACCGAGCGTGCAGACTCGCCGCCGGCGCGCTCCACCACGCCCTTGAATGCTTCACGGTCCTCACCGAGGTTAATCGCCTCAATGTTCGCGCCGATGAGCTCAACATTGTACTTGGCGAGCACGCCGCGCTCATCCAGGGAAATTGCCGCGTTCAGTGCGGTCTGACCACCCAGGGTCGGCAGGATTGCGTCCGGCTTTTCCTTCTCGATGATCTTCTCAATCACCTCGGGGGTGATGGGTTCAATGTAGGTGGCGTCCGCGAACTCGGGGTCGGTCATGATGGTTGCCGGGTTCGAGTTCACGAGGATGACGCGCACGCCCTCCTCCTTCAGCACGCGCAGCGCCTGAGTGCCGGAGTAGTCGAATTCCGCTGCCTGACCGATGACGATGGGGCCGGAACCGATGACGAGGACGCTATTAAGGTCAGTACGACGAGGCATTTATGCTTCCTTTGCAGTCTTGGTTGCGACCATCAGGTCGATGAAACGGTCAAAGAGGTAGGCGGAATCGTGCGGGCCCGCAGCAGCCTCGGGGTGGTACTGCACGGAGAACGCGGGGATGTCCTTACAGGTCAGGCCCTCAACCACGTTGTCATTCAGACCCACGTGGGAGACCATGACCTGACCGAACTCGGCGTTCGGTGCGGTCACGTAGTCGCCAATCGGCGCGTCCACAGCGAAGCCGTGGTTCTGCGCGGTGATCTCAACCTTGCCGGTGGTCTTATCCATGACCGGCTGGTTGATGCCGCGGTGGCCGAAGGGCAGCTTGTAGGTGCCGAAGCCCAGGGCGCGGCCGAGCAGCTGGTTACCGAAGCAGATGCCGAAGAACGGGGTGCCCTTACGCAGCACGCCCTGCAGCAGCTCAACCTGCTCGTCAGCGGTTGCCGGGTCACCGGGGCCGTTGGAGAAGAACACGCCGTCGGGGTTGTAGGAGTAGATGTCCTCGAGGGTTGCGTTTGCGGGCAGCACGTGCACGCGCACGCCACGCTCAGCGAAACGCTGCGGGGTCATCGACTTAATGCCCAGGTCCAGGGCGACGATGGTTGCGACCGGGGGTGCGAACCAGTTGAACTGGTGAGGCTCAACGGTGTAGGCGGTGTCAACCGAAACGGAGTCAGCGAGCTTACGGCCAGCCATCGGCTCGGAGGCGCGCACCTCCTCCAGCAGTTCAGCTTCGGGGCGTTCTGCGTGCTCACCGGAGAACACGCCCGCACGCATCGAACCGCTCGAACGCAGGCGGCGGGTCAGGGCGCGAGTGTCAATGCCCTGAATACCGACGATGCCCTGCTCGATGAGCTCTTCGTCGAGGGTGCGCTCAGAACGCCAGTTGGATGCCACGCGTGCTGCGTCGCGAACCACGTAGCCTGCAACCCAAATCTTGCGGGACTCAGCGTCGGTGGTGTTCACGCCGGTGTTGCCAATATGGGGAGCGGTCTGAACCACAATCTGACCCGCGTAGGAGGGGTCGGTCAGGGTTTCCTGGTAGCCGGTCATACCGGTCGAGAAAACCGCCTCGCCCAGGGACGCGCCGGTTGCGCCGTAGCCGTAGCCGCGGTAGACGGTGCCGTCCTCCAGGACGAGCAGCGCGCGGTCCGTACGCAGGGCGCCGGATCGTGTCATGTCAGTCATGCTCTTCTTCCTTTTCTCTGGTGTTCTCCCCCGCTTCCTGTACGGCCTCTACCGTGCAGGTTCCGGGGTAGTCTATGGTGCCTTCGGCGGGTTGTTCGCCTGCCGTCAGGCAAAATCTATGGGTTTCGCAGTTTATCCGGGGATTTAGGCTTCCGGTTCTGCCGCCCACTTCTCGGGCGCATCCACCGCGTTCGGGGCGATGCGGCGCAGCTCCTGCAGTACCGCCTGCTTGTCCTCGGCGTAGCGGGTGCGGAAGCCGGTCTGCACGCGGTGACCGTCCAGGGTCCAACCAATCACAACCAGGCCGTTCTTCTCCACGACCTTGCCCGCCATACCGCGGTCGGTGGTGATGACGGCGAGCTTCTTCGCCGGAATCCACAGGTCCTTCGCGCCGTCACGGGTGAAGATGATGCTGTCCGGGTAAATCAGCAGGGTGGACTTGCTCTTGAAGCCGAGCGAGTCGAAACCCACGCGGTCCAGCCAGTTGCCGAAGATCGTGGTGCTGACGTATTCACCCTCGAAAGCGGCGTCAGCGGTCATGCCCTCGTAGCGTTCGGGAACTTCCTTGAGGGAGCCGAACATGTTCGCCTGGCGTGCCAGGCGCGAGCGCCATCCGTGCCACATGCCGTAGATGCACAGGGCAACCAGGGCGATGCAGATGACGGCGGTCAGGAACTTTCCCACGAAGGTTCTCTCTTTCGGTTGGGGCCTCAGGTCGGGGCCTCGGATTTGGGCTGGTGTGTCTGGGCTGATGGGTCTAGGTTAGTGGGGTTGGAGGCGGTGCTCCCCGCAAGGCGGTGGCAGGCGTGAACCTACCACCGCCAAGCACGGTCACCACGTACGTTCGCCTCGCGGGTTAGCGGCGCGGGGTTGCCAGCTCACCGTTCAGCACGGTCGGGTGGCCAGCGTAGAAGGTTGCACGGATCGAGCCGGGCACCTCCATGTCGCGGTAGGGGTTGTTCTTACCCTTGGTTGCCTGCTCCTCCGGCTTGATCACGCGGGTTGCCTTCGGGTCGACCAGCACAATGTTTGCCGGTTCGCCTTCGGCAAGCGGGCGGCCCTGCTCGTGGTCCAGGCGACCAATCTTCGCGGGCTCCTCAGAGAGGATGCGTGCCACATCGCGCCAGGTAATCATGCCGGTGTCAACCAGGGTCATCTGGATGATGGACAGCGCCTGCTCCAGGCCAGTCATGCCGTTCGCGGCGCACGCCCACTCGCATTCCTTGGTCTCTGCCGGGTGCGGTGCGTGGTCGGTACCGATCACGTCGATGATGCCGTCAGCAACTGCCTGACGCAGCGCCATGACGTCCTCTTCGGTGCGCAGCGGCGGGTTCACCTTGAAAATCGGGTCGTAGGTGCGCGCGGTCTCGTCGGTGAGCAGCAGGTGGTGCGGGGTTGCCTCCGCGGTCACCTTCACGCCGCGGGACTTAGCCCAGCGCACAACCTCAATGGAGCCCTTGGTGGACAGGTGGCAGATGTGCAGCTTGGAGTCCAGGTGCTCAGCCAGCAGCACGTCGCGGGCAATGATTGCCTCTTCAGCGACGGCGGGCCAACCGGCCAGACCCAGGTCAGCGGACACCTTACCTTCGTTCATCTGGGCGCCTTCGGTCAGGCGCGGCTCCTGCGCGTGCTGCGCAATAACGCCGTCGAAGGTCTTGACGTATTCGAGGGCGCGGCGCATCACGGCGGGGTCGTACACGCACATGCCGTCGTCAGAGAACACGCGCACGTTCGCGGTGGAGTTCGCCATGCCGCCAATGTCGGAGAGGCGCTCGCCCTTCAGGCCCACGGTCACTGCGCCGATGGGCTGCACGCGGCACCATGCGGATTCCTTGCCGAGGCGGTCAACCTGCTCAACCACTGCGGCGGTGTCTGCCACGGGCATGGAGTTTGCCATGGCGAACACTGCGGTGTAGCCGCCCAGGGCTGCTGCGCGGGTGCCGGTCTCGACGGTTTCGGATGCCTCGTAGCCGGGCTGACGCAGGTGGGTGTGGATGTCGACCAGGCCGGGCAGCGCGACCTGGCCTGCCGCCTCGACGACCTGTGCGTCTGCGGCGTCGATGTTCTCTGCGATGCGGCTAATCACACCGTCCTCGATGAGGATGTCGGCGACCTTTTCGCCGTAGAGGCTTGCGCCCTTGATCAGGTACTTGCTCATGGTGTTGGTTCCTCTCGTTAGGAAGGTCGTTTAGGATTCGTCGCCGGCGTAGAGCTTGGCGCTGGAGCCGTCGGTCAGAAGCAGGTAGAGCACCGCCATGCGCAGCGCCACGCCGTTGCTGACCTGGCGCAGGACCCAGGAGTTGGTGGCGTCGGCGGCTTCGGTGCAGATTTCCAGGCCGCGGTTCATGGGGCCCGGGTGCAGGATTGCGACCGGCTGCGGCTGCGCCTGCAGGGTTGCGAAGCGTTCGGCGGTCAGGCCCCACAGGTCGGTGTACTCCTCTGCGGAGGGGAAGTACGCGGCGTTCATGCGTTCCTTCTGGATGCGCAGCAGCATGACGGCGTCGGGGTTGGTGGCGATGGCTTCGTCGAAGTCGTGGAAGATTTCTACGCCGGCTTCTTCAACCCAGGAGGCGGTGTTCAGCGGCAGCAGGGTCGGCGGTGCGACGAAGACGACCTGCGCGCCGAGGGTGCTCAGCAGCCAGAGGTTGGAGCGTGCCACGCGCGAGTGCAGGATGTCGCCGACGATGAGCACGCGCATGCCGGACAGGTCGGTGCCGCGGGGGCTGTCGAGGCCGTCGCGTTCTGCCTTGTACTGGCGCAGGGACACGGCGTCGAGCAACGCCTGGGTGGGGTGCGCGTGGGTGCCGTCGCCCGCGTTGAGCACGGGGATGTCGGTCCAGCCTGCCTCGGCGAGGCGCTGCGGTGCGCCGGATGCCGAGTGGCGGATCACGAACGCATCCGCGGCAATCGCCTTGAGGGTCTGCGCGGTGTCCTTGAGCGACTCGCCCTTAGACACGGAGGAGCCGGAGGCGGAGAAGTTCGTGACGGCCGCGCCCAGGCGCTTCTCGGCGGATTCGAAGGAGAGGCGGGTACGGGTGGAGTCCTCGAAGAAGAGGTTGACGACGGTCTTGCCGTTCAGCACGTTCAGGGTGCGGTTTTCGGCTTTGACCTGCGCCATGTAGTCGGCGACGTCAAGGATTTCGATGGCTTCTTCGCGGGTTAGTTCGCGGGTGTCGAGCAGATGCTTCATGAGAGCCCTCCCAGCTGGATAATGTCAACTCGGTCTGTTGCGTTGTCGGTTTCGGTTAGTACGACGCGCACGGTTTCGCTGGCGCTGGTGGGCAGGTTTTTGCCCACGTGGTCGGCGCGGATGGGTAGTTGCCGGTGTCCGCGGTCTACGAGGACTGCCAGGCGTACGAGGGCGGGTCGTCCGTGGGCGTTGAGTGCGTCGAGGGCGGCGCGTACGGTGCGGCCGGAGTAGAGGACGTCGTCAACGAGGACTACGGTTTTGCCTTCGATGCCGATGCTGGGCATGATGCTCTCCCCTGCGGTACCTGGGGAGGTGGTGCCATTGGGCGAGACGGGTTGGTCGTCGCGGTAGGCGGTGATGTCCAGGGCGCCGAGTCGTGTTTCTGCGTTGAAGTTCGGCTCGATGGCTTGGATGCGGGCGGCGAGTCGTACGGCGAGGGGCACGCCGCGGGAGCGGATGCCGATGAGTACGAGGTTTTCTACGCCTTTATTGGTTTCGATGATTTCGTAGGCGATGCGGGTGAGGGCGCGGCGGATTTCGTCCTCGCTGAGGATGGTGCGGCCGACGGTGGTCGCGTCCTCGGAGGCGTTTTGAGGGGTTGCCGAATGGGGGGCTGCGGTTAGATTTCGCCCCTGATTCGCGCCGGATGTGGGTACAGTTGACCCAGGCATAGCCGTCTCCTTCCCCGCCTCACGGGACGGATTTAAAGGTTTTGTGCTTCTAGTAGGGTACCACAGTTCACAGGCTACGTTCAGGTTCGGCGAGAGACCGCTCACGGCGAGAGGGCTGTCAAGATGAGGCGCGTGCCGAGCCCCTAACCTGCACCACAACGAGCAGGTTCTCAGCAAAATGGACAAACAATAAGCCGGGGTGTGTGCTATGCAGATGTATGTTAGGGTAAAGGCATCAACCGATAACATTCCGCTGAATTCCACACGTTGCTGTAGGGATAATTCTGCGGTTTACACAACCACACACCAGAAAAGAACCAACAATGATGTTTAACCGTAGTTCTATTGCCGCGCTCTCTGCGGCACTGATGCTCACCCTGTCCGCTTGTTCCGGCGGCGCGCAGGTCAGCGCAGAATCGAGCGCTTCCACCTCCGCGAGCGCTGAATCGGCGAGCGCTGAGGCTTCCGCAACTCCCACTGCTACTCCTTCGCCTACTCCGACGGGCCCGTCTGGTTCCGAGATTGTACTGATTCACGCGAGCATGGACGTGAACAGCAACTCTCCGGAAGCCGCTGAGGTAACTGAAAAGACTGCACTCATCGCATTTGAGCAGCATCAGCGCCTCTGGAACGCCTGGAGGCACGGAAATGTGGAACACACCAGCGATGAAGAACTGAAGCGATATGCGCACGCAAACACTCTTGAACATCTGAGGGAGACCGTGAAGGAGTTTCAAGAGCTTTCACAGAAGATTTCCCCGGAAGGCGACATTATCTTCCGTGACGTCAAGACAAAGCTAATTTACGGAAGCGCCAATGAGGACGGCACTGTCGAGCCCAATACCGGCGTGATCCTGCGCTACTGTGAAGACTGGAGCAATCTTCATGGGCCCAAGGGCGAGAAATTTAAGGACCCTCAGCTAACGCAAGAAATTATCTTTATTCGCCGTGCCGAAGACGACGCATTCGTTGTTGCTGATATAAGGACCACACATATTGGTTGTGGTAGCGAAGCAATTCCGGCAGACAAGGCGACCGCAGCCGCCCAAAGCGAGTAGCTAAGGCTGAATGAGGCGCAACCGGGCACGCAGGGCGGGGGCTCCGTCCTCAAGGCGCCCCAGCGCCGCAGAGGGGGCACTCCCCCGCCTGCGTTGTCCGGTGAAGCCTCCACTGGTGCTACCACCAAACCTAGCCAGCGCATCCGGCTCAGCATCCCAAACCCAAGCACACGACAAGTGCAACGTAGACACAGAAAACCCCCGCCGTCCTGTAGCGAACTACAGTACGGCGGGGGTTTCACGTACGCTCCCCTGCGGGCACATCCTCAAACAGCGAACCAACCAGCCATAGGCTGACAGGCAGCACCGCGGCGGGACGTCTTACGCGAGCAGGGTCGGCTTCACCTGACGGAGCTTATCCAGCAGACCGTTCACGAACTTCGGAGATTCATTCGTGGACAGCACACGCGCCAGACCGACAGCCTCAGAAATTGCGACAGCATCCGGAACTTCGTCATTGTACAGAAGCTCCCAAGTGCCAATACGCAGCACGGCACGGTCCACGGCGGGCATACGCTCGAAGGACCAGTCACGGGCGTAAGTCTCAACAAACTCGCGGATTTCTTCGTCGTGGTCGCGGACGCCACGAATGATTTCCTCAGAGTAAGCAGAAATCTGCGCTACCGTGTACAGTCGGCGGCGGCGGAGTACCTCAATATAATCTTCGTTGCGCTGATCCGCCTCGAAGAGCACTTCGAGGGCGCGCAATCGGGCTTTCGTACGCGAATTCATTAGTCGTTCACGCGACCGAGGTACTCACCGGTGCGGGTGTCAACCTTGACCTTGGTGCCGGTCTCCAGGAACAGGGGAACCTGGATCTCGTAGCCGGTCTCAACGGTTGCGGGCTTGGTGCCGCCGGTGGAGCGGTCACCCTGCAGGCCGGGCTCGGTGTAGGTGATTTCGAGGACCACGGATGCGGGCAGCTCGATGTACAGGGGGCTACCCTCGTGCATTGCGATGGTTGCGGTCTGGGACTCGAGCATGTAGTTTGCTGCGTCGCCGACAACGGTTGCGGGAACGTTGATCTGGTCGTAGGTCTTCATGTCCATGAAGACGTAGTCGTCGCCGTCCTGGTACAGGTACTGGTAGTCGGAGCGGTCAACGGTTGCGGTTTCGATCTTAGCGCCAGCGTTGAAGGTGCGGTCGACGACCTTGCCGGAGGTAACGTTGCGCAGCTTGGTGCGGACGAATGCGCCGCCCTTACCGGGCTTAACGTGCTGGAACTCTACGACGGACCAGAGGTTGCCGTCAATCTTCAGGACGGCGCCGTTCTTAATATCGGTAGTGGATGCCATGGGGCTCTCCTTCGTGTCATCGACGCTCACGCCGTAGTGGTACCCGGCGCGGCGCTAAGTTTTCAATGAGCAAAAATATGTCCCGTACATTCTACAGGATGCGCACGAATTTGCCTAGCAGGGGCGCCACAGATTCTGCGGCACCCCGCCCGGCTGGCGCGTATTAGCAAACACGCGCCGGGTGCATCCGGTGAATGTACGGGACTCACCACCTACTCGGTAACTTCCTGGTAGGTCATGTACAGGATCGAGTCGTCCGGCACCTCGTAGACGCGCGGGCGAGCCAGACCGTCAAGAATGATGAAGCGCAGCAGGTTGCCGCGTGCCTTCTTGTCGCGGCGCATCGCTTCGAGCAGCTGGGGCCATGCGTCTGCCTTGTAGGAGGTGGGCAGGCCTAGGGATTCGAGGATGCGGCGGGTGCGTGCCACGAGCTCTTCGTCGGCGTGGCCGGTTGCCAGCGCCAGTTCGGCGGCGTAGACCATGCCGACGGACACTGCCGCGCCGTGACGCCACTGGTAGCGTTCGTTGCGCTCGATGGCGTGGGCGAGGGTGTGGCCGTAGTTCAGGATTTCGCGGCGGCCGGATTCGCGCAGGTCCTCGGAGACGACCTCAGCCTTCACGCGCACGCTGCGTTCAATGAGTTCACGCATCACGGCGGACTGCGAGTCGCGCACGGCGTTCGGGTTCGCCTCGATCAGATCGAGGATTTCGGGGTCTGCGATGAAGCCGCACTTGACGACCTCACCCATGCCGGTCAGCAGCTCATGCTCGGGCAGGGTGCGCAGGGTGCCGATCTCGCAGAGCACCGCGGCGGGCGGCCAGAACGCGCCGACCAGGTTCTTACCCTCGGCGGTGTTGATGCCGGTCTTACCGCCCACGGCAGCGTCCACCATGCCGAGCAGGGTGGTCGGAATGTGAATGACGCGCACGCCGCGCAGCCAGGTTGCCGCCACGAAGCCGGCAACGTCGGTAATAGCGCCGCCACCCACGGAGATGATCGCGTCGGTGCGGGTGAAGTCGTTCTGACCGAGCACCTGCCAGCAGAACGCCGCCACCTGGTAGTGCTTCGCCTCCTCAGCGTCCGGGATTTCGGCGCTGAACGATTCGTAGCCCATGGCACGCAGGTCTTCCATGACCAGCTCACCGGTGGAACGCAGGGCACGCGGGTGAATCACGAGCACCTTCTTGGTGCGGTTGCCCAGAATTTCGGGGATTTTACCGAGCAGGTTGTGGCCGATGAGAACCTCATAGTTCTCACGCGGGGAGCTGCCGGTCACCGGGATGCGGGTGATATCTTCCGCGCCGGAGGCACCGAAAGTGGGGGTGGGCTGAGTGCTCATCATGTGTCCTTTCACAGGTGAGGGGTTATGCTTGGGGGCGCTGCGCGCGGGAGGCACGGGTTGCGGTCACGTACGCCTGGATTTCGGCGGTCATCTCGGTGATGGGGCGGCCGCCTCGTGCGTCCAGGGTGAAGTGCGCCAGCTCTTCGTATCGGCTGCGGCGGCGCTCAAAAATTTCGGTCCACCGCTCGACCGGGTTCGGCTGCAGCAGCGGGCGGGTCTTGTTGCCGGTAATGCGCGGGGTGACGGTGTCAGCATCAACGAGGATGTACACCACGCATTCGTCCTTGAGCAGCTCCGCCACCGAATCGGTCATGGGCGCGCCACCGCCCAGGGAGAACACCGTGTTGCGGTACACGGGCGAGGTGAGGACCTCTTCGATGGTTTTGCGTTCGAGCTCGCGGAAGTGCGCCTCACCGAAAATCTCGAAAATCTCGGAGACTTCGCCGTAGCGTTCCACGATGAGCTGGTCGGCGTCGAGGAACTCGTAGCCGTAGAAACGCGCCAGGTGCGTACCAATGTAGGTCTTACCTGCCGCCATGGGGCCGATGAGCACGATGGGGCGGGAGCGTTCCGCGAAGTTCTCGTGCATTTCACGCACCTGCTGCGGGTGGATGCGAGCGCTAGCGGACTCATCTTCTGCGAGCGCCTCTGCGGGGATTTCCGCGGAGGTTTCTGCGGGGATTTTCTCCAGCGCAACGGGTTCTTCCGATGCGGGCGTTTCTTCCGGCGCGTAAGCTTCGAGGGGCTTCTCCCCTGCCTGGCTCTCTTCTTCCGCGGCGGGCACTGCGGGTGCGGCAACCTGAACCTTACCGAACAGCGCCGGGGTCGGACGAACCGGCTTGGCGGGTTCAGCCGCGGGCACAGCTACGGGAGTTGCGGGGGCTGCGGCTACGGGAGTTGCGGGCGCAGAAGCGGTAGCGCTCTCCCCCGCCACCTCTGCAGGCTGAGCCTGCTTCGGAGGTGCCGGTTTGGGAGGCGCCGGCTTGGGTGCAGCCGGTTTCGGAGCCGCGGGCTTGGCAGGTGCAGGCTTGGGCGCAGTCGGCTTGGGAGCAGCTGTCTTGGGCGCTTCCGCCTTCGCGGGCTCCTTGCGGGGTTCCTCTTCGGCGGTGCCCATGCCCTGCAGGGCGCTGAGTAGCTTCAGGCGCAGGTCCTCGTCCAGACCGAGCGCCGGGTCGGCATCCTCAGACACCGAGGAGGCGTACAGGCGCACACCCTGCGTGCTCGCTGCAGCGGCGGGCAGGGGGCGGGTGCCAGAACGCATCAGGTCAGCCGGAGTGGGCACGCGAGACGCCGGGCGGGCAGAAGAAACCGACGCGGCATCCTCACGAGCCTCAACAGCCTGCTCAGCCGCGGCAGATACGGGTTCCGATACACCGGGTTTCGATACGCCGGATTCCGGGCGCGGCGAAGCGCCCCCTCGCGCACGCTGCGTTGCCGCAGCAATACGCGCAAGGGGGCTCGAAGCGACCGGGCGAACACCCTGCTCCACAGAAACCTCCCCGGAACCGCGACCTTCCGCGCCGCGGCCCTCAGACTCCGCCGGAAGGGGCACTACGCGTCCCAACCAGCCACGTTAGACTCCCACGCCAGAGACGCCGGGATAGCGTCCAGGTAGGAATCCATGTTGCGGCGAGTCTCACCAATGGAGTCGCCGCCAAACTTCTCCAGTGCCGCATCAGCGAGCACCAGGGCGACCATAGCCTCCGCCACCACGCCGGCGGCGGGAACAGCACACACGTCCGAACGCTGGTGGTGGGCGCGAGCCTCTTCACCGGTGGACGTGTCAATGGTCTTCAGAGCCTTCGGCACGGTCGCAATGGGCTTCATTGCCGCGCGCACACGCAGCAGGTCGCCAATGCTCATGCCGCCCTCAATACCACCTGCACGGTTGGTATCGCGGGTTACGCCGTTTTCGCCAATGGAAATCTCGTCGTGAGCGGCAGTGCCCGGGCGGTCAGCGGTCGCGAAACCGTCACCAACCTCAACGCCCTTAATCGCCTGAATACCCATCAGCGCTGCGGCAAGGCGCGCGTCCAGGCGGCGGTCCCAGTGCACGTACGAACCCAGTCCGGGAGGCATACCGTACGCGAGCACCTCAACCACACCGCCGAGAGTCTCGCCGTCCTTGTGCGCCTCGTCCACGCGCTGAACCATCGCGTCGGAGGTTGCCTTATCGAAGCAGCGCAGCGGGTCAGCGTCCAGCTGATCCACGTTGCGGGGCGAAGGCACCGGGGCGCTCTCGGGAGCGTGCACGCCACCCACAGCCACGGTGTGAGAAACCAGCTCAACACCCAGAGCCTTCAAAATCTGTGCCGCAACCACACCGAGAGCCACGCGGGTCGCAGTCTCACGAGCGGAGGCGCGCTCCAGCACCGGGCGAGCCTCAGAGAAGTTGTACTTCTGCATACCCGCAAAATCGGCGTGACCGGGGCGCGGACGAGTCAGCGCGGCGTTACGCGCACGACCCTCAATCAGCTTCGGATCCACCGGATCGGAGCTCATCACATCAGTCCACTTGGGCCACTCGGTGTTCGCAATCTCAATCGCGACCGGGCCGCCCTGAGTCAGGCCGTGACGCACACCGCCCAGGATGCGCACGCGGTCCTCCTCGAACTTCATGCGGGCACCGCGGCCGTAGCCGAGGCGGCGGCGAGCCAGGGCGTCACGCACCATGTCGCTGGTGAGTTCCACACCGGCGGGTACGCCCTCAATAATGCCGACGAGCGCCTCGCCGTGGGATTCTCCGGCAGTGAGCCAACGCAGGGCCATAGGTTAACCTCTTTTCATCGCACCCGCACCGCAGCGCAGGAGGAAGGAATAATAATTCTTCACGTGTATAAATAGTGTATAAAATGCCTGTTTACTGAGCGAGTGAAAGCACGCTTTTTTCACGAAACGGAAGCACGAGGCGGAAGACCAACCGCCGCGCACATCGCATTCACCAGGCCCAGCAATTCGGCGGGCTGCAGGGTGCGGTCAGTAAAAAGCAGAACCTGCTCCACCGCCTGATAGAGCAACATCTCCAAACCAGAAACCACCGTGCCGCCGTTAGCCTCCCAAGCGCTCGCCAGCACCGAAGGCCACGGGTTATACGCAACATCGAGCAGTACCGGTCGGTGCGTCGCGGAGGCGCCCTTCATCCCGCTTAGCTGGCTCGCCCACTCATCCGCCGCACGGGCAGGAAGAGTAGACACCACCGGGTGATGACCGCGCTCAGCAAGATTCTTCGGCAAATCAGCCAACGCAATCTGCTCCAGCTGAACACCCAGACGGTCCGCCGCCTCCTGCACGCTACCAAGCTTATGCAGGGAACGGGCGTACACGCTCACGCGGCGGTACCCCAGCGCGTGCAGCGCCGCCAAAGCGGAAATAGCGGTCGCTCCCCCACCCACAATCGCGGCAGAATCTTTGAGTGGCTGCGGCTCCAAACCGGCGTGGCGCAGCGCGTTCACAATGCCGATGACGTCCGTATTATGCCCCAGCACCTTCTCGCCGCGCGGATACACCGTATTCACAGCACCGGTCACCTGCGCCATCTCGCTGATCTCATCGCAATACTGAATGACCGCGGTCTTCAACGGCATCGTCACCGACAGACCCGCAATATACGGGGCGTCCTCCGTGCCGTCCGGGTGGCGCACACCGTGCATAATCGCCGGCAAATCATCCGGCAGAGTATCGCGGCGCTCATACCCCAAATTCTGCTCACCCAAAAAGTCGTACGCCGCACGATGCAGCGCAGGCGACAGGGAATGCTCAATCGGGTGCCCCAGCACGTAGGCGCGGCGAAGATACGGCGCTTCACGGTACGGTTCAGTCTTCATCGGCACTCTCTCGCTCTCAACGCTGGGGAACACTCTCAACGCTTGGGACCTGCAGACACGCACGCCACGAACCCGCGTTCAGAGGCGCACTCTACCCATTTTAAGGGACAAACCACTATTCGGGTATAGCCAAATAACCGACCGCAACCGAGTACAACCGAACACCCCCGGCATTCGGGTATAGCAAAGGCGGGCACCTCCCCCACTCTCGTGGAGGCGGTACCCGCCTCAGCAAGGAACCTTCAGTCCAAAACTACCGAATCGTAGCTACCGGCTGAACCAATCAGCAGCAACTTAGCTACAACGGTTCGGGTGATTAGAACACCACTGGTTGTACTCTTCAACATAACGCTGGTGTTCAGCGTACGTGCGGGAGTACTTGGTCTCACCGGAGTCCAGGTCCACAGTCACCCAGTAGTAGTACGGGTTCTTCTCAGGAGCCGCAGCAGCCTTAATCGAAGCCAGCTGCGGGGAACCAATCGGACCCTTAGGAAGACCCTTATTTGCATAAGTGTTGTACTTATTGCTCTTATCGGCCTTCTGCTCTTCCGTCAGGTGGTACGAGCGGACACCCAGACCGTAAGTCACGGTCGCATCCGACTGAATCAGACCCGAGGTCTCACCATCGGGGTTGTTCAGACGATTCTCAATGATGCCAGCAACCGCCACGTAGTCCTTCGGCTGAGCCTCAAGCTCCACGATAGAGGCAATCGTCAGCACCTCAAAGATCTTCTGATCGCCGCTCACGCCGGCTTCCTTCAGGTCAGCCTTGGTCTTATCAACCATGGTCTGAATGACCTTCTTGATGTCGGTGCCCTTCGGGAAACGGTACTCACCCGGGTGCAGCCAACCCTCAATCGAGGGGAAGTTGCTCGGCACGCCGTACTGGGTGTAGTTGCTGACCGCGTCCTCAACCTGCTTGCGGGTGAACGCACCATCAGAGCCGGAAACAATCAGATCGATGGTCTCAGTCATGCGCTTACCCTGCGGAATCGCCAGGTACAGTACGTTACTGTTCGCCTCAATAATGGTCGTAATCGCGCTCGAGCTGCTCATGTGCTGCTGCAGTTCATAGGTGCCAGGCTGCAGGTACTTGCCCTTGCTCTCCTTGGTGTACACCTCAAGGAACTTATCAGCATCAGCAATGACGCCAGCGCTTTCCAGCTCAGCAGCCACCTGCGCGGTGGACTGGCCGGAACGAATCGTGAACGTCACGGTCGTGCCGTTACCGCCACCCGAGTAGTCACGAGTCTTGAACGGGTCGTAGCGAGTAATCAGGGCACCAGAAATGATGACCAGAGCCACGACAAACAGGGAAATTGCGCTCAGCATGACGGCGCGGCGGCGGCGCTTACGCGCACGCAACGTAGCCACCGACACGATTTCCTGTTCCATCGTAATGCCGGTAATACCCTTACGTTCGTCCTCGGCCGTGGGCCTAAAGAGGTCGAGCCCGCTCTCTTCGGGATGTTTATTCTGTTCGGTCACTGAAGGTTCTCCGTTTCGTTGACGGCACCAACCGCGGTCCCTTCTGACTCGGACGGTCGGTTTTCTTCGTGGGCCGGATCGCTCACCTTGTACCCGGCTACGGACTGCCCCGCCTTGAGGGCATCCAGGCTGTACTGCAAAATGTTCACAGCCGCTACCTGGTCAACCATAGTCTTGAAATCTCGGCTGGAAACCCCAGCCTCGTGTAGTGCACGGTGAGCGCTCACGGTGGTGAGTCGCTCATCCACCAGCCAAATGTTAATGTGTGTTTTCTCTTCGGCATCCAGCTCGGAGCGCAGAGCCTGCGCGTACTCCCGAGCCATTTCCGTGGAGGGAGAATCCCCACCACGCATGGTCTTCGGAAGCCCGACGAACACCTCCACCACCTCGTTCACCTCAATCAGCTTGCGCAAAACACGGCGGTCAGAGTTCTTCTTCGCGTCGCGGCGCAGCGTCTTGAGCGGGGTGGCGAGGATACCGTCGGGGTCGCTGAGGGCGGTGCCGACGCGGGCGTTACCCACATCGACACCCATCCGCACTCCGCGCTGGAATTCTGCCATATTTAGGCCTGAGCCTGTGCGATAGCGTCGCGGACAGCGTCCAGTGCAGCACCAATCTTGGATGCGTCCTGGCCGCCACCCTGAGCGACGTCGTCCTTACCACCGCCACCGCCGCCGAGAACACCGGCAGCGACGCGGACCAGAGCGCCAGCCTTCACGCCAGCTTCACGAGCACCCTCGTTAGTTGCCACCAGGATGACGGGGCGACCATTAGCCACACCCACCACAGCAACAACCGCGGCCTCGGAGCCGAAGCGCGAACGCAGATCCAGGGCCAGCTCACGAACGCCGTTAGCGTCCAGCTCGCCAGCGTCATGTGCCAGAACGCGAACAGAACCGATGGTCTGTGCGTTCTCCAGCAGCTTGCCAGCCTCAGCCTGCAGCTTCTCGCGGCGCAGCTGAGCCAGTTCCTTCTCAGCAGCCTTCAGCTTAGCCAGAGTCTGGTTAATCTTCTCCGGCAGATCAGCGGAAGACTGAACCTTCATCAGGCCAGTCAGCTGGTTCACCAGGGTACGCTCAGCAGCCAGGTGGTTGAAGGAATCCAGACCCACCAGAGCCTCAACACGGCGGTTGCCCGAACCAACAGAGCTCTCAGTCAGCAGGGTCAGCGAACCAATCTCAGCGGACGAACCAACGTGGGTACCACCGCACAGCTCGCGGGAGAACTCGCCGCCGATTTCAACAACACGCACCACGTCGCCGTACTTCTCGCCGAAGAGGCTCATAGCGCCCAGAGCCTTAGCCTCAGCCAGCGGCATCTCACGGGTAATCACCTCGTGGTTATCGCGGATCGCGAGGTTAGCAACCTCTTCAACCTCACGCTTAGCGGACTCGGACAGGCCCTCGTTCCACGCGAAGTCGAAACGCAGGTAGCCTTCCTTGTTGAAGGAGCCACGCTGAGTAGCCTCGTTGCCGAGCACCTGGTGCAGGGCAGCGTGAATGATGTGGGTACCCGAGTGTGCCTTCTCACCGTCGCGGCGGCGCTGAACATCAACCTGTGCCACAACATCGGCACCGACGTGAACCTCGCCCTCACGCACAACGGCGCGGTGAACGCTCAGACCCTTCACGGGCTGCTGAACGTCCTGAACGTCAATGATGAAGCCGTTACCGGTAATAACACCGGTATCAGCTGCCTGGCCACCAGCCTCCGCGTAGAACGGAGTCTCATCCAGGACAACCTCAATCTTGTCGCCAGCCTTAGCGGCGGGAACAGACACGCCATCCACCAGGATTGCGCGCAGCTTAGTCTCAGTACGAAGCTCGGTGTAACCGGTGAAGATGGAGCCACGCTCGTCCACGAGCTTACGCAGCTCGGACAGGTCAGCGAACGCACCCTTCTTCGCCTTAGCGTCAGCCTGCGCACGGTGACGCTGCTCAGCCATCAGCTCACGGAAAGCCTTCTCGTCAACCTTCACGCCAGCCTCAGCGGCCATCTCCAGGGTCAGGTCAATCGGGAAGCCGTAGGTGTCGTGCAGAGCAAACGCCTCAGCACCGGAAACAGAGTTAGAGCCGTCCTTCTTAGCAGCAGCAACAGCCTCTTCCAGACGCTCAGTACCGGTCTCAATGGTGTGCAGGAACGCCTTCTCCTCAGCGTACGCAATACGGGAAATACGCTCGAAGTCGTCACCCACGTACGGGAAAGCACCCTTCATAGCCTCGCAAGAAGCCGGGAACAGCACGGGCAGGCAGGGCTCAGTAACGCCCAGCAGACGCATCGCACGGATAGCGCGGCGCATCAGACGGCGCAGAATGTAGCCGCGACCCTCGTTGGAGGGGGTTACGCCATCGGCAATCAGCATCAGCGAGGAGCGGATGTGGTCCGCCACCACGCGCATACGCACGTCGTCCTCGTAGCCCTCATCCTCGGGGGACTCGGAGCCGTGGTACTTCTTACCGGACAGCTTAGACGCAGCGTCCAGAACGGGGCGGACCTGGTCGGTCTCGTAGAAGTTCTCAACACCCTGCAGCAGCATTGCCAGGCGCTCAACACCCAGACCGGTATCGATGTTCTTCTTCGGCAACTCGCCCAGAATCTCGAAGTCGTCCTTGCCGATGCCCTCGCCACGCTGGTACTGCATGAACACGAGGTTCCAAATCTCAATGTAACGGTCGTCGTCAACCGCCGGGCCGCCGTCCTTACCGTAGGCGGGGCCACGGTCGTAGAAAATCTCCGAGTCGGGGCCTGCAGGACCGGGCTGACCGGTGGACCAGTAGTTTTCCTTCATGCCCATACGCTGAATACGCTCAGCGGGGAAACCAACAGTCTTAGTCCAAATCTCAAACGCCTCATCGTCACCCTCGTAAATGGTGACCCACAGACGCTCGGGATCCAAGCCAAAACCACCCTGATCCTGAGGGGTAGTCAGCAGCTCGTAAGCGAAAGGAATCGCCTTCTCCTTGAAGTAATCACCGAAGGAGAAGTTACCAGCCATCTGGAAGAAGGTACCGTGACGCGCAGTCTTACCAACCTCTTCAATGTCCAGGGTGCGGATGCACTTCTGCACGCTGGTCGCGCGGGAGAACGGAGGGGTCTCACGGCCCAGGAAGTAGGGAATGAACGGCACCATACCGGCAATGGTGAACATAGCGCCGGGCTCGTTCGAAATCAGCGATGCCGAAGGCACCACAGTATGGCCGCGGGAAGCGAAGAAATCGATCCAGCGCTTGGAAATCTCCTGTGAGAGCATCTCGTTCCTTAGAGTAATCTGTGCGAAATTCTAAATTAGTCTACTGACCTATGGTGCCTGCCCGAGAGCAAAATGGCTAATCGAGCCAGTCTCGTACCGTGGTTTACGGGCGAAGACACCACCCTTTAAAACCTAGTTGAAGAAGCCGTCACCGAGCTGACGGTCACGCGCAATACGCTGCTCACGCGCTCGCTTCTGAGCCTCTTCCAAGGAGGCAATCTCAGCCTCCACCTCAATGAGTTCACGCTCAGCCAGGCGGCGGTTCGTGGACTCAATCTCAGCCGAGCTCATCTGGCGGTCCCACGTATCCAGGGAGCCAGGACGCAAATCCTGCTTCTGGCGCTCCACCTTAGCGTTGAGCTCCCTCTCCTTCTCCTGCATGCCCTCACGCACACGGGCGGCGAACTCAACAGCACGCAACGCATACGGCTGCAGGGGCTTGCCAATCGGCGAATCGAAGAACTTTCCCATCTGAGACTCCGGGTTGAGGGCAAGCTCACCGTGCTCACGCATGAGCAGGGCGCTGCCGGGGGTACGCTGAGCAGGTTCGGAGGAGGCGGCACGCCTAGAAGCGAAGTAACCAACCGCCGCGCCGGCGCCAAGCAGAAGAGCTGAACGAAGCAGACCCATTAGTTCTCACCACCTGCAGAGTAAGAGGACTGTGCCGAACCATACTGACCGCCAGCGTGGTTGTTGCCGGTGTTGCCAGCGGTGCCGTGTGCATCGCCGGACTTGCCGCCGCGGAACGCCTGACGCACACCGTACGAGAAGGACGCAACCTTAATCAGCGGCTGACCCACAGTCGAGGTCACCAGCGAGGACAGCGCAGAAACGTTCGCGGACGCATCCGAAACGTTCGAGGTGATGTCGTCAACCTTCTCCAGCTGCTCATTGGTGGTCACCACAGTGCGGGTCACCTCTTCAATGAGGGGGCCGGTGCTCTGGTTCAGCGAACGAATCGTCACGATAAGCTCATCAAACACCTTGGTCAGGCGAATAATGGGTAGCGCAAGAAGGGCCACCAGAATCGCAAAAACTCCTGCTGAAATCAGGCCCGCAATATCTCCGCCGGTCATCTATATCCCCATTCCGCTCAATGCATGATGCTTATCAATAGTCGTACAGGACCGCGTGCCACCGTGGCACGCAGCCGGATTGTGCGTACAGTTCAGGACTGTATACACAGTTCAATCCCCTATTTTAGTCGAAAAATCCTTCAAGCGCCCCCTAAACTCTCATGAAACTCCCAGCGACGGAAGATTCACAGGTTCAGCGGCACCACTGCCCTCTGGTGTATATACCCCAAAAACCCGCGCGTTAAACGGGAACAACCCGCCCCCACCGAACGGTGCAGGACGGGTTGCTTCTCGAAAAATCGAGATTATGCCAGACGCGAGTAGTACTCAACGACCAGCTGCTCGTCGCAGATCACGGGGATCTCTTCGCGCTTGGGCTTGCGCTCAAGCTTTGCGTGCAGCTTCTCGATCTCAACGTTCAGGTATGCGGGAACCTCGGGCAGAACTGCCTGGTTCTCACCTGCAGCCGCAGCCTGGAAGGGGGTGGTCTTCTCAGCCTTGGGGTGAACGTGGATCAGCTGGCCGGGCTTGACGTGGAACGAGGGACGGTCCACGCGAACGCCGTCAACCATGATGTGACGGTGAACAACCATCTGACGTGCCTGTGCAATGGTGCGGGCGAAGCCTGCACGCAGAACCAGAGCGTCGAGGCGGGTCTCGAGCAGCTCGACCATGTTCTTACCGGTCTGGCCCTCGGTACGCTTTGCCTCGAGGTATGCGCGGCGCATCTGTGCCTCGCGGATGTTGTACTGAGCGCGCAGACGCTGCTTTTCCTTCAGCTGGGTAGCGTAGTTGGAGTCAGCCTTCTTGCGGGCACGGCCGTGCTGGCCGGGGCCGTAAGGACGACGCTCGAGGTACTTTTCTGCCTTCGGGGTCAGTGCAATGCCCAGGGCACGGGACTGACGCACGGTACGGCGGGTGCGGTTGTGCTTAGCCACAATCTACCTTTCATATGTGAGGCTCCTGCACCCTCACGGGTGGGGCCTCGGTCTGTTGAATACTGGCCTCCTCGGTTGACCCCGCCGGGATCCGTACGCGACCGACTCGGTCGTTGCTGTACGGCGGTGGGGCGGAGAGCTCGGGGCAGAGTACCCCGCAGCTACATTACTGACACCCGCACGGATGCGGGCATAGTAATTGCCAGACCCGTCAAGCTTACCGGATGCACCCGGGCTTTACCAGCCTTTTGGGAAATCTTTGGTTCAAATCACTGTGCATGTGGGTTTTTGATGCATACCCACACGACCCCCACAGGAATTATTTATGCCCGTCAGGACTCTTTAGGCGCGACTTCCCCAGAAAATTGCGGCGCTAAGATGTTGGATTGTAATCATTTCGTTATTTTTAACCTGTGTCTTTATGGGAAATAGCTTGAACCGCGCCCCCATATCGCCTAGACTAGAAACCATAACAAGCTTGGCGTCCGCCCTTCCGGGAAGGCCGACAGCCAAGACGTCTATCACAACTCAAAACTCTGACGCGGTGCGCAGTACTACCGAGGTACTACGCACCGCTTTCTGTTTGCCTGCTGTGTGGTGCGGGTGGTTTGCGTGATTGATGTGCGCGGGTGGTTCGCGCCGGTTGTTCGCGCGAATAACCGACCGGCGCGGGTGGTTCGCGTGATTGATGTGCGCGGCTAGTTGCCGCCGTCAAGAATCCTGCGGATACGCTCACGACGCTCCGTCAACGTACGCTCAAAACCATGCTGCGTCGGCTCGTAATAGACCGTGCCGCGCAGGGTATCCGGCAGGTACTGCTGCGCCGCCACATGCCCCGGCTCATCATGCGCATACACATACCCCACGCCGTGACCAAACTGCTTAGCCCCCGCATAATGACCATCACGCAAATGCACCGGAACCTGACCCGAAGCACCCGCACGCACATCCGCAATCGCACGATTAATCGCGTTATACGCCGCATTCGACTTCGGCGCGAGCGCACAATAAATCACCGCCTGCGACAGGATAATACGCGCCTCCGGCATGCCCACCAGCGCCACCGACTGCGCCGCAGCCGTCGCCACCTGCAACGCCTGCGGATCAGCCAAACCAATATCCTCACTCGCCAAAATCATGATGCGACGCGCCACAAAACGCGGATCCTCGCCACCCTCCAACATGCGCGCCAAATAGTGTACCGCGGCGTCCGCATCAGAGCCGCGCATGGACTTAATGAACGCACTCACCACGTCATAGTGCTGATCGCCCGAACGGTCGTAGCGGATCGCGGCGCGGTCCACCGCCTCCGTAGCATGCGCCAGGGTGATGCGCACGGGCACGGCAGGTTCAGAGGCCTTCTCCCCCGACTCCCCCGCCGGGGCTTCTGAATCTGCCAAATCTGCCAAATCCTCGGCGGAGCGGGCAGATTCTACCGAAACCTGTTCAGCCTCGCTAAACGCAATCGCAGCCGCCGCCTCCAGCGATGTCAGGGAGCGGCGAGCGTCGCCTCCAGAAACCGCCGCGAGGTGGGCGCGCGCATCCTCATCAATAACCGCTGCACCATCAAAACCACGCGGATCAGCCAACGCACGGTCAATCAGACGCTCAATATCGGACTGCTCCAACGAATGAACCCGCAACAGTAGCGAACGCGAGAGCAGTGGCGAAATAATGCTGAACGACGGGTTCTCCGTCGTAGCCGCCACCAGAATCACCCAGCGGTTCTCCACGCCGGGCAGGAGCGCATCCTGCTGAGCCTTCGTGAAACGGTGAATCTCGTCCAAGAACAGCACGGTGGTCGTGCCGTACATGTCGCGGTCGAGCAGCGCCTGATCCATGACCGCGCGAACATCCTTCACGCCCGCAGTAATTGCCGAAAGCTCCACGAACTTACGACCCGGCGCGCGCGCAATCACATGCGCCAGGGTGGTCTTACCCGTACCCGGAGGGCCGTACAAAATCACCGAAGACGGGCCAGCCGGTCCGGCGTTCTCCCCCGCCAACACGCGCAAAGGCGCACCCGGAGTCAGCAGATGCTCCTGGCCGAGAACCTCATCAATAGTGCGCGGACGCATACGCACCGCCAACGGCGCACGAGACGCCGAACGGGAAGAGTGCGCGTACGGCGCAGAGGCACGCGAGGAGGGCTCCTCACTGGAGGCGCCAATCAAGCTCACGCGGTCCCCGTCATCGGGCAACTCAAGATCAAAGAGGGAATCAGCCATAGTCTTACTCTATCGTTTCACAGGAAATTTCGGTCATGACTTCTTGCCTCTGGCACAGGTTAAAGACCCCTGCTAAAGTCACTAACTCATGACCAGAATTCAGAACCTATCATCTAAATTGTGAGCTGCTCTTAGAGGGTCTCACTATCGAGAATCAGGGTCACCGGGCCGTCATTGACGAGCTCCACCTGCATGTCCGCGCCGAACACGCCGGTCTCCACGTGCAGGCCACGCTCACGCAGCGCCTGAACGTAATCGTTGAACAGCGGCTCACTCACCGCACCGGGCGCAGCGGCAGACCAGGAGGGGCGGCGACCCTTCTTCGCATCCCCGTACAGGGTGAACTGGCTGACCGCCAGCACGGGTGCGCCCTCATCAAGGAGGGACTTCTCCCCCTCCAGCAGGCGCAGGTTCGCGGTCTTATCGGCAAGCTTCGCAATCTGCGCCGCACCGTCACCGTGAGTGATACCGACCAGCACCAGGTAGCCGGGCTGATCAATCGCGCCGACCGTCTCACTGTTCACGCGCACCGCCGCGCGGGTCACGCGCTGAATAACTACTCGCATCGTTCACCTTTCAACTGGGTTCATCTTTCAACTTGGAGCCGGCCTTCACCGGGCTCATACATCTCTTTCAACACCACACTCGGCAGCCGTTTTAGACGCAGCTGTTTTAGAGGCAGCCGCCATCAGAGCACACCGCGCAATTGCACGGCACGCAAAAACTGGTTCGCCGCCTGCGGGGTACGAAACTCAATAAAACGCTTCTGCAGATGCTGCCCGCGAGCCTCCGCCAGCAACTCCCCAACATGCGGGTAGCTCCTCCACGTGTACCGAATCATGTTGTCCGGGTCGCGCAGAATATTCTTCAGCGGCGGCTCCACATTATCCGCCCACAGCCTCTGACCCGTCACCGCACGACGCACCGTCCGGCGAACCACACGCCACATGACCACCGCACGGCTATAACGCAGATAAATCACCACATCCGCACGCTCCAGCAGGCGGCCACGCACCTGCGGATACTGCCACTCCGTAATCCACGCAGGCCGCTCAATGAGCCTCTGAACATCCGCCTCAAAACTAGGGCGCGGAGTCCAGTTCGGGCCCCAATGCAGAGAGTCCATCTCCGTATGCGGAATGTCCAGGAGGCGCCCCAACCGCGCCGCGAACGTCGTCTTACCGCTACCGCTCGGACCGGCAACCAGAATACGCATGCTCCCCTCCCCCTTTGATGAGTACATAGATTGGCACACACGCCAGTTGATACAAAAGGTGGGCTGCGACCCTGCACCAGCAGAATACACAGCCCACCCTCAACGGCGACCCCGCACAGCTCAACGCCCGCCGGGCCCACGCCGCACAGGCCCGCACCCCCTACGGGGCGCACGACCAAAGACTAGAGAAGATTACTCCTCGTCCTTCTTCTTCGGCTTGAAATCAACGCCAGCTTCCTTACGCTGCTCCGGAGTAATCGGTGCAGGAGCCGCAGTCAGCGGATCGTAACCATTACCGGTCTTCGGGAACGCAATAACCTCGCGGATCGAATCAACGCCAGCCAGCAGGGACACAATACGGTCCCAACCAAACGCAATACCACCCATGGGCGGTGCGCCGTACTTGAACGCATCCAGCAGGAAGCCGAACTTCTCCTGAGCCTCTTCCTCACCAATGCCCATCACAGCGAACACGCGTTCCTGAACGTCACGGCGGTGAATACGGATCGAACCGCCACCAATCTCGTTACCGTTGCAGACAATGTCGTAAGCGTACGCCAGAGCCGAACCCGGGTCGGTGTCGAAAGTATCCATGAACTCAGGCTTCGGGGAAGTGAAGGCGTGGTGCACAGCAGTCCAAGCAGAGTGACCCAGAGCCACGTCACCGGACTCAGTAGCCTCAGCAGAAGACTCAAACATGGGAGCGTCAACAACCCACACGAAGGACCACTCGCCGTCCTTAATCAGGCCGGTACGGTGACCAATCTCAACACGAGCAGCACCCAGCAGCGCACGGGAAGCCTTAGCCTCACCAGCAGCGAAGAAGATGCAGTCGCCCGGCTTCGCGCCGGTAGCCTCAGCCAGGCCAGCACGCTCAGCGTCAGTAATGTTCTTAGCCACCGGACCGGTCAGCTCACCGTCCTCCTGAATGAGGACATAAGCCAGGCCCTTAGCGCCACGCTGCTTAGCCCACTCCTGCCAAGCATCCAGGGTACGGCGAGGCTGAGAAGCACCACCGGGCATCACAACAGCACCCACGTAAGGAGCCTTGAACACACGGAAAGTGGTGTCCTTGAAGTACTCGGTCAGCTCAGTCAGCTCCAGACCAAAACGCAGGTCAGGCTTGTCCGTACCGTACTTCTCCATCGCATCCTTGTAGGTCATGCGCTGGATCGGGCGGGGAACCTTCACATCAATCAGGTTCCACACAGCCTCAACGATGCGCTCGCCCAGCTCAATGATGTCTTCCTGATCAACGAACGAAGCCTCAATGTCCAGCTGAGTGAACTCAGGCTGACGGTCCGCACGGAAATCCTCATCACGGTAGCAGCGAGCAATCTGGTAGTACTTCTCAATACCGCCCACCTGCAGCAGCTGCTTGAACAGCTGCGGGGACTGAGGCAGAGCGTACCACGAACCCGGAGCCAGACGAGCCGGCACCAGGAAGTCACGCGCACCCTCAGGGGTCGAACGAGTCAGGGTCGGGGTCTCAACCTCAATGTAGCCGTCCTCAGCCAGCAGGTTGCGTGCCGCACGGTTCGCGTCCGAACGCAGGCGCATGATGCGAGCCGGCTCCGGGCGGCGAAGATCCAGGTAGCGGTAGCGCAGGCGCGCCTCCTCACCCACCTCAACGTGCTCATCAATCTGGAAAGGCAGCGGAGCGGCAGTGTTCAGCACCTCAACGGCGGACACCTCAACCTCAATCTCGCCGGTCGCCAGGTTCGGGTTCTCATTACCCTCCGGGCGCTTAGTCACCAGACCGGTCACGCGCAGCACGTACTCGTTGCGCAGGTGCTCAAAATCAGCCTCATTGTGGAAAACACACTGGGTGACACCTTCACGGTCACGCAGGTCAACGAAGGCGACACCACCGTGGTCGCGGCGGCGAGCCACCCAACCAGTCAGGGTAACAGTCTCTCCAATATTTGCGGCGGTCAGCTCGCCGTTGGTGTGAGTGCGAAGCACAGACATTCCTTTCATAGCGGGCACCTCACGACTATAGACAGTAGCCGGGTACACGCGGTTGATGATATGCGCACACTGCGTGCGCCTCATATATTGTATCCCCTCCGGGCAGGTCGAGGGCAGAAAAAAGGGTGCGGAGGCAGGGCGCGGGTTTGTGCCATGGTTTAGTGTCTTCTGTCGTAGTTAAAAACCATGGCAGAAGACACTAACCTATGGTCGAAATTTGTAGCGTTAGCCTTACCGCATGAGCAGTCCCCGAAGATGGGCAATGACTTCCCGCTCTTTCTGAAAAATATCAGCCCAGGTTAGGTGCACGACCGTCCACCCGGTGCGGGTCAGTGCGCGGTCGCGGGCTGCCTCGGAGCGGTCCCTGCCGGGGTGATCCACGTATTTCTGTTCGCCGTCGAACTCGAGAATGAGCCGCGCCTCGGGCCAGGCGAAGTCCACCCGATAGTTACGCCCCTCGCACGAAATCGGGTACTGCGTTACGGGCAGGGGCAGCATGTGTTCCATGAGTAGGCACCGGGTGAGGCTCTCGCCCGCCGACTCGCTGGATGCGTCCACCGCCTGCGCCAGGAGAGGCCCTGCGGAACTGCCATACCCCGTGAGGTTCAGCAGAGTCTCGATAACTTCGTGGTGTTCCATTAGTCCCCGCCGCATGATGGAGTCGGCGAGGACTACCGCCTCCCGAAAGGGCGTGCTACGAGCGCAATCCTGCAGCGTGCGAGCCACAGTTGTCGCCATGACAGACGTACCGGGTATTGCGGTCACTGCATTAGGGTCAAAACCTCGCCTGTGCCTGCAGATACGCCCCCTATCGGATGGGCTAGTGGCGGTACTGTACACATGCACGATTGAGGGCGCATTGAGTATATCTAGTCCCCAGAGTGCAGCTGCTGATGTGTGCGAGAAAACCCCCTGAAGACCCATGAGGTGGGCGGCAATGCACCGTACCGCGAGCCGCTCATCGGGAGTGAGCGCCTGAGCATCGCGGGTGTAAATATAGGCTCCTCGCTGAATACGTTGCAACGTTCCTGCCGCTACCATCGCACGGATATGCCGGGCTCCAATACCTCGTGAGTTGAGGATGCGAGGGGTCAGCACGAGAGGGTACAGCTCGGCTGCACGTGTGATTGGGGCTTGCACGGCTGGGGTTCGGGGGTTCAGGATATTTGCGGTATTCATGGCTTTATCCTGACAGTCTCTGCGAAGTTGTGGGGTCTGTTCGTGAAATCTGTGGATAACTTCGCTGTTTTGAGGGAAATATTCACTATCCACAGGTTTAGGTTGTATCTCAGAATTTTTGTGCCATGGGTTAGTGTCTTCTGTCGTAGTTAAAAACCATGGCAGAAGACACTAACCCATGGCACAAATCCGCGCAGCATAAATCAACACAGC
>ERZ772958.60-NODE-60-length-45038-cov-10.881444_pt1 | contig 45038 bp, 30 predicted proteins | sample MGYA00580681_ERZ772958 | MGnify/ENA primary metagenome ERZ772958 (study PRJEB29015, sample SAMEA2738089) | human oral metagenome | biome: human oral; feature: human-associated habitat; material: saliva | place: China | collected 2275 ...
CCACGTACGTAGCCCAAACTTATCTGCCACTCGTCCACAACTTTTATCCCTACGCAGAGCGACAACCGAATATAGGTCACTTCACAAAGCTATATAGGAGTCAGTGCAGAGCAGTAGTCGTTTGAAGGCCCGACTTCTCGAGCTTCACCCCTGCCCTTCCTGATGATATGCTCCCGATACGCCCCTGGCTCTTGAGGAGGGCGCACGAGCTCCCCCGCCCAAGAGCACGGGGAATTGCCGTACCTTTGTAGTATGCAGAAGCAAGATCTCATAGCGCCCCTACAGGAGCGCATCCGCCGAAGTGGGCTCACCGAGCCCCGCATCGCCGCCCTCGTCTCGGGGGGGGTCGATAGCTCCGTCGTCGTCCACCTCCTCACCGAGGCGGGCTACCGCCCTACCCTTTTCTACATCCAGATCGGGATGGAGGAGAAGGGCTTCACGGACTGCTCGTGGGAGGATGATCTGGAGATCGTGCGCCATCTGGCACACCGCTATGACTGCCCTCTTGAGGTCGTCTCGCTACATGACGAGTATTGGGCGAACGTCGTCCAGTACACCATCGACACCGTGCGCCGTGGTCTCACTCCCAACCCCGACATGATGTGCAATAAGCTCATCAAGTTCGGCTGCTTCGAGGAGAAGTGGGGCAAGGACTTCGACTTCATCGCTACGGGGCACTACGCCACGACGACCTTCGTCGGCGATCAGCTCTATCTGGCTACGGCTCCCGACCCCGTGAAGGACCAGACGGACTTCCTCGCGCAGATCAACTTCCGCCAGGTCTCCAAGCTCCTCTTCCCCACCGGTCACCTCCTCAAGAGCGAGGTACGCCGTATCGCCGAAGAGGCGCATCTGCTGAGTGCTAACCGCAAGGATAGTCAGGGCATCTGCTTCCTCGGGAAGGTGAACTACAACGAGTTCATCGAGCGCGCCCTCGGACAGAAGGAAGGGCTCATCATCGAGCGTGAGACGGGGAAGATCCTCGGTAAGCACAAGGGCTACTGGTTCCACACCATCGGTCAGCGCAAGGGCCTCGGGCTGAGTGGCGGCCCCTGGTTCGTCGTGAAGAAGAACATCCGTCGCAATATCATCTTAGTCAGTCAGGGCTATGACCCCGCCGACCAGTACGGCGAGCACATCGGTATGGAGACCTGCGACTTCATCAGCCACGACCCTTGGCAGTATGCAGCCGAGATATGTGGGCTGGATGCTCCTCTCTCCCGTGAGGAGTCGGTAGAGATTACCTTCAAGGTGCGCCATACCCCCGACTTCACACGCGGGCGACTCAGCTACGACCCTGCCTCGGGCTACCTCATCGAGAGCGAAGAGCCTATTCAGGGCATTGCCCCAGGGCAGTACGCGGTACTCTATGACACGGAGCACCGTATCTGCTTCGGTAGCGGTATGATCACACGCGGCTTCTAAGCTCCTGTCGGCGAAGCCCACACAGCATAAGAAAGCGGTACGGCCGCCTCAAGCATGATGCTTGAGGCGGCCGTACCGCTTTTAGCTTAGGCAAGACGCAGGGGATCTCTCCCGCATCCGCTTAGAAGGTGAACTGCAGACCGCCCTGCAGGAGCATAGGCTGCGACGTATAGCCGTACCAGCGCGTAGCCCCAGCGAGGATAGGTGCACGAAGCTCTGCCGTCAGGCTCAGGTGCTTCGTCAGCGAGTAGACTGCATCGGCATGGAGCAGATGGAGCTGACGCAGACGTGTGATCGATCCGTCGAGGTCGTAGCTCTTCAGCGCTGTGGCGAACTCATAGCCACCACGGACGCTGAGGTTGGGCACCATGTTCAGCTCCACGAGAGCCGAAGCCGTGAAGGTAGGACGCGAGAGAATCGTAGCCGTCGTCGTGTAGTGGGCATAGACCCCACGCAGAGCAGCCGAGAAGAGACCGCGGTGGTTGTAGGCCAGCTGTACCCCGACGTTCTGCTCCTTATAGTCCACATAAGAGGGACGGAAGCGCACGGGCATGAAGTAAGCCGTCGAAGCCGCAGCACCCGAAGGCAGCGCCAGCGATGCGGGGAAGTAATCCACAGCCCCCTTATGGTCGGCATAGCGGAAGAAGGCTTCGAGCGAGAAGGCACTTGCGATCGTCGTAGAAGCCGTCAGCTTAGCATCGTAGACACGCTCATAGCGTCCAGCGAATGCCTCGGCATCGATGAAGGGCGACTCGAGGGGCTGAGCACGGAGGCTGTGACGCACCAGATCGGCATCCGTCTCTAGTCGCAGGCCAAAGGCCGAGCCCAGACGCAGGCGAGCGTCGATCTTCGGGAAGAGGACGAAGTGTGCGTTGTAGTGGTCATTCCCCGTGAGAATACGCAGACCTCCGAGAGCACGCCAAGAGAGCTGATCATTAGCATCCTCAGCCAGGATATAGGGTGCACCCGTGAGGATCATACGCGAGCTGGCCGTACGGCTCTGCGGGAAGCCATAGAGGATAGGCTCCGTGCTGGTCAGACGACCCAGCGACCACGATCCCAGCGCACCGACGCGCGCCATACTGCTGATGCGGTAGGAAAGGTTCGCACGAAGCTCGGGGAGGAACTCCTTGAACTTATTGAGCACCATGCCTGGAGCTTCCTCAGCGACATTAGCAGCCGTGTAGTCAAAGCCAGCAGAGAAGTCATACAGCCAGTCTTCGGTGAAGTCCTCCTCAGTAGCGTAGCGAGCCGAGAGCGAGACCTCCGTGGCACGACGACGCAGGTCGGGCACCGTAGCAGACTGCGCCACCCCACCACCAGCTGGAGGAGCGACCAGCGAGAGGCCGTAGTAGTTGTAACCGTGCTGACCGAAGTCCAGACCGAGTGACAGCGCAGCGTCCTCGAACTGATGGCCGTAGTTCGCACCGAGGCGCCAAGCCTTCTCCCAGCCCTTGACTCTCTGACCAAGCTCGGTCTGGATGCTGGGATTAGCAAAGTTGTAGCGCCCGTAGACATCGAGGCGGTCGGTCTTCGTCGACAGGATGCTCAGACCCGCACCTGCCTTGAAGCTGATGGGGATACCAGCAGAGGCGAAGGCATAGCCACGCTGCTTCGAGCGCTCAAAGCCCCCACGGGGTGCCGTCAGAGCACCTAAGGGGGAGACGCTGGGGCGCAGCGTGAAGGGGATGGGCGTATCCAGATAGGAGTGACGCACAGGGCTGAGGTTGGGAGCCGGCACCGTATAGGAGAGGTCACGGGGCTGACGTACGGAGAGAGAGACCTCCTCCTCGGTCATCACAGTGAGCTCACGACGCAGGGTGTCGGCACGCTTCGTCTTGGCCTCCTGAGCAGAGAGTACAGAGCTCGAGAGGAGCACGATAGCAGCTATAGGGATGATTGCAAGCTTCTTCATTTCTTATTCTGGTAGGAGGTGAGACGTTCGTTGATCATCTGAGCGATATCATCGTCAGTGCCCTTGTAGTTGTCACGCAGGCTCTCGAGATACTGCTGGGCGACATAGGTCTCACCCTGCTTGTGGTAGCAGTCGGCGAGGAGCAGGAAGGCACGTGCCAGCCAGTACTGCTGTGGCGTACCCTTGGCGATGAAGGCATCGAGCTGCTTCTTCGTCTCCTTCACCTTGCCGGCGTGGAAGAGAAGCGTGGAGTGGCGGATGTAGCCTTCAGCACCGTAGGCAGTATCGAAGTTCTTGAGCAGGGGCTCATAGGTCTTCATAGCCTTGCCGGTAGCACCCGTAGCCTCTTCGCTCTTACCCTGGATGAGGAGGAGCTCAGCCTGAGTAGCTGCGGGGAGGTCGCTACGCTTCAGGAGGCTCTCGGTCGTAGAGATCGAGAGCTTGTAGTCCTTCGCTTCGTAGGCTGCACGCGAGAGAGCAAGCCCGTAGCGCAGATGCTGGGGAGCTTCCAGACCTTCGATAGCGTAGAGACTGGACCAAGCATCGAGAGCCTCACGCTTCTTACCACCATCGTTGTAGATCTTCGTCAGAGCTTCGAGGGCGGGGATACGCAGGTCGAGGGAGCGCGCGGGAGCAGAGAGCTTCTTGTAGAGTGCCTCTGCTTCGTCGCTGCGGCCCTGCTGGGCGTAGTGACCAGCCAGGAGGAGCTCAGCACGACCGGCCTCACGGCTGGCGGGGTAGGAGCGGACGAAGGACTCGAGGTCTGCGATAGAAGCATTCTTATCCTTCTTGTAGCGGCTCTCAAGAGAGAGGTACTGCAGGTGTGCCTTCTCGCTCTCTGAGGGCGTCAGCTGCTTGCCAAGAGTAGAGGCATAAGCCGTGTACTCATCGACGCGGTCCAGACTGACGTAGATATTCTTGAGGTCAGAGAGTGCGGAGCGAGCTTCTTCACTCTCAGGGTAGCGGGCGATGAGGTCCTTGTAGGCCTTGATAGCCTCTTCGGTACGCCCATTATTGTAGGCCAGCATCGCACGCTCCATAGCACCGAGGCGCGCATACTGGGTATCGGGATAGTCCTTGACGAGCTGGTTGAAGACAGCGGTCGCCTCTTCGGGACGCGCCTTGCTCAGCACCAGCGCACGCCCCTTGTCATAGAGGACCTCAGGCAGGTGCGTGGACTCGGGGTGCGTCTTGATGATGCGGTCGAGCGTCTCGATCTGCTTCTGATACTGCCCCCAGCGACCGTAGATCGTAGCGATACGATAGAGAGCTTCGTCGCTTCCTGAGGGCATACCCTCGTCAGCACGACGGTAGAGAGCCAGAGCCTCTGCGCTCTTCTTCTGGATGAGCTGGCAGTCGCCCATACGGGAGAGGGCATCGGCACGACGCAGAGCATCATCGCCAGAGCTTGACTGCGTGAAGGCTTCGAAGGAGCGGTAAGCCGTGGCGTACTGCTTCTGATTGTAGCGAGCGTAGCCCTGGATATAATATGCCAGCGCAGGAGCTGCACCCGTAGCGATACTCTTCGATGCAGCAGACTCAGCAGCAGCATACTCGCCACGCTCCAGAGCACTCGAGGCAGCGAGGAGATGCGCCTGTGCAGTGTACTCGTTCTTCGTGCCGAGTGTGACGGCGCGATTCAGGTAGTCATTAGCACGGGCATAGTCGCGAGAAGCCAAAGCACCTTCACCGAGACGAAGCAGGACGTACTGCTTGGCTTCGCTCAGCTCAGCACTCTTGACCTGCAGACGATCCAGCGTAGCGAGCGACTCAGCATAGTCCTTATTCGTCAGGAAGATACTCTTCATGAGCTGGAGGATCTGAGGGCGGTAGCTGGAGTTAGGGAACTCGGTGACGAAGGTCTCAGCCATGCGGACAGTCTGACCGAAGTTCGAGCGCTGGGTCTCGTCCTGCAGGAGGATCCCATTGTACAGCGCGTACTCACGTACTCGCTCGGTAGCCCCAGGGTGCTGGCCTGCACGGCTGAATGCCAGAGCAGCTTCGCTCGTGCGCTGGAGCTTGAGGCGGGCATTACCAAGGAGGAAGAGCCCTTGTGCACCGATAGCAGAGCTGCTCTCAGAGGCAGCACTCAGCGGACGAAGTGCTTCTTCGTAGCGTCCCTTAGCATAGAGAGACGTACCGAGGGCGTAGCTTTCCTCTGCCGTGGGCTTATAGTCCTCGAGCTCCTGCAGGGGCTGGAGGGTACGGATAGCCTGATCATAATTGCCATCAGCATAGTAAGACTGGCCGATGACTGACTGGAAGGAAGCACGCGAAGCCATCTCGGGATAGCGACGCTGGAGGTCACTCGCACGACGCTGAGCCGTCTTAGCATCCTCCGTAGCGAAGGAGAGCAGAGCCAGCTGATAGGCTGCCTCGGGAGCGAGGTCGCTGGAGTAATCATTGCGCGAGAAGATCGCACGAGCCTCCTGAATATCCCCGCGTGCCCAAGCCACAGAGCCGAGGTAGATGAGAGCCTGCTCCCCGATAATAGAGGTGTCTTCACTCGCTGAGAGGAGGAGGCGCTGAGCTTCATCCAGGTCAGCTGCACCTCTCTGGTCGGCCAGGACCGTATAGGCAAGAGCTAAGTCGTACTGAGCAGCCTCGCGAGGAGAGAGTGCCGAGCGCTTGACCTGCTCGAGCTGCGTACGGGCAAGAGGGAGGAGCCCCTGATCGACATACACCAGAGCGAGCAAGAGCTCTGCTGAGGGGCGATCAAGAGAGCCTGGATGCTCCTTGAGGAAGCGTGTGAGGACAGCATCGGGAGACGTCTCCTCGGTCATCAGACGAGCCACCGCCTCACGATAGGGCTGGTGCTCGGTAAGTAATGGTAAAGCACGCAGGCGGGGCAAGTCGTGCCGGAAGCCTACATAATTGCGGCTCACAAAGTCCTGCTGCAGCTGAGTCAGGATAGTCCGATCAGGACGCACCTCCAGGACCTGGCTAGCAAGCGGGCTTAGAGCAAGAGAAGCACACCCCAGAGAGAGGATGAGTCGCTTGATCGTCTTCTTCGTAGTCATATAATTTGTATTTATTGGGGCTCCCAGAGATAATAAGGCTGGGAGAGATGTATATCAAAGTTCGAGGATCATCCCCTCATCCGCAGCTACGGTCTCGGGGAAGATGGCCTGAGCCTCCTCTAAGAGAGGCTGAGTATCTATATAGCGAGCCGAATAGTGGCCGATGACAAGGCGCTCGACACCCGCAGCCTGTGCGATACGCGCAGCCTGCTCAGCTGTACTATGCGCCGTCTCCTTAGCTCGCGCCAAGCGGTCGCTGAGGAACGTCGCCTCGTGATAAAGAAGGCTCACATCCCGAAGAAGTGGCACCAGCGAGGGCAGGTAAGCCGTATCCGAGCAGTAGGCATAGGTCCGTGGAGTCTTACCCTGACGCGTCAGTCGCTCACAGGGGATGACCTTCCCCTCCTCGGTGGTGAAGTCCGCTCCCCCACGTAGCGCTGTATAATAAGAACGAGGAACGCCGTAGAAATCACACGAAGCGCGATCAATATGACGCTCAGTGACCTTCTCTCGGAAGAGGTAGCCCGTGCAGGGCGTGCGGTGCTCCAGCGGGAGCGTCGTCACCGTCACCGAGCGATCCTCGTAGCAAACACTACTCGTGCGGTCATCCACGACATACACCTCGATGTCATAGCCTAGATAGGAGCGACTCTCCTCGATGAAGGGGGCTAAGAACTTATCGATCCCACGAGGGCCATATACAGGGAGTGCCCTGCGGCGACCGAGCATCCCCATCGTAGAGAGGAGCCCGTAGAGCCCGTAGCAATGGTCACCATGCAAATGGGAGATGAAGACGCCGACGATACGCCCGAAGTCCAGACGCTGTCGGCGTAGCTGACGCTGCGCCCCCTCCCCGCAGTCCACGACGAAGAGCTTATCACGAAGCTCCACGACCTGGGCCGTCGGATAGTGCTGCATCGTCGGAAGAGCCGAGCCACAGCCTAAGATATGGACGCGGAAGTCCCCCATACGCTCTACTTACTTGCCGAAGAAGGCTCGGTAGATATCATTGCCGTTCGCATAGACCATCAGCAGGACGAGTAGCACGAGACCAATAGTCTGGATCGTGGTCATCGCCTTATCGCTAAGAGGCTTGCGACGGATCATCTCGATGATGATGAAGAGGATATGCCCCCCATCAAGTGCAGGGATAGGCAGGATATTCATCACCGCAAGGATGATAGAGAGGAAGGCCGTTATAGACCAGAAGCTCTGCCAGTCGAAGGTCGTGGGGAAGAGCTTACCCATCGTACCGAGGCCACCCATCTGCTTAGCCCCCTCCTTAGTGAACATATATTTCAGCCCACGGACATAGCCCGAGATCGTCTGACCTGCGCGGTCGATGCCTGCGGGGATAGCCGTGAAGACATTGTAGTGGACGTGCTCGATAGGATAGAGCTCTTCGATACCCTTGAGGACGACACCGATATGCCCTGCCGTGTCCACAGGGAGCATAGTCTGCAGAGCTGTACCTGAGCGCTCAACGGTAAGCACGACATCCTTACCCTTCTTCTTATCCAGAGCCGTGATAACCTCCGTGACATCGGTGCAGGTGATGGAATCGACTGCTACGACACGGTCTCCAGAGACCAGATGCCCCTGCGCACGGCTACCTTCGGAGACAGCATCCACGACGAAGGGCATACGCAGAGAGCCAAAGCCCTCTTCAGCACGGAGGAGGCGCTGCATCATATCCTCGGGCAGGCGAATCGTCTCCACGGCACCGCCACGACGCACCACGACTTCGTGAGCATTGATGAGCGATGACATGAAGCGGGAGTCAAGTACATTGGGAGACTGCTTGCCGTCAACGCTGAGGATCACATCCCCGTCGACGAAGCCAACCTCCTCAGCGGGCGTGGAGAAATTCATCCCCGCAGAGACCTGATCGCTATGAAGGACCTTCGTCCCCCAAGCGAGGGTGATACCAGTATATATGATGAAGGCGAGGATGACATTGAAGATCACCCCACCGGCCATGATCATCAGGCGTGCGAAGGGCTTCTTGCTGCGGAACTCATCGGGCTTAGGCTCACTGGCCATCGCCTCGGTATCCAGCGATTCATCGATCATACCAGCGATCTGGCAGTAGCCACCGAGAGGGAGCCAGCCAAGGCCGTAGACCGTACCGCTACGCTTGCTCTTCCACTTGAAGATAGAGAACCAGGGGTTGAAGAAGAGATAGAACTTCTCTACGCGCGCTCCGAAGAAACGGGCCATCGAGTAGTGCCCCAGCTCGTGGATGAAGACGAGGATGGAAAGCGAGAGGAGGAGTTGAAGTACACGAATTGCTATATCCATTGGATTACTATTATCTGATATGATTGAGTCGCTCACGAGACTCGGCACGCACTGCAGCGTCGAGCTCTGAGAGCAGCTGGAGGTCATAGCTCCGCTCGGGGCGGTGCACCTCCAAGGCCTGTGCGATGAGCGTGCTCATAGCACGGAAGCCCAGCTTGCCAGCGAGGAAGGCTTCTACAGCGATCTCATTGGCTGCATTGAGCACGCATGGAGCGGTACCACCAAGCTCCAGCGCTCGATAGGCCAGCGCAAGGTTGGGGAAGAGCTCCATATTGGGACGCTCAAAGGTAAAGGTGTGCTCGAGGAAGTTGAGGCGAAGATAGTCATTGCTGACGCGCTCCGTAAGGCCGAGCGCATAGCTAATGGGCAGGCGCATATCGGGCTGACCCAGCTGAGCCTTGATCGAGCCGTCGGCGAACTCCACCATCGAGTGGATGATGCTCTGCGGATGCACAAGCACCTCGATTGATTCGGCAGGCGTATCGAAGAGCCATCGGGCCTCGATCATCTCCAGCCCCTTATTCATCAGTGAGGCAGAGTCGATGGTGACCTTAGCCCCCATACTCCAGTTGGGGTGACGCAGAGCAGCCTCGACCGTCACGGTCTCAAGCTCCTCCACCCGCTTATAGTTACGGAAGGGACCTCCCGATGCCGTAAGCAGGATACGCTCCAGCGGATTGCCTTCTTCCCCGACAAGGCACTGATAGATAGCCGAGTGCTCGGAGTCGACAGGCAGGATACGCGCTCCATGACGAGCAGCGAGTGACATGATAAGCTCGCCAGCGACGACGAGCGTCTCCTTATTTGATAGGGCGATGGTCTTCCCGGCTGTGATAGCTGCAAGTGTGGGGACCAAGCCAGAGAAGCCAACCATCGCCGTGAGGACGATATCTACATCGGGGCGGACGACGGCCTCAGCGATAGCTTCACTCCCCGCCATGATCTCGATGGAGGTATGCGATAGGGCTTGTCGGACTTCGGGATAATAGGCTTCGTCGGAGATCACGACCACAGCGGGATTGAACTCCAAAGCCTGAGCGATCAAGAGCTCCGTCGAGCGGCGTGCCACCAGCACCGTCACCTCGAAGGCCTCACGATGGCTGCGGACGACCTCCAGGGCCTGCGTCCCGATAGAGCCCGTAGAGCCGAGGACGGCGATCCTTTTCTTCTGTATCATTACTTACTCCGCAGTCTCAGTGAGGAGGTAGACAAGCGTCTCTACCGAGCGGCACATCGTGTCAAGCGAAGCATACTCATACTTCCCATGGAAGTTCGCTCCACCCGTGAAGAGGTTGGGACAGGGCAGTCCCATATAAGAGAGGCGGGCGCCATCCGTCCCGCCACGGATAGGCGAGATGCGGGGCGTGACTCCAGCACGGAGCATAGCGGCCTTAGCGCGCTCGATATACTCCTCGTGGGGTACCACCTGCTCGTACATATTATAATAGGAGTCGCGGATCTCGACCTTGATGACCTCGCGCTTGTAAGCAGCATTGATCTCACCTGCGACACGCTCCATCAGCGCCTTCTTCTCCTCGAAGAGCGCACGATCATGATCGCGGATGATGTACTCCGCTTCAGCATGCTCTACTCCACCTGTGAAGTGCATCAGGTGATAGAAGCCCTCATACCCCTCGGTGAACTCAGGGCGCGCGTAGTGAGGGAGCGATGCATGCAGGAGGTAGATCACCTCGATAGCATTGATCATCTTCCCCTTAGCCGAGCCCGGGTGGATGCTACGCCCCGTAGCGACGACGCGAGCGGAGGCAGCATTGAAGTTCTCATACTCCAGCTCACCCTCACGACTACCATCGACGGTGAAGGCAAAGTCCGCACCGAAGGCCTCTACATCGAAGTAGTCCACGCCCTTGCCGATCTCTTCGTCAGGGGTGAAGCCGATGCAGATACGCCCATGGGGGAGCTCGGGATGCTCGAGGATATAGCGTACCGCCTCCATGATCTCGGCGACGCCCGCCTTGTCATCCGCTCCGAGGAGCGTCGTCCCATCAGTCGTGATAAGCGTATGCTCAAGGACCTCCAGCAGCTCGGGGAACTCCTGTACCGTGAGCACGGCATCATCACCGAGGGGGATAGGCGTACCATCATAGTACTCGATGATCTGTGGACGGACACCACGACCCGTGAAGTCAGGGCTCGTATCGACATGTGAGATAAGGCCCAGCGCAGGACGATCCTCATAGCCTGGAGTAGCTGGGATCTGCGCCATTACATAGCCCTTCTCTTCGAGGCGTACGGAGGGTACACCGAGGGCTATCAGCTCGTCACGCAGAAGACGGAGCAGGTCAAACTGCTTCTCTGTCGAGGGGTAAGTCGTGCTATTGGGATCACTCTCCGTATCGATCTGTACATAGCGGAGGAAGCGATCGAGGAGGGCCTCACGCACGGAGGAGGCTATGGTTGGGTTCATTTGCTTGAAGGTTTGTCAGTGTAGAGCTCAGCATACTTCTCCTCCAGCCCCAGACGATAGTAGACATTGCCAAGGAGGTCACGCACCTGATCGGGAGCGACCTTATAGGCAGCCTCGAGCTGGGGAAGGGATTGGCGGAAGTATTCCTTCGCCTTCTTCTCCTCAAGACGCGAGCTCAGCGGATTAGCCAGGATGGAGACAGCTTGGTTATAGTAGACTTGACCGAGGTTGAAGAGCGCATCATAGTTGTCGGGACTCAGGCGAAGGACCTGACGATAGACCTCGGCAGCACGATCCCACTCTTGAGCAAGGAAGTAGACATTCCCGCGAAGCACCAAGAGATTGGGGTTATCGGGGGTCACCTTCAGCGCCTTGTCAATGAGGGCGACGGCTTCCTTGTAGCGGCCTTGCGCCTGATAGATCGAGATCATCGAGCCGAAGTAGAAGGTCGTCTCAGGGTAAAGCCGGATACCTTCCTCAAGGAAGGGCATCGCACCGACCGTATCCTGCATAGCCATGTGGGACTTAGCAAGGAACTGATAGACCTCATTCTTATTGGCTGCCACATCGCGATAGAGCTCGCCGAGGCGGATCACCTCGGGATAGAGCTCGCCGGTGAAGGCTGACACCAGCGCATAGTAAGCGAGGTTAGCAACCGTCGTGTCGGTCGGGAGCTCCTTGCGCCCTACAGGGAGAAGCAGGCGCTGGGCCTCAAGAGCTGCAGTGAAAGCAGCCGTAGACTCGACATACTTCTTGCGGTCGAGCCAGAAGAGCCCCGCCTCATACATCTTCGGGGCATCCTCACGCACATAGTCCTGGATCTTCTTCTGATACTTCAGCACGATACGTCCCGTCGAGGGGTCGGGCTGACGCTCGATAGAGTCCGCACGACGCCAGCCGATAAGTTCGTCGACGACATGGCGGAACATCTTCGCCGTATCGCCCACGCTCCCTGGGGTCGTGACCTTGCGGAACTCGGTCTTATAGAGGGTATGCTCTACAAGGCCCTTGACATAGTATGTATAGGCATCGTCCTTAGTATCCTCATGCTCTTCGGCGAGCTTGATGAGGCGGCGGATCTCTGTGTAGTTAGGTTTATCGCTCTGTAGTAGGCGATCAGCGGCACGCACATTGGAGCGCTGTGCTACCCCACTGAATGGCGTGAGGAGGCAGAGCGCCGCGATGTACCCTAAGTAACTTTTCATCTTGATCGTCATGTACGGGTTCGTGTAATAGGTCAGTCTCCCCCACTCTCGTGGGGTGACCACTTGCTCTAATAACGCCTTTGGGCGGGCAAATGATCGGCTAACCACTATATTAGACAAAGATACGACATTGCGACGGATTGCGATAGCCCCCTCTCGCCTCCTCATGCGCCCCGCACTGAAACTACCAGGAAAGCTCTACTACACAAGGCCTTGATGGGACAATAGCTGCCACGTCCCTCTGAACAAAAAGCGATCCGCTACGGAGCACCAAGTGAGGGTGCATCCGTAGCGGATTGCGTATCGTTGAGCTCCCCGAGGTGGAGAGCAGTGGAGCGAAGGGATTAGGCTTCCTCTTCTTCCTCCTCCTGCATGTTCGTGAAGACGTTCTGTACGTCCTCATCTTCCTCGAGCTTGTCGATGAGCTTAGCGAGGGTCTCACGCTGCTCAGGCGTCACAGGCTTCGTGTCGTTAGGCAGGCGGACGAACTCAGCAGAGGTGATCTCGTAGCCAGCTTCTTCGAGGTACGACTGGATCTGGGCATTAGCAGAGAAGGCGCCGTAGAGGATGATTTCGTTTTCGTCTTCCTCCAGCTCATCTACGCCGTAGTCGATCAGCTCCAGCTCCAGCTCTTCGAGGTCCATGCCTTCCTTCTTCACGATGTGGAAGATACACTTGTGATCGAAGAGGAACTCCAGCGAGCCGGAGGTACCGAGGCTACCGCCAAACTTATTGAAGTAGCTACGGACGTTGGCCACCGTACGGGTGGTGTTGTCGGTAGCAGTCTCGACGAAGATAGCGATACCGAAGGGGCCGTAGCCCTCGTAGTTCATCTCCTTATAGTCGGAGAAGTCCTTCGAGCTGGCCTTCTTGATAGCGCGCTCCACGTTCTCCTTAGGCATGTTCTCCTTCTTGGCCGTCTGCATCAGGACGCGCAGACGTGGGTTGGTCTCAGGATCGGGGCCCCCAGCCTTGACCGCAATGGTGATTTCCTTACCGAGCTTCGTGAAGACGCGGGCCATGTTGCCCCAGCGCTTCATCTTACGAGCTTTACGATATTCAAATGCTCTTCCCATAAATATTCTTTAGTGATAGTTGATTCGTCTTAGGTGGTTAGCGGAGGGTAGCTCCATAGGTATCCTCGATGCTCTTGCGGATCTTCGCCATGATAGCGTCGATCTGCTTGTCGCTCATCGTGCGCTCCGTGTCCTGAAGGTAGAAGGAGAGGGCATAGCTCTTCTTCCCTGCGGGGAGGTTCTTCCCCTCGTACACGTCGAAGAGGGTGACATCACGCAGGAGTTTCTTCTCTGCACGGCGAGCTGTATCAGCCAGCTCTGCAAAGGTAATCTTCTCGTCGAGGAGGAGCGAGAGGTCGCGACGTACAACGGGGAACTTAGGCAGGTCAGCGATCTCGATCTTCACACGCTCAGCGAGACGATTGAGGTTGTCCCAGTTGACCTCGGCATAGTAGACAGGGATATCGATATCCCACTTAGCCAAGAGGGCGGACTTGACCTGACCCATCAGCACGACAGGCTTGCCGTCATAGGTCGCATAGCTGTAGCCACGACCTGTGAAGAGGTCGCATTCGACAAACTCAGCACGCAGGCTACGCTCACTGATGCCCAGACGCTCGAGGATGTGTAGGACATGTGCCTTCAGCTCGAAGGGCGAAGCTGGCTCATCGGCATGTGCCCAGCTGCTCTGGATACGCGCACCAGCGACCCAGAGGCCGAGGGTCTGCGTCTCGCGGTAGCCTGCCAGCGTCGTGGCAGTAGAGCGCTCGACTTCGGGAGCAGCAGCATAGCAATTCCCCCACTCATAGTAGTAGAAGCTCTTCTGCTGACGGCGGAGGTTACGACTGATAGCGGAGAGCCCCCCGAAGAGGAGCGTCTGGCGCATCACATTCAGCTCACCACTGAGGGGATTGACCAGCTGCACGAGCTTATCAGCGGGGTAGGAGGTAAGCCCTTCGTAGTAGGCTTCAGAGGAGAGGGAATTATTGAGAAGCTCATTGAAGCCTGCGCCCGTCAGCTGCTCCGAGAGGAGGATACGACGGCTGTAAGAGCGATCACTGGCTCCCTTGGGGCTGAGGTTAGCGTGGATGTAGCCACTGAGCTCGATGTTGTTGTATCCGTAGATGCGCATGACCTCCTCGATGACGTCGGCCTCACGGGTCACGTCGACACGATAGCGGGGCACACGCAGCTGCCAAGCGTCTTCCTCACGGGAGACGATCTCGATCTCGAGGCTCTCAAGGATACGCGCAGCCTCGTCACGGGGGATGAACTTACCGATGAGTGCATCCATGTGGCTGGGGCGCAGCGTCACTTCGTAGGGCTGAGCAGGCACGGGATAGTGGTCGAAGCGACCACCATCGATATAGCTACCGGGGCAAAGCTCGAGGATGAGTGAAGCGGCACGCATCAGCGCCCAGGTCGTGCGGTTGGGGTCCAGCCCACGCTCGAAGCGGAAGGAGGAGTCCGTATTCACAGCCAGACGGCGTGCAGTCTTACGCACGGAGGTAGCGTTGAAGTTCGCTGACTCGAGGAAGATATCCGTCGTCGTCTCCGTCGTACCCGAGTCAAGACCACCCATGACGCCAGCGACGCAGAGGGGCTCACCCGTAGCCGAGGCGATGACGAGGTCACGCTCAGTAAGCTGGCCTTCGCTTTTGTCGAGGAGTAGCATCTTCTCCTCTCGTGCCAGTTGCACCGAGAGGGCGCCACCCGTCTTCGCCAAGTCATAGGCGTGGAGGGGCTGACCGAATTCGTGCAGGACGTAGTTCGTCACGTCGACGACTACATTGATGGGGCGTAGACCCAGCGTCTCAAGCTGACGACGCAGCCAGTCGGGGCTCTCGGTGACCTTGAGGCCACGGATCACAAGCCCCTCGAAGCGAGGGCAAAGGGTCTCATCGACAGCGACCGTGACAGGCACGGGGCAAGCCGTACCAGCGGCAGGTGCGGGGAGTACCTCGGGGAGCTTAGCCTTCGTAGCCTTCCCCTGCTGCGTGAGATAAGCAGCGAGATCGCGGGCGACGCCGTAGTGCGAAGTAGCATCGACACGGTTCGGCGTGATATCGACCTCGAGGACGTAGTCGGAGCTGACACCGAAGTGCTCAGCAGCAGGCGTCCCAGGCTTCGTCGTAGCAGCATCGAGGAGGATGATACCGCTATTGTCGTGCCCGACGCCGATCTCGACCTCACTACAGAGCATACCGAAGCTCTCGACGCCACGGATCTTGCTCTTCTTGATGGTGAAGGATTCGTCGCCCGAGGTGAGGACGGTACCGATGGTAGCGACGACGACCGCCTTGCCAGCGGCTACATTGGGCGCACCACAGACGATCTGCAGGGGCGCCTCTGCACCTACATCTACTGTCGTGACGTGGAGGTGATCGGAGTTCTCATGCACGTCGCAGGTCAGCACGTGGCCGATGACAAGGCCCTTGAGCCCACCGGGGATTGATTCGACTTCTTCTACACCGCCTACCTCAAGACCAATAGAGGTCAGGGCAGCAGCGACTTCATCGGGGGTCAGATCCGTCTCCACGTAGGAGCGTAGTAGATCGTAGGATATATTCATGTTTGTTCCGCTTAGGGGATAGCTACTATCTTACTTGATGATTTCTTTTTAGAGTACAAATGTACGAAAAGCCCTCTACACACGCGCCTATGCCCGTAGCGCCACGAGGCGTCATATTCTTTTGTAGCGTATTCGTTGACCAACGATCCGCCTGTTTCTTTGATGAAGCCAAGATAAAATGATTCCTAAATAGGAGCGAGCTCAATAGGTTGATTCGCCCAACGACTATCACAGCATACTCGCCCCCCCCCGATAGTCAAGCGGTATGAAACTATATAGGTCGTCGGGCTGATCTATATTAGGCTGTTGCTCTGCGTAGGGATAAAAGTTGTGGACGAGTGGCAGATAAGTTTGGACTACGTACGTGGCTCTAATATCTACGTACGTGGATATTTGGATTTACGTGCCTGGTCTTTAAGACTACGTGCATAGATAGAAGAATACCACTACGTGAAGGCGCTTTTTTCTTCACGAGAATGGCACTTTCCCCTCCGCTGAATCAGAGGAATACTCGCGATAAGGCACAGGGCGTGCGTATCGCTTCGGAGAGGTATATCGGGGTGCTGGGCGTGCGATGCCTTAGCACTCTAAATAGAGGGTAGGACTCTCCTGCAAGAGTCTCATATTGGTCCGCAGTGCGACCTATATGGGTTCGCCCCACCCCTTCCCGTGAAGGGGATGCCTTCGCCAGTGTTAGCGATAGATAAGTTCGTGGAAGAGAGAGCGATCGAAGAGCTCTGCAGCGACCTCGTGCAGTAGCTCGGGCGTGAGGGCGGAGAGGCGCTCCTGAAGCACTTCGTCCGACTCAAACGTACCTGTATGCAGGAAGCTCTTCCCCATCGAGAGGAAGTGCTGCTCCCTTTGCTCCGAGGCTACGATCATCTGACCACGCGTCTGACGTAGGGCCTGCTCCAGGGCTCGCTGCGTCAAAGGCTCAGCCACCAAGCGCGCCAGCTCGGCATAGACCAGCTCGATAGCCTCCGCTTCGGCGCGATGCGATGAGCCGAAGTAGACGGAGAAGAGCCCCGTATCGGTATAGGGCGTGTAGTTGCACTCGACATGATAGACCAGCCCACGCTGCTCACGCAGCTGCATATTCAAGCGAGCATTCATCCCACTCCCGCCGAGGATACTTGATAGAAGACTAAGCGCCAGACGCCGCGGGTCATAGAGCGAATAAGCGGCACGCCCCAGCAGCACGTGGCTCTGCGCCGTATCCCGACGACGCACCACGCGACGCGCCTCCTTATTATATATAGGTATAGGGAGTGGCTCGGGAAGTGCGCTACTTGAGATGAGTGGCTGACCTTCGCCAGGGAAGGCCCACTCCGCTGCGGCTATCAGATCATCCATATCGAGCACACCATGGGCAAAGAGCACCATGCGCTCAGGGCGGTAGTAAGTGCGATGGAAGCGGCGCTGCGCCTCCACCGTGATGCGCCCCACCGAAGCCTCTGTACCGAGGATAGCATGCCCAAGGCGGTGCGGGCGAAAGACCTGATCCTCGAACTCATCGAAGATCAGCTCAGAGGGGCTATCCTCATACGAATGGATCTCATCGAGGATGACCTCCTGCTCCTTCGTCCACTCCCGCTCGGGGAACGTGCTATGGGCAGCGATGTCAAGGATCATGTGCAGCGAGCGCCGAGCATAGCGCGAGGGGGCGATGGCGTAGAGCATCGTCTCCTCCTTCGTCGTATAGGCATTCAGCTCTGCTCCCACGGACTCCATACGCTCGATGATCTGGCTCGAGGAGCGCAGGCGCGTGCCCTTGAAGAGCATATGCTCGATACTATGCGCCAGCCCATGCCAGCGCAGGCCTTCGTCACGAGCCCCTACGCGCACCCCAAGGCCCACGTAGCTGACTGCCGCCTCGGGCTCTACCGAAGCGATGATCCTAAGCCCCGAGGGGAGCGTGTGCATCACACAATGAGTCATCTTCTTAAAGTTCTTTCGTTAGCATAGACAAAGGTATAGCGTCTCCTACACATCTCCATAGGCACCCTACCAAGCGAATAATCAGAGCCTTATAAAGGTACGCCTCGTGGAATACTGATTTTTCCAACGAGATTAACTACATTTGGCGCATAGTAAAGGGCATTTGTACGCATTTATTAGGTCCGCCTCGCACCTGCAGCGTCACCATGAAGTACCCTGCTAGCGAGCATCTCGCAAGAAAATACGTATCACAAAGAGGTATGAAAAACATCCTTATCATCGGCTCTACAGGCCAGATCGGGACCGAGCTCGCTATGACGCTCCGCCGACTCTATCCCGTAGTCGTGGCAGGGTACATCCCTGCAGCTCCTCCCAAGGGCGAGCTCCTCGAGACTGGTCCTTGTGAAGTGGTAGACATTACCAATCCCCAGCAGATCACCGAAGTCGTACGCCGCTACAAGATCGACACGATCTTCAATCTGGCAGCACTGCTGAGTGCTGTCGCCGAAGCCAAGCCGCAGCTGGCATGGCAGATCGGCCTCGGCGGTCTCTTCAACGTCCTCGAGGTAGCACGCGAGAATGGCTGTGCGGTCTTCACCCCCAGCTCTATCGGCTCCTTCGGCCCTGAGACACCGCGCGACATGACGCCACAGGACACCATCCAGCGCCCCAAGACCATGTACGGGGTGACGAAGGTCTCTGGCGAACTCCTCAGTGATTACTATCAGAAGCGCTTCGGCGTCGACACTCGCTCCGTCCGCTTCCCTGGCCTTATCTCTAACGTTGCACCTCCGGGTGGTGGTACTACTGACTATGCTGTAGACATCTACTATGCCGCTGTACGCGAAGGTCGCTTCGCATGCCCTCTGCGCCCAGGTACCTATATGGACATGATGTATATGCCCGATGCCCTGCGTGCCTGCGTCGAACTTATGGAGGCTGACCCCACACGACTCATTCATCGCAATTCCTTCAACATCACCTCGATGAGCTTCGACCCCGAGGGTATCGCAGCCTCTATCCGTGAGGTGATCCCCACCTTCGAGATGACCTACGAGCTCGACGAACTCCGTCAGGGTATCGCTGACTCTTGGCCTAACTCCCTCGACGATAGCTGCGCTCGAAGCGAGTGGGACTGGAAGCCCCAGTACGATCTGCCCGCCATGACGCGCGACATGATCGAGACCATCCGCCGCAAGGGATAGAGCCCTTCGCTCGCCCCACACGGCACCCCAGCAAGCAAAGCACACTACTTAGCAAGCTATACACGAAGAAACAAGGACTATGTTTAAGAACATGAAGAAGTACCTCGCTGAGGAACTTCAATCCATCGACGAAGCCGGCCTCTACAAGCGGGAGCGTATCATCACGACCCCTCAGACTGCCGACATCAAGATCAGCACGGGGCAGGAGGTCATCAACTTCTGCGCCAATAACTACCTCGGTCTCTCCGACCATCCTCGTCTGGTAGCAGCCGCTAAGGCCGCCATGGACAGCCACGGCTTCGGGATGAGCTCCGTCCGCTTCATCTGCGGTACGCAGGACATCCACAAGCAGCTCGAGCAGGCCATCGCCCGCTACTTCCACACCGAAGACACGATCCTCTACGCCGCCTGCTTCGACGCTAACGGCGGGGTCTTCGAGCCCCTCTTCGGCCCTGAAGACGCTATCATCAGCGACGCGCTGAACCACGCCTCTATCATCGACGGCGTACGCCTCTGTAAGGCCCAGCGCTACCGCTACGAAAATGCGAACATGGAAGACCTGGAGCGCGTACTCCAAGAAGCCCAATCCGCTCGCTTCCGCATCATCGTCACCGATGGCGTCTTCTCCATGGACGGCAATGTCGCTCCGATGGATAAGATCTGCGACCTGGCGGACAAGTACGATGCGCTCGTCATGGTCGACGAATGCCACTCGGCTGGTGTCGTCGGCCCCACGGGTCGCGGTGTCGCTGAGCAGTTCAACTGCTACGGCCGTATCGACCTGCACACCGGTACGCTCGGTAAGGCCTTCGGTGGCGCTATCGGCGGCTTCACCACGGGCCCCAAGGAAGTCATCGACATGCTTCGTCAGCGCTCACGTCCCTACCTCTTCAGTAACTCCATCCCTCCTGCAGTCGTCGGCGCAGGCCTCGAAGTCTTCAAGATGCTCGAGGAAAGCGATGCCCTGCACACCAAGCTGATGGAGAACGTCGAGTACTTCCGCGACAAGATGCTCGCTGCTGGCTTCGACATCAAGCCCACCCAGTCAGCTATCTGTGCCGTGATGCTCTACGACGCTAAGCTCTCGCAGGAATACGCTGCACGCCTCCTTGAAGAAGGGATATACGTCACGGGCTTCTACTACCCCGTCGTCCCCAAGGGCCAGGCACGTATCCGCGTACAGCTCTCCGCTGCACACGAACGCCACCACCTCGACAAAGCTATCGCTGCCTTCATCAAGGTCGGCCGTGAGCTCGGCACGCTGAAGTAGCCGCAGGCGCTACCGCCTCCACGCAAGACAAATCGTCCACGGACTGCCCCACCCTCGGTGGGTGACAGTCCGTGGACGATCGCTTTTATCTAAGTGGTAGTGAACCTTCGCCCCGCACTCCCTGCACCAAATGACGGGCAAAAGCAGGGCGCCGAACAGCCGTATATGCGCCGATAAACTTGCGTATATACGGCGATTTATTTTCGTATATACGGAAATATTTTTTCGCATATACAGAAATATATTTATGCATATACGGAAATTCCGCCCTGCCTACACGCTGGGGAACGTGCGCCTTAGCAAGCGCTCCCACTTAGTTATAGTCTCACTCAGATTCGGGGGATGCTCGTAGCTCATCAAGTCCGACAAACTCCGTCCATCCATTAGCATTACGCCCTAAGACAAAGAGTGCCATCGTGGAAGGGCTTTTAAAGGAAAGAGGATATACCACTTCGTAGCTGTCAGGATCCGCACAAGCCCTAATCTTCCTCTCTGCGAGGAGCGATTTAATCAGTTTATCACGCCGAAGTAAGGCTGCTTGTACCTCCTTCAACTGCGACTTGGCTGCAGCAGGACGAATAATAGATCCCACTTCTAAGTAGAATAGCCCATCTTGGAAATATGCTTGAGCTAACGGACCTTTAGTTTTCAATTTATAGTACTTCCCGGCGATCTTCTTTGTCGGGAGCGTAAGGCGTACCCCTTCAATCTGTAGGAGGAACTCGATCTGCGTGATGTACTGATCATAGGTCGGCTGATCATAGATACTGACATTCGGCTCTTTCTTGCGCTCATCCTTATTCTCCACAGAGTAGACACCTGCACTGATCACCTTCTGGATGAAGTAGTACTCCATATAGTCAATGGCGTTCGTATCAAAGGCATTATTATCTGACACGAACATGATGCAGTGGCTCCAAAAGGTCTTCTTGTACTTGTGGTCAATAATACGTCCTGCTCCATTCTTGGACTGCCCGACATAGATCGTGGGGATAGGATGCTCGTCATCATCATTCCCCAAGAGGAAGTAGATAGCGTAGTTGCCCGCATTCTCCACCTTGGCAATATCCTCAAGTCTGTCGCGAGTGAAATAGAAGCCACGGATCTGACTGCTTCGATCTTGGAAAACTTTCAGTGACGAGGGTGCAGACTCATCGGGATAGTAATAGGTAATTGCTCTTGCCATATATAGGACTTCGTTATCACATAAGAGTGGGATACTACTGAGGCTACAAGGGGCTATGCCACGAGTGCATAGATCCTTGTAGCCTCAGTAGATTAGGTACGATTACTTATCCTTCTTGGGGACCTCGAGGTGCTTGGCTTCTTCGCTCTTAGCTACCTGGTCGTAGTATTCCTGGCTGTAGCCGGGGAAGTGAGGCGAGACGATCTGGCCGTAGCCGTTCTCTTCGAACTTGCCGTCCTTCTCCTTCTTGACGTTACCGTCCATGTACTTGACGAGGAGGTATTCACCGAGCTTCTTCCAGCGAGCAGTCGCCTCGTTGGCTACCTTACCGCAGACCTCCGTGAGGTAAGCAGTGGCCTGTGCGGGGCTGCTCTTCAGTAGCTCGAGAGCCTTAGCGTCGGTGTTCTTCACCAGATCGACGTAGCTATCTTCCAGCTCCTTCTGCACGGGGCGGATGTCGCGGATCATAGGCTCATAGCGGTTGTAAGCCATGTTAGCTACCCAGTTATGGATCCAGAAGGCAGATGTCCAGCTGAACTCCGTCATGCTCCCGTTGCCACGGCGGTAGCATTCGGGGATCTCGGTGATGGAGGTGTACATAGGCGTGAGGACAGCCGTATTGGCATCGTCGACGCCGAACCACAGGATACCACCGACAGCATCGGGCAGCCAGCTACGCATCTGAGCGATGAGCACGAAGCCCGTCTGCTGCGTAGCGATAGCGCGCTCGTTGAAGTACTCACGGCCTTCGCTCTTGAAGGTCATAGGACGCCAGCGGTAGGGGACCTTGTAGACACCAGCTCCGGGATCGTTCGTCATCGAGAGCTCGGTACCTTCGTAGTGGTTGCGCATCCCTTCGCGGACGTCAGCGAGGCTCACCTTGCGATCGGGGATGATGTAGAGAGGCATGGGCTCTTCGGAAGCATCACCCATGATGTGCTTCTTGTACTTGTCCATGCTCTTATCGAAGGTGCGGAAGAAGCTCCATACACGGGCTTCGCAAGCACGCAGACCGCTGAAGTCATAGGGGTTGTAAGCCTTCTGGAAGTCGAAGTCCTTATCCTTACCCTTGAACCATCCGTTCTCACGAGCTACGTTGACTACGTCCTTCTCGTACATACAGTTCTCCTTGTCGCCGAAGGGGATCTTGTGGATACGTGCCTGATTGGCGTGAGCTGCGATAGCATCATCGGGGATGCGGATAGCTACCCACGTAGCGCCCTTCTTCTTGGGGCCCTTGCCGATAAGCTCCATGATCCAGACTTCGTTCTTGTCAGCGATGGTGAAGGACTCACCCGAGCTGTAGTAGCCGTAGTCGCGGACGAGGTCGGTCATGACGCGGATCGCTTCGCGAGCTGAGCGGGAGCGCTGCAGAGCTACGTAGATAAGGCTACCGTAGTCCATGACGCCCGAGGGGTCGTGGAGCTCCTTGCGGCCACCCCAAGTACTCTCGGTGATGGCTACCTGATGCTCGTTCATGTTCCCCACGACGTTGTAGGTGACAGCGGCCTGAGGGATATAGCCAAGGGGCTTGCCCGTATCCCACTCGTGGATCTGGAGCATGAGGCCCTTGCCCCAAGCCTTAGCTGGATAATGTACGAGGTCGCCGTAGAGGGTGTGCGAGTCGGCCGAGTAGCTGATCATGACGGAGCCGTCGACCGAAGCCTTCTTGCCCACGATCAGGTCGGAGCAAGCCTCAGCAGACGGAGTAGCCCAGGCAGTGACAGCCAGGGCAAAGGCTGCGAGGAGTGTCGTTTGCTTCATAGTGTATTTGATGATGATAGTGATGAATAGCGAGCTAACTAACTATACCCTAAAGATACAAAAAGTTGCCCTTCGGCTGTACCCCCGTATGGGAGACAGCCGAAGGGCAACTCATATTGGTCGTGCTAAGCGCTCGCTCTTAGATCTGCGACTGCAGCAGAGCGACCCACTTTTCAATACGTTCGTCAGTGAGGTCAGACTGGTTAGCTTCGTCGATGCAGAGACCGATGAGCTTGCCATCCTGTTCCGTTTCAGTAGCATCGTAGCTGTAGCCTTCGGGCTCGTAAGCGCCGATGAAAGAGCAACCCGTACCAGCGAGGCCTTCGTGGATCTTAGCCAGAGCTTCGCAGAAGCTATCGGGATAGCTGTCAGCGTCACCACAGCCGAAGAGAGCTACCTTCTTGCCAGCGAGGTTCTGCTCAGCGAGCTTGGGGAGGAAGTCTTCCCAGTCGTCCTGGAGATCACCGATACCCCACGTAGAGGAACCGAGGAGGAGGACATCGAAGGCAGCTGCATCAGCAGCGTCTGCGCCAGCGACATCATAGACATTAGCTTCTGCGCCGAGGGCCTTAGCCAGACGCTGTGCTACTTCGGAGGTAGAGCCCGTAGAAGAGCCGTAGAAAATACCGATCTTGCTCATTGTGCGATAGGATATTTTGTGTTAGTAGTAATTGTGTTTACCCTACAAAGATAAGAGAACTATTGGACTAAGCCACTACCTCCGTGATTAGCTATTCACTTCGGCGAAGAACTCCTCATTATCCTTGGTACGGAGCATGAGATTCTTGACGTTCTCCATCGCTTCGATGGGGTTCATCTCCGAGAGGACCTTACGCACAGACCACATACGGCTCTGAGTCGTCTGATCCTGCAGGAGGTCATCGCGACGCGTGCTGCTGGCCACGAGATCGACGGCAGGATAGATACGCTTATTCGCCAGACGACGGTCGAGCTGGAGCTCCATGTTACCCGTGCCCTTGAACTCTTCGAAGATCACATCGTCCATCTTCGAGCCCGTCTCCTGCAGTGCCGTAGCAAGGATCGTCAGGCTACCGCCACCGCGGATGTTACGCGCAGCACCGAAGAAGCGCTTGGGCTTCTGCAGGGCGTTGGCATCGACACCACCAGAGAGCACCTTACCCGAGGCAGGCTGTACCGTATTGTAGGCACGTGCCAGACGCGTGATGGAGTCGAGGAGGATGACGACATCCTGACCGCTCTCGACCATACGCTTAGCCTTGTTCAGCACGATCTCGGCGATCTTGACGTGGCGGTCAGCAGGCTCGTCGAAGGTCGAAGCGATGACCTCGGCATTGACGCTGGTCGCCATATCGGTGACTTCCTCAGGACGCTCGTCGATGAGGAGGATGATCATATAGACCTCGGGGTGGTTGGCTGCGATAGCGTTAGCGATATTCTTCAGCAGGACGGTCTTACCCGTCTTGGGCTGTGCGACGATGAGACCACGCTGGCCCTTACCGATAGGAGCGAAGAGGTCGACGATACGCATCGCGATCTTGTCCTGTACAGCAGGGATATTGGTAGACTCGAGGCGGAACTTCTCATCGGGGAAGATCGGCGTGAGGTGGTCGAAGGGTACGCGGTCGCGCATCTCCGAGGGGGTACGCCCATTGACACGCGTGATCGTATCGAAGGGGAAGTACTTATCGCCATCCTGTGGAGGACGGATGAAGCCCTCGACGAGGTCTCCAGGGCGCAGGCTCCACTGCTTGATCTGGTTTGCCGAGAGGTAGATATCGTCAGGCGAAGGGAGGTAGTTGTAGTCCGCAGAGCGGAGGAAGCCGTAGCCGTCGGGCAGGATCTCCAGTACGCCAGAGCACTCGAGGATGCCCGAGAAGTCGAACTCCTGCTGGGGGCGAGCGACGGCCTTCACAGCGGGCTGAGCCTTAGGCTCGGCAGGGTGCTGTACCTGATGTACCTGGGGCTGAGCCTGAGGCTGCTGCTGACGCACCTTGGGCTGGGGCTGAGGTGTATTGAGGGTAGGCAGGATCTCGTCGAGGACAGACTTGCTGTCCTTGTGGCGGAAGACCATGCGGGCGGGGCTCTGCGCAGGAGCTGCTGCTGCGGGAGCTTCGCCTTCCTTCGCAGCTTCCGCTGCAGGTGTAGCATCAGCGACACGAGGCTCTACAGCGACAGCGGGGCTCTGAGCAGGCTTCGCGGCGGAGGCCGACGTACGGGCGCCACGGATGGGCTTGGGAGCAGGAGCTACCGTCTCCTCGACAGCGATCGCCTCAGGGTCCTTAGCATGCTCTTCGGAGGCCTTGGCTACAGCAGAGAGGGCTTGCTCACGTGCCAGCGCTTCAGCCTTCGAGGGGCGACCACGCTTACGCTTAGGCTGCTCTACTTCGGGAGCGTCCTCCGAGGCTTCGGGGGCGTCATCAGCGGGAGCAGAAGAGGTAGCGGGAGTGGACTTGGCCGTTTTATGGGTAGACTCTTCGGTGGAAGAGGACTTGCGAGGGCGACCAGGCTTGCGCTTGACACTCGTCGTCTCAGCGACGGTGACAGCTTGCTGGTCCAAGATCTCGTAGATCAGTTCGCGCTTCTCAGGGAAGGCATCGGGAGAGAAGCCAATTTCATGGGCGATCTCCTGGAGCTCCTCCAGCGTCTTGCTGGACAGCTCAGTGATATTGTATCGTTGCATATGGATTATTAATACCTACTATCCCCCAGGGGCGGGGGCTCCTTTTAGGACGGATGTCATAAGGAGACTGATCGACACAAGGACTTTGGGTAGTGGGCTACGAGAGCGATGAGGATGCACCATATAGGCGACCCTGACGACCCGAAGTACTTGGGAGGGATCAGCCACCCAAGGGATAATATATCAGACTATAAATGGTAGCCAGACGTGGCTACAGAGACGATGGCGAAGAGCCAAAAGCCAACCCCATCAAAGAGTATCGAAATGTTGATAGAAGGGAGTTGAGTGGGGGAGCTTGTGTGATTGGGCTGGGATTCGAACCCAGGACCGATAGCTTAGAAGGCTATTGCTCTATCCAGCTGAGCTACCCAACCAATCCTTGGAGGGGTGCGGACTCTTATGCCCTACGGCATGACTATAACGGCGCACACGTCCTCTTAATTGTGGTGCAAAGATAGTCAAATATTTCGTTTGGCCCGTACCACCCCCATAGGATGAGCCTCTATTAGGCCTTACGGAGAATCTCGTAGAACTCCTCCGGAGTGCCTAAATGCTCGAGTAGTACCTGCACGGCAGAGGGTGGTAGGTAGTGCACCCGCGGGCGATAGCCTTGGGCACGTAGCTGGGAGAGTAGCTCGGGGTCGTGGCGAATGAGCGCACGCAGAGAGCGGGAGGCTCCCGTAGCCGTCTTCTGTGGGAAGTAGAGACAGGCAAGCTCCTTGACCGTATAGGCACGGAAGATGAGGGAGGGCACGCTAGGCTGGGCAGCGGCAGACGAAGAGATGATAGGTGTTTTCATCGTCGTGTGGTATGAATAAAATGAATAAATGCATGGTGGAGCGCTCCGCTTCTTCCTGCCCCCTACCCTACCAGCATACGTATATATAAGTATATAAGGAGGAGCTGGGCGAGGTGAAGGGTACCAGAAGAGAGCTTCGAGCAGGACTCCACGACAAAGTAAAGGCAAATACTCCGCCCCTCCAAGGCGCCGACTAAATAAATATTTTGACGAACGTAAGCACCTCGTCGCCTATCACTTACACGCCATGCATCCATCTCATCAAAGCCCGCTCCTTTCTGCTAATCGCACGCCCCATCTCCGCCACTCAAAGCCCCCTCTCGGGGAGCAAATCGCTAAGCCCCTATCTATACAGACGCTGACACAGTGCCCTGCGATACGCACCGCATAGTAGTAGTATACAGGTGCATTTCTGCGGAGGAAAAATCTGGAAGTAGTAATGGAGTGAATGCCTACGCGTACAAGGAAAAGCTACAGACCTGCGGTGGATTCATTCGGTCTACGTACGTAGATCTAAGGACTACGTACGTGGACATTTGGACTGAGATACCTGGCCGATAAGACTACGTACGTGGATAGAGGGATACCACTACGGGAAGCTACATACTTCCTCACGGGACTACTACTTTTTCCGCTACTGAATAAGAAAAACCGCTGTGATGGATGAAGGCCTTGCCCGTAGCATGAGGAGGAAGAAATACCTAAAAATGAGGATTGCAGGAGGTGGGGAAAGCACGTACCTTTGTCCCTATATGCTGGGGCTACTGAGTATCATCCCCAGTCCATCTCTCACCTGCAACGGAACGACACAACAGAAAGACGATGACACGACACACCTGCTTCCGCTCCCTCTCCCTCGGAGCGCTCGCCCTCACACTCCTATTAGGCTCATGCCAGGGAGCCCAGAAAGCCTCCACAGCTGAAGACAAACACCACCTCCAAGGCACCGAATGGTGCGACAGCACGGGTATCTTCACCCTCCACTTCAATAGTCCCGAGGACGTCGAGCTAAGCCTGAACTACGAGGGCTCTCCTATGGGTACCCTGACGTATGACATCCCCTGCCACTTCGCTGGCGACACGATTTATATCGATGACTATTCGAAGACCACGCCCTTCGGAAAGATAACGATCCTCCGCTCCTTCCGCGGTATCGTTCGTGGGACGTCCATCTCCGCAGGCTTCGTCACCTCGGATGCCGAGGTCGCTCCTGGCTCGACCTTCCCCACCTTCACCGAGCTGCCCCTGCAGGAGGTCATCTTCAATAAGAAGTCTTAGCGCACACACCTCCCCCGCACGATCATCCATCGTATAGCACCTAACCCTCGATAGCCCAGGATAGGCTATCGGGGGTTATTACTTTCCCGCTCGAGAGAAGGAAATGCGAAAGTGCGTACTATACATTTGTACACTTCAAAAGAAAGTGCTTATATTTGCGGTGTAATAATCATCCATTACACCGCAAACTTCTTATGAAACGCCTTCATCTACTCCTCACCGCCCTCGCACTGGGCACGGGAAGCACCTTCGCTCAGAGCACAGGCGACGCACGACTCCAGGGTATCCTGCTGCGCGCCAGTGACCGCCAAGCCATCGACATGGGCAACGCGCTACTGCGCAGGCTCCCCGACAGCACCCTCGTCACGGGTGCCGTGACCGACTCCCTCGGCACCTTCTCCCTCACGGCCTCTGCTGGCACCTACCTCCTCGAGCTTCGTGCTCTGGGCTACCAAGGTCAGTACAAGACCATCACCCTCCCCGCCACAGGCCTTGATCTCGGCGAGCTGCTCCTCAGCGAAGAGACCCAGCAGCTCCGCGGCGTCGAGGTGCGTGGCCGCCGCCCCATCATCACCCGTCAGGCAGACCGCCTCGTCTTCGACGCCCAGCAGATCAGCGCTGGTGCGCAGAATGCCCTCGACGTCCTCAAGCGCACCCCTGGGCTCAGCGTCACCGACGAAGGCATCTCCATCATCGGTCGTGGTAAGGCCATCATCCTCATCAACGACAAGCGCGTTCGCCTCTCGGGCGAAGCCCTCACGGGCCTGCTCCGCTCCTACAGCCAGTCCGACATCGCTGAGGTACAAGTCCTCACCACCCCACCAGCCAAGTATGAGGCGGAGGGCAATGCTGGTGTGCTGAATATCGTGCTGAAGAAGGCACAGAACGACTACTTCGGTGGGAGCATCTCGGCTAATGCCTCGCTCTACAAGGGGCGTATCAGCCCCAGCGTCTCGACAGGGCTCAACTACAAGCAGGGCCGTGTATCTGCCTCGCTCAACCTCGACGGCACCCTCTCGAGTATCGTAGGGAACTTCGACACCTACCGTACCGCCCCCTCGACACGACTCTATTCAGAAAGCACCTCCCTCTTCGACTACAAGGGGCGTGGCCTCAATGTCAGAGGCGGACTCGACTACACGATTAACCCCGAGCTTACAGTGGGCTTCACCGCTACCTATGCACCCAGCAGGAAGCAGATCGACCGCACGAACGAGACGCGCAACTACACCATCCGCCCCGATGGTAGCCAGGACCTCCAGCTCCGCCTACCAGGAGGCGCGTCAGAGAAGGACCATGGATCTTACACCGCACTCAACCTCCACCTCGAGAAGACCTTCGCCAAAGCCCCAGGGCGCAAGATCTCATGGGATGCCGACTACGTAGGCGCACGTACCTCCACAGACGGCTACTTTGCCTCCACGGGCTACCTCGCCACGGGAGCTCCAGCACCAGGCTCGGACTTTGCCTACCAGAGCAATAAGGGGCAGCGCGTACACTCCTACCTGACGAACGTCGACTTCACTCTGCCCTTAGGGAAGACGATCCTTGCCTTCGGGGCAAAGGGTACCTGGAGCCGCACAGACAACCACAACGAATACTTCGCCCACACGACCCTCGGCGCACGCACCGATGCCATCCTCTTCGACGAGCACGTCTACGCCCTCTACACTGACGTCACCCAGCCACTCTCAGCCAAGTGGAACCTCCGCGGAGGGCTACGTATGGAGTACACCCACACCGATGGGAAGGTACAGGGCCACACCGCACTCAAGACGCGCGACTATCTGAATATCTTCCCCACACTCTTTCTCGGCTTCACGCCCAGTGAGCGTCATGCCCTGAGCCTCGAAGGGACGATCCGCCTCAATCGCCCGCACTTCAGCCAGCTATCTCCCTATCCTCAGTATGAGAACCAGTACAGCACCATCGCGGGGAAGGAAGACCTACGCCCCGAGAAGCAAGGCTCACTCACCCTCGGCTACACCCTCGACGGCTCGCTGAACTTCCAGGCCTTCGCTAACTACAACTGGGATGGCATCACCATGGTAGCGATGATGAATCCCGCGACGAGTGAGGTACGCTATCAGAGCGACAATGCTGAGACTCAGTATAATGTCGGGCTGCAGAATAGCTACTTCTTCCACTCGCTCCCCTTCCTGCAGTGCTACATCAGCCATCAGGTCGGCTACACCATCTCCCACATTGACCACGACGGCCGACGACTCAGCTCAGACAAGGGACTCTCCTATAGCGCAAGCCTCAACGGTACGCTCTTCCTCAACCGCACGAAGACCCTCACGGGGAACTTCTACCTGAACTACATGAGCCCCGAGGTCTCTGGTGGCGCACGCACACATAGCCGCATCTACACTGGCCTGATCCTCAACTATAGCCTCCTCAAGGGACACCTCCGTCTGAGCACTGGCGTCATGAACCTCGCTTCGCCCGACTACCGAACGACCCTCACCACCGAAGGCAATAAGATCGAGATCATCAATATGACCATGCGCAACATGCTCATGGCCAGCGTGACCTATACCTTCGGTGCTCACCTCCAGGGCAAGCAAGCCAGCAAGAATGCCGAGGCCATGCGCTCCCGCTTCTAAGCGCACAGCGCTCGCGCTCCCCATACGACCCAAATGCAGCAGCCCCCGCCACTCCGATGGAGTAGCGGGGGCTGCCCTTTATGCGATGCTTAGACGGAGGAAGCGTCTTAGCAGTAGAAGTAGCGGTCGACGAGCTCCTTGAGGAACTTAGGATCAGCCTGTGCCTTAGCACGAAGGTCAGCATCCTGATAAGCCTCGAGGTTGCGGATCAGCATATCGATCGTCGTAGGATCGAAGACGCCGCGAGCTTCGTAGATAGCGCGGTGCTGGCGCAGACGTTCGGCCGATGCGACGCAGGAAGCAGGCAGGCTATCCAGATGAGCTACGGCGCCAGCGAACTCATCCTTGTGGATGTTCACAGCGACATAGGTGTCCTTAGCGAGCTGCTCAGCATTGTCGATCTCGAAGCCGTGGCGTACTGCCGTACAGATACCAGCCAGCAGGAGGTAGATGTTAGCCGAGCCGTCGGAGGCACGGAACTCGATCGTCTGCTTATTGGTGTAGCGCTTCTTGCTGGGCGTTTCGAGGGGGTTGATGATGCTGGACATGTCGACGTCAGCACTCCAGCCGAGGGGCACACGCACGAGAGCCGAGCGGTTGCGGTCGCCCCAGCATACCGTCGTAGGAGCCTCCTGATGAGGTACGAGACGCAGGTAAGAGGTGGGGTTCGTATTACCGAAGGCAGTGAGCGAAGCAGCCAGGCTCATCATACCAGCGACAGCCTTGTGAGCAGTAGCCGTAAGTTCGCCAGCCTGGTCAACGTACTGGTTGATGCCGTTCTTGTCGACGATCTTCGTGTGGACGTGCATACCGCTACCAGCCTTACCGACGATGATCTTAGGAGCGAAGGTTACCTTGAGACCCATTCTCCAGCCGAGCTCGAAGAGGATCCACTTACCGAGCTGCAGGTGCTGTGCAGCTTCTTCGACAGGTACGGGGAGGAACTCGATTTCGTTCTGCTCGTAGTTGAGACCGTCAGCCGTGAAGTTCCCTACCTCACCGTGGCCGTACTTGATCTGGCCACCGCACTCGCAGATCATACGCATAGCCTGCATGCGGAAGTCGATCTGCTTGCTGAAGGGGCCCATCTCATGGTAGCCACGCTGGTCGACAGCTTCGTAGCCATCTTCCTGCTCGCCGATGACGTAGTACTCGAGCTCACCCATGGCGTAGAACTCCAGACCGCCCGTCACTTCGCGGAAGGCCTGAGCAGCACGGCGCAGGATCTCGTCGGGAGCAGCTGAGAGAGGCTGGCCATTCTTATCCATATAGGCGCAGAAGAAGGAGATCGTACGCTCGACAGTGAAGGGATCCATGAAGGCCGAGGAGAACTTAGGCACTACATAGAGGTCAGAGGAGCCGGCTTCCATCAGACCGGGGAAGAGACTGGAGCCGTCTACGCGCTCACCAGAGGAGAGGACTTCATCGAGGTACTCGGCATCTTGGATGACAAAGTTCAGCACCTTGAGGCGCCCATCAGCTGCCGTATAGCGGAAGTTGAGCTCGTGGATGCCCTCGTCGAGGATGTACTTGGTGATGTCTTCCTTGGTGAAGTCCTTGGGAGCCTTCCCGATAGCGCGTGCTATGGGATTGAGGGTGTACTGCTGCATAGTGTTCTTGATGTAGTTGTTTGTGTACTATATAGTCGGGTGTAGTGCGCCGCTCCAAGGGTTGGGGAGGTGCTGCTGCCCTAACTTTTCTCTAAGGTATCTTCCCGAGGCGCTGCTCTATATCTTTCACGATCCCGCACAAGCCATACAGCTGGGTGAGGAGGTCGAAGACGGCATCTTCGCTGAGGACGCCCTGGGGAAGATCTGGTGGGAGGAGTCCCTCACTACTGGCATCGTGGTCACGCATCCAGTCGGGGGAGCTGTAGTAGGCGACGAGACGCTCAAGGCTGGGGAGATGAGTAGTCATCTCCTCAAGGAGTTCTTCCCCCCTGTTGCCGAGGTCGACCCACTCATTGAGTGCGGTCTCCATCTCACGGACACGTGCGATGCGTCTTTCGTCCATGTGCTTCATTATCGTTTGTAGTAGCAAATATACACATTAAAGTATTACGTGATACTGCTTCGTGCACTGCAGTCCTAACACTTTGACAGCATTTACACTCAAGCACCTATACACGAACGACTTGCCCCACCACAAGGGGTGCGAAACTCGCTCTATTCCTGCACCTCCAGCCCTACCCACTCCACAGGACAGCAAATGGCGCTTCTCGGGGAGGCCGTTGGGGGCGATCGCTACCTTATATGAGACCATTGCGCAAGGCTATCTCTTCACAGCTTGCTCCTTCTTGCCTCGAAAATCGGAGTCTTTAGGCTGAGAAGTGGGATGCCTGTCTCTCCCCCTTGCCCCCTCTCGGGAGGATCATCCTCCCGAGAGGGGGCTTTTCTGGGCTATTTGATGCTTTGGAGTACAAGAAGCCCAGGCATACGCTTCAGATTGTATGCCATAGCTTCCAAGATATTCTGTGTATGCGTTCGCTCAAGCCCTCGGTAGCGACATCGCCCTCCTGAAAACCACCTTCGGATACTCCCGAAGGTACGCTCTATCAAACAGCGTATTTTGCTGATGGCGTTATTCAGTTCACGTTGTCGCTCTGTGAGCTTCATCCCCTTCTGCACCTTGAGCATAATTCCATCAATCAAGCCGTGCTCAAGAAGACAAGCCGAGTTCTTCTTGCTACAATAACCTTTATCGGCAAGGACACTAACACCCTGCGTAAGCTCAGCCTTCTCTATCAACTCGGGCAATACCACCGTATCGGCACAATTGGCTGGCGTGGTAATTACGCTCTCCACCAACCCTTGCCCATCGGTCAGCACGTGCTTTTTGTACCCGTAGCGATAGTGCCGGCCTTTGCGCACCCAACGAGCTTCCGTATCCACCCCTGGCTTGCGACTTTTGAGCTCATACTGATAAGCCTGCTCTTGGGCTTGCTCTTCTTCGGTGCGCAAGTCCTCTCGGTCGTCCGCCACTTCGATGAGGATACTTCCATCGGGAGCGTGCGGGCTATCCACAATGCTCGCATCCACGATAGCTCCTTGGTCAATACGGCTAATCCCGTGCTTCTTGAACTGCTTATTCAGCTCGCGAAGGAGCTTGTCCATAATTCCCAAGCGAGTCAGTTCAGCGCGAAAGCGACAGATGGTGCTGTGGTCTGGAGCTGGAAGCCCCATATCCAAGAGGAGGAATTCGCTGAAGAGGAGGGAGTCGTTGATCCGTTCTTCGACTTCGTAATCACTCAGGCCGTACCAGGTCTGAAGCAGTAGGATCTTGAACATCATCAAGGCATCATAGGCTGGATTGCCTGTGGCATTCTGGGTCTTTGTATACTTCTTGTTGAGTAGTGTGCGAATACCTCGCCAGTCAACGCAAGCGCTGATCTGTCGAAGGAACGAGTGCTTCATACGGTCGTGGCGCACCTGCGTATAAACTTGCAGGAAGCTCGGAGCGGATTCGGTTGGTTTGGTAGGCATAGCGATACGACTATCTTATCTATGAAGATGCTAAATATCAATAATATACAAGTGACCACAATCCTGTATGCCTTGAAAATACCGTGCAATGGTCTCAATAAGTAGGGGGCAGGACTCTGCCGTAATAGTCTCATATTGGTCACGACGCCGACCTATATAGCTTCGCTCACCGACCTATATAGGTTCATATCCCCCTCTTGTATTACTCGCATCGTGGCCCGCATGTCATCGGGCCAAGAGTTCCTATTGATGCGGTCGCTCTGTGGATAGCTACACTTCTTTTTCTCACGCGTCATAATGCCTGATTTTGGAGGAAATAAGGGCTGTATATGGGGTGTCATACAAGGCACTTTGCCAGGAACGGGTACATATAGGTAGGTAGAGGCGGGCGATAAATACCAACAAAAGGGGAGGATAATGGGGCACTATTTGCTCTAATTTTGCAACGTCGATAGTACACATTCGATCTCTAACTCAGCCGATAGCGAATGAATCAAACCTCTACCTCCTATAAGGGCTGTAAGCCACAGCCATATCTCTGACTACCATCTCATAGGTGAGCGAGGCATATGCCCGCACCATGAAGCGGCCTCACGACCTTGACGAGCTCGCCCTCACCGACCTCCTTCCTATTATCCAACCCTCCTAAGATAGGAGTGATCACACACCACTCCGCCCTCCCCACGACTATGTGGAAAGCAAATTGTAAACCCTACTCTATGGGCTCGGTGCGCCTTGGCCTCTTCGGTCTCGTACTCACCTCCGCCCTTACCCTCGCGCCCCATCCTCTCGGGGCTACTACTACCGAGGAGCTCGCCCCCGCAGAGCAAAGTGCGCGGGAGCAACTCACGATCACCATCCTTGACCAAGCCACACGCCAGCCCATCATCGGGGCGGTCATCCGCTGTGCTACGGCGGTGAGCCCTACGATGACGGACAAGACGGGGCATGCTACTCTGCGCTTCCGCTCCGTCCCCACGAGTATCCATGTCGAGATCTCTTGTGTGGGCTATCAGCATCTCTCGCGCACAGTCGCTGTCCCCACCTCGCGCAGTATCACTCTGCAGATGCAGGAGGATGCGCAGGTCATCACAAAGGTCGAGGTCACCGCGCAGAAGCGTCATACCTCTAACCTCCAGCAGACGGCGACCATCGACCGTAAGACCATCGAGCGAGGTGGTGCTACTTCACTGGCCAAGCTTCTGGAGACCGTCCCCGGTGTGAGCTCAATTAGCTCGGGCAGCACCATCGCTAAGCCCGTGATCCAGGGGATGCACAGTAGCCGTATCCTGCTGATGAATAATGGTGTTCGCCTCGAGAGCCAGAGCTGGGGTGCCGACCACGCTCCCGAGCTGGACTATACAGGCTCGAGCATGGTAGAGGTCGTCAAGGGTGCCGAGTGTATCCGCTACGGCTTTGGTGCTATGGGGGGCGTCGTCCTCCTGAATGATGCGCCGCTACCCTTTGGCAAGGAGAAGATCGAAGTCCATGGCAAGGCAAACGTCGGCTACGACACCAATGCACGAGGTGTCAGCGGTTCGGCAAGCCTCGAAGCGGGCTACCGCAAGTGGGGGCTTCGCCTGCACGGGATGTACACCAAGGGGGGCGACTACAGCACCGCCGACTATATCCTCAACAACACGGGCTACAATACCATCAGCCTCTCGGGAGCGCTCGGCTACCACGCCTCACGCGTGACGGCGACCGTCTACTCCAGCCTCTACTACCAGCGTAGCGGTATCTACTACGCCAGCAAGATCTCCGACCTCGATCAGCTCGTCAAGCGCTTCGAATATGGGCGCCCTGACTCATCGACCTTCCGCCCCTTCTCCTACGATATCAAGCCACCCTTCCAGCAGTCGCAGCACTTCACGCTCAAGGGTGAGGTGAAGTGGCGTCTGAATGATAACCACCGCATTGACTTCACGGCCTCGTTCCAAGAGAACCTCCGACAGGAGTTCGAGAATCGTAAGAAGGCCGACTGGAGCTGGATACCGATGCAGGACCTCATCCTCAAGACCTTCAAGGCGGATGTGCTCTGGCACGCGAAGTGGAATCGCTGGGGGATGACTACCGACGTCGGGACGTCGAATACCTACCAGACGAACTACAACTACCCTGGGACGAAGCAGCCTGCCTTCGTGCCGAACTTCGCTGCGCTCTCGATGGGGGGCTACTTCCTCCACAAGGCTGAGCTGGGCAAGCTGCAGGCTGCACTCGGTATGCGCTATGACTTCCGCGTGATGTCAGTAAGCGGCTACACCAGTCTGAGTAACTATACCTACTACGACGACTTCAAGCTGTATAGCAACTTCACCACGAGCCTCGCCGCTCACTATGATATCAATCAGAACTGGGATGTGCGTGCGAATATCGGCTGGTCGTGGCGCCCACCCGATATCAACGAACTCTATGCTATCGGACTACAAGACGGCTCCTATTGGGTCGAGGGGAATCGTAACCTCGCCAGCGAGCGTGGCTATAAGTCCGTCATCGGGGCACGCTACCGCAATAGCTGGATCTCTATCGAGCCCAGCGCCTTCTACCAGCGCATCAGTAGCTATATCTACGACCATATCGGCGCCGGGAAGGACCGCTTCCACAACCACCCCAGCGGGAAGTACCCGAAGTTCATCTACGACCAAGACGACGTCAATCTCTATGGGGGCGATATCGAGGCTACGGTGCACCCACTGCCTGGGCTCGCTGTCGTAGGGAAGGGCGAATGGATGTTCGCTCGCAATATCACGCGTCAGGACTGGCTGCCCTTTATGCCCTCCGACCGCTACGGCCTCTCGGGTACGTATGACTTCGACCTCACACGGGACAAGAAGTACCACGCCTCCGTCTCGCTCTCCAGCATCTATGTGACGAAGCAGCGTCGCTTCGACCCCGACAAGGACCTCGTCAGTGACTCGCCTGATCCTTACTTCCTGCTCAATGGTACGGCTGAGGTAGGCGTGCGCCTTCCCCACGACCGCTCCCTGCGCCTGATGCTCGTCGGGGATAATATCCTCAACGCCCTCTACAAGGAGTACACCGACCGCTTCCGCTACTACGCTCACGCCCGTGGTGCGAACTTCTCGCTGCGTGTGCTCTATAAGTTCTAATGACTGCGACTATGAAATCCATCATATCTCACTACCTCCTCCCCGCTCTCGGTGTAGCTTGCCTCCTCGGGAGCTGCTCCAATGAGCGTGTAGACAACTTCTTCAAGAAGATCATCCAGGCCCCGCCCTCCGAGATCGAGCGCGACGTCAAGGGCCACGACCAGATCTATGCTGTGCATGCGATCCTGCGTATGGGCTATAAGGCGGGCCAGATCGGTGTAGGTGCGAATGCCGACGAGATGGTCGATGTCTACAATACCTATCATATCGCAGGCGAAGAGACCGTCATCCCCATCGTCCAGGAGATCGATATCGCCAAGGATGACAACGGGCAGATGACCGTGACGACGGAGCGTGATCACTTCGATGTCGTCGCCTCGGATAAGATCGTCTACGGCCTCGAGCTGAAATACTACGATCAGAACGGCATGCTCATCAACCACCAGTTCACGAACTTCCCCTACGTCAAGGGGAAGGACGGCTACAGCGAGCCCGACGAGGACAACTCCACGCTGATGATGCACCAGCACTTCTTCGGTGTCGGGCACTTCACTCTCAGCAAGGGTTCGAAGGATGAGGCTAAGACGCTCCAGCTCGCTTACCCCCGTACGCTGGCCGATGTGCCGCACTACATTGACCGCTATACCTTCATGGAGCGTGGGGGCAAGGCTGAGCCTGCGACGAAGTTCTCCGCATCGAATATCTATGTGCCCGACGGCTTCGAGCTGGGGCGCAATGCTGTGCCTTTCGACAACGAGCTCTCGTGGCGCTCTATCGAGGTGACGGGTCGCCCCGATGCCCTCCAGCCCTTCCGCGCCTCCAATGGTACGATGTACCACCTCGTGCGTAGCATCGACAATCAGCGCCTCAATCAGCTCGTCCCCGAGATCTTCACCTATACCTACCGCGATACCGACCCCATCGAGGAGGAGCTGGGTAAGCTCTTCGACGAGTCGTACAATGATGACTTCATCGATCCCGAGACGGAGGCTCCCCGTCAGCGCTATGGCGAGACGGTGGGTCTGCTGAAGCAGGAGCGTAGCCTCGATGCAGGGGCACCGCTCGACCGACTGGGTTTCAAGGGGATTTTAAAGTTCCGTCAGGCGGGGATCTCCTTCCTCCTGCAGGTGCGTCTGTGTAATATCCTCACCAAGGGTCAGCAGCGCACGGGAGATGTCGCCAAGCCTGCGAAGTACACCAATGCCGCGAACCCCGATGGGGGCTACCTCTGGGACTTCAACCAGATCCAGCCCGGCTGGGATAGCTACGATATTGACTATCCGCTGCCCGTGCGTATCATCGCCGATACGAAGGATGGCGAGGCGAAGTGCTACGAAGACGTCCGCCGCTTCTACCCCTCGGTACAGCGCTCAGAGCTCTGGCGTATGCTCTCCGACCCCGAAGCCTTCTTCTATCGCTATCGTCGCAATGTCGTCCTCATGTAATGCCCACTTCTCGCTATGAATACCTCTATAAGTAAGCATCTCAAGCGCGCTACTGTCCTTGGCTTCATCGCCTTCTCACTCAGTGCGTGCGATAAGTTCGTCTTCGGGGATATCCATCCCAACTACGACGACAACCCTCTCAACACGAAGACCATCCCCCACAGTGGCGCCGACCACTACGTCGATAGCATTTCGAAGATCAAGGTCACTGAAGCCCTTGCCAACCCCGATCCCGAGGGTGCGTTCAAGGACTGGGCGACGTGTCTCGTGATGTTCAAGGAAGGGCACTCCCACGGCGACGGTATGATGCACGGGAACTTCGTCTACCCGAATGCCCCATGGAAGCAGGAGGAGTTCGTCATCATCCACAACAATGCTGGCTCTTGGCCCACCGTCGAGGTGCAGCGTCAGAGCACGGTGACCTACCTCGAGCAGTACGACAAGAAGCAGGGACCCGACTACATCCGCATCATCGGTGGACGCCTCAAGCGCTGGGGCCTCTGCCTCTATTTCTTCGATAAGAATGGCCGTCTGATGAATGATGATATCCTGGATCACTCCGACGAGTATCAGATCTTCTTCACGGTGAGCGATGTCGATGACAAGGGCCAGCCCTATGAGGTGACCGATACGCGCGGCACTTGGCAGGCCAAGTACGACGAGTATGATACCTGGCAGCCTGGTGGTACGATCGACCACACGCCTGTGCCTTCGTCCTTCTTCGCGAATAAGACTACGTGGAAGGAGCGTGCTGATGCCACGCCGAAGATCTTCGAGTACACCTACCGTGACACGTGGATCCACGATGCGATGGGCGATGGTGCGCGCGAGCTCTTCAATCAGCGCCTCCTCCCTCCTCTCACGCGTAAGGAAGCAGATTGGGCTGTCGCTCCCTACGACCAAGACCGCGTCGGGCTGAAGGGACACTTCAACTTCGATATCGATGCCGATGAGAATGATGACAAGCACAAGGACTGGCCGCTCGAGATCACACGCCGTACCGACCCCACGACGGGTAAGGGTGGGCGCTATACGCGTCCCTCGTTCGTCCTGCCGAAGTTCTACCTCTCGGTGCGTGTCATGAAGTGCCCGAAGGGTAAGAAGGCGCTGATCCCGAAGGACCCCTATCTCGCACGCCACTCCACCTACGTCTTCCTCAGCAAGTTCATCTGCTCAGACTGGTACAACCCCGACGAGCCGAAGGACTACGGCGCTGACTCGCAGTGGAAGGATGTCCTGCGCTTCAACATCCCTATCAAGGTCTTCTGCAGTAGCTTCGACACCGACCCCACGGCTATTGACCCCAATGACCCCTACTACTATTACCTCGGCCGTGAGATCGGCCTCACAGCAGAGGAAGCTCTCGAGGCTTCGCAGAATGTCCAGACGCATGGCATCGGTGGTGGCTCGGGCTTCGGCAACTGGTTCCTCTAATCATATCTTCACTAAATAATCTTCAGCTATTATGCGTACACACATATATCGCTTCGCCTTTGCGATGCTGTTCCTCTCGGTATTGATGTCCTGCGCTCGCAACGAAGCTCCCCAGCGTCGCTCCGATTCACGCTCTACTCTTGACCACTTGGTTATCAAGGAGGTCTTCTATATTGGGCATGCTTATACTCAGGATTTCCCCAAAGAGTATCCCCAGCCATCGACGCAGAATTGGTATGCTGATGATGCGTACATCACGATTTATAATCCTACCTCAGAGGTCAAGTATCTCGATGGTCTTGCCCTCTGCTCCACGGCACTTGACCCGTCTACTTTACTTGAATTCGAAGGGAATAAGGATTTTCGACGGGAGTACCTCGGAGTGGGAACGATCTCATACTTTCCCGGCAGTGGGAAGGAGCATCCTATCCAGCCAGGGCAAACGGTAGTTATCGCTAAGTATGCGATTGACCACGCCAAGGACTTCTTCACTCGTCTCGATAAGGAGTTAGCTGATAATGGAGAACCCCCTGTTGACCACAACCTATACAAGGGCATCGAGGCGTTCTTGAATCTCTCAAAGGTGGATTGGGAATGGACCAATGCCCAAGCCGATGACGAGCATAAAAACAATCCGAATGTGCCTGACCTCGTCCCCATCTTCAGGGGGTATGATGCCGAAGAGGATGATGACGTAGATTTCGGATTTAAGGAGATTACCGAGACGAGTGGTATTGCTCTGATTCAGCTCCCTTGGACTGCTGAAGACTTCCGCCAAAACTATAAGGATACCGACGGGCACCGTGGTTATAGACATACGATCAATGCTCGTATTACCCACCACCGCAATCGTATTCATGTCATAGAAATTCCCTTTGACAAGGCTATAGACTGCATCACCATCTGCCCTAAGCAAGAATACAAGTTCAACCCCTATAGCAAGGAGCCCAAAGCGACCTTTGATAAGGGCTATAATGCAGTCACAGATGGGGCATATAAGAGGACGCCAGCAAGCGACTGGAAGAAGTATTCCGGTATGGCTCTGATTCGCAAGTGGGATGGTAAGAAGTTAGTCGACGATAACAACTCAACCAGCGACTTTGCTGTACAGCCGGCTTCGCTCGGATCGAAGTAGCCGATTCCTTCAGAGAAGTAAGTTGCTATTAAGGCTTCATTAGCCTTATCTATAGCCTCTCACGACCTTGCCCCCTTGACTATTGAAGTTCATGGGGATGGGCTTCCTCTAATCTCCTCACAGCATTATATCCAGCTATGCGCACTTATATATATCGCTTCGCCTTGGCCTTGGTGCTCCTCTCGGGGCTGATGGCCTGTACTCGCAACGAAGCGCCCCAGCGTCGCTCGAACTCCCGATCCTCCGTCGACCACCTCATCATCAAGGAGGTCTTCTACATCGGGCACGTCATCACGAAGAGCTTCCCCGAAGAGTGGGGATACGCTCCCGTGAAGTCGTGGTATGAAGACGACCAGTACATCACGATCTTCAACCCCACCTCGGAGGTCAAGTACCTCGACGGCCTCGCACTCTGCACCACCGCCCTCGACCCTTCGGACGAGCGTACCTTCGCCGGGAAGGAGGACTTCCGCCGTAAGTACATCGGTGTCGAGACGATCTCTTACTTCCCTGGCAGTGGGAAGGAGCATCCGATCCAGCCAGGGCAGACGGTTGTCATCGCTAAGTATGCCATCGACCACGCCAAGGAATACTTCGTTCGTCTCAATAAGCAGGCCGATGAGTATGGCGAAGAGCGTGAGGATCCCAAGCGCTACAAGGGCGTGGACTCGCTCATCGACCTGACGAAAGCCGATTGGGAGTGGACGCACAGTGACTATGACCGCCAGCACATGAACAACCCCAATGTCCCCGACCTCGTGCCCATCCTCACGGGCGTAGATAAGAAGGGCGCGAAGTACTCGGACTTCGGTATCAAGCAGATCTCTGGGCAGAACGGCATCGCCCTCATACAGCTTCCCTGGACGCCTGAGGACTTCCGCGAGAACTATCAGGATACCAAGGAGCGCCTCGGCTACCGTCACTATATCAATGTCACCAACAGCCTCTTCGCTGACTTCTACGCTATCGAGATCCCCTTCTCCAAGGCGCTGGACTGCATCACCGTCTGCCCCAAGCGACGCTACAAGATCAATCCCTATAAGAATACCTTCGATAAGGGCTACAATGCCGTCACGGAGGTCAGCGCGAAGAACCTCCCGAAGAGCGACTGGCAGAAGTACTCTGGCCTCGCACTTATCCGAAAGTGGGACGGGAAGAAGTTCGTCGATGACAACAATTCGACCAGTGACTTCACCGTCCAGCCTGCCTCTCTCGGCTTGAAGAAGCCCACGACATCGGAGAAGTAATCCCTCCTCCGAAGCACAGGCTTCCTCATCTACATTCTCTACGACCTCGCCCCCGTGTGCTCTTTGCAGCCGTGGGGGCGAGACCTTTTCTATGCCATCGCCCTAATTATTACGTACTTTTGCAGGTGAATTCTTAAACGAATCAGATCATGTATTCTGTAGAAGATATAAGAGCCCAATTCCCTATACTCGCAGCGGAGGTCTATGGTAAGCCCCTCGTTTACCTCGACAATGCTGCTACCACTCAGAAGCCTCGCTGCGTCATTCAGGCCATCGAGGAGGCCTATTATTCGGCCAATGCCAACGTTCATCGTGGCGTGCACTACCTCAGCCAGATCGCGACCGAGCACCACGAAGCCGCACGCCGTCGTGTCGCTGACTTCATCGGAGCGCCCTCAGCCGAAGGGCTTATCTTCACCCGTGGCACTACGGAGGCCATCAATCTCGTCGCATCTTCTGCTGGCGAAGCCTTCGTCTCCGCTGGCGACGAGGTCATCATCAGCACGATGGAGCACCACTCGAATATCGTGCCTTGGCAGATGATGTGCGAGCGTCGTGGGGCGCATCTACGTGTCATCCCCTTGACGCCCGCAGGTGAGATCGATATGGATGCCTACCGCTCCCTGCTTAGTGAGCGTACGCGCCTTGTCGCCGTTGCCCACGTCAGCAACGTCCTCGGCACGGTCAATCCCGTAGCCGAAATCACGCGCTTGGCGCACGAAGCAGGTGCCCTCGTCCTCATCGATGGAGCGCAAGCCATCGCACATACGTGCGCCGACGTCGAGGTGATCGGGGCGGACTTCTATGCCTTCAGCGCTCACAAGATCTACGGGCCGACGGGTATCGGTGCGCTCTATGGACGCCCCGAGGTGCTGGATCGCATGCCGCCGTACATGGGTGGGGGAGAGATGATCGAGCGAGTGACCTTCGAGAAGACTACATATAATAGCCTACCCTTCAAGTTCGAGGCTGGCACGCCCGACTACGTAGGCTCTACCGCCTTCGCTCGTGCGCTCGACTTCGTGACGGAGCTGGGCATCGAAGCCATCGCAGCGCATGAGGAAGACCTCCTGCACTATGCTACGGCTCGCCTCAAGAGTGAGTTCCCCGATAGCTTCGTCCTCGGCGAAGCACCCAATAAGGGCGGTATCCTCTCCTTCGGTATCGGGGAGATCCATCCCTTTGACCTCGGTACGCTACTCGACCGCATGGGTATCGCGATCCGCACGGGGCATCACTGCGCCGAACCGCTCTTGGCATCCTACGGACATCAGGCGGTGGCACGCGCTTCCTTCGGGCTGTATAACACCCGTGAGGAGGTGGATCGCTTCTTCGATGCCCTGCACCGCGTCGTCCCTATGCTGAGCTAAGACCCCGCTTACGATGAGTAGGTTTATGAAGTCAGTGAAGGAACACGCACCCCTGCGCGTGAGCTTCGGAGAAGATGGCTGTCTGGAGTGTGGCTGTGATGAGGCGGGACGTGGGTGCTTAGCCGGCCCTGTCGTTGCTGCGGCTGTGATCTTGCCTCCTACCTTCTACCATCCACTACTCTTCGATTCCAAGCAGCTCTCCGAGCATCAGCGCGACACGCTCCGCCCGATCATCGAGGAAGCGGCTTTGGCGTGGGGTGTCGGGATCGTTTCCCCCGAGGAGATCGATGAGATCAATATCCTGCAGGCCTCCTTCCTCGCGATGCATCGTGCAATAGATGATCTACTGCTTCGCCCCGAGCTACTCCTTATTGACGGCAACCGCTTCAAGCCCTACCACGACATCCCCCACGAGTGTATCGTCAAGGGGGATGCCACGTTTGCAAGTATCGCTGCCGCCTCGATCCTCGCGAAGACGCACCGTGATGAGCTGATGCTCTCCGAAGATGCCCGCTACCCAGGCTATGGCTTCGCAGGGCACAAGGGCTACCCGACGCCAGCGCACCGTCGTGCCATCGCTGACTTAGGCCCGTCGCTCATCCATCGAATGACCTTCCGCTTGGTCTGATCCACTCCTTATATATAATGTATAGCGCCCCGCTGCTTGGCTGTGTATAGCCAGCAGTGGGGCGCCTACTATATATAGGTAGTGAAATCGACCAGTACTGGTCGGTGGTCGGAGCAGTACTGGTCACACGGCGAAGCAGTACTGGTCACTAATAGTAACCAGTAGTGGTTGGAGTGGTGACCAGTACTGGTTGCTTTCTTCTCTTCGGAGTTGGGTGGTATGATTCTATACTGGTCGGTGGGCGAACCTATATAGGTCACGAGAGCAACCTATATAGGTCGAAGCGCCGACCTATATAGGTTCACCCGCTGACCAATATAGGTTGATAGCTCCTTCTTCTATATGTATTAAGAAAGAGTAGGGTAGTCTGCGTGTCCATCCCGCTTAATCATCCTCTTCATCCTCCGCGACTCCCTATGCTCTTTCCCCGATGTATCTCCCACTGCACCCCTGAATCTGAAATTTTTTCTCCCCTTGTAACTCTCTTGTTTATGGGAAAATGAATACAACTCAACGTGGTGTTCTTGAAAATATTTCTTGGTAAGATTTGGTTTGTATTTAGTTTTTGCTCTATCTTTGCAACCGCAAACGAGA
>ERZ772958.61-NODE-61-length-44793-cov-6.346953_pt1 | contig 44793 bp, 33 predicted proteins | sample MGYA00580681_ERZ772958 | MGnify/ENA primary metagenome ERZ772958 (study PRJEB29015, sample SAMEA2738089) | human oral metagenome | biome: human oral; feature: human-associated habitat; material: saliva | place: China | collected 2275 ...
GATGGACGCCCCGGCGCTTCGGTGACCCATTCACGAGCAAGCCTCGAGATGTCACCGGCCATAGACAACCGAGCGGTGGCCAACATCGAGCGCGAGGATCACACAGCGCTCGTCTTGGATGTCGATGATCACCCGGTAGTCCCCGACCCGGAGCCGGAACATTCCCGCGAGCGGACCCGTCATCGGCTTCAGGAAGTCTCGCGGATCGTCAGCCCCCTGGATTTCCCGCAACTTGTCGAACACACGCTTCCTGACGCTGTGGTCAAGTCGCTTCACGGCCTTCTCGGCGCGAGGCGTGAACTCAACGCTCCAGTCCGCCACCTACCCCTCCTTCTCCGTTGCGGGTCCTCTCAGGCGCTGACCGCGCTCAGGCGCGAGACGGCCGGGCCGTGGCCGCCGGCGGCGACCTCGGTGAACATCTGCCGCTCGGCGTACTCGCCCTTCTTGCCGATGTTGAAGGAGCGCACCGGGCGGAAGTAGCCCATGACGCGCGTCCACACCTCGCACTCGACCGGCTCGGCCTCGGGATGGAGCTCGGCGCACTTGTCGCAGGTGAGGTGCTCGCCCACGAGGTAGCCGTGGACGGGGCAGATGGAGAAGGTCGGCGTGATGGTGATGTAGGGCGTGCGGAAGGCGGTCAGGGAGCGGCGCACGAGCTCCTTGCAGGCGGCGGCCGAGGAGATCCGCTCGTTCATGTACAGGTGCAGGACGGTGCCGCCGGTGTACTTGGTCTGGAGCTCCTCCTGCATCTCCTGGGCCTCGAAGGGGTCGTCGGTGTAGCCCACGGGGATCTGGGAGGAGTTCGTGTAGTAGGGGTTGGTCTCCGTTCCGGCCTGGAGGATGCCGGGGTAGCGCTTGCGGTCCTCCTTGGCGAAGCGGTAGGTGGTGCCCTCGGCCGGGGTGGCCTCGAGGTTGTAGAGGTGGCCGGTGGCCTCCTGGAACTCGACCATCTTGTCCCGCACGTGGTCCAGGAGGCGCACGCACATGGCGTGGCCGCGCGGGTCGGTCAGGTCGTAGGCGTCGCGGGTGAAGTTGCGAACCATCTCGTTCATGCCGTTGACGCCCAGGGTGGAGAAGTGGTTGTCCAGGGTGCCCAGGTACCGCTTGGTGAAGGGGAACAGGCCGGCGTCGATGTGGTGCTGGATGACGGTGCGCTTGAGCTCCAGGGTGTCGCGGCCGATCTCGAGGAGCTCGTCCAACCGGGCGGTCAGGCCGGCCTCGTCGTCGGCGTAGAGGTAGCCGAGGCGGGCCATATTGATGGTGACGACACCGACCGAACCGGTCTGCTCGGCCGAGCCGAACAGGCCGTTGCCACGTTTGAGCAGCTCGCGCAGGTCGAGCTGGAGGCGACAGCACATGGAGCGGATCATGCCGGGGTCGAGCTCGGAGTTGATGAAGTTCTGAAAGTAAGGCAGGCCGTACTTCGCGGTCATGGTGAACAGGAGCTCGGTGTTGGGGGCGTCCCAGTCGAAGTCGCGGGTGATGTTGTAGGTGGGGATGGGGAAGGTGAAGACGCGGCCCTCGGCGTCGCCCTCGGTCATGACCTCCATGAAGGCGCGGTTGATGAGGTCCATCTCCGCCTGAAGGTCGCCGTAGGCGAAGTCGCAGACATCGTCGCCGATGAGGGGGCGCTCGTCAGCGAGGTCCGCGGGGCAGGTCCAGTCGAAGGTGAGGTTGGTGAAGGGCGTCTGGGTGCCCCAGCGCGAGGGGACGTTGAGGTTGAAGATGAGCTCCTGCATGCACTGCTTGACCTGGGCGTAGGTCATGTCGTCCAGGCGGACGAAGGGCGCCATGTAGGTGTCGAAGGAGGAGAAGGCCTGGGCGCCGGCCCACTCGTTCTGGAGGGTGCCCAGGAAGTTGACGATCTGCCCGACGGCGGAGGAGAAGTGCTTGGCGGGGCCGGCGGCGATGGCGCCGGGGACGCCGTTGAAGCCCTGCTGGAGGAGGTCCTTGAGGGACCAGCCGGCGCAGTAGCCGGCGAACATGTCCAGGTCGTGGATGTGGAGGTCCGCGTTGCGGTGGGCCTGGCCGGCGACGGCCGGGTAGACCTGGCTGAGCCAGTAGTTGGCGACGACCTTGCCGGAGGTGTTGAGCATCATCCCGCCCAGCGAGTAGCCCTGGTTGGCGTTGGCGTTGACGCGCCAGTCGGAGCGGTCCAGGTACTCGGTGATGGTGGCGATGGCGTCCACGGTGGGGCGCTCGCCGCGGGCCACGGCGGAGTCGGCAGAGCCGGGGGCCACGAGGCACGGGTCGGTGGCGGGGGTGGCGGCCGGCGGCTGCGCCGAGCCGTCAGCTGCGGGGGTGGTGGAGGCAAGGTTCTTCTCGAGCACGGGTCTCTCCGATGGTCCTTCTCGTTCCTGTTCACGGCCCTGCCGAGCATGGATGGGGCCGGTTCTTCCGGGTGCCGTCAGCGGCTGCGCGCTGCCTGCGGGGAGCGGGTCGGTCGGCGGCACCGGTGCCGACCCTACGCCCAAATCACACCAATGAGCCACATCATCTTGTGTCTTAATTGTATCTCAACCACAACATCTTGCGATAGAGGTATGGACTTTCGTCCCGATAGGCGTCGCCTTCCCGCGCGATCCCGCGGATGCCGTCAAAGCTGGAACGCAAGCCAGCAGGACCGCCCGGAGCGCACATATGAGGCCCAGATCACTCCTGCCCGGCGTGTTGGGGCGAGGTCGGGAGCGCACCTCTCATCCCCGCGCGCGATCACTCTCCGCACGACCCATGTGCCCGGCATCGTTGCCACCGGCCTCCTGCCATCCCCGGCGAAGTGGCATCACCGGAACTGTGGAAGACCCTCTTGAGGGAGGTTCGTGTCCAAATCGGACACAAAGGAGTCCAACCACTTTTCACCGTGCCACACGAACCGCGGAATCATGCGGTTCTATCAGACGCACTCAGTACTCGTTGCCGCCTTTGTATCCGATTTGGACACTCCCCAGCACTCCAAGACCCTCAGCACGTCCGGAACGACCTGATGCGCATAGACATCCTTCCTCGTAAAGCGCAGCGGCAGGAAGCCGCGGGCGACAAGCCGGCGGTCGCGCCAGCGGTCGAGGCCGAACTGGTACTCGTCGCAGTGGTAGGTGTAGCCGTCGAGCTCCACGACCACCCAGCCCTCGATCACCAGGTCCACCTCGCCGACTCCCTCGATCTCCACTCCGTCATCAAAGCCCAGGCCCGCAGCCTCAAGGTCCATTCGCGCCAGTGTCTCCAACGGGGAACGGGCCCGGTCGCTGGCGCGATCGAGTCGAGCGAGCGCCCGAGCCGAGCCGGGGCCGCGAAGCAGATTGCGAATCTGCTCGGCAGTGACGCGCTCGTCGTGAAGTGCCGCATCGAGAGCGATGAGTGGGGAGTCGTCTTGGACGTGGCAGCGCAGGAAACGAGCCAGCGCCTCAGGGAGTGGCTGAACCGGATAAGAGGTTGGCGATATACGAGTCCGGTACCGGTCTGCATGGAGCACCTCCCGCCCGGCAATCGAGAATCGCCTGCCGGGCGCAACGACAAGATGAACCTGCTCAGCCCCTTGGGCTACGGGCAGCCCGTAGTAGCGCATAGCGGCCTGGCAGGTGAGGAGCCCTCCATGAATGCGCGCCAGCACAACGGCGCGCTCAGCACCCGGGATACCAACAACCCCATGCTCATAGGCAATGAGCTCACCGGTCCTCACCAGCGAGTCGATGTGACGGCGCTGGGTGCGAGTCGGCTCCAGATCCCGCATGCGCACCGCTCCGTAACAGCCACGCACCGCGGCGAGCAGCTCAGCGTCCATGGTGTTCACGGAACTCATTGCCGCCCGCCTGCGGAGTGGGCGCAACCCGCCCTCCGGCATCCTGTGGACAACCGGCGCATCGTTCAGCCTGTGGCCTCCGGGGCCCATCGAAGTGTCACCGATGTCCTGACACTGGACTGTCACCCATGTCCCGAGGCACAACACCCCAGTAGCCAAGGTATGGTGTCCAAATCGGATACAAAGGAGCCCAACCACTTTTCACCGAGCCACACGAACCGCTGAATCACGCGGTTCTGTCAGGCGCGCTCAGTGCTCGATGCCGCCTTTGTATCCGATTTGGACACTCCCACCGCTCCAGGCTCCTCAGCACGCCTAGAACCACTTGGGAGACCGTTCGCCGGCGTCACCGTTTCCCGCGCTCACCCAGATCCGGACAGGACACCCCATCTCACCCCGCCGCCCCGTCCTTCTCGTGGAGACGCAGTGTTCTGTCGGGCTGGCCCGACATCGACCGACCAGGTGGCTGGATTGTGTGGACGATCACGCTCCGACAGCCTGGGGCCATGAGCACGGATACCTCTCCCTTCCACCGTTCCAGACCTCCGTCGCAGCAGGTCAGACCCATATCTCCCACTCGGCCTCCGGGCCCTGGGCGTATGTGCCCACCTGGATCCTGGCGGCGGCATCGCTGCCCGGCCTGTACGGGATCGTCCGAGGCATCACGCTGTGGCCGGATCTGCCCACCCTGCCACGTCGCCGGGCCTGGCTCGGCTGGACGCAGGTGGGGCTGACTCTCGCCTTCGTCGCCGTCTGCCTGTTCGTCGCCTGGCCCAAGGCCTGAACCGGCCGACCCGATGCTTTCTCAACCGTTGCCCTCCCCCAGGTGGGGGAGCCGAGCCCCGCCCGCTTCCACCTGAAGACCACCAACTTCGACCTCTCGACCGATCAACACGTCATTTTCGAGTTCCTAGGTTCCTTGCCATGACTACTCACCGTTTCTCCGTACCCGATCTCGCTCGGCGCCTGCTGGCCCCGATCGCCGCCCTGCTGGGGCTGGTGGCGGGCCTGAGCGTCCTCATCCTGCCCTCCCCCGCACCGACCACCGCCGACCCGACCGAGTTCTCCGCCGAGCGCGCCATGGCCTCCATCAACCGCCTCGCCGACGAGCCCCACAGTGTCCTGCGCCGCGAGGCGCACGACCGGGCGCGCGACGACGTCATCGGCATGTTCACCGACCTCGGCTACACCGCCAAGGTGCACTCCGACCCGATGTTCGATCTCAGCGACCCGGCGGACAAGAAGATCTTCGATGACTTGTCCGCCGAGCAGCAGGCGGCGGTCAAGGACGCGACGGCCGACACGATCGTCGTCGACGTGCCGGGGAAGTCCGAGCGCACCATGGCGCTCATGGCCCACTACGACTCGGCCACGGTCGAGGCGGACGAGAACGGCAGGGCACACCCCACCTCCGGGACCTCCCACGGGGCTGCCGACGACGGCTACGGTGTGGCCGCCATCGTCGAGACGCTTCGGGCTCTCAAGGCCGAAGGGCGCCAGCCGGAAAACTCGCTGAAGATCGTCATCACCGACGGCGAGGAGATCGGCCTCGTCGGCGCCCGCAACGAGATGCAACACCACCGCGCCGACTACGAGAACGTCGACCTGGTCCTCAACCTCGAGGCCCGCGGCATGAGCGGCCCGGCATTCATGTTCGAGACCTCTCCGAACAACAGCGCCGTCGCCGGCTACTTCCTCAGTCACGTGAAGCAGCCCGTGAGTAGCTCGCTGCTCCCCTCGCTGTATGCGCGCATGCCCAACGGCACCGACATGAATGTCCTCATCCCCAAGGGCTTCACGGTGCTCAACATCGCGGCGGTCGGAGAGGCCGACCACTACCACCACGCCACCGACGCCCCGCGCTACGTCGACCACTCGACCCTCCAGCACTACGGCGACCAGGTCCTCGGCCTCACGCGGGCCTGGGCCTTCGACGGGCAGGCCCCCACGCTGACGGCCGACGGCGACCTCCACTTCTTCCAGCTGTGGCGGGGACTGACGGTGCGCTACCCGGCCGCGGTCGGGACGGGGCTGGGCTGCCTGGCCGTCATCGCGGCACTCGGCGCCGTCGCAATGCGGGCCAGGTCGCTGCGCTGGAAGCGGGTCCTGGGGACCGTGTGGGGCCTGACGTGGCGATCCGCACTCGCCTCCGCCGCGGCGGGGCTGGTGCAGCTCGGGGCCATGGCGATGAAGTGGGCGCCGGAGAGCGGACTCGGACCGAACCCGCTACTGCCGTGGATGTTCGCCGGCGGAGCCCTCATCGGGGTTGGGCTCACCGTGCGCTTCGTGGTGCGGCGCTGGAAGGAGGGGCTCGGGCAGGAGGCCGTCGCCGCGGTGCTGCTCCTGCTGGCGGCCGCCTGCATCCCGCTCATGGTGCTGTTGCCCGGCGCTGCCTACGTCCTGGTCCTCCCCACACTCGCCCTGGCGCTGACCGCCCTGGCGCCACAGCGGATGCGGCCGGTGGTCGGGGCCCTGGCGGCCTTCATCATCGTGGTGCTCTTCGCACCCACGATCCTGCTCATCCACGAGCTGCTCAGCCTCGGCGCGGTGTGGGTGACCGTGTTCTTCGCGATCGTGCCGGTGGCGCCGCTGGCACTCGTGCTCCTGCAGGCAGGTTCCCGACGCACCCAGCGCACCACCGCGCGGACCAGCAGCAGACCTGACGCCGCTCTCGACAGCGCTGCAGGTCCGGCCACCGCGACGGCCTAGGACGGCGCAGCCGCGAGCACGCCCACCGTACGGCCGTGGCCTGCCGCGTGCCGAAAGGTATGGACGCGTCAACCTCCCGGAGGACGAAAACGGACCTCGTCCGTTTTCCTCCGGGAGGTCAATATCATCTACCTGGGGGTCGCAAACCGGCGCCTCCAAGATCCTCCCGATGGTCGAGGAAACCGACACCGCCGCGCCTTTAACGTCGCAAGTGTCCGGGCGCCGCGGGGGCGCAGCCCGGGCGAAACCTACCAGCGGGAATGAGTCGGACACGAGGCATCGCGCCGCCCGCGGCCACCTCTGCCCGCGGCAGGTAGAGACCGAAGACGTTCCAGCCCCCAAGGAGCAGAAGCCCTATGAAACCGATACCCCTCACCGCGCGGAAGGCGGGCGCGGTCCTGGCAGCACTGATGCTGTCGACCGCCCTGACGGCCTGCCAACCACAGGCCTCCGCCGCCAGCACCACACCACCCACATCCGCACCCACGCCCACCGCCCCTGCCAGCGGTTCCAGCGACGGTTCCCAGAGCGACATTCCCCGAGGGCTGGAGAACTTCTACAGCCAGAGCATCGACTGGCAGGATTGCCCGGACGGCGCCCCTTTCAAATGCGGGACGGTCACCGTCCCCCTGGACTACGAGCACCCGGATGGCCGCACCATCACGATCGCCCTGAAGAAGCTCCCCGCCTCTGACGGCAACGCTGAGTACGGCTCCCTGTTCACCAACCCAGGAGGCCCCGGCGCCAGCGGCATTGAGACGGTGAAGGACCCGGCCGCTATGCCCGAGGAGCTTCGCGGCGCTTACGACATCATCGGATTCGATCCTCGCGGCGTGGGGCAGTCCACCCCGATCACCTGCTGGACCGACGACGAGATCAAGCAGTCCCTGACAGCCCCTGACGACGGCAGCACCAACCCAATGAAGCCGCTTAAAGGCGTCACCTCCAAGAACGTTCCGGCCCAGGACAAGATCGACCGGGGCGCGGCCAACGCCGCCAGATGCGCCCAGCACTCCGAGGTCCCCGAGCTGCTCGACCACGTCGGCACCCGCAATGTCGCCCGCGACCTGGACATCCTGCGCGCCACCAACGGCAACACGAAGCTGAACTACCTGGGCACCTCCTACGGGACCCATATCGGAGCCATCTACGCCGACCTCTTCCCCGGCCACGTCGGACGCACCGTCCTGAACGCGGCCATGGACCCGTTGCGGCACCGGACCGACAGCGACGCCGAGGTAGTAGCTTTCAAGGAAGGTGCCCTGCGGCAGTACGTCGAACACTGCCGGACTCAGAATGGCTGCCCCCTGACCGGCTCCACGGACGAGGCGATCGCCCAGCTGACGACCTTCGTGGACGGCCTGGACAAGAATCCCCTCACCGCGCCGGACTCCAACGTCACCGTCAACACGGAAAACGCCACCGCCATCGTCCAGCAGTACGCCGTCGAGAAACCGGACTGGGAGGCACTGACCGCCATGCTCACCCCGGCCATGAACGAGCGTGACGGCACCCTCATGGTGAAAGCAAAGCAGAGCGTGCCCGACCTGTCGCCGAATACGACAGTCGAGGAGGCGGTCAGCAGCGCCAACAGCGAGGTCATGTTCGGCGCGGTCATCTGCAACGACTACCCGGACACGGGCGGCACCGCCTCCGACTGGGACGCTCAGGCAGCCGCCGAGAAAAAGAGCTACCCCTTCTTTGGCGGCACCTCGAACGCTATGGAGGCCTACTGCCGCGGCTGGGGACACCGGGGACAGACCCCACCCCAGGAGACCCATGCCAAGGGATCTGCCCCGATCCTCGTCATCGGAACCACAGGAGACTCCCGAACCCTCTACCCCTGGGCCCAGAGCCTCACCGACCAGCTGGACAACGGCCACCTGCTCACCGTCAAGGGCTACGGCCATGGCGCCTCCGGCAGCTGTGCCGGCGCCGCCATGATCGACTTCCTCGTCAACGGAACCGTCCCGGCAGAGGGAACCACCTGCGACGCCGGCCCCCAACAGGCCGTCGGCGGAGCCGAGGGCTGACGGACAGCACCGCACGTGCGACACTTCGGGGCCTCGGGCTCACTCCTGGCGAGTGGTCCGAGGTCCCAGTCTGTTGGGCGGGAGTGGGTGTCGTCGGGTCGGCGGCAGCAGGTTCAGCGAGGGACGTCGTCGACGGTGCACTCGGCCACGGCGACGGCGAGCTGGACCCGGTTGGTGACGCCGAACTTGTCCAGCAGGGCGGAGACGTGGGTCTTGACGGTGCTGGCGCCGACGACGAGCTCCTCGGCGATCTCGCCGTTACCCAGGCCCCGCGCCACGAGCAGGGCGACCTGGCGCTCCCGGTCAGTGACGGTCTCGGGGAAGGTGCGGCGCTGCGGGGTGGCCTCGACGGCTGCCTCGACGAGCCGGTCCAGGACGGAGCCGGAGAAGGCCCGCTGGCCGTCAGCGGCGGCGTGCACAGCACGGAAGATGACCTCGGGGGCGCTGTCCTTGAGGAGGAAGCCGGTGGCGCCGGCGTGCAGGGCGGCGGCGACCATCGCGTCGGTGTCGAAGGCGGTCAGCACGAGGACCTTGGTGTCAGGGCAGTCGGCGGCAATCTGGGCGGTGGCCCAGACACCGTCAGTGCCGGGCATGTGCAGGTCCATGAGGACGACGTCGGGGCGCAGACTGCGCGCCGCGTCATAGCCGCTGCGCCCGTCGGAACCCTCGCCGAGGACCGTGACGCCGGAGTCGCTCTCCAGGATGAGGCGCAAGGCGGCGCGCACGAGGGCGTCGTCGTCAACGATGACAACACGTACACGACGCTGCGGTGAGTCCATGCCGATTCCTTTGCTTGTTCAACTACCTGGGGGCCTACTGTACGTCGGGGCGGGCGGGGACGGCAGCCATGACGATGAACTGCTCTGTGCGCTGCGAGACGTGCAGCTCGCCACCGAGAAGCCGCAGCCGCTCGCGCAGGCCTTCCAGGCCGAGCCCTCCTCCGGGCGCCGTCGGCCGGGGCGTGGACGGGCAGTCGTTGACGCAACGCACCACGAGAGCGGCGACGCCGTCACCGCCGCCGTCGCTGAGACCGTCGGAGGCCTCGACCTCGCAGTCGAGGCGGACCGCGCCGCCGGCCCCGTGGCGACGGGCGTTGGTGAGCAGCTCCTCGATGGTACGCAGGACCGCGTGCCGGCTGCGGGCGTCGGAGGCCTCGAAGGAATCCGCCCAGGACTCGGCCAGGCGCAGGTCTATCTGCTGGCCGGCCTCCCGCTCCCAGGACAGGACGTCCTCGACATCGGACCAGGTGGCGCGGGCGCCGTCGGCGGAACCGTCGTCGTGCAGGACGGCGAGGATCTGGCGCAGCTCGCGTCCGGAGTCGGCGGCGAGGGTGTGGATGCTGTCCGCGATCTTGCGGACGCTGCCCAGATCCAGGTCGGTACGGGTCTGGAGCGCGCCGGCGTGGAGGGAGACCAGGGAGAGGCGGTGAGCGAGGGAATCGTGCATCTCGCGGGAGATGCGGGCGCGTTCCTCGGCGCGGCTCTGGGCGATGCGCGCCTCCTGTGTGGTGCGGATGAGGCGAGCCTCGCGGGAGGCTGAGCGCAGCAGCTCCTCGCGGGCCTGCAGGTTGACGCCCAGCATGACGCAGACGATGCAGATCGGGAGAGCAACCACTGCGTATGCGGCGACGGACGATAGCGTGGCCTCTTCGCGAATCGGATTGAGGAGCGGAGACATGGACACGCCCACGACCATGACGGCCACCACGACCGGTATCGCTTTCGCCCCTTTACGCATGCCGATGACGGTCCCAGACACATAAGCCGCCACCTGCGGCCATATGGGGATGAGCCCCAGGAAGACGATAAGGATCGACAACGACGGGCGGGGTCCTCTGAGGACCGGGATGAGGAGGAGAAGACAGGTCAGGGAGATGAGTACGTGTCCGGCATACAACACCTGCCAGCGGTCCAGGCCCGGCACGACCGTGGAGCCGCCTTCCAGCTTGAGGTACGCCCTCAGGGCGAGCAGCGTCTGCACCACGGTGATCGAGGCCGTGCCGCTCCAGACGAGGATCTGCACCTTGCGGGCGTGCGCGCTGGAGGAGACGGGGGCGTCGGACATGGGCCGACTCTACTGAGAGCGCCTGCGCGGGAGCCTCCCCCAGGTGGGGGATGCGCCGACGCCGGTGGGATCGCCGCGCGTTCGTGGGGTAGGTGCCGCGTTCGTACCCTCTACCCCTCGAACGGGAGGCATAAGGTACGAACGCGGCGATCGAGGTCGGGCAGTAGGGCAACGGGACACGAGCGACCGCGGCGCTGTGCCACAACCTGCCCACCACCGGTAGTGCACACTGTGCCCCATGGCAGACGGGACCCCACGCGACCTCACCGGGCTCCTGGAGTCCATCGGCGGGCGCGACGGCCGGCTCGTCCACCTCCAGCGCACCCCGGCCCGCCCCGGCCGCCACGCCGACTGGCCCGACTGGGCGGACCCCGACCTTGTGACCGCCTATCGTCGCATCGGCGTCGAGCACCCCTGGACGCACCAGGTCGCCGCCGCGCACTCCGCCCACACCGGCCGCCACACGGTCCTGGCGACCGGCACCGGCTCGGGCAAGTCCCTGGCGGCCTGGCTGCCGGCGCTCTCCGACGTCCTGGCCGCTCAGTCCCCCGGCGCCGACTCGCGCATCTCCGCCCACACCCGGCGCCCCACCACCCTGTACCTCTCCCCCACCAAGGCGCTCGCCGCCGACCAGGCCGCCGCCCTGGCCCGGCTCATCGGTGAGCTCGAGGCCGTCCAGCGCGAGGCCGGCACGCCCGCGGGCTCCCTGCGCACGGTGCGCGCCGGCACCTGCGACGGCGACACTCCCCTACCCGAGCGCGACTGGGTGCGCGCCCACGCCGACGTCGTCCTGACCAACCCCGACTTCCTCCACTTCTCCCTGCTACCGGGCCACGAGCGCTGGAGCCGTCTCCTGCGGGGCCTGCGCTACATCGTCATCGACGAGTGCCACGCCTACCGCGGGATTCTGGGCGCGCACGTCGCCCTCGTACTGCGTCGCCTCCTGCGGCTCGTGGCGCGCCTGCGCCCACGCGGCCCGCAGCCGGTGGTCCTGTGCGCCTCGGCGACGGCGGCCGAGCCGGCCCTCACCGCGGCCCGCCTCATCGGCGTCGATCCCGACGACGTCGTAGCCGTCACCGAGGACGGCGCACCCGCCGGGGAGCGCACCCTGGCCCTGTGGCAGCCGGCCCTGCGCGACCCCTGGATGCTGCCTGCGCCCGACGTCGAGCCGGCCCAGGACTCGGCCCGTGCCGCCGAACCGAACTCGGGCGACCTGAGCGAGGACCCTTCGGCGCGGCGCAGCGCCGTCGTCGAGGCCGCCGAGCTGCTCGTGGACCTGTTGAGCGTGGGCGCCCGGGCACTGGTGTTCGTGCGCTCGCGTCGTTCGGCGGAGGTCGTGGCCGAGCGGGCCCGCCACACGCTGGGGCTCTCGCTGCCCGAGCTCGTCGGCACGGTGTCGGCCTACCGCGGCGGCTACCTGCCCGAGGAGCGCCGGGCCCTGGAAGCCGACCTGCGTTCGGGCCGGCTGCGGGCCCTGGCCACCACCAACGCCCTGGAGCTGGGCATCGACGTCACCGGACTGGACGCGGTCCTCATCGCCGGCTGGCCGGGCACGCGCGTCTCGCTGGGTCAGCAGGCGGGCCGGGCCGGGCGCGCCGGGACCCGCGGCCTCGCCGTCCTCATCGCCTCCGACAACCCGCTGGACGCCTACCTGGTGCACCACCCCGAGGCGGTCTTCGCCGTCCCCGAGGCCACGGTCTTCGACCCGGCCAACCCCTACGTGCTCGCACCCCACCTGTGCGCCGCCGCCTCCGAGGCGCCCTTGCGGACCTCGGACCTGGCCCTGTTCGGCCTGTCCGACGACGCCCTGCTGCGCGAGCTGGAGGGTCGGGGCGCGCTGCGGCGTCGGCCCACGGGCTGGTTCTGGAACGTCAACCTGCCCGGGCGGCCCCAGGATCTGACCTCCCTGCGCGGCGACGGCCCGCCCGAGGTGCCGGTGGTGGAGGCCGACACGGGCGTCGTCATCGGCACGGTCGACGGCGCGGCCGCCGACTCCACCGTCCACGAGGGCGCGGTCTACGTCCACCAGGGGCGCGTCTACGTGGTCGAGGAGCTGGCCGACGACGTCGCCCTCGTGCGGCGCAAGGCTGCGGTCGGCTACCGCACGCGGGCCCGGTCGCGCTCGAGCGTGCGCATCATCGCCGAGCGCGAGCAGCAGGTCTGGGGCTGGCCGGGTCAGACGACGCCGGAGGACTGCCGTGAGCCATCGGCGCGTGAGTCCGAAGAGCCAGCCGGTCCCGGCGGCGGTCCCAGCGGAAGTTCCATCCCGGCCAGCACCGATCCCAATCCGGCCGGCAGTGGGCGGGCCGGCGTCGGACCGGCCAGTTCTGCCCCCGGCGACACCCCCAAGCCCCCGGGCACGCCAGCCATCACCTGGTCCTTCGGCTCGGTGGAGGTCACCAGTCAGGTGACCGGCTACCAGCGGATGGCGCTGCCCGGCGGGGAGGTCGTCTCCCAGCACGCCCTGGAGATGGACGAGCACGTGCTGCCCACCGCCGCCGTGTGGTGGACGATCCCGCAGGAGGTCTGCGAGGCGGCGGGCCTGGAGCCCACCGACCTGCCCGGGGCCCTGCACGCGGCCGAGCACGCGAGCATCGGGATGCTGCCGCTGCTGGCCACTTGCGACCGCTGGGACATCGGCGGGCTGTCAACGGCGATGCACCCGCAGACGGGGGCGCCCACGGTCTTCGTCCACGACGGGCACGCCGGCGGTGCGGGCTTCGCCGAGCGCGGCTACCGGGCCGGGCGCGACTGGCTGGAGGCGACGCTGGCCGTCATCGAGGGCTGCGGCTGCGCGAGCGGCTGCCCCTCCTGCGTGCAGTCGCCCAAGTGCGGCAACAACAACGAGCCCCTGGACAAGGCCGGGGCCGCCGTCCTGCTGCGGCTCCTGATTGATGCGGCGCCCCACAACCCCTCAACCACCGACCCCGCCCCTACGCGGGCATGAACCAACATTCATAAGACGCTCTCCCTCATATTCATGAGATGCTCGCCCTCACGCACCGTGAGGCTGATACGTTCCCAGCATGCTCCTTCGATTACTGCGCACGCACCTGCGCCCCTATACCGGGTTGCTGGTGTGCGTCCTGGTGCTTCAGTTCGCTGAGGTGATGGCCTCCCTGTACCTCCCCACCCTCAACGCCGACATCATCGACAAGGGTGTGGCCACCGGGGACACCGGTTATATCTGGCGGATGGGCGCGTTCATGCTGGGGGTCAGCCTGGCCCAGGGCGTGTGCACGGTGCTGGCGACCTACCTCGCGGCGCGCGCGGCGATGAGCATGGGCCGGGACCTGCGCGGCGAGGTCTTCGACCGGGTCAGCGGCTTCTCCGAGCGGGAGATCTCCGCCTTCGGGGCGGGCTCGCTCATCACCCGCAACACCAACGACGTCCAGCAGGTCCAGATGCTGGTGATGATGAGCGCCACGATGCTGGTGACGGCGCCGTTCATGGCGGTGGGCGGCATCGTCATGGCAGTCACGCGCGCCCCGGGTCTGTCGTGGCTCATCGGGGTGTCCGTGCCGGTCCTGCTGGTCGCGGTGGGCCTCATCGTGGGCCGCATGCTGCCCCTGTTCCGCTCCTACCAGGACAAGCTCGACGCCATCAACCGGGTGATGCGCGAGCAGCTCACCGGCATCCGAGTGATCCGCGCCTTCGTGCGCGAGCAGGCCGAGACCGAGCGCTTCGAGGACGCCAACACCGATATCGCCCGAGTCGGCGAGCGCGTGGGCCAGCTCTTCGTCCTGCTGTTCCCACTGGTGATGCTGGTGCTGGACGTGACGATCGTCGGCGTCATCTGGTTCGGCGGCCACCGGGTCGGCGACGGCGACGTGGAGGTCGGCACCCTCATCGCCTTCATGTCCTACCTCATGCAGATCCTCATGGGCATCGTCATGGCGAGCTTCATGACGATCATGATCCCGCGCGCCGCCGTGTGCGCCGAGCGCATCAGCGAGGTGCTGGCGACGCCGCCGACCATCACCTCCTCCCCCGACGCCGTCGACACCTTCCCGGCTCCCGGAACGGTTGAGATGCGGGACGTCACCTTCGTCTACCCCGACGCCGACGCCCGCGTCCTGGCGGAGGTGAGCTTCACGGTCCAGCCCGGGACGACGACGGCGATCGTCGGCTCGACGGCGTCGGGCAAGTCCACGGTGGTGCGGCTGCTGGCCCGGTTGCTTCAGGCCAGCAGCGGGCAGGTGCTCATCGGCGGCACCGACGTTCGTGAGGCCGACCCCGAGGCGCTGTGGGCCCAGATGGGGCTCGTGCCTCAGCAGCCCTTCCTGTTCGCCGGGACCGTGGCCTCCAACCTGCGCCTGGGGCGCGAGGAGGCCACCGACGACGAGCTGTGGGAGGCCCTGGAGGTCGCCCAGGCCAAGGACTTCGTCTCCAAGATGGACGGGGGCCTTGAGGCGCCCATCGCCCAGGGCGGCACGAATGTCTCGGGTGGTCAGCGTCAGCGCCTGGCCATCGCCCGGGCCCTGGTGCGCCGGCCCGACATCCTCATCTTCGACGACTCCTTCTCGGCCCTGGACGTGTCCACTGACGCGCGGCTACGCGAGGCCATGGGGCCGGCGACGGTCGGCATCACGAAGGTGATCGTGGCCCAGCGCGTCTCCACGATCGTCGAGGCCGACCAGATCCTCGTCCTGGACGGCGGCCACCTGGTGGGCAGCGGCACGCACACCGAGCTGCTGGCCACCTGCGCCGTCTACCGCGAGATCGTCACCTCCCAGCTCGGAGCGGAGGCCGCAGCATGAGCAGGAACGCGAGCAGTCACATGGGCAGGAACACCGGCGAGAACGCTGACAAGATCGCCGGCAAGAAGGCCGGGAACGGTGCGCGTACCGCCGCGAGCGCCGTCGTCGCCCCCGATGAGCTCAGCGAGGAGGACCTCAAGCTGGCCGCTGAGGCGCAGGCCGCCTCGGGCGACTGGCACGACGGGCCGCCTCCGGGCAAGGCCGAGGCCTTCTGGCCCTCCTTCAAGCGGATGGTCGGGCTGCTGGGCGCCTACCGGGTCTCCCTGATGATCGTGGCCCTGGCCGCGGTGGGAACGGTGGTGCTGGCGGTGGCGGCCCCCAAGGTGCTGGGTCAGGCCACCAACGTCATCTTCGAGGGCGTGGTCTCCACGATGCTGCCGGCCGGCACCACCAAGGCCCAGGCCATCGAGGCCCTGCGGGCGCGGGGGATGGATGACTTCGCCACGATGCTCTCGGCGATGGATGTCATTCCCGGCGCGGGCATCGACTACGCCCGCCTGGGCCGGATCCTGACGGTGGTGCTGGGCCTGTACGTGGGTTCGGGCCTGCTCAACTGGCTTGAGGGCTGGCTCATCAACCGCATCACCATCAAGGCCCTCTACCGGCTGCGCGCCCAGGTGGAGGACAAGGTCCACCGCCTGCCGCTGAGCTATTTCGACACCGTCCAGCGCGGTGAGCTGCTCAGTCGCCTGACCAACGACGTCGACAACGTCACCAACACCCTCCAGCAGTCCCTGTCCGGTGCCCTGACGGCGATCCTCACGGTGGTGGGGGTGCTGGGGATGATGTTCTCGATCTCCTGGAAGCTGGCGCTGGTGGCGCTCATCATGTTCCCGCTCATGGGCGTGGTCTTCGGGGTGATCGGGCCGCGCTCGCAGAAGGCCTTCACCCACCAGTGGGCGCGCACCGGCAAGATCAACACCCGGGTGGAGGAGTCCTTCTCCGGGCACGCCCTGGTGCAGGTCTACGGACGCACGGACTCGGTGCGCGAGGCCTTCGCCGCCGAGAACGAGGAGCTGTTCCGGGCCTCGCTGCGCGCCCAGTTCCTCTCCGGGATCATGATGCCGATCATGCTGGTCATCGGGAACATCAACTATGTGGCCATCGCGGTGGTCGGCGGCGCCATGGTCGCCTCCGGGTCGCTGCGTCTGGGCGATGTGCAGGCCTTCATCCAGTACTCCCAGCAGTTCTCCCAGCCCCTGGGCCAGCTCGGCGGCATGGCCACGGCCGTGCAGTCCGGGACTGCGAGCGCCGAACGGATCTTCGAGCTGCTCGACGCCGAGGAGGAGCGTCCCGACGACGTCGCACCGAAGAGCACCGGCGCCGCGGGGACCGGTCCCAGCACCTCGGCGGTTTCGCCGAAGAGCCCGGCGGGGCCGGGCGTCATCGAGATGGAGCATGTGCGCTTCTCCTACAGTCCGGAGGTCGAGCTCATCCGGGATCTGTCGCTGCGGGTCGACCCCGGACACACGGTCGCGATCGTGGGGCCCACGGGGGCGGGCAAGACCACCCTGGTCAACCTGCTCATGCGCTTCTACGAGCTCGATGGGGGACGCATCCTCATCGACGGGCGCGACATCGCCACGATGACGCGTCACGACGTGCGTCGCCGGACCGGCATGGTCCTGCAGGACCCGTGGCTGTTCGCCGGCACGATCCGCGAGAACATCCGCTACGGGCGGCCCGGGGCCAGTGATGAGGAGGTCGAGGCCGCCGCGAGGGCGTGCTTCGTCGACCACATCATCAAGGCCCTGCCGCAGGGCTACGACACGGTTCTGGAGGAGGACGCCGCGAACATCTCCGCCGGCGAGCGCCAGCTGCTCACGATCGCGCGGGCCTTCGTGGCCAACCCGGCAGTGCTCATCCTCGATGAGGCCACCAGCTCGGTGGATACCCGCACGGAGCTGTTGGTCCAGCAGGCGATGAACGCGCTGCGCGAGGGCCGCACGAGCTTCATCATCGCCCACCGCCTGTCCACGATCCGCGACGCCGACACCATCCTGGTCATGGAGCACGGCGACATCGTCGAGCAGGGCAGCCACGATGAGCTCATCGCGGCGGGCGGCGCCTACGCGCGCCTCCACGCGGCCCAGTTCGCGGGCGGCGCCACCGTCGCCGTCGAGGACTGACAAGATATTCTCCGGAGAGATCGCACACAGTTCAGAACAATCGGCAGCGCACACCGCCTTCAAAGCCCCTGTAGTGTAAAGTACTATTTAAGGGTTATTTAACGCGAGCTCAGGGAGAAGCATAGTATGCCTGGATATTTGGTAGGCTGGGGCTACCAAGGACGCACCCTCGAAGACCTCATTCATTCCATGCGCGAAGTTAAAGCAACTCGCCTTATTGACGTCCGCATGACCCCAGTGTCCCGAGTGAAAGGATTCTCCAAGACCCGACTGCGCAACCACGTCGAGTCTCACGGATTCATTTATGAGCACCTCCCACAGCTGGGAAATCCAAAAACGAACCGTGCAGGGTATGCCACCCCAGACACCCCCGAAGCGCGTCGCGCTCATATGCGCTACATCAAAGAGATCCTAGACTCAGAGCGCGGCAAGGCGGCATTAGATTATCTCTCCAATCTTATCGAAGCTGAAGAAACCATTTATCTCCTATGTTTCGAGAACGACCAGCGATGCTGCCACCGAAACCAAATTATTGATGAGGTGAATAGAATTCGGGAAGCAAGGTTTTTCACCACCATGGCCGTTGCAGGTTAAAATAGGACAGACGAGGCCATCATCGCCCTACTAACATCCCTTTTCTTCGGATAGTAAACACTGAGCACCGAGAAGGTGTGGCGCTTATGTCCTGAAGCTTGGTTTCCGAGCACAAATCGAGTGCTGCGATCAGGGCTTAACATCACGGTTTCGAACCGATCTTTTATCCACGACCAGACATCTCCCCCCTCCTTCTGCGCACGACGTTGAAGCGCCGTCAACTCCCAGTCAAGAATCCCCTGTCGATGTGTACGACAGCCGTTGGCTTCACATCGGTATATGTACCAAGCCTGAAAAGGCGGAGACTCTAGAGGAGATGCATCTCTCCTCAGGGTGGCCCCCAAATCTAAAGCAAGCTGAGCCTGATTCAACTCTATCGTGCGTTTTTGACTCTCAGACCAGCCTTCACTCACAGAAATTTCGATGCGCGGATCAATCGGGACAACAAGACCCAGCGAAGTAGCTCCACCAGGATCAATCCGCGCTCCACGATTAAGCACACATGCAGTGGTCGGCTCTACACGTCCCATAATTTCATGTCGGCGTACAGAACTGCTCCTCGTCTCTTCAAGTACAGTTATTCTATTGAAATCTTTGACCCTCAAACTTTCTGGGCGCCCGTCACCATGAGTCGGCGCCGTGACATCAACCTCAACAATCGAGTACTTAGGGAATTGGCGCTCAAAGTCCAGATGGCGAAACGGGACCGGATACAGTCTCACCCAGCGCAGCGGCCCAGGATGCACCACAAGACCCGCAACACAGACAGTATCTACGTAAGTCTTCGAAGGAGTCGGTGCCGTTTTAACAACAATAAACACCTGAATGCGCCTGCCAGCACGATCAGCTTGGCGAGCAAGGATAACATCCTTGGTTGAGAGGGCATCAGAGTTCATAAAATTACCTTTCGTTTGCGACGGACAGGCATCCGCGACGCGCGTCAGAGAAAAAAGGGGCACCCCCTGTTCCTGATGAACGCGTTTCAACTGATTCGATACGACTCTCATTGAGACCACAACCTCTCCGTCACTCGACAAGTAAAGGCGAACAGCGGGCACACAAGATGAGTCCGGTAAATTATACGGTCATCATTCTCATGTACGCACTGTTCACCTGTGGTTTCACATCTTTCCATCACTCATCAGTGACCTGGCGGAGCATCGACGGGGCCGGCGCGGGCCTGGGCGGTGGCTTGGCGGGGTCGGCCGAGGATCGTCGTCGGGACGATGACGCTGACGGTGACGTCCTCACCGGCCACGGAGCAGGTGCTCACCGAGGCGCCATTGGCTGCAGCTACGCGCTGCGCCATGGCGCAGGGGTCGCCCGGGGCGATGACAGAGGACAGGACCGTGGCACCGGAGATGGCGGCGAGGTCGGCGGCGGCCCTGGCCCGGCCGGTGGCGCTCTGGGCCTGGATGAGGCCCGCGATGCCGACTGCCGCGGCCAGCAGTACGGCGATGACGCCGAGCGCGTAGACAGTCCCCGAGCCGCGCTCGTCCCAACCCGGGCGATTTCCTCCAGCACCCCGCGTGGCCGGTTGCCGCGCCGCTCGTCCAGCCGGGTGGCAGGACGGCCAGCCAGTCTCCCGGCCGGAGGTCGCGAGCGCGGTGGAAGCCACGGCAGACAGAGCGGGTGGGGCCGGGTCGTGGGCCGCCAGTCGGGGCCTGTCTCCCCGGCGGCTCATGGGCTGCTCGGTTCGGTCGGCGAAGGCCAGCAGGACCGACAGAACCGGGTCGTGGACCACCTTTCGGCTCCAGTCTCCATGGCGGTTCATGGGCTGCTCGGTTCGGTGTAGGTGCAGGCGCGGGCCCGGGCCGTCAGGCCCAGGCCGCCCAGGGGGCCGGGGACGGGTCGGGCGGCGGTGACGCACGTGAGCTCGCCCTGCTCGACGCCGAGGCTCACCCCTCCGGCCACGCGCTGGGCGGCGCCGGCGTAGTCCTCCTGGCCGATGGCGGCCTGACGGGCGGCGGTGCGGGCGGCGTCGGCCACCCGCAGCTGAGTGACGCCAGCGCTGACCGCCGCCAGAACCATCAGCAGGACGAGGACGACGGCAGGCAGTGACAACGCCGTCTCAGCCGTCACCATCCCCTCCTCTCCTCCTCCGGTGCACCCGCCCTGGTCGCCGCCCCAGCGGCCTCGTCGGGGCCGGCGACCAGGTGAGGGATGCGGTTCCGCGCGGCTGGAGGGCCGGCGGGAAGCGGGACCCGGGCGGCGACGTCGGCCACCGCCGGGTACCCGGGCTACTCGGGGGCGAGCGCGCCCACCTGCTGCGATGACAGCGCACATCACACCGAGAGCGCCTGCTCGATGATGGACTGCAACGCCCCGCTCAGGCTGCCCGAGCGCATGAGCGCCAGCAGCAGGCCGGCGAAGGCCGCGGCCGCCAAGGTGCCGATGGCGTACTCGGCGGTGGCCATGCCGTCCTCCTTGCTCGTCAAGCGCCGCAGGAGCGCCGGCAGCGTCGAGGCGTCACTCGGGCGGGCCAGCATCACGCTGGTGCGCAGGGTACGCAAGGTGGTCCGGGTGGGTCTCCTCATGGTGGTTCTCCTCTGGTCGGTGGGGACCAGCGCACCGCCGCTCCCCAGCGGGCGCCGTGCCCGCCCCACCAGCATCGGGCCGCCCCGAGCCGCCGCGCTCAGGGGCTTGTCAGCCCTGTGGAGACCACCTGCAGTCCCGGCTCTGTGGCATCGGGGACCGCCTGAGCCCTGGCCGATCGGCGTGGATGGGTCCGCTGCAGGCGCCCGTGAGGCGATGGCCGGATACCGCGGAGGACACCGGGGAGGAGGTGCAGACTGCCACCGGCCGCCACCACCGTCACTCCCGACCGGGGACATTCCGCGCGTCCGGGTGCGTGTCGTTCCGGCCGGGGGCATTCGACGCCGTCGGGGACAGCAATCCCGTCCCCCAACGCGCGAGACGTCCCCGACCGGAAGAAAATGTCCCCGGCCACGCAGAAGGCCCCCGCCCGAGCACAACCGGATGGGGGCCGCAGCGCAGTTGCTTGGGCACGGCCGGCCCACGGCGGCGCCCGACGACGTCGAGCGCCTCAGCCCTCGATGAGCTCGCGGATCTCGGCGGCGGTCAGGGCCGCCGGGCTGAGTCCGCCCGAGCCCGCCGCAGCAGCCGCACCACCGGCGGCACCAGCACCCTCGCCACCGGCCTCAGCCTCCCCGGCCCCCTCGACGACCCGGGCGAAGAGCTCGGCCTTCTTCTCCTTGAGGGCCATGACCTTCTCCTCGATGGTGTCGGCCGAAACGAGCCGGTAGACCATGACCGGCTTGTCCTGGCCGATCCGGTGGGTGCGGTCGACGGCCTGCTCCTCGGCCTGCGGGTTCCACCATGGGTCCAGCAGGAAGACGTAGTCGGCCTCGGTGAGCGTGAGCCCGAAGCCGCCGGCCTTGAGGGAGATGAGGAAGACGTCGGCCTCGCCGGCCCGGAAGGCGTCGATGACCTTCTGCCGGTCGGGGGTGGAGCCGTCCATGTAGGCGGTTCGCACACCGGTGGCCTCCAGGTGCTCGCGCACGCCGGAGAGGTAGCGCGTGAACTGGGAGAAGACGAGGGCGCGGTGCCCCTCGGAGAGGATCGGCCCCAGGTGCTCGACCAGCACCTCGACCTTGGCCGATGGGCTCGGCCGCCGCCCCGGCCCCCTGCGGCCCGTTACTGGGGCACCGGCAGCCTTGCCCTTCACGGCTTTCGCACCGCGGGCCGCCCTCCTGCCGGAACCGCCCGTCCCGCCGGCCTCCCCGGCTTCCCCGCCACCCGCGCTCTCGGCGGCCTCAGGCTCCATCCCGTCCTCGCCGTCGACGAGCGCCGGGTCGAGCGCCATCTGCCGCAGGGTGGTCAGCGCCTTGAGCGCGATGAAGCGCGACTGGGCGGTGTCCTCCTCCAGCAGCCCGAGGATCCGCTGCCGCTCGCGGGCCAGGCGCTGGTCGTAGGCCTTGCGGTGCTTGGCGCCGAGCTCGACGGACAGGACCTGCTCGGTCTTGGCGGGCAGGTCCGCGGCCACCTGCTCCTTGGTGCGCCGCAGCAGGAAGGGACGCATCCTGCGCCGCAGCCGCCCCAGCGCCTCGGCGTCCCCACGGTCGATCGGCTTGCGGTAGACCTGCCCGAAGCGCTCCGGGTCGGGCAGCAGCCCCGGCGCCGCGATGCTCATGAGCGCCCACAGGTCCATGAGCGAGTTCTCCAGCGGCGTGCCCGTGATCGCGATGGTCGACGGCGACCGCAGCCGCCGCACCGCCTTGTAGGTGGCCGAGGTGTGGTTCTTGACGAACTGGGCCTCGTCGCACACCACCCAGGCCCAGTCCTGGGCGATGAACTCCTCTTCGCCCAGGCGCGCGATCGTGTAGGAGGTGACGACGACGTCGCAGCCCTCCACGATCTGTGCCAGAGTCTCCTCACGCTTGGCGGCGGTCCGCCTCACGGCCCGGACCCGCAGCCCCGGGCAGAAGCGCTCGGCCTGCTCCACCCAGGAGCCGACGACGGAGGTCGGCGCGATGACGAGCACCGGCCCGGTCCCCTCCGGCTCACCGGGGTCGCCGGAGCCGGTCGGCTCGCTCCCTTGGGTCTCCTCACGCTGTTCGATGAGACGCTGGACGGCGGCGAGCACCTGGACGGTCTTCCCCAGTCCCATGTCGTCGGCGAGGACCCCGCCGAGGCCCGCCTGGCGCAGGAAGTCCAGCCACCGGTAGCCCTCGAGCTGGTAGGGGCGCAACGTCGCCCGCATCCCCTCGGGCACGGGCGCCCCACCGGCCCCTTCGCCGGTCCTCCCACTGGTGCCGCCCGCGTCGTTGCCTTCGACGGACCGTCCACCGGAGGACTCACCCGCGGCCTCGGCGGCGCGCGCCCGCTCCAGCAGTCGCCCGACCCGCTCCTTCCAGCGAGCCGTGGCCTGCTCGATGACTCCGAGTGACTCCAGGACCTCGTAGTAGCCGGCGTGCAGGGCACTGACCCGTAGCTCGCCCTGCGCCTGCGGGTCGGCCAGCTCGCGGCCCTCCTCCATGAGGCGGGCCAGGGCCTCGATCTCCGGGCGGTCGATGCTCACCCAGGTGCCCGACTCCAGGAGCACCTCGGGCTCCCCGGTAGCCACGGCCGCCATGAGCAGCGCCAGAGGGATCTCCTCTTCGCCCACGTGGACGCGCACGGACAGGGAGAACCAGTCGGGACGGTCCTCGTCGTCGCTGACGCTGGTGGTGATGACCGGGGCGGCCTCGGCCTCGCGGTAGTCGGGGACGTCGTCGTCGACCTCGATGTCGAAGGCCTCCAGCTCGCGCAGGACCGGCAGCGTCTCAGTCATGAAACGGGCCGTGTCCATGCCGCGCAGGTCCAGGGGCTGCCAGAGGGCCGGGTGCCGGCCGGCCAGGGGCAGCAGGTGGTTGAGGACCTCGCGGGCCAGGCGGGTCTCCCCCTCAATGTCCCGGCCGGCGGTCCTGTCCTCAACGCGGCCCTCGGCCGCCGCAGCCAGGTCGGGCAGGGCGTGACTGCTCCGGACCTCGCCGTCCTCCCCGACGTAACGGATGGACCACTCGGTGCTCAGGTGGTGCTCGGCGGTATCGACGTGGACCGCGAGCGCGGCGCGCAGCGTCGTGGGGCGGGGCAGGCGGATGGAGGTGTCGGCGGACAGGACCGGCAGCGCCCGGGTGAGGGCCTCAAGGTGCTCAGTCTCGAAACGCTCGACGTCCCCGGCCGGGATGGTGATGGCCTCGCCGTCGCCCCGCAGCACCCGGGAGAGGGCCTCGGTGGGGCGCGGCTCGAGCGGCATGAGGAGCAGCTCGCGCCCGGGCATCCACGTGTAGAAGCCGTGAACCGGGTCCCCGATCGGCATGAGGGAGAAGCCCAGGCGCAGTCCGGGGACCTGCAGGCGGCGCAGCTCCTCGACGTCGTCGATCTCGAGGGCGGGGGTGATGGCGATGTCGCCGTCGTCCTCCCGGGTGAGGTGGATGCCGCCGCGCAGCCCGTCGGCGAGGTAGACGGGCATGCCGCGGCGCTGGGCGGTGGTGAGGGTCAGGCCGGCCGCCACCCCGCGGCGCAGCACGTCCCAGACGTGGGCGGGCGCAGTCGTCAAGGAGAGGCGGTCATCGGCGTAGCAGAAGCCGTAGCCACCGGCCATGCCGGACAGCTCGCGCAGGACACCCATGACGGCGGGATCGACGTCGTCCTCCAGGCCCCCGGAGACGATCTGGGTCCAGGCGGCACCCTGCCGGTTCCAGCCGCGCTTGCCCTCGATGAGCGGCAGCATGGACAGGCCGGCGGGGGTGCCCCACATGTTGCCGGGGTCGTCGATGATCTCCAGGGCCATCCGACGGCGCGGGGCTCGCTCCACCTGCAGCAGGTCGGCCAGCCGGCTCTCCCAGGGGGCGGGCCCGCCGGAGGGGGCGGCGACGTCGGGCTCGGCCTGCGCCAGGGCGCGCGCGGTGATGAGCAGGGCGGCCGTGTGCTTGCAGTCGCTGCCCACCGGGCACGAGCAGGTGCCGGCCCAGGATACCGGGGCGCTGCGGGCGCCCTGCTTGCGGAAGACCATGGTCTGGTAGGTGTGCGCGCCCGAGCCCTTGGACTGGGCGCTGATGATGTCCCCGTCCCCGGCGACGCTGATACCCCGCACCCGCCCCTTGCGCGCATAGTCCAGGCCGCGCTCAAAGGCCCGGTGGCCGACCCGACTGATGATCTGGTCATCAGTGAGCTCCACCGGCCAGTCGTCATGCCGAATCGCGCGAGCCATGACCCCAGGTTAAACGCGGGGTACAACAACTTCGGGCGCCGTCCGGCTGCTGATCGCACGCTGGGCGCGAACGACACCGGTCTCACACCCGGTCACGTGGGGCCGGGTGAGGGGCGGGGTGAGCGACCGGCCGTAGCCCGGTCGGACGGGCGGGTGGAGGCCTCCCCCGTGAGGAGGAGCCGGGTCGGTCCCGGATTTCGCACCCGGGAGGGATCACATTCCGATGACGGTGCGTTGTACTGGATTCATGAACGCGATGCTGACCTGTGAAGAGCTGTTCCTGCTGCTGACCAAGGACTCCGGCAAGCCGGAGAGCCGCATGACGTACCCGGCCTACGGGCTCACCGGCGCGCTACTCACCGATCTGCTGCTGACCGGCCGTATTAGCCTGACCGAGGAGCGCAGCCCCCGCGTCTACATCGTCAGCGCCGAGCCGACCGGGCACCCCGTCCTGGACCGGGCCCTGGAGATCCTGCCCGCCAAGAACGGCAAGCGATTCTCCTCCCTGGTGTCCTGGGGCAAGCTCAACCCCACCCGCCACATCGCCGAGTCCTTGGAGGCGGCCGGGGTGGTGCGCATCCACACCGGCGGGCTGTTCGGGTCACTGAACCCCAGTTACCCCACGCTGGACCCCGTCCCCGAGCGGCAGCTGCGCGCCCGCATCGACGCTGCCCTGCGCGGGGTGCAGCCGCCGACCGCCTCCGACGTCGCCCTGCTGTCGATCCTGCAGGCGCTCGGTGTCGCACCAACCGTCCTGCCGCAGCAGGAGACCGGTCTCAGCCGCGGCGAGCTCAAGCGCCGGATCAAGGAGCTCGCGGGGGAGAGCCCCGTGGGTCGTGCGGTGCAGCGGGCCGTGGAAGCCGTGACGGTGGCCATCATCGCCGCAGGGAGCGTTGCGGCGACCTCGTCGAGCTGATCGCGGCCGGCACTCCGGGAACCACCGCCCCCACTCCGGCCCCGTCGGGGACATTCCGCGCGGCCGGGTGCGTGTCCTTCCGGGCGGGGACCTTCGACGCCGTCGGGGACCGGAATCCTGTCACCGAACGCGCGAGACGTCCCCGCCGGCAAGTACCGTCATCCATCTCCGAGCACACGCAGCAGCAGATCCTGCTCGACGTCGGACAACGGCTCGGTCTCATCATCCCCGGCCGTAAAGGCGATCCCAGCGAGGACCGCCCCCAGGACCAGCCGGGCTCCGGCATGAGGATCCAGGTCGACGGCGCCCTCACCGCGCGCCAGGGCCTGATCCCGGATCTGCTCCAGATGAGAGCGGGTGGCGGCGAGGAGCTGACCGAGAAACAGCTCCCTGAGCTCCTGGTCCTGGGGCAGCTCGCCCAGAAGAGACAGCATCGCCTGACCTGTGGCCCCTGACAGCGACCGGTTCTTGTGGGCGATGAAGGCCCGCAGGTCACTTTGCAACGAACCAGTATCGAAGTCCTCGGCCGCGGAAGCGCCGGAACCCGCGGCCTCATCGGCCACGCCAGTCTCGATCATGCGTCTGGTCGCGGCCAGGACGAGTTCGCGCTTGGTGGGCCATCGGCGGTAGAGGGTGGCGGTGGAGACTCCGGCGCGCCGGGCCACGGCCGCCGTGGTCAGCGCTGCGTAACCGCTCTCGGCCAGGAGGTCACGCACGGCCAGCATGATCGCCGGCCCCAGAGCGGCATCAACCGGCCGTCCCGGGGCGCGCTTGCTCCTCGGTGCTTGTGAACCCGCTGCGTTCATGAGGAGATCGTACCGACTAATAATGAAACTGATTGACTTCGTTTCCTAGGAGTGTCAGGATGCGGCCATGCAATCACCGGCAGCACACTCCAGTGACAACACCGACAACTTCGACTCCGCCATCGATCTGAGCGGCGTCCCAATCGACGCCAGCAGCCCCGTCATGGTCACCGGCGCCACCGGCTACCTGGGCAGCTGGGTCACCAAGGGCCTGCTCGACGCCGGCGTCACCGTCCACGCCGCTGTGCGCGATCCCCAGAACACGAGCAAGGTCACCCACCTGAACCGCATGGCCGAGCAGGCGCCGGGCACTCTGCGCCTCTTCGCCAGCGACCTGCTCCAGCCCGGCTCCTACAACCAAGCTATGGAAGGCTGCGCCGTCGTCATCCACACGGCCTCGCCGTTCATTCGCGCAGTCGCAGATCCTCAACGAGACCTTGTCGCCCCAGCACTGCAAGGAACCCGCAACGTTCTGGCCGGCGTCGAGCGCACCCCGTCGGTCACAAGAGTGGTCCTCACCAGCTCCATCGCCGCCATGTACGGCGACGCCGCGGATATCGAGGGCTACCCGGGGAGAATCCTGACCGAGACCTGCTGGAACACCACCTCCTCCCTGTCCCACGAGCCCTACGCCTATTCCAAGACCCTTGCGGAGAAGGAGGCGTGGCGGCTGGCCGCAGGGCAGGATCGGTGGAGGCTGGTGACCGTCAACCCGTCCATGATCCTCGGTCCCTCACTGAGCAGCGCCCCCACCAGCGACAGCTTCTCCACGATTCGGATGATGATCGACGGCACTGCTCGCCTCGGAGCGCCGCGTGTAGGAATCAGCGTCGTCGATGTCCGCGAGGTGGCACAGGCGCATATTGCCGCCGCCTTCCTGCCCGAGGCTCACGGCCGCTACATCGCCTCCGCGGAGGACACCGACATCTTCGCTCTCACAAGCACTCTGATTCCGCGCTTCGGCAGGTCGCTTCCGCTGCCGCGGCGGGCCCTGCCTCGGCCCATCGTCGTCGCCATGGCACCCCGACTCGGACAGACTCGCACCTATATTCGGCGCAACGTGGGTTATGCGGTCCGCTCCGACGCCTCCCGGAGCCGCCTCGAGCTGGGCACCCGATACCGACCCATCCAGGCATCCATGGAGGAGATGGTCGAGCAGATGCTCGGCCAGCAGGGCTAGTCACCGACTCGCTCCGTCCCTCCAACGGTCGGGGACAGTCCGCGCGGACAGGGACACAAGCCATCGCCTTGGGCAGCACGACGAAGGATGCGGCGGGGACATTCCACGCAGCCGGGTGCGTGTCCTTCCGGGCGGGGACCTTCGACGCCGTCGGGGACCGGAATCCTGTCACCGAACGCGCGAGACGTCCCCGGCTGGAGTGGAACGTCCCCGGCCGCGTGAGATGTCCCCGTCGGCGAGAAGGCCGTCACTCGCCGCGGGGCCGACGACGGCGGGCCGCCCGGGAGGTGCCGCCGTGCCTGCGCGCGCGGTGCCAGCGCTCACGCCACAGGGCGTGATCCTGCTCGATCTCGGCCAGGCGCGCGGCCAGGCGGTGCGACTCCTCCAGCGATAGCCCTCGGGCGTGCATCCCCAGCTCGGCCAGGCGCGCCATCGCCGGTGTCGCCTGCTCGCGCAGGTCGGGCAGGCCCACCAGGTCGGGCTGCGCCGGCCGCTTCACGCCTGTCGCCGCGGTGCGCTCCCCCACCGGCAGCCTGATACCACTGGGCGGCGACGCCGGTCGGCGCGGCTCCGAGACCTGCTCGCCGACCGGGGCCGTGGCCTCCTCGGGGGTGCGTCCATCGGGGGCGGCCGGCCCCTGGACCACGCGCATCACCTCGTTGGCCGGCACGTGGTCGCTCCGGTGGCCCAGCGCCAGCCCGGCGGCCGGCAGGACCAGTACCGACAGCACCCCGGCCAGCACGAGGGTGGAGGCGAAGGAGGTCGACATGGCCCCCGCGCTGACCGCCACCTGGGTGACGGCCACGATGATGGGCAGGGCGGTCGTCGAGTAGACGGCGATCTGGAGGCTCTGGCGCATCGAGTAGATGCGCGTGCCGTCCCTGCGGCGCTCCGCCCGGGAGGCCAGCCACACCGGCACGCCCCGCACGAGCACCAGCAGCACGAAGAAGGCCAGGAGGTTGACCAGATCCCCGGCGTCGAGCCCGGCCTCGATGCCCATGCCGGAGGTGACGAAGAAGATCGGGACGAAGAACCCGTAGGCCAGCCCGTCGAGCTTCTCCTCGAACTCGGCATCCCCCTCGGGCAGGGCCTGACGCAGGACGAAGCCTGCGGCGAAGGCCCCCAGGATGACGTCGAGGTCGAAGATGGCGGCGATGGCGCACAGCCCCACCAGGAGCAGGACGGTGGCCCGGATGGTGGTCTGCGCCGTCGTCGAGGCCCCCAGGTGGATGGCCTCGACCAGGCGGCGTCCCACGCGCTTGACGCGGCTGGTGAAGCGGACGATGAGCAGGGTGATGATGAGGAAGACGCCCAGGATCACCATGCTCGCCCAGGTGGAGCGCGATCCCAGCAGCAGCGCCATGACGAGGATCGGCCCGACCTCGCCGACGGCGCCGTGGTTGAGGATCGAGGCACCCACCGCCGTGGGCAGCAGGCCGCGGTCGCGCAGGATCGGCAGGATCGTGCCGATGGCCGTGGAGGTCATGGCGGTGGCGATGGCGATGCCGTTGGCCGACGCCGCCCCTCCGGTCACCCCGATGACGCTGACCGCACCGAAGGCCAGCCCCAGTGAGAGTAACCAGGCGACGGCGGCGTGGCGCCCGCCCGCCCCGCGCAGCTCGTTGATGTCGATCTCGTAGCCGGCCATGAGGAAGAGGAAGGCGACGCCGAGCTCGCGCAGCAGCTCGATCGAGGAGTCCTCAACGGCCAGCCCCAGGCCGTGGGGGCCGATGAGCATCCCGCCCAGGATGAGCAGAACGACCTCGGGCACGAGCCGCTTGGGGATGGTCCAGGAGATCAGCGGCGCCACGAAGGCCACCGCGACGATGAGCAGCAGGGAGGTGAAGACCTCGGCCATATCGTCTCCTTGTCTCCAGTCGGGTGCAGGGGTGCGGGAGGTGCGGGGCGCAGGGCCGGGCCCGGCGCAGGTCCGCACGAGCCTGTGAGACTACCCCGACCTCGGCCGGCCGGGCCCGCCATCGGGGCCACAACCGCTCATCAGCTCATTGATGACGTGAAGCGCTGATGCGATCATGAGCGCATGAGGACGACACTTGAGATCGACGACCGGGTCCTGTCCCTGGCCCGTGAGCGCGCTCATCGCGACGGGGTCTCACTCGGGCGCGCCGTCTCCGATCTCGCGCTCCGGGGAATCTCCCACGGGGGCCGCACCAGTAGGCACGGGATCCCCTTGTTCTTCCCGCCCGCAGGCCAGCAGGCTCATGTGGTGACACCGGAACTCATCGAGCAGTACCGAGATGACGACCACTGATCGCCTGCGACTGCTTGACGTCAATGTCCTCGTAGCATTGTCGCTGCCCAACCATGCGCACCACGAGGTGGTCAGCGCCTGGTTCGACGGAGTGGATCAGTGGGCGACCTGTTCCATTACCCAAGCCGCATACCTGCGTCTCCTCATGAATCCTCGAGTCACCGGATTCGAGATCGCGGCCGCTGATGTGCTCTCCGGACTCGGTGAGCTGACATCGCTTGACGATCACGTGTTCCTTGTCGACGACGCCCCTCCTGCTGAGCCGTCCATCAGCTTCTCGAGACTGAAGGGCCCAAAACAAGTCACCGACCTGCACCTGGTGGATCTCGCAGCACGTCACAACGCTGTTCTCGCCACTATGGACGGGCGCATGGCGCAGGCGCTCACGTCACAGGATCGGCGACATATCGAGATCATTCCCCTGTAGGCAGGACTCGCCCCGTCCACAGAGGCCGGCCGGGGCCCGCCATCGGGGCCGCCGGGCGCACGGGCCGCCATCAGGCGTCACAATGGAAACATGCTCATGCCGTACTCACCCTCCGCCGAACCACTCACACGCCTGGCCGACGGGACGGTCAAGCAGATCAGCCCCTTCACCGGAACCGAGGTGTGGACCGTGCCGGGCCGCGCCAACCGCCCCATCTCGCACCCGGTGACAGAAGTCCGCCCGCTGAAGGAGGCCGACCGCACCCACAGCTGCGCCTTCTGCTCAGCGCGCTACCTGGAGACGCCCCCGGAGAAGGCGCGCGTCGTGCGCGGGGCCGACGGCGGTTTCGAGCGCCTCGACGCCGTCGCCGCCTCCGCCCTGTTCGACACGGTGGCCGAGTTCCGGCGAGTGCCCAACCTGTTCGAGATCCTCTCCTTCGACTACTGGCACATCAACCACGGCTACGAGATCCCCGACGCCGCCCGCGAGCGCATGGAGGCCTACCTGGCTGACCCGGTCGGCGTCGAGCACGTGGAGCGGGTGGCTCGCACCAAGCTGGCGGCCGCGGGCGCGGACCCGGACTCCTGGGACTCGATGGACGAGCGGACCCGCCACACCTTCCTGGCGGCCTTCTTCGCCGGGGGCCATGACGTCATCATCGGTCGACGCCATTTCACCGACGACGCTCACGACACCACGGGCCTGGCCGGCTCGGGGACGCTGAGCGTGGCCGAGCACCGCGCCTACACGCGCCTGGCGATCCACGCGATGCACAGCCTGTACGAGGCCAACCGGTGGGTGCGCTACGTGGCCGTCTTCCAGAACTGGCTGCGGCCGGCCGGGGCGAGCTTCGACCACCTGCACAAGCAGCTGGTGGGCATCGACGAGCGCGGGGTGACCAGCCAGCTGGAGCTGCAGAAGGTGCGGGCCAACCCCAACCTGTACAACGAGATGGCGGTGGACTACGCCGCCTACCAGGGGCTGCTCGTGGCGAGCAACGAGCACGCGGTGGCCTTCGCCGGGTTCGGGCACCGCTACCCGACGCTGGAGGTGTACTCGACGTCGGCAATGCCCGAGCCGTGGCTCATGAGCCGCGAGGAGGTCGACGCCGTCTCCGACCTGGTGCACGCCCTGCACGCGGCCACGGGCGCGGACGTGCCCAGCAACGAGGAGTGGCACCACAAGCCGCTCGACGTGGACCAGCCTATGCCCTGGCACATCACGCTCAAGTGGCGGGTCTCCACCCTGGCGGGCTTCGAGGGCGGCACGAAGATCTACCTCAACACCATCGACCCGTGGACGCTGCGCGACCGCGTGGTGGCGCGCCTGGAGGACCTGCGGGCCGACCGGCTCATCGCGCCGATGGCCGTGGGCGAGGAGTGCCCGACGACGCCCAACCGGCTCCTGTACAACCCGGTCCTCACCGCCCGGCCGTAGCAGCCGGCAGGCCCGGGCCGACGCCACGGCCCCTCGCCGGACCGGCGCAGGACCGGCGCAGGACCGGCGCGGCCTTCAGCAGCCCAGGGCGCTGCGCTCCTCCGGCCCCACCCAGCCCGAGCGGCCCTCCAGGGCGCGGAACCAGCGGGCCAGGGCCGGCCAGAAGGAGATCGACGGCGCCTCCCCGCCGGGGTAGTGCTGGCGCCCGCCGTACTCGTAGGACTGGACGGTGGTGAACAGGCGGATGTCGCTGCCGGTGGGCTTGTCGCCGCACAGGTACTGGCCGATGGCGACGACGGCGGACAGGGCCGGCCCGTCGAGCATCGTCAGGCCGTCCTCGCGGGAGGCCTCCATCCGCGTGGCGCGGGCCAGGAGAGTGTCGATGACGTCGAAGCCCACGAGGACGCCGTTGGCCGCCGCCGCGGCCTTCTCCGGGTCCTGGGAGTGGGTGGCCACCGCGTGGCCGATGTTGATCTGCGAGCCGATCCACGCGTCCCAGGCGTCGGTGGAGTTGCGGCGGTTGAGCGGGTAGAGGTCCGGGGCGCCCTCCCGGTGGAGGTCCCACCAGGCGGTGGACAGGTCGAAGAGCAGGTCGCCGGAGTCATCGCTGACGACCTGGCCGATCGTGGTGTCCACGAGGGCCGGGACGGTGGGGGGAGGCGTATAGCCGGGGGTCTTCTCGTAGACCTCGGCCAGGGAGCGGGCGCCGAGCGCCGGATCCACGCCGGGCTCGCCGTCGGGACCGGTCAGCTCCCAGTACCCGTCCGCGCCCTTGCCGTAGCTCCAGGACACGGGGATCGCCTCGGTCAGGCCCAGCAGGCGGCGGGCGATGAGGACGCGGCGGCACCACGGGCAGGCCCCTGACGCCACGAGTCGGTAGCGCTCCGCCTCCACGGGAAGGTCGCCGCTGGGTGCGAATCGGTGTGAGACTGCGATGGCCAAGGGATGCCTCCCGGAGGGGTCGGTCGAGGGGTCGTGATGCCCAAGGCTAATCATTCCTCGCGCGTCAGCCACCGTCACCCGATTCTCACGGGGCGGAATCCTCCACCCCGCGCCCGCCGGAGCCGGATACTCCTCACTCAACGGGGACATCCTGTGCGTCGGGGTGCACCATCTTTCGGCCGGGGACATCCAGCGCGTGCGGGGACAGGATTCCGGTCCCCGACGGCGTCGAACGCCCCCGCCCGGAGCGACACGCACCCGGCCGCGCGGAATGTCCCCGGCCGTGGGCCGCATCACCGACCAGGGGCCGCATCACGGGCCAGCGGACCCAGCGCCGCGGGTCACGCGCCACACGTCAGCGCAGCGTCTCCTCCACGGAGGCCACGAACTCCAGGGCGTCGTGACCGTCCCAGTGCGGCTCACCCAGCAGGTCGCGCACACGGGCGCAGGCGGCCAGGGCCTCGTCGCGCTCACCGCGCTCGGCGTGCAGGCGGGCCAGCATGCACAGGGCCCGCGAGGCCGAGTCGCGGTCCTCAGTGTCCATGTAGCCGTCGTAGGCGGACTCGCAGTGCTGGACGGCCTGCCAGTTCTGGCCGGTGCGCCACAGGATCCAGGCCATGTCGTCGTGCCAGTCGCCGATCTCCCAGGCCGAGGAGTAGCCCTCGGTGTCGGCCACGCCGGCGAAGGCCTGACGGGCCTCCTCCATGATCTGGCGGGCCTCGTCGAGCCTCCCCCGGGCCATGGGCAGGGTGAGGTCATCCACCAGCGCCCGCGCCGAGCGGCGCAGCGCCCGCCCCCGGTCCAGGCAGCCCTGGTCGGTGCGGGTGTCCTCCAGGTCGGCGGCCTGGCGGAACAGGGCGGCGGCGCCCACATTGTCCTTGAGGTTGGAGGCGGCCATCGCCGCGTGCGAGAGGTATTCCCCCGCCAGCGCCCGGCGCCCCTGCTCCTGCAGGATGCGGGCGGCGGCCAGCGAGTGCTCGGCAACGCTCTCCTCCTCACCCATGGCCATGCCGGTCTGGGCCAGGAGCCGGTGCAGGTAGAGGGCGACGCTCGTGGCCCCGGTGCGCTGGGCCAGGGACAGCGCGGACTCCAGGACCTCGGCGCTCTCCAGGTAGCGCTCGGAGGCCTCCAGCGCCGAGCCCAGGGACAGCAGGGAGGCCACGGCGTACAGGGTGATGCCGGCGGCCAGCATGATGTTGGCCTGCTCGCGGAACTGGGCGATGGCCTCGTCGAACTGGCCCACCTCCATCGAGGAGATGCCCAGCAGGCGCCGACCGCGGGCGGCCAGGACCGGGGAGACCTTCTCGTGGCGGCGCATGACCTCCTCGGCCAGCAGGCAGCCGTTGTAGACGTCGCCGCACTCGGCCAGGACCTCGGCGCGCGCCATGTCGAGGATGTCCTCCATCCGCTCGGCGTGGCGGTCCTCGGGGACGGCCTCAGCGGCGCGGGCGACGACCTGGATCGCCCCGAGCGCCTCGTCCTTGGCGTGCAGGTCGGTGAGGACCGAGGCCCCCACGAGCAGGGCGTCGGCGGCCAGGACGAGGGCATCGGTGCCCCCGGGGTCGAGCAACTCGGTGGACACCAGGTCCTCGACCTGGGCCTCGATCTGCCCGATGAGGGAGGTGGCCCGCTGCAGGCGCTCATCGCGCACGGCGTCCTGGGATAGCTCGGCAATGGAGTCGGCGGTGATCTCGTTGTCGAGGTTGAGCAGGTCCACGTAGTAGGCGCCCAGCGGCCCGAAGGCCAGCTCGTTGAGGGGGCGGATCCGCAGGCGCTCGGCGATGGCCTCATCCATCTCGGTGCGGCAGGTCATGGCGGCGGCCCGCAGCAGTCCCGTGTGGTACTCCAGTCCCGGGATCTCCTCGCCGCGCGGGGGCAGCAGGTCGCGCGTGGCCACCTGGTCGACGACGTACCAGTAGTCCATCGTCGAGGAGCCGATAGTGCGGCGGTGGTCGACGTAGCGACGCACCGCCTCCTCGCCGTTACGCACCGGCCGGGGCCGCACGAGATCCACCAGGGGGAAGGGCGCGTCGCCGCTCTGGTGGCTGGTGGCGGCGCGGGCGCGTCTGCCGGCCGCCTCCCGGCTCGACGACGTCGTGCGGGGTGCGTGCTCCTGAACCAGGCCGTTGTCGTCGGCCACCAGGCCCAGGAGGGAGGCGACATCGGGCGCGGCGCCGTCCTCGTCCACGGTCAGGCTCGTCTGGGCCGCCTCGGGCAGCTCCTCGGAGGGCTCCAGGAGGTCGACCTCCACGCCCAGCCCGTGGACCGCGCCGGGGGCGGCGTCGAAGGCGGCCCGGGCCAGGGAGCGCTCCAGGTGGTCGGAGATGGTGGAGTTGCCGTTGCGCATGTCGAACTGCTGGGCCAGGCGCCGGGCCCAGCCGGTCATCTCGGCGTAGACGCGCGAGATGGTGGTGGAGGCATCCAGCCCCGGCAGCGGGTACCACAGGTCGGCGGCCGGGACCTCGACGCCGAGGGCCTCCTCGCCGCGGCCGGCCCGCTCGGCCTCGCGCAGCACCAGGCTCATGCCGCGCAGGGCCGACAGCAGCACGTAGGCGGACTCGGCCTGGGCCAGCCAGGACAGGTGGCGGCGCAGGAGCTCCAGGCCCCGGTCCACCCGCCCCACGAGGGCCAGGTACTCCAGGTGGTAGCCCAGGGAGATGAGGGCCTTGGGGTTGCGGCGGATCTCCCGGTAGGAGCGCAGGTGCGCCTCCCAGGCCGCCCGGGGCCGGCCGGAGGCCAACAGGGGCAGCAGCACGAGGGACTGCGTGGTCTGGGGCTGCACGGAGCAGCTGACGGCGCCGGTCAGCACGGGCACGGCGGTGGCCACGGCCAGCTCCCAGGCCTCGGTGCGGTAGGCAAAGGCGACCTGACGCATGGGGTCACAGCCCTCGCAGTCGGCATTCTCGTCGCGGTGGGTGGCCCGCCAGGCGGCCAGCTCCTCGGCAGCCTCCTCCTCGAGGCCCAGCAGGCCGGCGACAGAGGCGCGCTCACCGTGGACGACGTGCATGGAGGCGCCCCCGGAGCGGTAGAACTCCTCGAGGCTGGCCTCGAGCTGGCGCACCTTGTCCTTGGAGACCCTGGGGTTGGCGCCCGCCACGGCCACCGCCCACTTGAAGTGCCAGTGCAGGGTGCGCACCTGGGCGTCGTCGAAGGCCTCGGGGCGGCGCTGGTAGCGGCCGAGGTTCCACGAGAAGGGTGCCAGCGCCTTCCACGCCTCGTTGCCCTGCTGGTAGGCCTCGGTCAGGGCCAGCCGGGTGGCGATCCGCAGGTCCTCGTCGCCCAGTGCGTCCGCCCAGCTGACGGCCTCCGCGATGAGGGCCGAGGTCTGGGGGCCGTGGCCGAGGGCATCGGCGTAGGCCAGACGCTCGAGGATGTCTTCGCGTGTGGTCATGGAGTCTGTCCTTCCGGGCGGAGCCTGACGTTGCACCGTCATGAGGCGAAGGCTTCCACCGTGTGCTGCAAGAACGCACGGAATGCGCTCCGCCGACCCCAGGGATGCCGTGGGTGGAGCGTCGTCCCGCACCGCTCACCGGTGAACGGCGGCATGGGCATCTCGGGCTCCTTTCGTCCAGAGGGCGGTTGTCCGACGTCCAGTGTTACCGAACAGTTATAGAATCCGCTACTGCAACGGCCAGCGGCAACTCGGCCGCGGGGCATGTCGGAGGCGGGTACCCTCCGACCGCACCGGCCGGCCCCAGGACCGGGCTCCCCGACGCCGACTCCCGTCACTCCAGTATTTCCAACGGATGCCGCCGCACCGCGTCGGCGAGGCCGGCGCGCGCTAGGACACGAGCAGGGGCTTGGGGGTGTCGGTTGTCTCAGCCCCGGTTCCGCCCTCAGCATCACCCGGGGCTGCGGGGCCCGGCCCGTCGACGACGGCGGCCATCTCCACCGTCGCATCGACCATGCCGGCAGCCGCGCCTTGCGTCGCCACCTCAGGAGCCTGCGGGCTCACCTGCGTGGGCCCTCCTCCCTCGACCTCAGCAGTGTCGACGGTGCCGACGGTCCGGGCGGGCCGGGCGGGCCGGGGTGCCTCGGGCAGGGCGATCACGGTCGCCCCGCCGTCCTCTCCCTCAGTGTCGATCTCACCGACGATCTCCGGCGCGCTCTCAGCCTCCGTCCCGGCGTCGGGCCGACTGTCGGCAGCGGCGTCCTGGGCGGCCAGAAGGTCGAGGACCTCGCGCAGGGCCTGATCGACGCCGTCGAGGATGAAGTCCAGGGTGCCGGCCAACTGGGCGTCGTCGAGCCCGGCCCCGATGTTGGTGAGGACCTCGGCGCACAGGCTCAGGCCGGCGTCGTCGACCTCGGTATAAAAGGCGGGGATGAGCCGGCCGCTGGAGACCTCCTGGGCCACGGCGCGCACCCGGGAGAGCTCCGCGGAGCCCGGCCGGGTGGCGGCGAGCCGGTGGTGGGCGCGCACGGCGAGGATCCGGCGGTCGACCACCATGAGCACGTAGTCGAATCCGGCCACCGAGAAGTGCACCACCCCCTCGGACAGGTCGAGGTCGTAGCGGTGGCCGCGCACGGCCAGCCAGGCGGCGAGCCGCCTGAGGGTCACGGTCGGGGTCACCGACCCCTCCGGCTGATTCCACCAGGCCATCAGTCCTCCTCCCAGGTGACGAGCTCGGGGAAGCGCTCCTCCACCGTGGAGAAGAAGGCGCGGGTCATGCCCAGGCCCATGTCCATGAAGGCGTCGAGCTGGGCCTGGCTCATGCCCGCGCCAACATAGGCCACCATCTGAGTGCTCAGCAGGAGGTGGCCGGGGTCGTGGGCGGGGGTGACGGCCAGGTCCGGGCCGTAGGTGGAGCGGTGCTGGGCATCGATGAAGGCGCGCATCTCGTCGAGGCGCTCGGCCGCCGGGCGCCCGCGCCACATGCCGGCCACGACGAGGGCGTCCTCCTCGTCGTGCAGGTAGACGCCGATGTCGCAGCCCGGGAAGCCCATGAAGACGGCGCCGTCCTCCTCGGGGCCGGCGGTGATGTCGTTCCGGGACAGCCAGGTCTCGACCCGCTCTAAGGTCAGAGCCGGTTGGGCGCTCATGGGATCTCTCGCCTCCTACCCGGTGCGGGACATGATGCGGATTCGGTGCGGATGGCGCCGCTTGGGGGTGCGGCGCGCAGCTGATGAGCCGGCTCGGGGCCGGTTCAGGCGCAGGGCGGGCCGTCAGAACTCGATGTCGGAGGCGATGTCCGCGACCGTGTCGACCTGGCCGGCGCCGGCCTGTGTGCTGCGCACGCTACCCGCTGAAGCCCCCCGGCCCCTAGTCGAGCGCGGGGCACCGACGGCGTCGGGGCGGTTCCCGGTAGCCGAGCCCGCTGCGCCCGCCGGCCCGGCGGGGCCCCGGGAGGCGGCAGGGGCGCCGGGACCCTCCGGGAGTCGTGCCAGCGCCTGGTCCAGGGAGCGGCCCAGGACGCCGGAGGCCGACTCGGCCAGGGTCAGGCAGCGTGAGTCCATCTGCTCGGAGGCCTTGTATCCGCGGCGGCCGGCGGCCGGGCTGCGTCGCCCTTGGCCTGCGCGCGCGATGGGCTCGGTGCGCCCGGTGCGGGAGCGCTGAGCAGCACCCGAGGAGGCGGCCCCCGCTCTCCCGTCCGCCTTGGCACCGGATGACCGGGAGAAGGAGGCGCTGTCTTGGGACTTCTTGCGGAAGCCGACCATGGTGGTCCTTTCGGGAACGGTTCCGAGCGGCGTCGGGCCGCCCGGGGGACGAAGAGCTGACAGGCCGACGGGACGACGAAGGAGTCGCGCGATGCGCCGTCGGGCTCGAGCCGTCTGCACGCCGCCTGTGCGCCAGGCCGGGCGGACGGCGGGTGGGAACGCTAGCGGGGCACCTCGCAGGAGAGCTGGTCGGCGGCATGGGCCTGCTGGCTCCACAGCTCCTCGGTGAAGGTGTTGTCCAGGATGGAGCGGGCCAGGGGCTCGTCGGGGCGCATGATGTCGCGCACCGTCTGCAGGATGAGCTCGCGGCGGTCCTCGAGGCCCTCCTGGCCCAGGATCTGGGCCGAGCGGCCCAGGCCGCCCATGAAGTTGACGTACTCCATGGCGTGGTACTGGGGGGAGACCTCGTCGGGGCGCAGCTGGTGGGTGCGGGTCTCCAGCGCCTTGCGCACGTCGCGGCGCAGGGCCTCCTGGCCGCCCTGGGAGCGCACGTAGAAGGGCAGCAGCCGGTTCATCATGAGGTGGTGGGCGATGGCGTAGTCGACGTAGTAGAAGAAGGCCAGGCCCACCCCCTCCTCGGCGGCCTGCTCCGACTCGGACTTCTGCCACTCGGCGTAGCAGGTGGTCTTGGCGACCTCCTTGGCCCAGGTGGGCGCGGCCGCCATGGCCTCGGTGGGCTGGAAGGCCACGCGCGACTTGCAGCGCGGGCAGGTGATGAACACCGGCATGTGGTAGAGCTCGGGCAGCGGCACCGGGTCGCCGCACTTGTCGCAGGTGAAGGAGAACTGGGCCTGGCGCCAGTCGGTCATGGCGCGGTTCCACTCCTCGCGGGCCTGCTCGGCGCGGCCGGGGGCGAAGACCTCCTCGATAATGTTGCGAAGGCGCACCTCGAAGCTGCCCACGAGGTTGGCCGCGTCCTGGAGGCGGGCGGAGAGCTGACGGTCCTCGTCAATGGACAGGTCGGCGTCGATGTCCAGGAAGGGGGCGAAGTGCTTGGCGAAGACCCGCTGGGCCTTGGTGTGCAGGAACATGATCTGGGCCTCGACCTCCGAGCGGAAGGCTGAGACGGAGGCCGGGTCGGTGATCTGCATCTCCATCGCGGTGCGGGCCGAGCTGACGCCGAACTCCCGGGCGCGAGCCTCCAACCGGTCCAGGTAGGTGCTCAGGCGCTGAGTGAGTGCCTGAAGCCGCCGGTAGTAGCGGACGTAGGCGGACATGTCAGGCTCCTTGCGGTGGAGGATCGGGATTATCACTGAGGAAGGCGCCGATTGCCGAGGAGGGAGACACGCGACCCCGGGGCCGGCGACAACGCCGACGCACGAGCCCAGCGCAGAGGCGCCCACGGCTGCCAGCACTGTGGATGCTACTCAACTGGAGACTTCAACTGCGACCTGTTCGTGATCTTTTGGCATCGCCAGGCTCGACATCCGGGCAGGACTCCCCCTTGCCATTCCTCCGACGCTATGGCTTCTCGCCCGCCCACAACGGCGGCGCCACACGGGAGAAAAGTCCTGGTAAGGGCCACATCGGGGCGAGCCGGGAAACGTCGATAAGTGACAAGGATCACGGCGCCACCGAGGGTGTGATCCACTCGCCCAGGGCGCGCGGCGAGACCTTTCCGTGATCCGCAGGTGGCCCAACGATTTTGAACCGCGCGGTCGTAGGGTAGGTCGCGCGGTCGTACCCTCTACCCCTCGATCCCGAGGCACAAGGCACGACAGCGACGGCGGGGCTTCCGCACCCGTGTCTTACAGGCGGGCGGTGCGGGCGGGGTCGAGACTCAGGGTGACGCGCGCCCCGGACGCGTGGGGGCGCCGGGTCAGGGCGGTAGCACGGGTAGCACGGGCCGGCTCACGACCCGCCGCTGCATCAGCCCCGACGCTGGACGGCTCAGCCGGCCCGTCCAGCCCGGCCACCTCGTCTGGCCCTGCCAACCCGTCCGACCCCACCAGCCCGGCGAGCTCCTCGGGGTCGAACTCGACCTCGGCCTCCCACTGGCCGCGACGCAGCCGCGAGGCCAGCACGGTAGCCGGCAGAGTGGCCGGCAGAGTCTCCGGTGTCGCCGGTATATCCGTCTGCGCGGCCCCAGCCCGCTCCCCTGGCTCCTCCGCCGCAGCCTCCACCACCCGCAGCGCGCCGGGGGCGAGGGCGAGGTCGCCGACGACGTCGAAGCCCAGGAACCGCGCCACCTTGCTGCTTCCGGGGTCGGCCCACAGGCGCTGGGGGGTGTCGAGGCGCAGGAGGCGGCCGGCCTCCATGACGCCGACCCGGTCGGCCACGGTCATGGCCTCGTCCTGGTCGTGGGTGACGTAGAGCGCCGTCGTGCCGCCCTGGCGCAGGATGGTGCGCACGTCGGTGGCCAGCTGCTCGCGCAGGGCCCGGTCCAGGGCGGACAGGGGCTCGTCCAGCAGCAGCAGCCTCGGCGCCGGTGCCAGCGCCCGGGCCAGGGCCACCCGCTGGGCCTGACCGCCGGACAGGGTCGTCACGCGCCGCCGCTCGAATCCGGGCAGGCCGACGAGCTCAAGCATCTCGCGCACCCGCTCGCCCCGTTGGGCGCGCGGCAGGCCGGTGAGCCCGTAGGCGATATTGCTGCCGACGTCGCGGTGCTCGAAGAGCTGGCCGTCCTGGAACATGAGGCCGAAGCCGCGCTTGTGGACGGGCACGCGCACCATGCTCCGCCCGTCCCAGGCGACCTCGCCGGCGGCCACGTCCTCCAGGCCGGCCACCGCCCGCAGCAGGGAGGACTTGCCCGAGCCCGAGGCCCCCAGGAGGGCGACGACCTCCCCGGCGGCCACCTCCAGGTCGACGCCGTCGACGGCGTGCAGGTCCCCGTAGGTCACGGCGAGCCCGCGCACGGACAGGCCCGTTGAAGCACTGGTGTCACTGGCAGTCGGGCTCATGGCCGCTCTCCTCCGTCCGTCCTGGGCCCGCGCAACCGGGCCGTCTCGTTGTTTCCGCCCGTCGTGCCCGCCGTATGCTGGCCGGCGTCCACGGATACCGCGCGCTGCGGAGCCGGCTGAGGCGCCGACGCCCCACCGGGCCTCGACGCCGCGCCCGCACTCCCGCCCCGCCCGGGGCCGAGCCGGGTCTGGAGCCACTCACAGCCGAGCATGACGGCGGCGCTGCCCACCGCCAGGACCACGCCCCCGGCCAGCGCCATCCCCTGGTTCTGGGAGCCGGGGCTGCCGATGAGCCGGTAGACGACCACCGGCAGGGTCGGCTCCTGGGGCCGGGCCAGGAACGACGTCGCCCCGAACTCCCCCAGCGACGTCGCCAGGGCGAAGCCGGCCGCCAGTCCGCCGGCGCGCAGCAGCTGGGGGCCGTCCACGGTCGCCAGCACCCGGCCGGGTCCGGCCCCCAGGGCGGCGGCCGCCTCGCGCTGACGCGGGTCGATGGCGCGCAGTGCCGGCAGCAGGGTGCGCACCACGAGCGGCACGGCCACGACGGCCTGCGCCAGCGGCAGGATCCACCAGGAGCGGGTCAGGGCCAGCGGCGGGCGCGCCAGGGTGATGAGGAAACCGAAGCCGACCGTCACGGCGGAGACGCCCAGCGGCAGCATGAAGGCGGCGTCGAGTCCAGTGATGACCCGGGCCAGCGCCCGGCTGCGGGGACGGCGCGAGACCACCAGGCACACCGCCACCCCCAGGGTCAGGGCGATGGCCGCGGCCGCCACGGCCACGCTCACCGAGTTCGCGGCCGCCTCCCACACGGTCACGAGCAGGGCGCTGCGCCCGCCGGTCGAGCCCAGGTCGGTGTAGTTCGCCAGCGTCCAGGCGCCGTCGCGCTGCAGGGAGCGCACCACCAGCACCGCCATCGGCGCCACCAGCAGCCCCCCGACCGTGGCGGCGGTGAGCGCGAGCGCGGGGGCGTCGGCGGCCCGCAGCCGTGGGGCGGGCACCTCGGTGCGCAGGCGCAGGCGCGTCTGGGTGGCGGCGCGCGCCCGCTCGGCCACCCACAGGGCCAGGGCGATGACGCCGAGCTGGACGACCGACAGGACGGCGGCGCCCCGCAGGTCGAGGTACTGGGTGGTCAGCCGGTAGATCTCGGTCTCGATGGTGCCGATCCCCACCCCGCCGAGCACGAGCACCACCCCGTAGGCGGTGGCGCAGAACAGGAAGGTCAGGGAGGCGGCCGAGGCGATGGCGGGGGCCAGCGCGGGCAGGGTGACGGTGGCGAAGGCCCGCATCGGCGAGGCCCCCAACGCCCGGGCGGCCTCCACGGCGCGCGGGTCGAGGCGCGACCACATGGTGCCCACGGTGCGCACCACGAGTCCGTAGTTGAAGAAGGCCAGCGCGGCCACCACCGCGGTCAGGGTCCCGTCCAGGTCCAGGGCCTCCAGGGGCCCGCCGCGGGTGACCAGGGCGTGGAAGGCGACGCCGACGACGACGCTGGGCAGCACGAAGGGCACGGTCACCACCCCGCGCAGCAGGTCGCGGCCGGGGAAGGCGCGCCGGTAGAGGACGAGGGCGCCGGGGATGCCGAGGGCCACGCACACGGCGGTGCCCAGTACCGCCTGGGTGAGGGTCTGCGTGAGGATCCGCCAGGTGCGCTCGCGGGCCAGGACCTCGCCGAAGCCGCTCAGGTCCAGGGCGCCGTCGGGGGCGAGGCCGCGGCCCATGAGCGTGGCCACGGGCCAGGCGAAGAAGACCGCCAGGAAGGCCAGCGGGCCGACGACGGCCAGGGTCCAGCCGGCCCGCTCGCCCCAGCTGGGCCGGGGGCCGCCGGCGCCCGGCCCGCCGGCTCTCGCGGCGTCGGGCCGGACCGGACCGCCTCCCGAGCCATCCGCTGAGCCCTGCGCCCCGGCCACCGCCCGAGCCCGGCGGGGCGTCCCGGCGGGCTCAGCGTTCCGGGAGGCTCCGGCGTCGGCTCGCGCGGCGGCGTCGGCCCCTGGGGTCTTCTCGCCCGGCGTACTCACTTGCCGACGGCCTCGGTCCAGGTGTTCAGCCACTCCTCGCGGTGGGTGGTGATCTCCTTGGGCTCGACCTTCACCGGCGACTTCGACAGTTGGCCGAACTTGGTGAGGGCCTCGGGCAGGGCGGCGTCGGGCAGGACCGGGTACATGTACATCTGGCCGGGAATGTCCTCCTGGACGGCCTTGGAGAGCATCCACTCCACGAAGGCCTTGCCGCCCTCGGGGTTGGCGGCGCCCTTGAGGACGCCGGCGTACTCAACCTGGCGGAAGGCGGTGTCCAGTAGGGCGGAGGTGGAGCTGGAGCTCTTGTCCTTGGAGACCGTGAAGGAGGGCGAGGAGGCGTAGGACACGACGATGGGGTAGGTGCCCTTGCCGCTGCCGGAGAAGTCGGTCTGATAGGCGGCGCTCCAGTCCTCGGCGATCCGGGCGCCGTTGGCCACGAGCTGCTTCCAGTAGTCGGCGAAGGAGCCGGCGCCGAAGTGGCCGATGGTGGCCAGCAGCCAGGCCATGCCGGGTGAGGAGTTCGTGGGGTTGATGGCCACGAACAGGCCCTTGTACTCGGGCTTGGTGAGGTCCTCGAAGGTGGCGGGGGGCGTCAGGCCCTTGCCGGTGAAGTAGCCGGTGTCGATGTTGAGGCAGACGTCGCCGACGTCGATGGGCGCCAGGGCCGGGGTGTCGGCGACGACATAGCTCTCGGCGCCCTTGGGCAGGGTGACGGTGGCGGAGGTGTCGATAACGCCCTGGTCGAGGGCGCGGGTGGCGTAGGTGTTGTCGATGCCGAAGACGGCGTCGCCCAGGGGGGCGTCCTTGGTCAGGACGAGCTTGTTGACCAGGGCGCCGGCGTCCCCGGAGGTGGCGATCTTGAGGGTGTAGCCGGTCTCGGAGGTGAAGGCCTTCTGGAGGTCCTCCGAGACGTGGAAGGAGTCGTGGGTGACGACGGTGACGGTCTTGGAGTCGGCCTGGGAGCCGGCCTTCTTGCCCTTGCCGCAGGCGGCCAGGCTCAGGCCGACGGCGCCGGCGGCGGTTCCGGCGAGCAGGGCGCGGCGGCTGAGGGCCGGGGTGGGGTGGCCGGGCCGGCCCGAGCGGGGGTTGGACTGGATGCTCATGTGTGCCTCCTGGATGGTTCTCCGGAGGGCCCGGCGACCACCTGCGGCGCGCCGGGGAGATGGTCTCGACTTCCTTCGCCGGTACTAACCGGAGCAGGTTCGAGGGTCTGCGGGTTTCCGCACTCTCAGCGCCGTCGGAGGCGGCCCATCGGCCAGTGGCGGCCGGGCCGACGACGGGGCGCTCCCCTGTCGTTGCAGGTCAACTGTAGTTCGAGGGCACCCGCTGACACCAACTTACGCACTCCTGCGCCGACTTCGCACCTCACGCGGCGCCGGCAGTGCGGCCACGGCGCCTCGGCCTTCCGCGCGTTCGTAGGGTAGGTCGTCGGTTCGTACCCTC